>Ga0111539_10003228_pt1 | contig 21562 bp, 16 predicted proteins | sample RhiMethybrSRZTD1_FD_79667 | JGI IMG/M metagenome (GOLD analysis project Ga0111539, IMG submission 79667) | Populus rhizosphere microbial communities from Tennessee, USA - Rhizosphere MetaG P. TD hybrid SRZTD1 (version 2) (version 2) | ecosystem: Host-associated > Plants > Roots > Rhizosphere >...
CGGGTTCACCTCGGCCGCCGCGCGCGATCCGAAGCGGCTGGCCGGGACGGTGGCTGTGAACGTGCCCGAGGCGCTCGAGGTGTCGCGAACCCTGAAGGCGCGCGACTTCGTCGTCGATTACCGCCCGCCGGTTGGGGTGCGGATCTCGCCGCACTTCTACAACACGATGGAGGAGATCGAGCGAATCATGGGCGAGATCGCGTCGATCGTGAAGAAGAAGGACTATGCGGCGGCCGAGGTAGTGTCCCGGGTCACCTGATCTCTTCGGACGACAGCCACCCTACTGATCTTCGCGACAGCCGCTTGTCACGACGTGGGAACGCAGAGCCCGCGGAGCCCGCAAAGCCTTTTTTCATGCGGAGCCGCTGCGATCGTGCGCCGCGCGAGCTAGTGCTCAGACGAACGGAGCTGACCATCGATGAACCGCAGCTTGTCGGGGTTCCTGACGACGCGGATGCCCGTGATCGAATGGTCTTCGATGCTGAGCGTGTAGACCGAGTCGATCTGTCCAGCCACCCGCAGCACGAGCGCCGGCTCCCGGTTCACCTCGACCACCTCCATCGTGACGTCTTCGAGGGCGATGCCGAGCGACGGCGCGGTACGGCGGATGCCGACCAGGACCTGGACGACGCTGTCGCGGCCGAAGATCGGCCGGCGCGCCGCCAGCACCTTGCCGCCGCCGTCGCTCCAGAAGCCGACATCGTCGGCCAGCACGCGCGCCAGCGCCTCGCCGTCGCCGGCGCGCAGCGCGTCGACGAAGCGGCCGACCAGCGGACGCTTGGCCTCGACCGCCTCGTGATGGCGCGGGCGCCGATCGGCGAGGTGCGTCTTCGCGCGGTGGAACAGCTGGCGGCAGTTCGCCGGCGTCGTGTCGAGCATCGCCGCGATGTCGTCGTATTCGTGGTCGAACACCTCGCGCAGCAGGAAGACGGCGCGCTCCTCCGGCGACAGCGTCTCGAGCAGCACCATGAACGCGAGCGTCACCGACTCGGCGAGCGCCACCGACTGCTCCGGCTCGCTGCGATCGCCGGTGAGCACCGGCTCCGGCAGCCACGGCCCGACGTATTCCTCGCGCGCCGCGCGCGCCGATTTCAGGCGGTCGAGGCACAGGCGGGTGACGATCGTCGTCAGGTACGCCTGCGGCGAGCGCAGGTCGGACGGACGCGCGGCCGAGTAGCGCAGCCACGCGTCCTGCACGACGTCCTCGGCGTCGCTGGCGCTGCCGAGCATCCGGTAGGCGACCGCGAACAGCCGCCGGCGATGCGCCTGGAACAGATCGACTTCCGGCATCAGCGTGTCACGCCGCGGCCCGGAACCCGGTGGCATATCCCTCGCGGATGCTCGGATACACCGGCCGCCAACCGAGCTCGGCGCGCGCTTTGGCGTTGGAGAGCGGCAGCCGCACCGACAGCACCTGCGCGAGATACGGCGCGACGAGCCGCGGCAGCCACGACGGTATCGCGAAGGGCTTCGGCGCGCCGACGGTTTCGGCGATCGTCCGCGCCATCTCGCTCATGCTGACCGGATGGTCGTCGACGATGTCGTAGATCTCTCCCGGCGTGCCGCGCTCGAGCGCGGCGACGGTCGCGCTCGCCGCGTCGTCGAGGTGAATCGGCGGCAGCAGCCCGCGATCGCCGCGGACGGCGGGCAGCAGCCGGCGCCGCGCGAGGGCGACCATCTGCTTCGTCATGCCGTTCTCGGGACCGTAGAAGAGGCCGTAGCGCAGGATGATCCCTTCGAACAGGTGACGCGCGCTGGCGTCGAGCACCTGCGTTTCCATCGAGCGCATCGCCGCGGCCGCGTCCTCGACCTGCGACGGCAGGCCCGGCTTCGCCGCCGCGAGCACCGCGAACGATCCGACGACGAAACGTTTCGCGTGCGCGGCGATCGTGGCGTCGATGAGATTGCGCGTTCCCTCGATGCGCAGCCGATTGGTCGGGGCCAGCTCCTTCGCGCTCTTGGGGCCGCCCTGCGGCAGCGCGGTCAGCTGGTGGACGATGTGCGTCGGGCGCGCGGCCACGACGGCGCGGCGCAGCGCGTCGGCGTCGAGCGCATCGGCAATCGCCGGCGTCGCGCCGAGGGCGCGGAGCATCGGCGCTTTCGAGGCCGATCTCGTCAACGCGGTCACCTGGTGCCCGCCGGAGACGAGCGCGCGCACGAGCGGGATCCCAATCGCTCCCGATCCGCCGGCGATGAAGACGTTCATGATGCCCTCCTGGTGCGCAGCGCCGACCGGATGCCGACGGCGACGCCCGCCGCTTCGCTGGCGATGAGCAGCAGCGCGGTGGCGCGAAACAGCGCCCGCCACTGCGCGGCGACGTGGTCGACGTGATCCGGTCCGGCGATGACGAAATGATTGACGTAGCCGAAGACGAGCGAACCGGCAAGCGTCGCGGCGACGATCCACGCGCCGGCGGCGGGGCGCCAGCGCGCGACCGCGAGGCCGGCCAGCGGCCCGGCGAGGATGACGATGTAGACGAACAGCGTCGACGCGAACGGAAGCGGGATTGCCGCGCCGGCGTGCGCCTGGCCGTGGGCGATGCTGATCGCCAGGTGCAGCAGGACGACCGTCGTCAGCAGCGTGTCCATGCCATTGAGACGAGGCAGGGTCCGGCTTTGTGACAGACGCAGGGCACCCTTTTAGAGTGGGTTCCAAAGTTACTCGTAGCGCAGCCCCTCAGCTCTGCCCGCGCGGCGGTTCGCAGGCCTGAAAGGCCTGCGCTACGCGAGGCGCGCGCAATTTTGAAACGCATTCTCAGGGTGCCGACGTATACGCGTCGCTTAGGTGCAGCCGAGGTTAGTCCGAGACGGCCAGCTCACCCGGGACGATCGGCCGCGTCCGCGGCAGGCGACCCAGCCGGGCGAGGTTGGCGACGAAGGCGAGGATCCCCAGGAATACCAGTAGTTTGAAGGTATCGCCGGCCATGGTTCGCGGGACGATTTTCCACAGCAGCCACAGCGCCGGCTGCGCGAAGCAGACCGCCCAGACCGAGCCATAGAAATAACGCCGCTCATGCCCCTCGCCCTTGGTGGAGGCCTTCACCCGCGGCAGGCGGCCGAGCGCGCCGAGCAGCCAGATCGTGCCGGCGAGCGGAAAGTAGGCGTAGCGGTAGATCTGCTTCAGGTACCACTGCCCGGTCGCGATGGCGAGGACGAGGCCGGCGATGTTGAGGACGGCGAAGGTGATGACCTCGCTCCAGGCGAAGGTGTAGCAGATGCGGCGATAGAGCGGGTTGGGGCGATCTTCGGTGAAGCGGATGATGTAGGGCCGCGGCTCGACGCCGGGCAGCGCGCCGCGCAGCCCCGCGATGGCCGTGGCGGCGAGGACCAGCCCGAGCCAGATCGCCATGCGCGCGTCGAAGCCGCGCTCGAAGAGATCGAAGGTGAGCGGGCCCGGCGCGATGAAGAAGACGAAGATCCAGATCGGCCAGTGATTGAACCGGTAGTGGAGCTTGTTGCGATCGCGGATCTTGCGCTGCGAGGCGTATTCGACAGGGATAGCGTTCACGGCGGCTGTGCGTATGCGCCGCAACCATCCGGCGGCGATTGGGTTTTTTGTCGAGGCTGGCGGAGTGGCCGGCCGCGTCCCGCGAGTATATCAGCCCGCTCCGGCGCGAATCGCGCGTCACCCGTCGCCGTCGCTCGTAGTGTCCGCCTCTGGGCGGACCCATCAGAACCGCGAGATATCCGGCAGGCGTCCCCACATGCCGCGGCGGTACGCCTGCGCGTGGGCTTGTGCGCGCTGCAGCTCGCGGAGCCGTGTTAGCGGCGCGCGGGCCGACACGCGCGCCAGCCCCTCGCGCGCGAGCACCTCGTTGACGAACTGGCCGTCCTCGGTGAAGACGTAGGCGAGGCGGCGGTTGTACTTGTCGGTGCGCGCGCCCTCGTACTCGAGCCGCACCCAGCGCCGCAGCACGAGCGCCGCGAGGCGTGCGCGCGCCTCGGCGGCGAACGGCGCCGGCGTCTCGAGGCCGCGCCCGGCCTCCGGGGCGTCGATGCCGAGGAGCCGCACGCGCCCGATGGTCACGACATCGATCGTGTCGCCGTCGAACACGTAGCGCACCAGCACCGACTCCGACCGCGTGATCGGCGGACGCGGCGGCGTTTGAAAAACTGCGACCGCAATCGAGGCGGCGACGAGCAGATTCTGCATTCGCGACTCCGTGGTGTGGGGGTGACCGGGGTCGCGAGACGTCCCTGCAAGCGCGGGTCCTGCTCGGTGCCGCACACGGTGCGCGGCACGGTGCCGGGCACGGTGTGCGGCACGGTCTGCAACACGGTCTGCAACACCGGGTCGCGGTCAGCCGACGAACTTGTAGCCGTGGCCGTGGACGGTGACGATGTACTCCGGCGCTTTGGGGTTGTCGATCTTCTGCCGCAGGCCGGCGACGTGGACGTCGACGGTCCGCGTCAGCGGCATCTCGTCGTAGCCCCACACCTCCGCCAGCAGCGCCTCGCGCGACAGCGCCGCGCCTCGATGCTCGATGAAATAGCGCAGCAGCTTGAACTCGCGCGCCGAGAGCTCGACCGGCTCGCCGCCCCTGGTCACCTCGACGCGCCGCAGATCGACGACGACGTCGCCGAAGCGGTAGACATCGCCGCCCGGCTGCGCGCCTGAGGGGACGCGCCGCAGCAGCGCCTCGAGCCGCGCCATCAGCTCGATCGTCTCGAACGGCTTGGTGAGGTAATCGTCGGCGCCCAGCTTCAGGCCGACCACCTTGTCGACCACCTGGCCGCGCGCCGTCAGCATCAGGATCGGCGTCGTCACGCCGCGCTGCCGCGCCTCGCGGCAGACGTCGAACCCGTTCATCTTCGGCAGCATCACGTCGAGGACGATCAGGTCGAAGCCGCCGCTGACCGCGCGCGCCAGCCCGCGTTCCCCGTCGCTCGCCGTTTCGACGGTGTAGCCCTCGCTGCCGAGCCGATCGGTCAGCGTCAGGCGCAGGCCCGCTTCGTCTTCGACCAGCAGCACTCGCGGCGCCGTCATCGAAAAGGCGGAGCCGGCAGCTCGACGACGACGGTCGTCCCCTCGCCGGCGCGGCTGTCGATGGCGATCGAGCCGCCGTGCGCGTCGACGACGTGGCGGACGACGCTGAGGCCGACGCCGGTGCCGCGTACCTGGGCGTCGACGGCGCGGCGGCCGCGGTAGAACGGTTTGAACACGTGCGGCAGATCCGCGGCATCGATTCCGAGGCCGCGATCGGCGACGCGAATCTGGACCCGTCGCGCCGCACCGTCAGCGAGCTGCGCGCTGACGTCGACGCTGCCGCCTCGGACGCTGTATTTCACCGCGTTGCCGATGACGTTCTGCACCGCCGAGCGCAGCGCGTCGAGATCGCCGACCACCGGCGGCAGCGCGCCGTTCCGATGCACGGTGAGCGCGACCCCGCGATCCCCGGCGTCGCGGCGCACCGCGTCGGCCGCCTCGCCAATCAGCCTGGCGACGTCGACTGCGGCGCGGGCGCGCATCGCGGTGCCGGCGCTGATGCCGGCAAACTCCATCACCCGCTCGACCATGTCGCCAAGCCGCCGCCCCTCGGTTTCAATCAGCGCGCCGTAGCGCTTCACCTGCGGGCCGTCGGCGACGACGCCGTCGGCAAGGTTCTCCCCGGCCGAGCAGATCACGGCGAGCGGCGTCCGCAGCTCGTGCGACACCGCGGCGACGAACTCCATCTGCTGGCGCGCCAATCGCCGCTGGCGCTCAGCCGACGCGAGCGCGAGCACCAGGCTGGCGGCGAGCAGGCCGAGCACCGTGAGGCTGATCGCCAGGTTGCGCCGCCGCGAGCGCGCGACGATCGATTCGAGCGAGCCGTCGCGGTGCCGCACGCGCACTTCCCAGGCGCCCTGCTCGTCGCCGCCGGTCATCAGCACGCGGCGCCCGTCGGGTGCGGGCGCGCGGCGGACGATGGTGATCGCGAGGCGATCGGCCGGCTCGCCGGGCATGTGACCGCGGCCCGCGGCGACGCGCGACACCTCGTTCATCCGCAGATCGAACACCCCGGTCGTCACATCCGCGGCCGCGCGGTCGATCGCGGTGCTGTTGGTGAACACGACCGTCCCCGGCTCGTCGCGGCGGACGACGGTTACCAGATACTCAGACGCGCCGGCCTCGCCGAAATGCTTCGCGACCAGCGGCTGGACGAGATCGCGGCGAAGCGCGTCGGCATCGAGCGCCACGATCAGCACGCGGCCCTCGGCGCCGGGCGTCGGATGCAGCGCAACCTCGCTGCCGATCTTCGTCGCCGTGAGGTGAGGAATCGGGATGACGAGCGCCGGGATGTCCGCCTCGAGTGCGTCGGCCATCATCAGCGGACGCGGCAGGCCGGCGAGCTGCGGCAACCGCGGTCCGCGGCGCAGCAGCTCCTGGAACTCGGGCGGCCACGACGCCGATGCGAGCGTGCCGGCCGACGCATCGAAACGCTGGAGCGTCGCGGTCTCGATGCTGGCACCCGATGCCATGTAGATGCCGCGAACGATCGCCGGCGCCGACGTCTCCACCCGCCACTTCGCGTACGCATCGGCGATGGCCGAGGCCGGATCGCGGTCGAGCAGGTCGTGGTCGACATGAAACGCGAGGAACAGCCGCGTGATCTCGCTGTCGAACTCCTGAGCGAACGCCGACGCGCGCGCGCGCAGGCCGGCGCGCATCCGCTCGCGCTCGGCCTCGCTGACTTCTCCGAGCCAGCGGTGCTGCAGCGTGGCGAGTGCCGCGAGCAGCACGAGCAGGACGACGGCGGCAGCGAGCTGCCAGTGAATGCGGCGCACGAATCCACTTTACGCGAAACAACAGCGGCGGATGGCGCGCTTTACATTTCTTACAAAACGATTGCCGAGAGATAACAACTTCCGCCGCGCGCGGTCGTCATACTCGGAAAGCGCGCACCGGGATGGTAGGACGCCTTCGCGCCTTCGGCGCAAGGTCAAGAGGTAAAGCACATGCAGCGATTGATTGTTTCCTTGATTTCGCTCGCGATGACGCTGGGCGGGCTGGCGGCGCGGGCAGCGGGCGACACGAAGGCGGAGCAGCTGCTGGCGCAGGCGCGCGCGGCGCTCGGCGGCGAGAAGAACCTCGCGAAAGTCCAGGGGCTGTCGGCGACCGGCACGTATCAGCGCGAGGTCGGCGATCGCCAGTTGAACGGCGACGTGACGATCGATCTGCAGCTGCCGGACAAGATGCTACGCACCGAGAGCATGCGGCCGATGGGCGACGCGACGATCGAGATGCTGCAGGGGATCAATGGCGACGAGCTGCTGCGCAACAGCCGCACCATCGGCGGCGCACCCGGCATGATGGTGCGCATCGCGCCGCCGCCCGGCGGCGCCGACGGCGAAGCGCAGGCGCTGCGCAATCAGCGCGCCGACATGACGCGCTTCACGCTGGCGCTCCTTCTCGCCCCGCCCGTTGCGATGCCGCTCGAATTCGCCTACGGCGGCGAAGCGGAGTCGGACGAGGGGAAAGCCGACGTGGTGGACGCGAAGGGGCCGGGCAGCTTTGCCGCGCGGCTGTTCCTCGATCAGAAGACGCACCGGCCGCTGATGCTGACCTGGCGCGGCGCGGCGCCGCGGATGGTGATGCGGACGCAGCGCGGAGATGGCCCGCCGCCTGCCGCGGGCGTCCCGCCGGGGATTCCCGCCGGCGAGCTGCCGCCGCCGCAGATCGTCGACATCCAGCTGTTCCTCGACGACTACCGCAGCGTCGACGGCGTGATGCTGCCGCATCACCTGTCGCGATCGATCGATGGAAAGCCCAACGAGGAAATCACCTTCAAGACGATCCGGATCAACCCGGCGTTCAAGGCGGACGCGTTCACGGCGAAGTAGGGCGGTGGGGCGGGTGGGGCAGGTAGGTGGGCTGGTGGGGCAGGTGGACAGTGATAAGTGTCACAGGGATTAGGAGCGGGTTATCGATGCTGGCGGCTTTGTGGCTTGTGTGGCTCACAGCGGCCGACGCGAGCGCGCAGGTGGCGGGCAATGCGGCGACGCTGCGCGTGACGGTCGTCGATCCGAGCGGAGCGGTGATCGTCGGCGCGCGCGTGCAGGTCGCTGAGGCGTCGGCGGACACGGGCGCGCGCGGCGACGCGGTGTTCGCGGCGCTCGCGCCGGGTCGCTACACCATCCAGGTCGAGGCGGCCGGGTTCGAGCCGGCGACCGTCCGCGACGTGCGCGTCCGCGCCGGCGAGAACCGGTGCGAGGTCAAGCTCGCGATCGCCCGGCTCGCCGAGACAGTGCAGGTCGGCCGCGACGCACCCGAACGCGCGAGCGACCCGCGCAGCGACGCCTTTGCCACCATCCTCTCGCAGCAGCAGATCGACGAGCTGCCCGACGACCCCGACGAGATGGAGCAGGCGCTGCGCGAGATGGCCGGTCCCGGCGCGGTGCTGCGCGTCAACGGCTTCCGCGGCGGCCGGCTGCCGCCGAAGAGCCAGATTCAGCAGATCCGCTTCCGCCGCAACATGTTCGCCGCCGACGCGCACGAGCCCGGCTTCGTCGCCGTCGACATCGTCACCAGGCCGGGGCTGGACGGCTGGCGCGGATCGACCAGCCTCGGCTTCCGCGAGGCGGCGCTGAACGCGCGCAATGCCTTCGCGCCGGCAAAGGGCGACGAACAGCACGAGCGCTACGGCTTCACCCTCAACGGGCCGCTGTGGAAACAGCACACCTCGCTGTCGCTCTCGGTCGACGGCACGGATGCCTTCGACACGAAAACGATCGTCGCGGCGCTGCCGTCGGGATACTTCGCCGACTCGATCCGCAAGCCGAACAACGCCTTGAACGTCACCGCGCGGCTCGAGCACGCGCTGTCAAAATCTCAGATGCTGCGCGCCGAGCTGCAGCGCAACGACACCGCGAGCGAGAACGTCGGCGTCGGCGACTTCGATCTGGCCGAACGCGGCTACACGCAGGATCGCACCGAGACGGTGATGCGCGGCTCGATTGGCGGCGCGATCGGCAAGGCGCTCTACAACGAGCTGCGTCTGCAGTGGCGCAAAGACGACGTGTCGCTTGTCCCGGCGAGCTCGGCCCCGGCCGTGCTGGTGTTGAACGCGTTCAACGCCGGCGGCGCGCAGATGGCTGGTTCTCGCGGTTCCAGCCTCGTCACCCTGGCCGACGATCTCGACATCGCCGTGGGACGCCACGCGATTCGCACCGGCGTCCTCCTCGACGCCGGCCGCTACCGCACCGACGAGCGCCGCAATGCCGGCGGCACCTTCACCTTCGCCAGCCTCGACGATTACGCGGCCCGCCGGCCGACCACCTACACGCGCAACATCGGCGAGCCGGCGCTGACCATCTCGCAGGCGGAGCTCGCGCTCTACGTGCAGGACGACATGCGGGTGCGAAAGGACCTCACGATCAGCGGCGGCGTGCGCCAGGAATTCCAGACCCACATCGGCGGACTGAACCTGGCGCCGCGCGGCGGCATCGCCTGGTCACCGTTCCGCAGTGGCAAGACGACGGTTCGGGCCGGCGGCGGCATCTTCTTCGACTGGCTCGATGCGCAGACCTACGAGCAGGCGGCGCAGCTCGATGGCACGCATCAGCAGATCGAGACCATCGTGCAGCCGGGTTATCCGGACCCGCTGCTCGGTGGAACGCCGATCGTGCTGCCCGCGGGGCGCGTGCAGTTCGCCCGCGATCTCGATCAGCCGCGTCTGGTCGAAGCCATCGCCGGCGTCGAGCAGGCGCTGCCCGGTGAAATCCGGGTCAACGCGATGTACATGCGGCGGCGCGGCTCCAATCTGCTGCGCGGCGTGAACATCAACGCGCCGCTCGCCGGCGGCGTCCGGCCGGATCCTTCCTCGGGCACGGTGACCGAGATTCAGTCGATCGGCCGATCGCAGCTCGACGCGCTCAGCATCAACGTCAACTACGCGCGGCCGCAGCAGCGGTTGTTCCTGGCCGCGAACTACATGCTCGGGCGCTCGCGCGACGAGGCGGACAATGCCTTCAGCCTGCCTGCGAACAGCTACGATCCCGCCGGCGAGCTCGGGCCATCGGCCGGCTACCCCACGCATCGCTTCATGAGCATGGCGAACCTGCCGCTGAAGAAGCGCTTCCGGCTGGGCACGTCGGTGCGCGCGCTGTCGGCGCTGCCGTACAACATCACGACCGGGCACGACGACAACGGCGATACGGTCAGCAACGATCGCCCGGCCGGCGTCGGGCGCAACAGCGGGCGCGGGCGGGCGCAAATCGACCTCGGGCTGCGTCTGAGCTGGAGCGCCGGCTTTGGCGGCGCGGCGGCGCCGCCGGCAGGGCCGCAGGTTCGCATCTATCGCGGCGACAACGCCGATCCGCTCGCCGGCATGCCCGGCGGCCTCGACGGGCAGAAGCGCTACACGGTGGAGTTGTACGCGCAGGCGTACAACGCGCTCAATCGCGTCAACCCCGTGAACTTCAGCGGCGTGCTCACGTCTCCGTTCTTCGGCCAGGCGACGTCGGCGACCGCGGCGAGGCGGGTTGAAGTGGGAACGAGATTCAGCTTCTGACGCCGTCACCAGGGGCTGGGGGGTGGGCCGCGGCTTTCGCCGCGGCTGCAGGGGCTGGGGGCTGGCTGGACGAGAAATGCCGGCCGTGTCGAGTTGTGGCCGGTGCTGAGCAATCGTGGAGAGCACTGGCCTGGTCGCGACACACCGCTACACGGCGATGCATGAGAGCACCGGGCGGGTTGCGGCAGCGATCCGTGTGACCAGGCATGCTCGAGCGTCAGACGGCAACCGTGTCCGCAAGCGGTCCGGGCGCGCCGCCGCCGTTTCGACAATGGTGCCGGGATCAGATGTGAGCGGGGATGATTGATGGCTGTCGCCCGGATCACCCCAGGCGGCGTGCTCACCGTAAGCACAAGCGCTGGAGGACACGGTTGCCATGCCTGCCGTCACCCGGATCGCGGACGCGACCCGCCCGGTGCGATCTCAGGCCGACGCGCGACGGCGATCGCGATCGGGCGACGCGCGACGGTCGATGAGGGCAGCCCTGCCGCCTTCGCGCCGGAGGCGCTTCGGCGAGCTTCGGCGTAGCTCGCACGAAACTCAGGCGAGCGGAGGCGGGAAGGGCTGCGCTACGGTCGATCCTTCGTAAGCTCGTAGAGCGCGATGCCGGTGGCGACCGCGACGTTCAGCGAATCGACGTCGCCGCTGATCGGAATGCGCACGCGGTAATCGGCCGCGCTTTCCACGGCCGGCGTCAGGCCCGATCCCTCCGTGCCGACCACCAGCGCCAGCTTCCCGGGCCGCGCCCGCGCGCTGAACGCGTCGAGCGTCTCCGACGGCTCGCGCGGCGTCAGCGCGACGATTGCGAAGCCGGCGCGGCGGACGCGCGCGAGAACGCCCGGCCAATCGCTCTCGTCCGCGCGCGCGAACGGAATGCGCAGCACGGCGGCCATCGACGTGCGCATCGCTTTGCGATAGAAGGGGTCGCAGCACGCCGGGCTGAGCAGCACGCCGCCGGCGCCGAAGGCCGCGGCGTTGCGGAACACGCCGCCGACGTTGTCGGCGTTGGTCACACCTTCCATGACCACGAGCGTCCCCGCGCGCGCGAGCAGCTCGTCGACCGGCGGCGGCGGAGGGACGTGGACGAGCGCGAGGCAGCCGCGGTGGACGTCGTAGCCGGCGATCGCGGACAGATCCGGCGGCGACGCGATCAGGACCGGCACCTCCGGATCGATTGAGGCGAGCGCCGGCGCCAGCTCGGCGTGCGCGGTCGGCGTCAGCAGCAGCGAGTGCAGGCGGTAGCGGCGATCCTCGGCGACGCGGCGGACGACGAGGCGCCCCTCGGCGGCGAAGAGGTTGCGGGCGCGGATGAGGTCGGCGTCGCGGATGGCGCGATACAGATCGGCGCGCGGGTCGTCGAGAGACAGCACAGATTCGATCATTTCAAAATCGGCGGCCCTGAAGGACCGCCCTACGGTCTGACAACGCTGGGCGCCGGCGGTCCGTCTAAGGGAACGACTACAGGACCGCCATGCGCCACCTGACACGCGACCTTCGTTACGCCGTCCGCGGGCTCGCACGCTCGCCGCTCTTCACCGCCGTCGCGCTGCTGTCAATCGCGCTCGGCATCGGCGCCAACACCGCCATCTTCACGCTGGTCGACGAGGTCCTGCTGCGCCGCCTGCCGGTCCGGGAGCCGAGCCAGCTCGTGCTGTTCAACGGCGCCCGCAACCACTACGGCAGCAACGCGGGCGGCAACATGCTGTCGTTGCCGATGTACGAAGACTTCCGCGACAACTTCGTCGACCACGGCGCCGCGCCGAAACCGCGGCGCGTCACCGCGCCGGTTGGCGTCAACCCGACATCGCCGCCGGTCTTCACCGGCATGTTCGCACGACGCGGGGTACCGATGAACGTCGGCGCCAACGGCCAGACCGAGCGCGTGCCGGGCGAGCTGGTCTCGGGCACCTTCTTCCAGGTGCTGGGCGTCGGCGCCGCCGTCGGCCGGGTCATCGTCCCCGACGACGACAAGGAGATCGGCGGCAGCCCGGTGGCGGTGCTCAGCTACGACTACTGGCGCACGCGCTTCGGCGCCGACCCGCAGGTCGTCGGCAAGACGATCACCGTCAGCAACCACACGCTCACGATCATCGGCGTCTCGCAGGCCGGCTTCGACGGCGTCGACATCGGCTACGCGCCGCGCATCCGCGTGCCGCTGCTGATGAAAGCGGCGATGACGCCGAACTGGGACGACGTCGAGAACCGGCGCAGCCGCTGGGTGAACGTGTTCGGCCGGCTGAAGCCGGGGGTGACGCTCGAGCAGGCGAAAGCGTCGCTGCAGCCGTTCTTCCACGGCATCCTCGAGCAGGAGGTGCAGGCGCCGCCCTTCGCCAACACCACCCCGTACACGCGCGAGCAGTTCCTCAAGGGCCAGGTCGATCTGCTGCCGGCGTCGCAGGGGCGCTCGCCGATCCGGCAGCAGCTCTCGCAGCCGCTATGGCTGCTGCTCGGCATCGTCGCCGGCGTGCTGCTGATTGCGTGCGCCAACGTCGCCAGCCTGCTCGTCGCGCGCGCCACGGCGCGGCAGAAAGAGATTGCCGTCCGCCTCGCCCTCGGCGCCAGCCGCGGCCGCATCGTCGGCCAGCTGCTGGTCGAGAGCGTGCTGCTCGCCGCCTTCGGCGGACTGCTCGGCCTGGTGATCGCCGCCTGGACGACGCGGTTCCTGCTCGGCTTCCTGCCGACGACCGAGGCGTCGCACGTCATCTCGGGATCGATCGACAGCCGCATCCTGGTGTTCAACTTCGCGCTGTCGCTCGCCACCGGCCTGCTCTTCGGCCTGGTGCCGGCGCTGCGATCGACGCGTCCGGACCTGGCGCCGACGCTGAAGGATCAGATCGGCGCGGTGGTCGGCGGCGGTGGCGGCGTGCGGCTGCGCAAGGGGCTGGTCGTCGCGCAGGTGACGATCTCGCTGCTGCTGCTGGTGAGCGCGGGCCTCTTCATCCGCAGCCTCCGGGCGCTGCGCCTGCTCGACCTCGGCCTGAAGACGGACAACCTGATCGCGTTCAACGTCTCGCCGACGCTCAGCGGCTACACCCCGCTGCAGACCAAGCAGTTCAACCGGGAGCTGGTAGAGCGGGTGCGCGCGCTGCCCGGCGTCAGCTCGATGGCGTTCGCGCAAATCGGCCTGCTCGAAGGCAACGAGTGGGACAGCTCGATGTCGGTGGAGGGCTACGAGCCGAAGCCGGGCGAGAACATGAACCCGTACTGCAACGCGGTCAGCCCCGAGTACTTCAAGACGATGGGCATTCCGCTGGTGGCCGGGCGCGATTTCGATCACCGCGACGTGCGCTACGAGCCGCCGCCGAGCGACAGCATAAACTTCGCGCCGCTGTTTCAAGTGGCGATCGTCAACGAGAGCTACGCGAAGCAGTATTTCGGCGACCGCAGCCCGATCGGCCGCCACATCGGGTTCGGCATCAACCCGGGCACCAAGACGCCGATCGAAATCATCGGCGTCGTCAAGGACGCGAAGTACACGGGCGTCCGCGACGACATCCCGCGCACGGTCTACTTCGCCTTTCTCGAGAGCGACTTCGCCGGCGGCTCGGTGATGTACGTCCGAACCTCGAATCGACCGGACACGGCATTCGCGTCGATCCGGCAGGCGGCGCGCGGCCTCGACGCGAACATTCCGGTGTTCAACCTGCGCACGCTCGACCAGCAGATCGATCAGTCGCTGCTCAACGACCGGCTGACGGCAACGCTGTCGACCGCGTTCGGCGTGCTGGCGACGCTCCTGGCAGTGATCGGCCTCTACGGCGTGATGGCCTACACGGTGGCGCGGCGGACGCGCGAAATCGGCGTGCGGATGGCGCTCGGCGCGGTGCAGGGCGACGTCGTCTGGCTGGTGATGCGAGAGGTGCTGATGCTGGTGGGGAGCGGCCTTGTTCTGGGGCTCGCCGCGTCGTGGGCGGCGGGACGCGTGATCGGCAGCCAGCTTTACGGCGTCACCGCCAACGATCCGGTGACGATTGCGGCGGCGGCGGCCCTGCTGCTCGCGGTTGCGCTGCTGGCCGGGTATCTGCCCGCGCGGCGGGCGACGCGAGTGAACCCGGTGCTTGCGCTCAGGTACGAGTAGCGCAGGCGCGACGTCTGAGGACAGCCCTGAAGGGCTGCGCTCCGTCAGACGGCAGCCCTGAAGGGCTGCGGTACATCTCTCCAAAACGAGCGAATGCGCGATACACTGCCGCGCATGAAACGCATCCTCTTTCTTCTCATTGCGGCTGCGGCCGCGGCCTGCACGCAGGCGACCCCCGAACAGCAGATCGTCAACGACGCCGCCTCGGCGCTCGGCGGGCGCGATCGCGTGCTCGCAGTCAAAACCATCGTCATCGAAGGCGAGGGCTCCAACGGCAACCTTGGCCAGGACATGACGATGGAGGCGACGGGGCAGCAGTTCGCGCTCTCGGGCTACAAGCGCGCGATCGACGTCGCGAACAACCGCCAGCGCGTCGAGCAGACGCGGACGCCGAACTTCGCCTACTTCCAGGGGCCGCAGCCGCAGAAGCAGGTGTTCGGCGTCGACGGCGAGGTCGCCTACAACATCGCGCCGACCGGCACGGCCACCCGCGCCTCGAACGCGGCGGCGCGCGACCGGCGCGCCGACATCTTTCATCACCCGATCACGATCGTCCGCGCCGCGCTCGACCCCGGCGCGAAGCTCGCCAACCCGACCGGGGTGGGAAATGAGCGGGCGGTCCAGGTGACTACCGCAAACGGCCAGGTCTTCACGCTCGCGATCGACAACGGCACCAAGCTGCCGACCCGCGTCGCCTCGATGACCGACAACCCGAACCTGGGCGACGTCGCGATCGAGACCGCGTTCGCCGATTATCAGGAGGTCAGCGGCCTCAAGCTGCCGGCACGTCTCACGACCAAGACCGACAAGTACACGACCGCCGAGATCAAGGCGACGAAGCAATCGGTCGACACCGACGCCGGCGATCTCGCAGCCCCCGCGGCGGCCGCTTCGGCGCCGCCGGTCACGGGCCCGCCGCCCGCCAACGTCACGGTGCAGGAAGTGGCGCCGGGCATCTGGTTTCTCGCCGGCCAGTCGCACAACAGCGTGGTCGTCGAATTCACCGATCACCTGATGCTGATCGAGGCGCCGCAGAACGACGTCCGCACGCTGGCGGTGATCGCCAAGGCGCGTGAGCTGCGGCCGGGCAAGCCGCTCACCCACGTCGTCGACTCGCATCATCACTTCGATCACTCCGGCGGCATCCGCGCCGCGGTGTCGGAGGGGCTCGCGGTGACGACGCACAAGGCGAACGGCGCGTTCTACCAGGAGGCGGTGGGCCGCGCGCACACGCTGGTGCCCGATGCGCTGGCGAAAAACCCCAAGCCGCTGAAGCTCGAGCCGGTCGACGACATGATGGTGATCAAGGACGACAAGCGCACGGTGCAGGTGTTCCACATCGAGGGAAACCCGCACGCCGACACGCTGCTGATGACCTACTTCCCGAAAGAGCGCATCCTGGTGGAGGCCGACGTGTGGAGCCCGGGCGCGGCGGTGCAGCCGTATGCGGCCAACCTGCTCGACAACATCAAGAAGCGCAACCTGAAGGTGGACAAGATCCTGCCGATCCACGGCACGATTGCGCCGTTCAGCGAGCTGGTAAAGACGCAGCAGCCGGTCAAGACGAACTAGGGGCTGGGGCTTGGGGCTGGGGGCTGGCTTACTCATGCTGTTGCGCCGGGGGCTCCCGGTGCTCGCGGTGGTTGCCGCGGGCGCCGGATGGCTGGCGGCCGATCGCGCTGTTCGCGCGCAGGCGGCGCCACCGCCGAACATCGTCATCATCCTCGCCGACGATCTCGGCTACGGCGACCTCGGCGCGTTCGGGCACCCGTCGATCAAGACGCCGCGCCTCGACGCGATGGCGGCGCAGGGCCAGAAGTGGACGAACTTCTACGTCCAGCCGGTCTGCTCTCCCAGCCGCGCGGCGCTTCTGACCGGACGCCTCCCGGTTCGCAGCGGCATGTTCGGCACGCCGGCCGGCGCCGCGCCCAAGGTGCTCCGCGACAACGCGACGCAGGGTCTCCCCGCGAACGAAATCACCATCGCGGAACTGCTGAAGACGCGAGGCTACGCCACCGGGATGGTCGGCAAGTGGCACCTCGGCCACCTGCCGGCGTTCCTGCCGATGACGCAGGGATTCGACACCTGGTTCGGCCTGCCGTTCTCGCACGACATGAAGATGACCGTGCCGCGCGACAACGGCTACCAGACCGCCGCTTACTACAACCCGAAACCGGAGTACTGGGACGTTCCGCTGATGCGCAACAGCGACATCGTCGAGCGCCCGGCGGATCACCGGACGCTGACCCGCCGCTACACCGGGGAAGCGGTGCGGTTCATCGAAACGCATCGCGAGCAGCCGTTCTTCCTCTACGTCGCCCACTCGCTGCCGCACATCCCGCTGGCGCGCTCGCCTGAGTACGCCGGGCACAGCGCCGCCGGCATCTACGGCGACACCGTCGAGGAGATCGACTGGAGCACCGGCCGGATCCTCGACACGCTGCGCGCCACCGGCCTCGAGCAGCGGACGCTGGTCGTCTTCACCAGCGACAACGGCCCATGGCTGCCCTACAAGACGCACGGCGGATCGGCAGGGCCGCTGAAGGAAGGCAAAGGCACGACCTGGGAAGGCGGCGTGCGCACGCCGGCGATCTTCTGGTGGCCCGGCACGGTGCAGCCGTCGGTGGTGACCGACATCGGCTCGGCGATGGATCTGTTCGTCACCGCGGCGGCGCTGGCGGGAGCTCAGGTGCCGGCCGACCGACCGATCGACGGCGTCGACCTCGGCGCGCCGCTGCGCGGCACCGGGCCGAGCCCGCGGCAGCTGCTCTTCTACTACTGGGATAGCGAGCTGCGCGCGGTGCGCAAGGGCAACTACAAGGCGCACTTCATCACCAGCGGCGCCTACGGCGAAGGCGAGCCGCGCGTCGAGCACAATCCACCGCTGCTCTTCAACCTGGCCGAAGATCCCGGTGAACGCTTCAACATCGCCGCACACCATCCCGACGTGGTGGCTGATCTCGTCAGCGAAGCCGAAAGGCACAGGAAGACGGTGGCCGCGATGAAGCCGCTCTTCGACGAAGTCAGGGACTAGGGGGGAGGGATTAGGGATTAGCAGGGATCAGGGAATAGGGATTAGGCCAGAGGGTTCGGTGTGAAGTCGTACTGACGGAGCGTCAGGTTGAAGCGGCCGGTCATCTCCAGCTCCGGCGGCGCGGTGCCGGGCACGATGCGCGAGACGCCGTGATACCGCAGCCGCGCCGGCCCGCCGAACACGAACGCGTCGCCCGACTCGAGCATCCGCGACTCCACCGGATCCTTGCGCCGCGGCCCGCCGAAGAGAAAGCGCGCGGTATCGCCGAGCGAGACCGACACCACGGGCAGGCCGGCGGCAATCGACTGCTCGCTTTCGTCCTTGTCCTGGTGCAGCCCCATCCGGCCGTCGGCTTCGTAATAGTTGAGGATGCAGAGGTCGGCGTCGAGCGTCATCCCGGCCTCACGCGCGAGGCGCTGCGCGAGCGATCGGAAATTGTCGGGCAGCGGCGGCGCCGGCAGGTTGTCGAAGTCGCTGCGCGTCGCCTCGTAGGTGTAGGTCTTGCCGTTCCAGTGCCGGCCGAGGCAGAGCATCCGCACGTGCATCTTCCCGCCGCCTCGCACGATGGGCACGTAGGCGGGGACGGCGCCGTCGACGAGCGCGCGGCACTGCGCGACCAGCGCGCGCTGATCGTCGAGCGTGATGGCGCCGCGCAGATGGAAGGCGCCGGGCGCGATTTCCACGCTTTTACGTTACCATTCTGTCGGTGAACGCAACGCGCGCGAAGCCCGCAAGGCATTCTTGCTCTCGTGCAAGAAAATCCCTTTGCGCGCTTGGCGCGCTTTGCGTTCTTCTGCTGGCGACGGAGCGGGTTCAGGCGCATCCGGTCCCGTTCAGCTACCTCGACCTCCGGCTGCAGCGCAACGCGATCGAGGGCACGCTGGTCGTCCACATCTACGACGCCGCGCACGATCTCAACATCGAGCCGATGGAGAAGCTGCTCGATCCCGCTGTCGCGTCGCAGCAGGCCGCCGCGCTGGCGACGATGCTGTCGGCGCGCTTCACGGTGACGGCCGACGGCCGGCCGCTGGCGGCGGCGTGGGCGCCGGGCCTCGAGGTGCTCGCGGAGCGCCAGTCGCTGAAGCTGTCGCTGCGCTTTCCGCTGGCCGCGCCGGCAGGACGCCTCGGGCTGACGGCGGTCATGTTCCCCTACGATCCGCAGCACCAGACGTTTCTCAACGTCTACGACGGCGAGGCGCTGACGCAGGCGATCCTCGACTCGGGCCACAACCAGTTCGAATACTTCGCCGGCACGGCGCAGGGGGCGATCGCCGTGGTCCGCCGCTTCCTCCCGGCCGGCGTCACCCACATCGTCATCGGCCCGGATCACCTGCTCTTTCTGCTCGGCCTGCTGCTGCTCGGCGGCACGATGCGGCATCTCATCCTGATCGCCTCAGCCTTCACCGCCGCGCACAGCCTGACGATGTCGCTGGCGGCGATGAACCTGATGAGCCCGCCGGCGCGGATCATCGAGCCGGCGATCGCCCTGAGCATCGTCTACGTCGGCGCCGACAACCTGCTGATTCGCGGCGGCCGCGACGTCCGGGCCTGGATCGCCTTTGCGTTCGGCTTCATCCACGGCTTCGGCTTCGCCGGTGTGCTCCGCGAGCTGAGCCTGCCGCGCCGCGCGCTCGGCTGGTCGCTCTTCTCGATCAACCTCGGCATCGAGATCGGACAACTCGTGGTGGTGGTGGTGGTCGCCTCGGCGCTGGCGGCGCTGCGCGCGCGCAGCGAGCAGGCGGGACGGCAGCTGGCGGTCGCCGGATCGGTGGCGGTGATCGCCGCCGGCGCGTTCTGGTTCATTCAACGGGTCTTTTTTCCTGGAGGGATCTCATGAGACGTGCAGTCGTGCTGGGAGTGCTGCTGGCGTTCGGCGCGCTGGCCGCGGTCAAGGCGCAGCCGCCGGCGGCGAATGCGCCGAAGGTCGTCGAGGTCGAGAAAGTGAAGGACAACCTCTGGGTGCTGCGCGGCGGCGGCGGCAACACCGCCGTCTTCGCCACCGCCAACGGCGTCACCATCGTCGACGCCAAGAACCCGGGCTGGGGGCAGCCGATCCTCGACAAGGTGAAAGAGCTGACGCCGAAGCCGATCACGACGCTGATCAACACCCACACCCACGGCGACCATGTCAGCGGCAACGTCGAGTTCCCGGCTTCGGTCGACGTCGTGGTGCAGGAGAACACCAAGACGAACATGGAGAAGATGGACATCTTCAAGCAGAACAACAACCGCGGCATGGCCAAGCGGACGTTCAAGGACAAGATGACCATCGGCAAGGGCGCCGACCAGATCGATCTGTATTACTTCGGCCCCGGCCACACCAACGGCGATGCCTGGGTGGTGTTCCCGGCGCATCGCATCGTTCATTCCGGCGACATCTTCGCCGGCAAGAGCGTGCCGCTCATCGACGGCAACAACGGCGGCAGCATGCTCCACTACTCGGAGACGCTGACGAAGGCGTACAACGGGATCAAGAACGTCGATACGATCATCAACGGCCACACGCCGGCCAACACGACCTGGGCCGACCTGAAGGAGTACGCCGACTTCAACAAGGAGCTGTTGACGTGGGCGGAGGGCGAGCTGAAAGGGGGCAAGACGCCCGAGCAGGCGGCCGCGAACTGGAAGGTGCCGGAGAAGTACAAGGGCTATTCGGCGCAGGTGTCGCAGCTGATGGGCGGGATGGCCGGGCGGCTGCAGGTGCTTGCGAACGAGATGAAGAAGTAGGGGCTCGAAGCTGGGGGCTGGGGGCTGAGGGCTGGCTGAGGGCGGGTTGGATCGTGACCCGCCCTCAGATCTTCACGATCAGAGTTCGCCTTGGCAGCTTGTTTGGATCGACGTTGGCGACGCGCGTGATCTTGCGGCCGCTCTTCGTCATCGCGGTCACTTCCACATCCACCTTGCCGTCCACCGCCAGCCCGACGTGCACCGGCATGGCGCTCTGCGAGCAGTAGCCGCCGCCGGTATCGACCAGGCGCCCGCCGAGGACGGTCCGCTTCCCCGCCGCGAACACCCGCACTTCCGATCCTGCCCGCGTGTGGCGGCCATCCTTGTCGACGACCAGCACCTGCAGCGAGCGGCGGGCACGATCGGGCGGCAGCAGGTTGCGGAACAGGTAGTGGCCGCCCGCCGGGTTGTTGTTGGCCAGCGCGAGATCGAGCGCGCCGTCGCCGTCGAAGTCGATCCACTGGACGCCGTGGGTGGCGCCGTGCTTCGCGACGATCTCCGGCATCGCGTCGGTGAACCGGCCGCCATCGTTGTGGAAGAGGAAGTCGCGCTCGTTGACCGGCCGCTCGATGTACGACGACACGTAGAGATCGGGACGGCCGTCGTTGTCGTAATCGCCCCACGCCGACGGGGTCGCGCGGTCGCCGCCGGCGACGCCGAGCGTCGCGGCCACCTCCGAGAAGCGCCCGCCGCCCTCGTTGTGGAACAGGAAGTTGCGGCCGTAGCCGGCGACGAACAGATCGAGGTGCCCGTCGTTGTCGTAATCGGCGACGCTCGGGCCGTTGCTGCCGAAGTTCGCCGGCCGGCCCGCGGCGTCCATGCCCAGTTCGGCGGCGACGTCGACGAAGCGCGAGCCGTCGTTCCGGAACAGCCCGTTCAGCGTCCCGTCCTGGTTGGCGACGAACAGATCCAGCCGGCCGTCTTCGTTGAAGTCGAACCACACCGCGCCGACCGTCTTGCGCGCATCGTCCACGCCCATGTCCCTGGCGACGTCGACGAAGCGGCTGCCCTCGTTGTGGAACAGCATGTTCGGCGCGTCGCGGAAGGCCACGAACAGATCGACGCGGCCGTCGTTGTCGAAGTCGATCCACGACACCTGCCGCGTCTCGCCCTTGACGGCGAGGCCGAGATCGCCGGCGACGTCGGTAAAGCGTCCCTTGCCGTCGTTGCGATACAGCTTGTTGGCGACCCCCGAGCGGCGCGTGAAGCCGACGTAGAGATCGAGCTGTCCGC
>Ga0111539_10003232_pt1 | contig 21553 bp, 17 predicted proteins | sample RhiMethybrSRZTD1_FD_79667 | JGI IMG/M metagenome (GOLD analysis project Ga0111539, IMG submission 79667) | Populus rhizosphere microbial communities from Tennessee, USA - Rhizosphere MetaG P. TD hybrid SRZTD1 (version 2) (version 2) | ecosystem: Host-associated > Plants > Roots > Rhizosphere >...
TGCTGGCGATGGTGCTGGTCGCGGTGCTGGTGGCGGCGCGCATGACCAGGCCGGTCAGGCGGCTGGCCGACGCCGCCGAGCGGATCGGCAAGGGAGATCTCGCGGCGCCCATCGAGCGCCTGTCGCATGACGAGATCGGCTTCCTGGCCGAGACCATGGAGGAGATGCGCCGCGAGCTGCGCGCGCGCGACGATCGCATGCAGGAGATGCTGTCCGGCATCGCCCACGAGGTCAGGAACCCGCTCGGCGGCATCGAGCTGTTCGCCGGCATCCTGCGCGACGAGCTGCCGGCCGGAGACGAACGGCGACCGCACGTCGAGCGCATCGAGAGGGAGGTCGCCTACCTCAAGGAGGTGGTCGCCGAGTTCCTCGACTACGCGCGCCGCCCGGCGCCCGAGCTGGGCCCGGTCGAGCTGGCCCCGCTCGCCGAGGACATCTGCGACCTCGAGGAGGCGGAGGCCGGGCGGCTCGGCGTGGCGCTCGAGCGCGACGTCCCGGCCGAGCTGGTGGCGCAGGGGGACAAGTTGCAGCTCCGGCGCGCGCTGCACAATCTGGTCAAGAACGCGGTGCAGGCCGCGGCGGTCCCGGACGAGGCCGGGCGGCGCGTGCGGGTCGCTGCCCAGGCCGACGGCGACCGCATCCGGCTCGCCGTGCACAACACCGGGGCGCCCATCCCGCAGGAGATCCGCGAACGCATCTACGAGCCGTTCTTCACCACCCGCGAGAAGGGGACCGGCCTCGGCCTGGCGTTCGTCCGCGAGATCGCGCTCGACCACGGCGCCGCCATCGAGCTCGACTCGGAAGCCGCCGGCGGCACGACGTTCACGCTCACCCTCAAGGCGCGGCGAGAGGCGTAGAATCGAGGCTTCGTGGCCACCATCCTCATCATCGACGACAACGAGACCATCCGCGAGGGCCTGGCCCACACGGTGCGCAAGATGGGGCACCGGCCGCTCTTGGCCGCGCGCGGCGAGGAAGGCCTGAGCCAGCTCAAGACGTCCGGCGAGGTCGACTTCGTCATCACCGATCTCAGGATGGAGGGGATGGACGGCGTCGAGGTGATGCGCCAGGTGCAGAAGCGCGACCCGGACGCGCCGATCATGATCATCACCGCGTTCGGCACGGTCGAGACCGCGGTCGAGGCGATGAAGCTGGGCGCCTTCGACTTCCTGACCAAGCCGTTCGCCCCCGAGGTGGTGCGGCTCAAGGTGGAGCGCGCGCTCGAGCTGGCCGCGTCGCGCCGGGCGCGCCGCCGGCTCGAGGCCCAGAACGAGTACCTCAAGGGAGAGGCCGAGGGGCGCTACCGGTTCGCCGAGCTGGTCGGCGGGTCGGAGAACATGCAGCGGGTGTTTCGCACGGTGGAGAAGGTGGCGCCGACCGACTCGTCGGTCTTCATCGCCGGCGAGAGCGGCACCGGCAAGGAGCTGGTGGCGCGCGCCTGCCACAACCTGTCGAAGCGCGCCTCCGGCCCCTTCATCAAGGTCAACTGCGGCGCGCTGACCGAGACGCTGCTCGAGAGCGAGCTGTTCGGCCACGAGAAGGGCGCCTTCACCGGGGCGGTCAAGACCAAGCTCGGCCGCTTCGAGCTGGCCGACGGCGGCACCCTGTTCCTCGACGAGATCGGCGACGTCCCGCTGTCGATGCAGGTCAAGCTCCTGCGGGTGCTGCAGGAGCAGGAGTTCGAGCGGGTCGGCGGCGAGCAGACCATCAAGGTCAACGTCCGCGTGGTGTCGGCCACCCACAAGAACCTCGACGAGGAGGTGGCCGCCGGCCGCTTCCGCCAGGACTTCTACTACCGTCTGCACGTCGTCCCGCTCCTCCTGCCGCCGCTGCGCGAGCGGCGCGAGGACATCCCGCTCCTGGTCCAGCACTTCATCGAGAAGCTGGCGGCCAAGACCAACCCGTCGGTGCGCGGCATGGCCGACGACGCGCTCGGCCGCCTGATGGCCTACGGCTGGCCGGGCAACGTGCGCGAGCTGGAGAACGCGATCGAGCAGGCCCTGGTGTTCGCCGACGGCACCAGCATCGGCGTGCCCGCGCTGCCCGCCTTCCTGCAGGGCGCCGAGGGAGACGAGAAGCTCGAGGTGCCTCGCGAGATGTCCCTGCCCGACATCCTCGAGGACCTCGAGCGCCAGCTCATCCTCAAGGCGTACCGCAAGGCGGGAGGCGTGAAGACCGAGACCGCCCGGCTCCTCGGCATCAAGACGAGTGCGCTGTACTACAAGCTCGACAAGTACAAGATCGAGTAGCGCGTTACCTTTCCTCTACACTCGCGCTTCTACAGAGGGAGGTAAGACGGGTTCGCTTGTAACCCGTCGCGATTCGGGCATTGTTGTCCCAATGGTCTTGAGTTCGGGCCAGCCGATGGCTCTCGATCCGACGCCGCGAGCGGCGGGCGGCGGGACCTACACGATTCAGTTCTACGCGGGCTCGGACGATCTGTGCGACGCGGTGGCCGACTTCCTGGCGGCGGGATTGGCAGCCAGCCAGCCGCTCCTGGTCATCGCGACCGAGCCTCACCGGCAGGCGCTCGCTGACCGGCTGCGGGCGCGCGGTTCGGGCGACCCCGACCTGACGCTCTTCGACGCGAACGAGACGCTCGCCCGCGTGATGGTGGACGGGGAGCCGGATCGCCAGCGCTTCACCGACGTGGTCGAGGGCGCGCTGGTGGAGATCGCGCGCCGCCGGCCGGGGGTCCCGGTCCGGGTCTACGGCGAGATGGTGGACGTCCTCTGGCGCGAGGGGAACCAGAAGGCCGCCGTCCTGCTCGAGGGATTGTGGAGCGGTCTAGAGCGGCGGCAGTCGCTCTCGCTCTGCTGCGCCCTCCACGCCTCGCAGGGCGATCTGAGCCGGGCGCGCGACGAGGTCAGGCTGCGCGAGCGGCAGCTCGAGACCATCACCGACTCGCTGCCGATCCTGGTCTCGTTCGTCGACGCCGGCGGCCGCTACCGGTTCGCCAACCGCGCCTACGAGCCCTGGTTCGGCCAGCCGCGCGAGAGCATGATGGGACGCCACCTGCGCGAGGTGCTGGGCGACGCCGCGTTCGAGTCGATCCGCCCGCGCGTCGAGGCCGCGCTGAGCGGCGAGACGGTGACGTTCCAGCAGCGGGTGCCGTACGGCGTGGCTGGCGAGCGGTTCGTCGAGGCGACCTACGTGCCGCACCGGGGGCCGGGCGGTTCGGTGCTCGGCTTCACCGCGCTGGTGTCCGACATCAGCGAGCGCAGTCGACTGGAGGAGGCACGCTCGGTGGCCGCCGAGCAGCGCCAGCGCCTGCTCGCGGTGACAGCCGCCATCGCCGAGGCGGTGACCCGCGAGGAGGTCTTCGAGGCGGTGGTCGACCAGGCCGCCGTTGCGCTCGGCGCCTCGAGCGCCGGGCTGTTCCTGCTCGACAGCGATGGCCGGACGGTGCGGCTGGTCCGCTCGACCGGATACCGGCCGGAGAGTGTCCCGCAGATCGATGGCTTACCGCTCGACGGCGCGGTCCGGCTGCCGGCGCTCGACACCATCAAGAGCGGCGAGCCGATGTGGATCGACTCGCAACAGGCGCTGATCGCGGTCTACCCGCACCTGGCCGCCCACGTCAGCCCGGAGCGCTCCTACCGGATCGCCTGCCTGCCGATCCGCTCGCAGGGGCACACCCTCGGCTCGCTGGCCTTCACTCTCGAGAACGCCCCGGCCCTCGACGACGGGCAGAAGTCGTTCCTGCTCCTGACCGCGCGCTACTGCGGCCAGGCGCTCGAGCGCCTGCGCCTGCTCGACGCCGAGCGCTACAGCCGCGAGCAGGCCGAGCAGGCCCGGGAGCGGAGCGAGCTACTGCACCAGCTGGCCCGCGCCATCATCATGGCGCACACGGTCGGCGACGTGTACGACGCCGCCCTGGCGACCATCGGCCGGGCGCTGTCGACCGATCGCTCCGCCGTCCTGGTCCTCGACCACGGCGGGGTGATGCGCTTCGCCGCCCAGCGCGGGCTGTCGGAGGAGTACCGGCGCGCGGTCGAGGGCCACTCGCCCTGGCGACCCGACGAGGTTGACCCGCAGCCGGTGCTGGTCCCCGACGTGACCGCCGACCCCGGCCTGGCCGGCTTCCAGGCCCTGTTCGCCGGCGAACGGATCGGCGCGCTCGCCTTCTTCCCGCTGGTCGCCGGCGGCCGGCTGCTGGGAAAGTTCATGGTCTACCACGACCGCGCGCGACCCTTCGCGCCTCACGAGGTCGAGCTGGCCATGGCCATCGCCAACAACCTCGGCGCCGCCGTGGTCCGCTTCTCGGCGGTGGACCAGCTCGAGCGCACCGTCCGCTTCAACGAGATGTTCACCGGCATCCTCGGCCACGATCTGCGCAACCCGCTGCACGCCATCATGACAGCGGCCAACGTGGCCCTCCTGCGCGGCGACGGCGAGCGCCAGCTCAAGCCGATCACGCGCATCCTGCGCAGCGGCGAGCGCATGTCGCGCATGATCGACCAGCTGCTCGACTTCACGCGCGTGCGCACAGGCGCCGGCCTGCCGCTCGAGCCGAGGCCCATCGACCTCGTCACGCTGGTGGGTCAGGTCGCCGACGAGCTCGAGGACGGCAACCCGGACTGGCGCTTCAGCGTCGACGCGGTGGGCGACGCCGTCGGGTCGTGGGACCCGGACCGACTCGCCCAGGTGTTCTCCAACCTGATCGGCAACGCCGTCCAGCACGGCGTGGCCACTGGCGGGGTGCGGGTCCGCATCGACGGCACCGAGAGCGAGCGCGTCACCATCGAGGTCCACAACCAGGGCGTCATCCCGCCCGACCTCCTGCCGCACGTCTTCGAGCCGATGAGCGGCGCCGACACCCGGAGGGCCCGGTCGCACGGGCTCGGCCTCGGGCTGTTCATCACCGAGCAGGTGGCGCGCGGTCACGGCGGTGCGGTCACCGTCCGGTCGAGCGAGGCAGAGGGCACCACCTTCACGGTCGTCCTCCCGCGCCTGGCGTCGCCGGAGGCGAGGTAGCCGGGCCATGACCATCCTGGTCGTCGACGACGAGCTGGACATCCGCGAGTCGCTCAGGGACCTGTTCGAGGACGCCGGCTACGAGGTCGCCACCGCGGCAGACGGCGCCCAGGCGCTGGCGATGATCGAGGAGGGCGAGGCGCCCTGCGTCGTCATCCTCGACCTGGTCATGCCGAAGGTGAGCGGCAACGAGGTCTACGCTCGCATGCAGGGCGACGACCGCCTGGCCGACGTGCCGGTCATCATCGCCACGTCGGATCCGTCGCGCGCCCCGCGCGACGTCCCCGTCCTGCGCAAGCCGATCGACATCCGCCGCCTGCTCGCCGTCGTCCGCCAGCACTGCGGCTGCTGAGCGCGTCGGTCGGCGGGTAGCGCCGTCGACCTGGCCATGCGCCGCGACGGAGGGACACGCTGATTTATTCACTACTTGGGTACTCGGAAAACTGAGGCAGGCGACGGGGAGGGCAGCGCTTTTGCGGTGTCGGGCGCGGTGCTCCTCCAAATAGAATCAATATCTTGAATGTGGCATGGAGGCTGCTAATTCTGGTGGCCGATCCCTCATGCTGAAGTCGCTCGCCATTCCGGTCGCGCTCGCCGCGCTCCTCCTCGGCGCGCCGGAGGCGTTCGCGGCGTCCGGGCGGCGAGTGGCGCAGGCGAGTGCGCCGGGGACCACCGCCGGCCGGCAGGTGGCGACCGATCGAGCGGCGGCCGGCGTTTCGCGGCTGCTCGCGCAGCGCAACCAGCGGGTGGTCGAGAAGCGCGGCCTGACCGAGACCTATCAGACGCAGCTGCGCGAGCTCGACCGGCTGAAGCAGAGCAAGGCGTCGTGGCGCCGCGACCGGCAGATCCGGGCCAAGAAGGCCGAGTCGCAGGCGACCGGCGCGCGCCTGTCGCGGGTGGACGCCGAGCTCCGGGTGCTCGACGCGCAGCTCAAGGTGCAGCGCCAGTCGCTGCTCGCCGCCATCGCGCGCGAGCTGGCCGACCCGGCCATCAGCGCGCCGCGCCGCGCCGGGCTGGAGAAGATTCGCGGCCAGGTGTCGGCGGCGCTGCGCCCGCGCGCGCGCCGGATCATCCTGCCGGATGACTCGCTCGACGAGCTGGCGGACCCCGAGGAGCTCGCCGAGCAGATCGCCCTCATCCAGCAGGCGGAGAATCAGCTGGTGCAGGAGCGCAAGGCCCTGCAGCAGCGCGAGCAGCGCTACACTCGCTGGGCGATGCTGCGCGAGCAGCGCGAGCGCGCCGGCCAGATGAGCGATCTCGACGACGAGCAGGTCCGCCGGTCGACCGGGCGGACCGAGAAGACGGGCCGCGACAACACCGGTGCCGGCGGCGGCGCCAGCGACGAGGAGGCGGGCGCCGAGGCGCCGTCCGAGGACGTGGGCGACTCCGACTCGCCGAGCCCGCCGCCGAGCGGGCCGGACGCCAGCTTCGAGACCAGCTCGGTGGTGCTGGCCGACGTGGTGGACTCCAGCACGATCGACGCGCTCCGGCGCGCCGGCCGGTCGGCCAACCCGCGGGCGCGGGCCGAGGCGGCGGGGCGTGCGCGCAAGCAGGTCGAGGCGCGGCTCGAGCGCCTGAAGAAGAGCCGCGCGCTGATCCAGAACCACCTGAACAAGCTGCGCTCCCAGTGACAAGGGTCGCGATCGCCGCCACGGCCGTCCTGGTCGCGCTGCCGGCGAGCGCGCGCGGCGAGCCGGACTGGAACCTCCAGCTGGAAGGCGGCAGCGAGTACGACTCGAACATCCACCGCATCGAGGTGCGCGACGGAGACGACGCCGACGTCGAAGCGGCCCCGCTGGCGCGGCTGGGCGCTCGCCACCGGCTCGCCTGGCGCCGCGTGAAGTCCGAGCGCCTCGCGCTGTCGAGCTACGGCGGCCTCAAGCTCTTCACCACCGAGTCGGGGCAGAGCGAGAACGTCGGCATCGTCTCGGCCGACGGCTCCTACGAGTGGAACCTGCCCAGCCGTCGCGCCTTGCTCGGACTGCACGGCGGCTACTACGACGCCATCCCGTTCGAGCTCTACGACTCGACCTCGAGCTACCGCGGGCGCAACTTCCGCACCGCCTCGGCCGAGGGCTCGACGACGCTCCTCGCCGACGGCGGCCACCGGGTGAGCGCGCGGCTCGGCTACCGCACCTTCGAGTACAAGCCGGACCCGCTGTTCGATTGGGCCGGCGACCACTACGCCGTCTTCTACCAGACGACCTGGTGGCGCGGTGATCCCGACCAGGACCCGGATGCCACCTCGCTCGACTTCAACGCCGGCTACCAGATCGAGCGGCGCGGCTACGACTCGAGCGCGCGCACCAGCTCGTGCGCCGACGAGGACGCGGCCGATCCGCTCTGCTCGGCCGGCACCCGCCTGGCGCGCGCCGACCTCAACCACTCGCTGGCCGCCGAGCTGGTCTATACCGGCGAGCGGATCTACAGCGCCCGCTACGAGCTCCAGGTCAACGACTCCAACAGCCACGGCGAGTCGCTGGTTCGCCAGCGCTTCCGCGCCGGGATCACCACCGAGCTGTGGCGCCGCCTCTTCCTCACCGCCGAGGCGACCGTGCTGGTCAACATCTACCTCGACCCGCTCTTGCTCGCGCGCGACGAGCAGGCCACGACCTTCCTCTCCATCGAGGACGAGAACCGCAATTCGCTCAGCCTGCACCTGTCGCGTCCGCTGGGCGAGCACTGGGCGGCCGAGGCGCGCTACGCGATCTACTCGAACGAATTCACCAACGACGAGCTTTCGTTCCTGCGCCAGACCGCCTACCTCGGGGCGGTCTACCGCTACGGCCCCTGACGCGTGCTACAACAGGAGCGCCGATGCGCTCCACACTGCTCGCCGGTCTGCTCGTCCTGGTTGCCCTGGCCGCCTCCTGCTCGAACAACGCCGCGCCCGCCGGAGCCGGCGGCGAAGCGCTCCAGCTCGGCAAGGACACCGAGGTGACGGAGGGAAAGACCTACCACGTCGGCGAGGTCGCGCTCACGGTCGTGGAGATCAGCATGGCGAACGGGTCGACCCCGGAGGGGCAGGACACCCACTGGATCCTGATGACGTTGCGGGTCGAGCGAGCCGGCGGCCAGCCGAGCCAGCTCGAGCTGTCGGGCCGCGAGCCAGGGGAGGCGGCCGGACTCGTCTTCCACGCCGACGCGCTCGGTTACCAGTGGGGCAAGGCCCCCGCGACCGCCACGCTCCGGGTCGATCGCAAGTAGCTACCGCGAGTCGCTGCAGCCCTGATACTTCTGCGGGTCGCGACCGTACCAGCGGCCGTCGAGCTCGATGTCGCCGCCGCCCCGCTTCTTGAAGACGTAGGCGCGGCGCTCGACGTTGCCGTTGGCGAAGTGGAGCTCGAGGCTGCCGTTCATGTCGTCGCCGACCGCGACCCAGCGACCCTGCCCGCTGTCGCTCCGGTTCGAGTTGGCCGAGCCGTAGATCTTGTCGACCGGGTTGCCCCAGCCGTCGGTCGACCCGCTGGCCGCCCTGGTCTCGGTGTTGACCGAGATGTCGCTCTCGTCCGAGTCGTGGAAGCTTCCGTCGGTGCAGAGCACGATGGTCCGCTCGTAGGAGGAGCCGGAGTAGTGGCCGCCCGAGCTGACGTCGGTGCCGTGGTAGTGCCACCAGGCGCCGGTGAGGTGGTTCATCGCCGGGCTGCGCTTCGGCTTGAAGAAGGAGACCGACCGGGCCAGCGCGTCGACCCGCGCCCGCAGGGCGGGGAGCTTCTCCGGGGTGGTGAGCCCGACCATCGCCACCACGCCGGCCTCGCCGGCGACGCCGATGGCGCGGCCGCGCACCTTGCTGCCGTCGGGCGCGGTCCCCAGCAGCTCGGTGATGAGGGCGCGGCCGCCCTTCATCTTGTCGGAGATCGGCGGTCCGGCGAGCGACATGCCGATCTGCGCGGCCCCGGCCGCCGCCTGGCTCTCCATCTGCTGGTAGGTGACGTTGGGGATGAACCAGACGACGATGAAGCCGGCCTCGGTGTCGCTGCCGAACAGCACCCGGCCGCCCTGGACGGCGTACTTCCACCTGGCCGGCGTGCGCACCTGCCAGCCCTCGTGATCGACCCGGTGCGGCTGCCCGGTCGCGGCGCTGGCCCTGGGCGGCGGGATCTTCTCGTCGCCGATCTCGACCGGCACCGGGGCGGCCGCGACGCCGGGCGCTGTCCCGCTGCCGCCGGCGCGCGCGAACGCGATCGGCTGCCCGCCGTCGAAGGCGAGCTGGAGGCCGCCGTCGCCGGTCGGGGTGGCGACGAACCGGCCGCTCGCGCCCGACTGGGCCGAGTAGGTCCCGACGATCTGCCCGCCCTGCAGGGTGCCCTGGAGGGTGCCCTGCAGGTTGCCGTACGAGGCCGTGCCGCTCACCTGGCCGGCGTTCTCGCTGAGGACGATCTGGGCGCCCTGCGCCACGTAGGTGCCGGCCACCGAGCCGCCGCCGGCGCCCGCCTCTCCGCTGCCGCCGGCCCACCCGCTCTGTTGCCCTTGCGCCGGCACGCAGCTGGCCAGCGCCGCCACCAGCACCGCGATCGATCGAGTTGTCGTCGTCTGGTTCATGACCGCCTGGCAAAGCACTCGCCGTGCCAGTCCGCGATCGAACGCTCGCGGCGCCGCCGGCGACGGGCGCACCGGATTGCGCCGCGGCCGGCTCGACTCGCGCCGGCGCGAGCATGTCGCCGGGCGCAAGTGGGCGGCGAGACGGTCGAGCGCCGCTGGCATCTCTCCTGCTCAGGCTCGTTGCGGCGGCGATGAGCCCGCCCGATCAAAGGAGAGACGACCATGAGCAACAAGGATCCCAAGAAGAAGCTCCAGCTCCGCAAGCTCTCGCTGCGCGAGCTCACCGTGGTGAGTGGTGGTGGCAGCTGCGGGATGACCCGCTGGACCGGCTGCGAGGGCTGCAGCCAGAGGTCGGAGATCAGCAGGAAGAGGTGATCATGTCGACGTCGGCTGGCGACGATCTCCGCCGCGCGCGCGGCTGGGCCACCGGGCGCGTTGCCACCGGCATCGGCCGCGGCTGGTGGGGCTGGGCGTGGGTCTGGCTCAACCTGGTGCGCGCCGGTCTGGCGGCGGACGACCCGGCGAGCCGCCGCACCATCGCACGCCGCCTGCGCCGCGAACCGGCCTACCCGCCGCCGCTGGTCGGTCAGATGATCGGCGGCGCGGCCGGCCCGACGGTGGCCGCACTGCTCGTCTCCCTCGACCGGGCGGCCGGTCCGCTGCTCGCCGAGCAGATCGCGCGCTGGCAGGTCTCCTGCCGCGGCGAGCACGGACCTGATCTCCTCTACGGCGCCAGCGGGGCGCTGCTCGCCGCCGCCGAGATCGCGGCGCTCTGCCCGGGCGCCGTGCCGCACGCCTTCGCGGGCAAGCTCCACCGCGAGGTGACGAGCGCCCTCGAGAGCCAGCTGGCGGCGCCGCCCGGCGTGGAGGTATCCCTCGGTCTGGCCCACGGGATCGCCGGATTCCTCCTCGCGCTGGAGGCTGGCCGCGCCTCCTTCGATCTCGCCCTGCCGCGGCGCCTGCGGGCCGCGGCCGTCGACTACCTGATGGAGGCGCGGGTGTGCGGTCCGCGCAACATCGCCGGCTGGCCGCTTTCGCCCGGCGATGGCATCGTGCCCAACGCCTGGTGCAACGGCACCGCCGGCGTCGCGCTGGCGGCGCTGGCAGGCCAGCACCTGAGCGGCGGCGACCCGGCCTACCGCCTGCTGGTCGATTGCGCGCTGCCCAGCACGTTCGTCCTGCGCGGTGGCCGCAGCGTCTTCTGCTGCGGGACGATCGGCCAGGCCCAGGTCCTCCTCGAGGGGCACCGGCTGCTCGCCGACCGCGGGTGGATCGCCCGCGCGCGGAAGACCGCCGAGCTCGCCGCCGCGCGGTCGGGCAGGAGCCGCAACTTCAGCCAGGGCGTCCTCGGCGCGCGCTACCTCGAGCTCCGGCTCGCGCACCCGGGACGGCTGCCGCTCCCCGGACTCGGCGGCTTGAGTGCATCATGCTGATGTGCTGTAACTGAGGCTTGCCCGACTGGCAACCGCTGCTCGAGGGGCCGGAGCGTCAGCAAGCGCTCGAGCTGGTGGACCGCATCGCGCGGGATCTCGCGGCGCGAGAGCCGGAGGGCGGCGGTCTGCTCGACGGCGGCGCCGCCGGGCACGCCACCTTCTTCGCCTACCTCGGTCGCGCGCTGGGCGACGCCGCACACTTCGACCGGTCCTTCGCCCACCTCGAGCGGGCGGCGGCCGCCGCGGACCAGATGCCTCTCGCCCTGCACGACGGCGTGATCGGAGTCGGCTGGGCCATCCGCCACCTGCAGCCGGGCGAGCAGGAGGCAGACGATCTCGACACCGCCATCCTCGAGCTGCTCGCCCGCCCGCCGCTTCCGTACCAGCCGGCCGATCTGCTCTACGGCGATCTCGGCGTCGCGGTGTACGCAGCGGAGCGCAAGGGCGCCGGGCGCGCCGCGCTCGAGCGCATCATCCAGCGCCTCGCCGCCACCGCGCAGCGCGACGAGCGCGGCGTCTACTGGAAGGTCCTCGACGGCTACGTCAACGGCGGCGTGCCGCACGGGGTACCCGGCGTCATCGCGGCGATGGCAGATGTGCCGGGCGCCGAGGAGCTGATCGCCGGCGCGGTCGGCTGGCTGTGCGCCAACCGGCTGCCCGACGGCGGCTTTCCGGGCGCCGTGCGCGCGGGCCCGGAACCGCCGGTTCGCCACGGCTGGTGCTACGGCGATGCCGGCGTGGCCATCGCGCTGCATCGCGCCGGACACATCGACCCGGCGTGGCGTGCCATCGCGCTCGAACGGGCCCGCTTCGTCGGCCAGCTCGACCTGGCCGGCGCGAAGCTGCAGGACGCCTCGCTGTGTCACGGCGCCGCCGGGGTGGCGCACATCCTCGCGCGTCTCCACCAGGACACCGGGGAGGCCGAGCTCGGCGCCGCGGCACGTGGCTGGTACCGGCGCGTCCTCGAGCTCGCCCGCGAAGGGGAGGGGGTCAGCGGCTTCCTCTTCTCCCGCGAGGAGGGCGAGCGGGTGGCCGACCCCGGCATCCTGACCGGCGCCGCCGGCGTCGGCCTGGCGCTGCTGGCGGCCGCCACGCCGGTCGCCCCGGACTGGGATCGGCTGCTCCTCCTGTCGAGCGCCCGATGATCCGGTTGCGTTGACTGTCGCGCGAGTTGAGCCGACGATGGCCAGGATGAGCAGCTCTCTGCTCAACTCTCGCGTCGCGCTGGCCGCTTGCGGCTGGTATCGCATTCGCAAGAGCGCGAGATGTGGCAGACATTCAGCGCTGGTTCCGGGGGACCCCGTTCATGACCGAGAGCGGTAGGAGGGCCGTTCCGCCGACCGTGCGCGACGGGCGCAGCGGCGGCGGCCCGCGGCCAACCGGCGGCGCCCTCTTCCTGCTGGTCATCGGCGAGGGCGTGTACGACAACCACCCACTCCCCGCCGAGGGCGAGGTCCTGATCGGCCGGGGGCCCGGCGCCGATCTCGACATCGACGACGGCTCCATCTCGCGCCGCCACGCGCGCGTGCGCGTCGCCGCCGGACCGGTCCTCACCATCGAGGACCTCGGCTCCGCCAACGGCACCCGGGTCCGCGAGCGCGCCATCACCGCCGGCGAGCCCGTCGCGATCGCGGTCGGCGACGTCGTCGAGCTCGGCTCGGTGATGCTCATCGTGCAGCCGCGCGTCCTCGCGGCCCGCCCGCGCCGGGTCTGGTCGCACGACTACTTCGAGGGGCGGCTCGACGACGAGTGCGCGCGCGCCGAACGGCAGGGCGGTCGCTTCGCGGTGGTGAGGCTCCACTGCGAGGGGGCTGCCGCCGGCGCGGTCGAGGAGGCGATCGCCGGCTGCCTGCGCCCCGGCGACGTGGCCGGCGACTACGGGCCCGACGAGTACGAGCTCATCGTCCTCGAGGGCGCGGGGGACCAGGCCGACAGCCCGGCCCAGCAGCTGATCGCCCGCTTGCGCGCGCGGCTGGCCGAACGCGGCGTCACCCTGCGCGCCGGGACCGCACGCTATCCGGAGGACGGCCGCAGTCCAGACGCGCTCCTCGACTGCGCCGGTGCGCGCGCGCGCGGCGCCGACGGACCGACGCCGGCCGCCGACGACGAGGACGGTATGCCGCAGCTCCACCGCCTGGTCGAGCGCATCGCGCGCGGCACCATCAACGTGCTCATCCTCGGCGAGACCGGCGCCGGCAAGGAGGTCCTGGCCGAGCGGGTCCACCGCCTCTCGCCGCGCGCCCGCTGGCCGTTCCTCCGGCTCAACTGCGCCGCGCTGTCGGAGACCCTGCTCGAGAGCGAGCTGTTCGGCCACGAGCGCGGCGCCTTCACCGGCGCGGTGGCCGCCAAGCCGGGCCTGCTGGAGACCGCCGAGGGCGGCACCGTCTTCCTCGACGAGGTCGGCGAGCTGCCGATGTCGATCCAGGTCAAGCTCCTGCGCGTCATCGAGGAGCGCCAGGTGCTGCGGGTCGGCGGGCTCAAGCCGCGGCCGATCGACGTCCGCTTCATCGCCGCGACCAACCGCGACCTCGAGGTGGAGGTGACGCGCGGCGCGTTCCGCCAGGACCTGTTCTTCCGCCTGAACGGCGTCACCCTGGTGGTGCCACCGCTGCGCGACCGGGTGTCGGAGATCGAGGGGCTGGCCCGGCTGTTCGCCGCCCAGGCCGGACGCCAGCTCGAGCAGCCGGTCACCCCGGAGATCGCGCCGGCCGCGCTCGATCTGCTCCTCGGCTACGTCTGGCCGGGCAACATCCGCGAGCTGCGCAACGTGATGGAGCGAGCTGTGCTGCTGTCGACCGACGGGCGCATCACGCCGGCCAACCTGCCGATCGAGAAGATGCGAGCCACGCTCGCCATGCCGGCGCGCGCCGAGACCACGCCGCCGCCGGCCCGGGCGCAGCAGCCCGCCGCGCCGGCGCCCGTCGATGCCGGCGACGACGTCGACCGGCTGCGCCAGCGCATCGACGAGCTCGAGCGCGAGCGCATCCTCGACGCCCTGGCCCGCTGCGGCGGCAACCAGACCAAGGCGGCCAAGCTCCTGGGCGTGCCGCGCCGTACCCTGGTCAGCCGGCTCGGCAAGTACGGCGTGCCGCGGCCCCGCAAGAGCTAGCCGGCGCTGGCCGCCGCGGCCGCCGCGTGCTACGCCTGCGGCGATGCTCCGCCGCCTCCTCGTCGCCGCCGCGCTGGTCGCCGCCGCGCTGCTCGCCGCCTGCCAGCGGGTCAGCGGAGAGGAGTGCGAGAAGATCTGCTGGCGGTTCAACGAGCTCACCTTCTGGGAGAAGGTGGCGGAGGAGGGCAAGCAGCTGCCGCCCGACGGCCGCGAGCGCCTGCTGGCTCAGCGCAAGGTCGACTGGGAGGCGCTGCGCAAGCGCGAGTTCGACCCGGGTCTGGAGAACTGCATCAAGGAGTGCCGGCGCGCCGCCCGACCGGACGACGTCACCTGCGTGCAGAAGGCGACCACCGCGGCCGCCGCCCAGGCCTGCCTCAAGTGAGGCGCGCGAAGTCGATCAGCGGGTTGAGCGGCGCCGCGTAGCGGACCACCGGGACCGCCTGGCCGCCGAGCATGTCGGTGCGCTGCGCGCCGTCGGGCAGGAGACCGAGGCGCCGGTAGAAGGCGCGGGCCGCCAGGTTCTGCTCGACCACCCAGACGACCAGCCAATAAAAGCGAGCGAAGCGAGCGTGTGAGCGAGGCCCATCGGGCCCGCGGATCGAAGGCGCTGTCGCGCCGGAGGCGCGCCGCGCCGCGAGATCGGCCGCCGCGCGCTCGAACAGGGCGCGGCCGTGGCCGCGGCGCTGCCCGGCCGGCAGCACGTAGAGCATCTGGACCTCCCCGGCGAAGCCGTCGTCGAGGTCGCGATCGCCGGAGGGGCCGAACAGCGCGAACCCGATCACGTCGCCGGCCTGCTCCGCCACCAGGAGCGAGCTCTCGCCGCGCGGGCCGGACAGGCGCTGGCGCCAGCGCTCGGCCAGGAGGTCGTCGTCCAGCGTGGCCAGGTAGCGCGAGGAGACCAGGCCGGCGTAGGTGAGACGCCAGCTCTCCGAGTGGATGCGGCCGATGGCCTCGGCGTCGGCGGGGCGTGCGGCGCGCACCAGCTGGTTCACCCGGCGATCATAGCCGACCGCGCCGCCGCCGGCTCAGGCCTGCCCGCGCGGCCCGCGCGAGACGTCCTGCACGATGGCCGCCAGGAGCGTACCCAGCTGGATCGGCTTGACGAAGTGGCGTCGGAAGCCAGCCGCCTGGCTGCGCGCGGCGTCGGCCGCCTCGCCGTAGCCGGTCAGCGCGAAGAGGCAGAGGTCGCCCGTGTGCGAGACCCGCTTGAGCCGCCGCGCCAGCTCGTAGCCGTCCATCAGCGGCAGCCCGATGTCGAGCACCGCGACCTCGAACGGCCGCTCCTCGATCAGCTCGAGCGCCTCGACCGCGCCGTACACCGCGTGCGCCTCGAGCCCGGAGGCGCGCAGCGCGGTGGCCAGGGTGTCGGCGGCGTCGACGTTGTCGTCCACCACCAGGACGCGCAGCCCGGCCGGGTGGCCCGAGGTCAGCGCCGGTGGCACCACGGTGCGCGGCCGCTCGCGCCCGGCGTGGGCCGGCAGCTCGACCACCAGGTCGTCACCGTCGGCGCGCAGCGATCCGTGGTGCAGGTCGACCAGCCCGCGCACCAGCGTCATGCCGAGCGCGGTGGCCAGCTTGCCGTCGCGAGCGAACGCCGGCGACCCGACCGGCAGGTGGTGGAAGGCGGTCGCCCCCTCCGAAGCCAGCGGGGCCGCGCCGCGCAGCCAGAGCTGGACCCGATCGCCCGACTGGCGGACCTCGATGGTCGCCACGTCGGCGGTCCCCGGCCTGACCGAGCGAGTGAGCAGGATGGCGAGCGCCTGGGCCAGGCGCTGGCGATCGCCGACCGCGAAGACGGTGCCGCGCGGGATGCGCGCCGAGGTGCCGGCCCGCTCGCCGATGAGCGGCCGCGCCAGCTCCACTGCGCCGTGCACCACCGCGGCCAGGTCGACCGGCTCGCGCTTGATGCGGAGCTCACCGCGCGCGACGTGGGTGACGTCGATGAGGTCGTTGACCAGGTGCGCGAGATGCGCGACCTGGCGCTCGATGACCTGCCGGTGCGCCTCCGGCCTGCCCTCACCCATCTTGAGCAGCGTCAGCGAGGTGAAGATGGGCGCCAGCCGGTCGCGCAGCTCGTGGCCGAACGCGGAGACGAACTCGTCGCGGGTCCGGCCGAACGCCTCGAGCCGGCTGCGCAGCCGCGCCGCGTCCATCGCCAGCTCGGCCTGGCCGACCGCCGCTCGCGCCATCGTCTCGTCGCCGGCCGACAGCCGGCGGCCGCTGCGCGCGATCGACACCTCGATGAGCGCGCCGCCGGCCAGCGGAACCAGGTCGCCGCCGGCGTCCAGCGGGACCCCGATATCGACCGGATCGACCGGGTCCGGCGCGGCGACCCGCACCGCGCGCACGCCGGGCAGGCCGGCGATGAGCTCGGCCAGGCCGGCGGCAATTTCATGCGGCGAGGCAGAACGCCACGCGGCGGCCAGGTCAGCCAGCGCGCCGAGCGGGTTCCCGGGTCGTACGGAATCTCGAGCCAATAGGCGTCTCCCGACGTTGAGGCTAAATACGTCGCGGCGAGATCGTCAATCGGATCCGTGTCGGCATCGACGCAGATCACGGAGGCGGCCGTTTCTCGACGGGAACACGAGACCGTGTGGGTGAACCACCGCCGCCGGAGAGTGCGCGGCCTTGCAGGTCTGGCACCGTACTTGATGCGAGATCCGACGCCAGAAATCGGCGGAAGAGGAGGGACCATGGCTCACGACGTCTCGGTCGCTCGCGTCATGACGAGCGATCCGATCTCGGTCCATCCGGATGACCCGCTCGACCAGGTGGCGAGCGCGATGGGCACCGTCGAGGTGCGGCACATGCCGGTGGTCGGCCGCGACGGCCGCCTGGTCGGCATCATCGCCCTGCGCGACCTCCTGGCCGCCGAGCCGCCCACCCTCGACCAGGACCGGCTCGAGCACTGGCTGCATCGGGTCAAGGCGCGCCGCATCATGAGCCGCCACCCCATCGTGGTGCGCTCCGGAGCGCGCCTGGGCGAGGCGGTCTCGGCCATGCATCGACACGACATCTCCTGCCTGCCGATCGTGAGCGACGACGACGAGCTGATCGGCATCGTCACGGTGGCCGATCTGGTGCGCCGCGCCATCCACCTGCTCGATGTCGAGGGGAACGCGCTCGGCGTCACTCCGAGCGTGTCGCACCTGATGAGCCCATCGGTGATCACCATCGAGGTCGACGCCTCGCTGGCCTCCGCCGAGCTCTCGATGCGCCGCCACCACATCCATCACCTGGTGGTGATCGACGCCGACGACCGCGTGGTCGGCATCCTGTCCGACCACGACGTCGCCGCGATGATGCCGTCGAGCGTTCAGCGCCACTCGCGCCGCGAGCACGCCGACGCCATGGCCGCCATCCCGGTCAAGGACGCCATGACGCGCCACCCGATCACCGTGGCGCCCGATCTGCCGGCGGCCGATGCCGCCCGCCTCCTCCTGCGCGAGAAGATCGGCTCGGCGCCGGTGGCCTGGCACGACAAGCTGGTCGGCATCATCACCGAGCGCGACTTCCTGACCTACGTCCTGTCCTTCGTCCTCGACTGATCGATCACTCGTCGCAGTCGCCGCCGCCGTCGTCCGGCGGCGGGATGGCGCAGGTGTCGTCGAGGCACTCGAGGTCGCCGAGGCAGGGCGGCCAGTCCTCGCACGGCTCCCCCTCGCCCGGCCGCGCCACGCAGACGCCGTCGGGCGAGCACCAGGCGTAGGGCACGCAGTTGTCCTCGAGCTCGTCGCACGAATCGCCCACCGCCGACAGCTTGCGGCAGGTGTCGTCGGCCGGATCGCACCAGTTGTCGCCGCGGGCGCAGACCGGGTAGTCGGGATCGCACGGCTCGCCCTCGCCCGGCAGCGCGCTGCACACGCCCGCCCCGGTCTCGCCGTCGGTCACGCGGCAGTACAGCCCCGCCAGGCACTGCCCCTCGTAGCAGGGCTGATCGAGCGCCACCAGGGCCCGGCAGCTGGCCGGCTCCACCTCGTAGTCGCAGTAGGCCTCGGGGACGCACGGCTCGATCGTGCAGTCGCCGGCGATCGGCACGCCCGGCTCGGGCTCCTCGGTGGCGCACACCCCGCTGCAGCAGGACAGGGCGGGATCGCAGTCGCCGGGGTCGCAGAAGCCGCCGGCGCACTCGGCTCCCACGGCGCACTCGTCGCCGTCGGGGACGGTGCCGTCCCACACTCCGCCGCAGGCCTCGAGATCGGGCGACGACGCCAGCTCCTCGCAGGCGACGTCGGCCAGGGCCGACTCGCACTCGGCGGCGCCGGTCGAGTCGAAGTCCAGGTTGCCCGCCTCGAAGGCGGCGCGCAGGTCCGGCCCGACCACGTCGATCGCCGCCAGGCAGGACTCGAGGTCCGGGTAGAGGTCGCAGCGGACCAGCGCCTGGCACCAGGCGTCCTTGAGCTGCTCCTCTCCCTCGATCGGATCGGGCGGCTCGCCCGACGAGGACGAGTCGTCTCCGCCGCAGCCGGCCAGCGCGACCAGGAGCGCCAGTGGGATCCGGACCGTCACTGGCACACCCCGACGTCGGCGCAGCAGTCGCCGGTCGCCCCGCAGTCGGCGTCGCAGAAGCAGCCGTATGGCGCGACCGTGCCACAGCTGTCGGCGCCGCACCCGCAGTCCTTGCCGCAGTTGGCGTCGGTCTCTCCCTCGTTGCACTGGCCGTCGCCGCAGCTGCCCGGCGGCGTGATCGAGCCCTTGGCGGCGCAGCGCGGGACGGTGAGCCCGGAGGGCCGCGTGGTCAGCGCCACCATGCTGCGGGCGTGGACCCCGACGGTCAGCTTGCCGCCGATCGCGGTCGTCAGGCCGCGGCTGCAGATCTCGCCGCTCCCGTCGTCGTTCCAGACCAGCTCATAGAACTTCTTCCCGCTCGGCAGACCGGAGTAGCGGAAGGGGGCGGCGCAGCCCGACTTGTTGACGCCCAGCACCGTCAGCTCGCCGTCACCCTTGAACGCGGTGGAGCGCAGGTGCTGGCGCGCGGGATTCGACACCGAGACCGCGCTCCAGCCGCGCCCGACCACGTGGGAGAGCAGCTTCTGCACGTGATAGGTCGGCTTCGGCTTCAGGCCATCGGACGGCTTGCCGATCATCGACCAGAACTGCTCCTTCTTGTCGTACATGGTCCAGTAGGCGTCCCAGTAGACGAAGGCCCGGAAGCCGGCGCGGGCTGCGGCGATTTGAAAGAAGGCGTTGTTGGCGCCTGCCTCGGTGGTGTCCACGATGCGGCGGCACCCGGCGCGTCCCGCCGTGCAGTTCTTCTTCGACCAGCCGGGCCAGGCCAGGATGCTCTTGTTCGCGTCCGGTTCGCCCCGGGTGCCGAACTCGGTCACGTAGATCGGCTTGCGCTGAGCGGCCGGCAGCGCCTTGATGGCGTTCTTGATCTCGCTCAGGCGCTGGTCGCGGACCGCGTCCGACATGTCGTGGTCCCAGTAGATGTGGAAGGCGTAGCCGTCGATGAGGTTGCCGGCGCCGGCGCCGATCACCTTGAGCCAGTCCTTGAAGTAGCTCTTGGTGCCGGGATAGCCGCGGGTCATCTCGGGAATCAGCTTGACGCGCCCGCGGATGCCGCGCGCATGCATCGCCGCGTCGAGGTTCTTGTACAGCTGGACGAAGTCGGCCTTGTGCGAGTTGAACTTGGTCCGGTTCGGCTCGTTCTGGATGGTGACCACCTGGATCGCCGAGTGGCCGGCGTCGAACTCGCCCTTGAGCACGTCGGCGAACTCGTTCATCTCGGTCTTGCCGAACTCGGCGGTGCCCGGCGTTCCCTTGTAGGGGCCGTGCCAGTAGGTGACGTTGATGGTCGCGCCGGAGTTCTGCGCCAGGGCGACCGTGCGGCTGAACGAGGTCTGGTAGTCGGCGCCGCGGAAGGCGCGCGAGTCGAAGAAGATGCGCACGTGCTGCGGGTGCAGCTTGTTGAGCAGGGTGGCGAGCTCGTCGACCTTGTCCTGCTTGAAGCGGCCGACCCGCTGGTAGAGGTAGGAGTTGAACTGGGCGCCGAAGCCGACGATCGGGCCGCCGACGACGGAGCCCTGCGCCACCGAGAACGAGGCCGGGTTGCCGTTGCAGGCGGCCAGCGTCTCGAGATCGTCGGGCGGCGTCTCCTCGCCGGCGACCGCCAGCGGCTGGCCGTCGTCGAGGATCGCCTCGTCGTCCTCCGCCGCGATGTCGTCTTCGGTCGCGAGGTCGGCCCCGACCGGGCTCTCCACCACCTCGTTCGCGCTCGGGTCGGCGACGCTCTTCTCGACACGCGAGGTCGCCTCGCCGTCGCCCTCGGCAGCCGTCTGGCAGGCCGCGGCCGCAAGGCCGAGGCACAGCACCCACCCCCGTGGCGCCATCGATCCCGTTCGCATCGCTCCTCGCTCCGCCCACCCGCGGTGCAACGGACGATCCACGATACCGCGCGCCGCCTGCTGTCTCGAGCCGCCAGATCGCGAACGAGTATGCTCGGTTACAGTTGGTCAGACCTGCCAGGTTCCGCACATGCGCGATCACTCACGCGAATCGAGGCGTCAGGTGCGGTGGCACCACCGCACTTGTGGGGACTGCGGGTGTCGCCGGCGGCCGAAAATGACGACGCCCGCGTCGCCGCGGGCGTCGATGCATTCCTGCCTGGGAAGCCGCGACTAGAAGTCGCCCATCCCGCCCATGCCGCCGTGGTCGTGGCCATGGCCGCCGCCGCCGCCCTTCTCTTCCTTCTTGGGCTTCTCGGCGATGAGCGCCTCGGTGGTGAGGAGCAGGCCGGCGACCGAGGCCGCGTTCTGCAGCGCGGTGCGGACCACCTTGGTCGGGTCGATGACGCCCGCCTCGATGAGGTCCTCGTACTCGGCGGTCTGCGCGTTCCAGCCGAACGCGCCCTTCCCGTTCTTCACCTTCTCGACGATGATCGAGCCGTCCCAGCCGCCGTTCTGCGCGATCTGGCGAAGCGGCTCCTCGCAGGCCCGCGTCACGATCTTGACGCCGAACTGCTGCTCCTCCTCGAGCTTGAGGTCCTCGAGGCTCTTCAGGCAGCGGAGCAGGGCGACGCCGCCGCCGGCCACGATGCCCTCCTCGACCGCCGCGCGGGTGGCGTGCATGGCGTCCTCGACGCGCGCCTTCTTCTCCTTCATCTCGACCTCGGTGGCCGCGCCGACCCGGATGACCGCAACGCCGCCGACCAGCTTGGCCAGCCGCTCCTGCAGCTTCTCGCGGTCGTAGTCGCTCGTGGTGTCCTCGACCTGGACGCGGATCTGCTTCACGCGCGCCTCGATCTCGGCCTTCTTGCCGCCGCCGTCGACGATGGTGGTGTTGTCCTTGTCGACCTTGATGCGCTTGGCCTTGCCGAGATCGCTCAGGGTCAGGCTCTCGAGCTTGAGGCCGAGGTCCTCGGTGACCGCCTGGCCGCCGGTGAGCGTCGCGATGTCCTTCAGCATCTCCTTGCGGCGATCGCCGAAGCCGGGCGCCTTGACCGCGCACACCTTGAGGGTGCCGCGCAGCTTGTTGACCACCAGGGTGGCCA
>Ga0111539_10003236_pt1 | contig 21530 bp, 26 predicted proteins | sample RhiMethybrSRZTD1_FD_79667 | JGI IMG/M metagenome (GOLD analysis project Ga0111539, IMG submission 79667) | Populus rhizosphere microbial communities from Tennessee, USA - Rhizosphere MetaG P. TD hybrid SRZTD1 (version 2) (version 2) | ecosystem: Host-associated > Plants > Roots > Rhizosphere >...
CGCCGCGCGGAAGACGCGGCGTGCCGGATCAGGTGCATCGGTTCCGCCCCGGGAGTGTCGTTGATACGCTGTTCCCATGTCGATATTACCGAAGCGTGCCGGCCTCGTTGCGATCTGTCTCATCGGTGCGTGGACGTTTGGAGCCGCATCTGCCGCGACGCTCGCGCCCGAGCAGATCAAGAAGATCGACGAGCTGGTCGCGACCTTCATGACCGCTCACCAGGTGCCGGGCCTCTCCGTCGCCGTCGTGTCGGAAGGCGAGCTCGTGTGGTCGCAGGGCTACGGGCTGGCGGACATAGAGAACAACGTTCCGGCGCAAGCAACAACGGTCTATCGCACGGCTTCGATCGGCAAGACCATGACCGCGACCGCGGCCATGCAGCTGGCCGAAGCCGGCAAGCTGAAACTCGACGCCGACATGCGGCAGTACTGCCCGGCGTTTCCGGCGAAGCCCTATACCATCACGACGCGTCAGCTGCTCGCCCATCTCAGCGGCATTCGCCACTACGGAGGGCCGCACGACAAGGAAGAGCAGTCGAGCACGAAACACTACGACGGCGTGACCGAAGCAATGGCGCCGTTCAAGGATGATCCGCTGCTGTTCGAGCCGGGCACCAAGCATCTGTACTCGACGTACGGATACGATGTTCTCGCTTGCGTGATCGAGGGCGCGTCGGGAATGCAGTTCCTGCGCTACATGGAGCAGCACGTGTGGAAGCCGGCGCAGATGCAAGCCACGCGCGATGACGATCCCTTCGCAGTGATTCCGCATCGTGCGCGAGGCTACGCGCTCGTGAACGGCCAGGTGCGCAACGCGCTGCACGTCGACATGAGCAACCGCATGGGCGCTGGAGGCTTCGTCACGACAGTCGTCGATCTTTCGCGATTCGCCGCGGCGATCATGGCCGGCCGCCTGGTGCGCGACGAAACATTCCAGATGATGACGAAACCGACGGTGCTGCCGAACGGCGAGAAAGTCGGCTACGGGCTCGGCTGGGGAATGGAGCTGGAGCAGTGGCACGAGGACACGTGGACGTTTCACGGCGGCTCGAGTCCCGGCGTGAGCGGCATCCTGGCGCTGATGCCGCGCTATAAATTCTCTGTCGCCATCCTGACCAATCTCGAAGAACTGCCGAACCGCAGCGACTTTGCTGCCGACATCGCGCGAGTCGTGCTGCGGTTTTGATCCGTCGTTCTCACCTCTTGACGACGACGTCGACGCTCTCCACCACAGGATCGAAAACGATCTGCGCATCGCCGCGCTCGAGCTGCCGCAGGACCTGCGCCACCTTCTGGTCCAGCGTGACCTCGCGCTCGCCGTAATCCGTGCCCTCCCTCAGCACGAACGACTCCAGCACGCCCCGCAGAGCCGGTTCGGACAGATCGCGATAAGGAATGACGATCGGCTCGGGGCGCTCATTTTCCATGAGCGCCAGTATGCCTCAGTCGTATGTGGGCGCGCCGGTCTCCAGCGGATCCATCCAATCTGGAGCGGGCTGGGCACGCGGCCGATTCGCAGCGATCCGCTCGCTCGGCAGATCGAGCTCCAGCGAGACGAACGGTTGCGAGCCACTGGTCGTGCCGAGCACGCGGCCGTCCGGCGCGACGATCCAGCCCTGCCCTTCGAACGGCGCCGATCGATTCGACGACAACGCGAACGCACCGACTCCGGTCGCGACAGCGCACGCACACTCCAGACGTTGAGCGAACTGCTCGGCGCGCGTGCAACGCGGCATCGCGACGATGTCGACGTCGCCGCGAACGTAAGGCAGCTCGCCACGCGCCGCGATTTCCGAGCCGAGCATGAACCCGATGTCGATGCCGTCGACTTCGATCGGCACGAAGTCGTCCGTCGCTTGCGCGTGCACGGAGTGGAACCCGGTATCAGCCGTCCATACGAAGCCTTCGTTGTAACGCTCGGCACCAAAGTCGACGGGACAAGTGCCGAGCACGAGCGCCGCGCCGAGCTCGCCGAGCCGATGCTCCCACGCGGTGAACAAGCGAGGGCCGAGTGCCATGTCAGGCAGCAGCACGAGGCCGCTGCCCGCTTGCTTGACGTGCTCGGCGAGCTGCGGCCAGCCGCGCTCGAAGCCTTTGCGGTCCTCCGGCAATTCGCAGACAGTGACGATCATGGCGCTCTCCGGGGAAGCGGGCTCGAAAGCCCGACCTGCAGTTTCAATCTCCCGGCGTGCTTGCAGGTTCCGTGGTAGCGTTTCCCAATGGCACGGCTGGTCATCCTCTATGCGATTGCGCTCGCGCTGGCGGTCGCAGCACTCGAGTGGCTCGAGTACCGCTATGTGACCCGGGCCTTCTCGACCGAGATCTATATCGTCCTGCTCGCGGCGGGCTTCGCGGGCCTCGGACTGTGGGCGGGGCATCGCCTGACGCAACGCCGCGCACCAGCGGCCGGATTCGAGCGCAACGACGCTGCAGTCCGCTCGCTGGGCCTGACGCCGCGCGAGTGCGAAATCCTCGAGCTGCTCGCGTCCGGCCAGTCGACCAAAGAGATCGCCCGGCAACTGGGGATTTCACCGAATACGGCCAAGACGCATCTCGCGCGGGTCTACGAGAAGCTGGAAGTGCAACGGCGCACGCAAGCGGTCCACAAGGCGCGCGAGCTGGCCCTGATCCCGTAATCCATTCGGTCGAACCACCCAAATCATCCCTCCGGGTGATGGCGCCGGCGGCCTGCGCAGCCGAAGTTGGCGTCCCCACCCGCAACCGGAGACCGAGATGAAATATGCGCTGACCTACGGACTGCTGTCCGGCTTCGTCATCATCGTCACGATGATCGCCGGCATCACGCTCAGCGATAGCGGCAGCTTCTTCAGCTCGGAATGGTTCGGCTACCTGGTGATGCTGGTCGCGCTGACCTTCATCTTCGTCGGCGTCAAGCGCTATCGCGATGTCGAACGCGGCGGCGTCATCAAGTTCCTGCCCGCGTTCGCGATGGGACTGGGGATTGCCGCCGCCGCCGGCGTGGCTTATGTCGCGGTGTGGGAAGTGTACCTGGCGATGACCGGCTACAAATTCATGGATCAGTACATCGCCGGCATGATCCACGCCCGGCAGGCCGCGGGCGCTTCGGCGGAGGCGATTGCCGCGGAGATGGCCAAGCTGGAGCCGATGCGGGTCAACTACCGCAATCCGCTGTTCCGGATTCCGATGACGTTCCTGGAGATCTTCCCGGTCGGGCTGCTGGTCGCGCTCGTCTCGGCCGCGTTGTTACGCAACCCGAAGCTGCTGCCCGCGGCGACGCGGGCCTAACCTAACCCATCAGCGATTTCGCGAATGCCTGGAATGGCGCGCTGTAGCCGATCGCGAATCGCAGCGGCTCTGAGAGCAGCGTGATCGCTCCGCCCCACAACGTGACGGGATGGAGCCGCCCGCGAGTGTAGAAGTCGTGAACGACCATCGCGATCAGGAACAGATTGACGATCGCCATCGCACCGACGACACCCGCGACTGCACCGTGCGTCGTCTGAGTGACGAGGCGAGCCATGGCCGGAACTATCATGCTGACCGTGGCGAGCATCATGTAGCGCTTGTGAGCCTCGGAACGCTGCCTGTTCAGCACGCCCAAAGTCGCGAACAGAGCAAACAAGCCGATGCTGGCGAATGGAAAGACCAGAAAGACGTACGGATCGGCGAGCGTGTCTGCCGTTGCCGGCGTGTGAACGCGCCGCTCGCTGTGGATCGCCACCCAGATTCCGACTGCGATGGTTGCTGCGCCGATCGCCACGCCCGCAAAGCCGAGCAGCTTGTGGAGGTCGCGCCGGCCGTAGGCGATCAACCGCGTTTGTACGATCAACAGCAGGATCCAGGCGGTAGCCAACGCGCCGTGAATGTGGACGATCGGCGTGATCGTGGGCTTCGGACCGTCGTTGAATCCGGCGAGGTAGTACGTCCGCGCGAAGCCGGCGAATGCGACGGCCGCCATCGCGACGGACATCCACGAGAAGAAGCGCCGGTCGCTGAGTGGTCTTACTTGTGTCGCGACGCTGACCATGAATGGCCTCCCCACGCGCATTTTCGAGCCACGCGCACCCTAGCAGACGCAGCATGACCCGACCACCTGTACGAAGGTTCGCCCGGCTCAGGCGGGATCGGTGGTCTCCCCTTCGCCGACCTTCTCGCTCATCGTCTTGATGCCGTTCTCGAACCCGCCGCCCGAGCCGTTGTAATACATATAGATCGGCTTTTCGTTGCGCAGCAGGTCGACGGCGTTCTGAAAGTCGTCCAGGTGGTAGTGCAGCTGCGCCTGGCCGTTCACGACGGTGTCGGCCGGGAGCGCCGCGCCGTTCGGCATGAAGATCATCTGGCCGACATAATTGCCGGCGTTCTTGAGTGCAATGCGCGGCGCGAAGCCGTTCGCCGAGTAGAACACCTCATACACATCGATTCGCATCTGTGCCATGGACCGACTCCCTGCCGCGAAGTCCGAGCACTATACAAAAAGGCCCCCGCATCTGCGATGCGAGGGCCTTCGGTTACGTCACGTCGGCTCTAGTGCTGGTGATGCTTGCAGGGCCGGCCGCCGTCCCGCTCATCGAGCGGCAGCAGGAAGTGATCGAACACCCACTCCGCCACGCGCGTTCCCTGAGTGCGAGCCACCTCATCTGCGGTCCGGAAATGAATGCCGGCGTAGATGCGCGCCACCACCATGTCCGCCTGCGCATCCGAGAAGCGGCGATACGTCCGCGTCTTGTTATTGGCAAGCGGCGCCAGGCTCGTGACTTCGAACGTCATGCGGTCCGTGCCGAAGAACAGCGCGAGCGTGCGCGTTATGGCAGCGGTCACGTTGTTGGCGCCCGAGGTGTAGTCGGGATAGTTCGGCGTGTTGAGCAGCGGCTGCCAGTTCGGATCCGCGATCGTGCCCGGATTGCCGTCGTTCGCCGCTCCCCGAATAGCCGTCAGCGGCCGCCAGAACGCGTAGTGCCGCTTGCTGTCCCACGACGTGATGACCGTGTCGGCCAGCGCAAGGTTCGCAAGCGCGAACATGCGGGCGCTGTCGCCCGTGCGATTCAGGTGCTCCTGGGCGATTCCACGCAGAGCGCGATTCCACTGCGTGAAGAAGTTCTCGCTGTAGAAGTGCGCAAGATCCGTCTGCTCCGGCGTGCGGACCGTGCTCGCATAAGCACCCAGCGCCTTCACTTCGTCGAAGTCCTTCTTGTAGCGCGTGCTCGTCAGCTCCGGCGGCGGCGCTGGACGGAAGCGCGTCGAGCCCGTGAGCGTCATCGGATCGATGGAGCCGAGCCACGGCGCCGCCATCGGCAAGAACGACGCGGGCGCGCCGGGCAGGAACGACTCCGTCGGACGCCATTGACCCGGCTCGGTACCACCGATGAACGGTGACGGCAGCGGATCCGGCGTTGCACGCCGCAGCGGCAGAATTTCGACCGCGACTTTCTGCCCGACGATCACGCCCGGGTCGCCTGTCAGACCTTTGTCTGCCAGGTAGCTGAAATAAGTAGCGTCGAGAGTGGTCGCCTGCGCCGGATAAAGTCCGACGAGCACATCGTGCGCAGCGGCAGCGACGGCGGCCGAACGCGACCCCTTGGCGCCCTTGATCTCCACGTGATACGGCTCGAAGCGCCCCTCGATCGCTTGCACGGCATCGTGCACGGCGACCTGCACCAAGGCCATGTCGAGCGTCCCCGGAGCTCCGGGGCGACCGAGGGTCACGGCATTCATGGTGATCTCGTTCCAGTCCGTTACCGCGTCGGCGGTCGCCGGTCCGGTCCAGCTCAGCGCTCCACACACAAGCAGGCCGGCAAGGCCTTTCTTCCCAGTCATTGGCATCTCCCATCAGGTGTTCTTGGTAGGGTTCCAGGACGGTAAGGCAACACCGTTGGCGCCAGCGTGGTAGAAAGCGTGGAAACGTAAGAAGAAGGCTTCATGTCCGGCCCGACGCTCCACTTGCGACTCCTCGGCCCGTTGACCGTCGTCAGGAACGGCGTCGAGGTGCCCCTGCCCGCTTCGCGCAAAGTGCGTGCACTGATTGCGCTGCTGGCGGTCGCGAGCCCGGTCACTCGCAGTCGACTGTGCGAGCTGCTGTGGGACGTGCCGAACGATCCGCGCGGCGAGTTGCGCTGGTGCCTGAGCAAGTTGCGCGGCGTGCTCGACGATGAAACGCACGCGCGAGTGCGGACCGAGAGCGACAGCGTTGCGCTCGATCTCTCCGACTGTTTCGTCGACATCGCCGAGCTGGAGAAGGCGCTGCCGGCCGGCACGGAGGGCCTGGATCTTGCGCCGCTGCAAGCGATGAACTCGCTGTTCATGGGCGACTTCGCGGAAGGGCTGGAGATCGATCGCAATCCGCAGTTCGCCAGCTGGCTCAGCGCTCAGCGGCGTCGCTTCCGGCTGCTACACATCAACGTCCTCGAAGAGCTCGCCGGTCGGCTCGGCGACGAGTCGAAAGCGCGGTTCGGGTTCCTGGAGCAGTGGCTGCAGATCAGCCCGTTCGACCGGCGCGCCCACGAGCTCATGTTGAAGGCTCTGTTACGCAGCGGTCGGATTCGCGAAGCGGAGGAACACCTCGCCGCGACCATTCAGTCCTTCGAGACCGAAGGGTTGGATTGGCTGCCGATCCGCGCGTGGTGGAACGCGGCCCGCGCGCACACACCGAATGTCGAGACGAAAACCCGAGCGATCGAGCAACCTGCACCGACAACGCCGCGTCGCGCAGCGATGTGCATCATGCCTTTCGTCGATCGAACGCCCGGCGGCCCGGAGCAGCGCGCGTTGACGGATGGACTGACCGACGACCTGATCACTCGCTTGGCGAAACTTCGTGCATTGTTCGTGATCGCACGCGGCAGCGTCTTCGCGCTGCGCGAGCGCAATATTCCTCCGGACGAAGCCGGCCGCCTCTTGAACGTCGACTATGTCGTCAACGGTTCGCTGCAACAGAGCGGCGGCCGGATCGTCGTGCACGCCGAGCTCGCCGACGCGAGGGCTTCGCGAGTCGTCTGGGCGGACGAGTTCACTTGCAAGGCCGACGATGCGTGGCGAGTGCCGGATGACATCAGCAATCGCATCGTCGCCTCGGTCGCCGAGGAAATCGAAGCTGCAGAGCGCAATCGCGCCATTCTCAAGCCGCCGAATTGCCTGGATGCCTGGGAGGCCTACCATCGCGGGCTCTGGCACATGTACCGCTTCAGCAGCGACGACAACGACCGCGCGGCGCATTTCTTCCAGATGTCGTTGCGCCAGGATCCGACTTTCGCGCGAGCCCACGCCGGACTGTCGTTCACGCACTTCCAGAACGCTTTCCTGCATCGTCCGCAGGAGCGACGACAGGAAATCGATCGCGCCTACGAAACTGCCGGCAACAGCCTGGTCGCGGACGACCGCGATCCGGCAGCGCACTGGGCGATGGGACGCGCTCTGTGGTTGCGCGGCAATCAGGATCAGGCGCTGCGCGAGATCGAACAGGCGCTGAGCCTCAGCCCGAACTTCGCACTCGGTCACTACACGCTCGGCTTCGTGCACGGTCAGTCGGGCGATCCGCGCGTCGCGATAGCATCGTCCGAGTACTCGCGCCAGCTCAGCCCGTTCGATCCGCTGATGTTTGGGATGCTGTGCTCACGTGCAATGGGTCACCTGCGGCTCGGGCAATATCAGGACGCTGCAGATTGGGCGTGCAAAGGCGCGGCGCGGCCCAATGCCCACGTTCATATCCGCGCCATCGCTGCGGGATGCCTCGGAGCGGCGGGTCGCATCGACGAGGCCCGCCAAGTCGTGACCTCGTTACGCAAGAGCGCGCCGACGTACCGGCTCGACGATTTTCTGGCCGCCTTCCGCTTTAACCCGGACGGCGCGGCGCTGTTCCGGCAGCAGGCCGCGGCGATCGGGCTGGACTAGATGCTGCGGGCTAGAGCGTTCTCAGGTCCGCCGACTCGCCCCGCAGATCGCGCAGGAATTGCTCGAGCTCACGCACACGTTGCGGTGCTCGTTCCTTCCCCGCTTTCGAAACTATACGTGGCGGAACGGACGTAAGTGACATCTCCAGCTGCTTCACCACTGTCGGACCGTCCGGGCTGCCGCCGTTCGGATCGACCAGACCGAACACGCGAGCGACGCCGATAGCTCCGAGCCAATCGAGCGCGTCCGCATCGTGAAGGTAGATCGCTTCAGGTCCCACGGGATCGCGAGCGAACATGTGAGTGCGGACCGCACCGCGTACGGCCTCGATCTTCGCCATCGGAAAGCCCGTGCCTGCCAGCATCGACTCGACGATGCGCGCAGCTTCGTCCTGATGATCGACGCCAGCTTTCCGCCACGGCGCGAACGCCGCCACGTCGTGCAGGTAAGCGGCTGCATAGAGCACGTCGTCGTCCAACGTCACGCCATCTGTAGCCGCGAGCTCTTTCGCGAGCTCGTAGTCGCGCACCGAATGAGACAGTCCCCACGCGGGATGCTTGAGATTGGCCTCGGCAAAGCGATGCACCGCTGCGCGCCAGTCGCCCGTGTGTTCGATCGTCGGCGTCGGCGCATCGGCCGCGATCGCAGCGGTGGCGAAGCTCGTGACAGCAAAGGCGACGAGCAGCGCGAAGCAGCGACTACGATTCATGACTTCACCATGTTCATCACCTGCGAAGCATCGAGAGATCGCGCCTTCTGCTGAATCTCGCCCGCGAACTGACCCTGCATCTGCTTCGCCTGACCGAGCAGCGTTTGATACGTCTGCTGCAGCAAGGCCGTGTTCATCTGCCGGCCGCCGGCGTAGTAGCGCTTCGCCAGCTGACCGAGCGCATACGTCGTTGCGAACGAGAATGCCGCACCGGTGGCAATGCTGCCGAGCCCGCGGCCCAGTCCGCCGGCGACTGCACCGAGCAATCCGCCGAGAAGTTTGCGGCCGACCTGCTCCACGTACTGCGACGTCAGGCCCACGCCCGCCGTTGCCAGAAATTCCTTGATGTGACCTCTGTCCATCTCGTAGCCGTACGACTGGCCGATGCGATAGACGAGCTTCATCTGCAACGGAATGATCGCCATGGTCGCGAGCGACTGCGGCAGCAGCTCGATCGCACCGTTCACGATCGAATGATTCAGGATGTACTTGTCCATCTCGGCATCCGACATCGAGCTCGCGCTGGCTGGTGCTGCCGAACCTGCCGCGAGAGGTGCGGCCGCAATCGCATCTGCCTGCCGCACGACTTCGGCCGCCTTCCCGGCATCGAGCTGCAATGCATCTCGCAGCTCGCGCAGGAACTGCTGCTCGGCCGGACTGGCCACTCCATCAGCATCGCAGACGCACACCGCCATCTCGTACGCCAACTGCTTGTGAGCAGGATCGGTGAGCGCCGCAGCTGCCCTCGCAACATCGATTCGCTTGAGCAGCACATCCTGATATAGCGTGCTCAGGTGCTGACTGCCGCTCTCGCCGGCGAGCGACTCGGCAATGCGGCGGATCTCTTCGCGTTCGCGATCGCTCGCACCGTCGGCGAATGCGGCGAGCAGGGCGATGGACAGAATGGCTTGTTGCTCGGGAGCGTTCATGGGGATCTCTCAGGGCGCGAAGGAGTATGTATCATGGACGAAAACAAAGCGGGAGCAGTCGCCGTGAAATACGTCGCGCTCGGGTGGTTCTCCCTCTTTCTGGCTGCGGCGCCGGCGGCGGCCGAGTGGCTGGAAGTCAGCAGCGATCACTTCGTCATCTACAGCGATCAGAAAGAGACGACGGTCAAAGAGTTCGCCGAGCGGCTCGAGCGCCTCCACGCGTCGATGGCGCACCTGTTCGGGAAGCCGCCCACCCGGCCCGGGCCGTCCAACCGAGTGACGGTGTATGTCCTGCCGAGCGCCGCCAAGTTGCGCAAAGTGCTCGGGAACGGCAACCGGTACATCGACGGCGTCTATATTCCGCGCGCCGGAGCCTCCATCGCGCTGGTCCCGAAACTGCGCGGCGCGACGAAGTTCGAAGCGACCGGGGAAATCATCCTGTACCACGAATACGCGCACCATTTCATGGCCGCCAACCTGACCGACCGGCCGTATCCGCGCTGGTTCACCGAAGGGTTCGCGGAATTCTTCGCCAATGTGCTGTTCAGGGAGGACGGCAGCGTCGTGATCGGCGTCGCAGCCAACAACCGGGCGGCGGAATTGATCGACGCCCCGCACGTGCCGATCCGCAGCTTCCTCTCGTTCGATGGCGGACCCGCCGATTCGAGGTCCCGCACCGCTTTCTACGGACAGAGCTGGGTGCTGTTCCACTACCTGCTGATGGCGCCCGAACGCGCGAATCAATGGCGTCACTATCTGCAGTTGCTGGAAGCAGGCAAGCCGGCGCTGGAAGCAGCCGAGGGTGCGTTCGGCGATCTCGACAAGCTCGACAAGGACATGGACTACTACATGCGGCGCGCCACACTGAGCGCTCGCGTCGTCCCGGGCAGCGCGCTCACGATCGGCCCGATCCGGGTTCGGGAGCTCCGGCCGGGCGAGGCGGACATGATGCCGACCATGATCGAATCGAACGTCGGCGTCACGCGGGAAAAGGCTCTGCAGCTGGTGCCCGAAGCGCGCAGAGTAGCCGCATTGCATTCAACGGATGCCGCGGTGCTCGCGGTCCTGGCGCAGACCGAATTCGATGCGGGCAACGACGATGCCGCGATCGCGGCGGCCGACGCTGCCGTCGCCATCGATCCGCAGCAGGTCAACGCGCACATTCAGAAGGGCTATGCGCTCGCGCACAAGGTAGAGAGCGGCGCATTGCCGAAAGAAGCGTGGAAGGACGTGCGCCGTCAGTTCATCAAGGCGAACGCAGTCGAGAACGATCATCCGGTGCCGCTCGTGCATTTCTATCTGACGTACGTCCGGCAGGGTGAGCGACCCACGCAGAACGCCATCGACGGCCTCGAATGGGCGCTGGCGCTTGCGCCCTTCGATGCCTCGCTGCGCTGGCTCGTTGCGCAGGAGATGGTGGCCGGCCGCAGATACCGGGAAGCAGCGCAGACGCTCGGACCGCTCGCTTACAGCCCGCATCCGGGCAAGAATACGGAGGAAGCGCTGAAACTTTTGAAGGACGTCGAAGCCCGGCTGGAATCCAGCAAGGAAACCGCGCCCGAATCACCGCAGGCTCAGTGAGGACCGGTCAATGAAACTACAACGTCTTTCCGTGCTGGATATCGTTGCGATGAAGCGCCGGGGCGAACGCATCGCCGCGCTCACTGCCTACGACTACACCTCGGCGCAAATGGTCGATGCGGCCGGGGTGCCGTTCATCCTCATCGGCGACACGCTGGGCATGGTCGTGCAAGGACACGATACGACGCTGCCGGTGACGCTCGATCAGATCATCTATCACGCGCAGATGGTCGAGCGCGGCACGCGCCGTGCGCTGCTCGTCGGCGATCTGCCCTTCATGACGTATCAGATCTCGCTCGAAGACGCGTTGCGTAACGCCGCGCGCCTCATGAAGGATGGTCGCGTCAACGCGGTGAAAATCGAAGGCGGCGCAGAGATCGCGCCGACAGTCGAGCGACTGGTGCAAGCCGGCATTCCGGTTTGCGGACACCTCGGCTTCACGCCGCAATCGACGCACGCCAAGGGCGGTCCGCGCATCCAGGCGCGCGATCCGGATCAGGCAGTCAAGCTCGTCGCGGATGCGCAGGCACTTGAGCAAGCGGGCGCATTCGCTGTCGTGCTCGAGCTCGTGCCAGCCACGGTTGCAGAGGTCATGTCACAGCGCCTCACGATTCCGACGATCGGCATCGGCGCGGGCCCGCACTGCGACGGCGAGATCCAGGTCTTCCATGACCTGTTCGGGCTCTACACCGATTTTCAGCCGCGTCACACCAGGCGCTATCTGAACGTGTCGCATGACATCGTCGAAGCCATGCGACAGTTCGTGCGCGATGTCAGCTCGCGGACGTTCCCCGGGCCGGAACAGACTGCGGATCTGAAGCCCGAGAGCGCGCAGCGATTTCGCGAGCTGCTGGACGCGTGAGCTAGGGACTTACTCGAGCTCCTCACGCTGCCGGCGCAGATCGTTGCGGATTCTCTCGACCAGCGCCACGAAGCGCGGGTGCTGGCGCAACCCGGCGAAGATCTCGTTGTGCAGCACTGCCAGCTGCCACCAGTGGTAGATCGTCCGATCGCGCTCCGCCTTTTCGAGTGCATCGAGGGCCGGTTCCGTGCGGCCACGTAGCGCGAGCGCCTCGGCAGCGTGCCTCTCCTCGATGAACAGGCCGCGCTGTCTGCGCAGTGCCAGAACCGCGTCGAGATGATCCAGCACCTGGTCGGCTCCCGCTGCGTCGTCCGCTGCACGCAGCGCGCGGACGTAGTCCGGAAAGTACAGCGCCGGGTGCGACGAATACGCGCTCTTCAACGCAATCGGCGCCGGCGAAACATCTTTCGCGTCGATGTTCCTGCTTGCCTTGTAGCGGGCGTATTCCGGCGCCATTTTCTCGAGCAGGTTGACGGCTTTTTGCGCCTCACCGTCCGCGATCATCCGGTCGATCGCGAGCCGCAGGACGAACATGTCGGTGTCGCCGCCGCCCCAGACGTCCTGCTCGACCAGGGCGACCCCAGCAAGACGGCGCGCTTCGTCGATATTGCCGTGGGCGACAGCGCGATAGACCTCAGCGTGCTTGATCCACCCGTGGTTCCACGGGGTCTGTCGTGCCAGCTCCATTGCCGCGTCGCCTGCCCGCACATCGTCGATGAGGTAGTAGAACAACGGTAGCCAGGCGGATGTGCCTGCGTAGCACGGCGCAATCCGCGCGTCCCCTTTGCGGATGTCCGTGATCATCCCGGCAACGTCGCCTGCGAGCAGCAAGCGGGTCATGCCGGTCATGACATTGCCGGTCGGGTCGAACGGCGCGGAATGCTCCACGTAATCCTCCGCCGCGGCGATGGCTTCCTTTTCCTGCCAAAGATCCAGATGACTCGCCCAGACGACGACGTACGTGATCGGGTTGAACGGATCGATCTCGAGTGCAAGGCGGATCAGTCGCAGCGCTTCTTCCGGGTTGCCCTGATCCAGCTTGAACAGCGAGTACAGAATGCGAACGGTGCTGTTCGACGAATCTCTCTGCAGCGCGGCCGCGAATCTCTGCTCTGCGAGGCGGATGTCGCCGTCGTAGCGCGCCAGCTGCGCGCTCAGCGCGAGCAGGCCAGGATCGTTCGGCGCCAGGCGCAGTCCGCGACCCACGACCTCGGCCAGCTTGTCGCGGTTTTGCGCGACGGGCACCTGTACATCGACGACCTGCAACACATAGGTCAGGCCGAGGCCGTAGTAGGCGGGTATGAATTCGCCATCGATCGCCATTGACCGCTCGAAGTAGCCCGCGGCCTCTGAGTAGAGCCACTGCCGAAACTTCTGCTGGCCCTGCAGGTACAGCTGGTACGCTTCGGCGTTCACGCGTCTGGCAGAGAAATTTGCTGAGCTCTGCAGATTCGCCTTGAGCTCCGCGGCAACGGACCGCGCAACATCGGTTTGCAGCGCCAGCATGTCGCCGACCGGCCGGTCGTAAGCTTCCGACCACACTTGGGTGCCGTCCGACGCATCCACGAGCCGCACCGTCACTCGGATTCGCTCTCCTGCCTTGCGGACGGTGCCTTCGAGAATGTGCGTGACGTCGAGCGCATCGGCGATGCTGCTGACATCCGCACTCTCGTCCCGGAATGAGAATGAAGACGTCCGCGCAATGACGCGCAGCGACGTGCCCCTGGATAGCAGGTCGAGGATTTCCTCGGCGAGGCCATCCGCCAGGTATTGCTGATCGTGCGCCTCGCTCAGGTCCGCAAAGGGAAGCACTGCGATGGCGGTGCCTTCTCGGGTACTGCGCGTCGATGCCGACGGCGTCACTACGATCCAGGCGACAACCGCAGCAACAACGAGGAGAGTGAGTGCGATTCCGGTCCGCATGACCCAGCGGGTGGGCGTGCGCCGCGGAGCCGGGTCCGCAACAGGCTCGACGCTCGGGAGCAATCTGTAACCGTGCCCGCGAACGCCTTCGACATACCGCGGATTGGCGGGATCATCCCACGTTGGGTGCGGCTTCCACGAGCGTCAGCAATAGTTGGTAGGTGAGCGGGCCCAGCGAAATGGGCGCGGCGTCGCGAAGCAACAGACGCCGCCCGGGATCGAGCGTCAGGTCAGCGATGCGATAGCACGAGGGCATGCGCTATCCGAACGACTCCTCGAGCAGCGAACGCATGACCTGCCACGAGCGCCGGTCGGCGCGTGCGTCGTAGGTGAAGCCCGGAAGATTCCAGCTATCGATTTCCGGGTTCGTGAAGCTGTGGCCGACGCCGCCGTAGACGTGCATCTGCCAGTCGACGCCGGCATTCGTCATCTCTGCCGCAAATGCGCTGCGATGCTCGGCGGTGATGATTGGATCGTCCGCGCCCTGGCAGACGAGCACCTTGCCGCGAATTACGCCTCGCTGTGCCGGGGCGGTCGTCGCGAGCCCGGCATGAAAGCCGATGGTGCACGCGACCTCGGCGCCGCTGCGAGCAAGCTCCAGTACGGTCGTACCCCCGAAGCAGAATCCGATTGCAGCGATGCGTGAGCCGTCGACGTTCGACTGTTGTCGTAGCAATTCCAATGCGGTCGTGGCACGCGCATGCAATGTCGGCAGATCGTTGCGCAACTGTTGAACGATCTTGCGTGCCTCATCCAGCGGTGGCCGCGGATCGCCGAACAGATCGAGCGCGAAGGCCACGTAACCGAGCTCCGCGACCCTGCGCGCGCGATCTTTCGGATGCTCGGTCAGATATCCGCCACCCTCGTGCGCGACCAGCACGCCCGGCACTTTGCGTCCGCCCGAGCCGTCCGCAACATAGCCAGTGTAGGTTCCAGAGCCGATGCGATACGTCAGTGGCTGCAGCGTCATGGAGATCGGCTCTCGCGCGCCGAACCGCGATACACGCACAGGACTTCGTTGCTGCCCGGCTCGTGCACGATCTGCCAGCCCCAATCGCAGAGCTGCCGCTCGCGACCTTCGACGGTGTCGACGACATCGCCGGCCTTGCAGCTGCTTTCCGGTTCGCTCTTCGCCGAGCAGTACTTGCCCGTGAGCTGGGTCTCGCCCAAGCCCGTGTAGTTGACGGACTGATCGCAGCCGCCGAGCAGGAAAGCCATAATGCCGAGCAGTGTCATCGGTATGGTGCGCTTCATGCGATCAAGCTATAACGATCAGATCACCCGAGGCAACCGACGAGCCCTCCTGCGGCTCTGCCGGGCTCGGGAACTGCTCGCGGACGTGCGATCCCCGGACGTCTCGATCGAAGCTGCGGCCCGAGAGGCGAGCCTGTCTTCCTTCCATTTCATCCGCACCTTCGCAGCCGTTTTCGGCGAAACGCCGCACCAGTTCCGGACCCGGGAGAGACTCACGGCTGCGCAGAGATTGCTGGCGTGCGGCCACTCCGTGACGGACGTCTGCCTGGAAGTTGGCTTCCACAGCCTCGGGTCGTTCAGCACGCTGTTCGCGCGGAAGATCGGCCTCTCGCCGGCGCGCTATCAGCGGAGCCTGCGCTGCTCCGTCTTCGTTCCCGACTGGACGCCGCACCCTCCGTCCTGCCTGCTGTGGATGGGAGGAACCGAGGCGATCGCAGTTTTCGAGAAGACATTGCGCCGGCAGTGAGCAATGCTCGCCGCCTTGCGAGCCACTGAGGATACGTGCAATGCGGATCAAGTTGATCAGCATCTTCGTCGACGATCAGGACAAGGCGCTGCGCTTGTACACCGACACGCTCGGCTTCAGGAAGAAGCAGGACTTTCCGGTGGGTGGCGCGCGCTGGATTTCGGTCACCTCGCCCGAGGGGCCGGAGGATCTCGAGCTGGTGCTCGAGCCGAACGGACACCCGGCGGCGAGCGCCTACCAGGCGGCCCTCCTGAAAGACGGCATTCCGTGCACCGCGTTCGAGAGCATGGCGATCCACGACGAGGTCCGTCGGCTCAAGGCGAAGGGCGTGGTCTTCACGATGGAGCCGACGGCTGCCGGAAAAGTCACGATCGCGATCTTCTCCGACACCTGCGGCAACCTGATCCAGATCTATCAGCAATAGACCCGGGCCGGTCCGTCAGATCCGTTTCGGCGCCGACGGATCCTCGGGAGGCGGCAGTTGCTGCGGATTGGTGGCGACGACGTAGTCCTTGATCTCGTGGCGGATCAGCTCTTCCACGTTCTGTGCGAAGAGCTTGAACGCTGTCTTGTGCGTGAGCTTGGCGTACTGTCCCGTGAGTTGCAGATAGCTGAACCCCTCGCTCACGATCAGCTCGGTGGCCATGCGCTTCTCGCGCCAGATCTCGCCGCAGCGGAACACGCCTTCGAGGCCGGTAGAGATTGCGACGATGAGGCTGACGACGATCGACGCGACGGCAAACACCCCGTCGGACCCTTCCAGCAGCCGCAGCTCCCTGAGGCCGACGAGCGCCGGGATCGATGCCCCGCCGACCACGATCAGGACGCGTAACCACTCGTAGCACGCCTTCGACCTGCGGGCCCGCAGGTCCCACCACTGGACGTATCGCAACCAGCGAGCATTGACGTACTCGTTCATCTTCGGGTCGCCGAGCTCGAGGGCGCCGATCAGCGTCCGCAGCTCCTCGATATTGAAACGGCGGGGGTCGTTCTTCGCCATGACTCCTCCCTTCTTGTTTACTTCGCGCGCACGGCGTGAAACTCTGAGTCCGGGCGCCAGTGCGGCCAGCGCGTCGAGTTCGCGAGATCCTTCCCCATCGTGTGAAAGAGCTCGACGTCCTGCGCCGCGCCGCGGAAGTCCAGGCTCGCATCCCAGGCATCGCACGCCTGGTGATAACAGCGCATGTAGCCTTCGAGCCAGCGGTTGCCCGCTTCGCGGCCGCCCTCGCGGAGGTCCGCGGCGCCGCTGATGCCCATCAGCAGCAGCACGGGCACGCCCTTGCGGGCGAACGGAAAGTGATCGGCTCGATAGAAGAGCCCACGCTCGGGCAGAGTTTCCGGCGTGATGACTCGACCCTGTGCCGCTGCTGCACGAGCCAGATCGTCTTCGAGCTCGCTCTGCCCTGCCCCGACCAGCAGCACGTCCTTCGCGGGGCCTGCGGTCTGCAGAATGTCCAGCGTCAGGTTCGCAACGGTCTTCTCCAGCGGATACAGCGGTTTCGCCGCGTACGTTAGCGATCCGAGCAGGCCGCGCTCCTCTGCAGTCCACGCAGCAAATACCAGCGTACGCTCGGGCTTCGGGCCCGCTTTGAACACCCGCGCGAGCTCGAGCACACCTGCGACACCGAGCGCATCGTCATTCGCTCCCGGCCGGATCTTGCGACCCTGCGCATCGGGCGGACCGATGCCGTACGCGTCCCAGTGCGCGGCGAACATGACCGTTTCGTCCGGACGCTTGCTGCCCGTAATTTTGGCGAGCACGTTGCGGCTCTCTGCCTGCGTCGCGGTCACCGGAAAATTCGCAGTGAACTGTACGTTCTCGAGCGCGACCGGCTTGAAATCGGCGCGACGCGCCTGCTCGCTCAAGGCAGCGAGATCGAGGCCGGCGGATTTGAACAGCTCGTTCGCGGTTGCACCTGCAAGCCAACCTTGCAGTTGCAATCGCTCGTTGGGATTGTCGACCACGATGTCGTAGTTCTCGCCGGCCGGCGCGACGACTGTCTGCCAACCATAACCAGCGCCCTCGGTGTCATGAACGATGAGCGCCGCGAGGGCGCCGTGACGCGCCGCTTCTTCGTACTTGTACATCCAACGACCGTAGTACGTCATGCGCCGACCACCGAAGCGGTTCGCGACTGGCTCGCCGGGCTTCGCATAGAAATCGGGATCGTTGACCAGGTAAACAGCGACCTTGCCGCGCAGATCGACTTGCTTGTAATCGTCCCACTGACGCTCCGGTGCGGTGACGCCGTAGCCGACAAAAACCATCGGCGCCGATTTGATCGACACGCGGTCGACCTTGCGAACGGTGCTGACGTAGATGTCGCTGCCCTGCTTCAGCGCGCGTTCCTTTCCTTGCGCCGTGATGTGCATCGTCGCCGGCGTGCCGATCTGTGTACGAACGAGCGGAACCGCCTGCGTCCAGCTACCGCGCTCGCCGCCGGGCTCGAGGCCCAGCTCACGGAAGCGCTTCGCAAGCCATTCGACCGTCTTCGTCTCGCCCGCCGTTCCCGGCGCGCGGCCTTCGAACTCGTCCGAGGCCAGCACTTTGACCGACTGTGAAAGGCGCTCTGGATCGACCGCGGCGGCGGATGTCTCTGCTGCGAAGGCAGCGGGAATGCTGAGCAGAGCGACGAGAGGAAGCAGGCTGAGCTTTGATACACGTGTCATTTCATTGGACTCTACTGCGAGATGGGAATGTCGACGTGGCTGTCGTTGGACCATTCGACGCTCAGGGGTTCCCTGGCATCTGCGATGGACTCGTCGCTGACGTCCTTTCCCGTTCCATAGTTGACTTGAGCGAACGGCCCTCGACTGACATCCACGACGACGAGCAAGCGGCTGCCCTTGCTCAGCTGTCGGCTCACCAACAACGTGTTGGCGAGCCGGATGGTTTCGACTCGACCCGGTGTGAGCAGCTCCCGGCGAGTCATGTCGGCTGCGTAGCTCGCGCGCTGGACGGTGTACGACAGATGGAAGTACTTCCCGTCAGGCATCAATTCATACAAGACCACGGCCAGGTCGAGATCCTTCTTGTTGATCGTTGCTTTCAAGGTCGCGCTGAAGAGACCGTTGACCGAGACCGGCCGATCGAACGGCTCACTGACGAATGCAAGTCCCTGCGCAAGCCCCAGGTCACCCGTCACGATTTCCGCGGGGTAGTCGTTGGCGCTGACCGCGTTCCGGTCGGCGAAGTCAACGACCCTCTTGAGCGAACTGCGCGTGGCGGGCTTGCTCTTGGCGAGGCGATAGAAATTCCCGTCCTTTTCGCTGTCGAGATAGAGAGTGAGCACGGACTCGCTCATCTTCTCGATGGACGGTGCATGCCTCCAGACATTTGCACCCATCACCTCATAGTTGATCCTGTCCTGCAGCAGATCGGGCTTTTTCGCTCCCTTGAGGACGTAGTCGAGCCAGTCGAACGTGAGATCCAGCGTATCGATCTGCGCCACGGGGTCGATGGAGTAACCACGAAGCACCTCGGGCTTGGTGGAGCCCTGCGTGCCGAAATGATCGTAAGGACCGATCACGAGGTAATGCTCGGCCTTCGGTCGATATCCATAGTGTTCCCGCAGGCGGCGGACTGCGTTGTTCTGGCCATCGTCGTAGTAACCATCGATGGCGAGCACCGGGATATCGAGCTTCTCGTAGTCGCTGCCGTTCGTGGTCATGCCCTGCCAGTAACTGTCGTACGCGGGATGCTGCAACCATTTCTGCAGCCACGGATTCGGAGTGCCATCGACCTGGTCGATCTCGCGATAGGGCCTGCCGCTGCGATACCAGTTCCACGGAAGGTCCTGCCAGCGCTTCGTGTTGGAGTACGTCTCGTTGTCCAGCTGTTTGTTGTTGGTCGCGTAGAACACCCAGGCGTAGTTGGCCAACAGAAAGACGTTGTTGTTCATCGGCAGGCCGAATCCCGGATCGACCGGACAATACGGCACGATCGTTTTCAGCGCGCGAGGCAAGTGCTTGGCCGCAGCCCATTGCGTGAAGCCGTTGTAACTGCCGCCGTACATCCCGACCTGACCGTCGCTCCACGGTTGCCGAGTGATCCAGTCGATGACTGCGCGGGCATCTTCGCCGTCGTATTCGTATGGCACGACGCTGTTCGGACTCGCCCACTTTCCTCTGGTGAAGCCGATGACGCCCACGTAGCCGCGGCTGGCTGCTTGTTGCGCTTTCTTCAGAGCGGACCGATCGGCATAGATTGTGAACTGCAGTGCTGTCGGCAGCTTGCGGGTCTCGTCACGAGGGCGGACGACGAAGGCGCTGATCTGCGCTCCATCGGAGTTCTTAATCAGGACATTCTCATCGGAGATGTAGTCTTCGTCAGCACTGAGGGCGCACACGGGAAACACGCTGACAGCGACGAAGACTGCCCATAAAGCTTGTGTGAGCGTCATGCGATATTCTAGTACCAGCCAATTGCCGCGGGAGGAACGACGTGATCCTCGACCTGCACCCCGACCTGCGTCTGTGCCGGCTGGCGATCGGCGCCGAGTGTGCACCCCTGCTCGTGATCGACAACTTCGTCGCGAACGCGGAGGCATTGGTCGCGGACGCGTGTGCGCGACCGTTCACGGTGCGTAGCCCCTACTTTCCAGGCATCAGGGCCGAGGCACCGCCCGCATACCAACAATTGCTTCTCACGCGACTGAGGAGCGCGCTACTCGACTGCCTCGGCATGTCCGAGGGGACGCTCACGCTCTCGATGTGCCACTACTCGGTGGTCACGACACCGGCGAAGGAGCTGGTGCCGCCGCAGCGGATCCCGCACGTCGATTCGTTCGCGAAGTCCGGGTTGGCGACCATTCATTACCTGTTCAAAGCAAACCTCGGCGGCACCGCGTTCTACCGCCACCGCAGAACCGGGTTCGAATCCATCGACGAGACGCGCCGAGCGGCGTACGCGCGGGCGTTGAACGAGGAACATTCGGGCCCTGCGGCGCCCAGTGCGGCATACATCAACGGTAGCAACGATCTGTTCGAGCAGATCGCAAAACAGGACGGTGTTTTCAATCGTCTACTGGTCTATCGACGCAACTCGCTGCACTCGGGTTGCATCGATGCCAGCTTCGTCCCGGACCCGAACCCCTCGACCGGTCGCCTGTCCATCAATAGTTTCATCGACTGGGCGCCGACGTAGCGACGGGCACGTCGCCCCGAACTATTTCATCGACTTCACGTGCGCCACAAACTGATCGACGGCGATCTCGGTCCCCTGCTGCCAACCCGACGCTTTGCTTTTCGCAAAGTCATCAAGTCGCGGATTGATCGTGAATTGCTTGCTCATGCTTCTGATTCCTGGTCCTTGAGTTGCTTGACGTATCGATCGAACTGGTCCAGTCGCGCTTCCCACAACTGACGACGCGCGGTCAGCCAGTCTTCAGCAACCTTGAACCGATGGGGTGCGATCTCATACGTCCGTACACGCCCTCGCTTCTTCGACTTCACCAGTCGGCTCTGTTCGAGCACCGACAGATGCTGCACGAACGAGGGGAGTTTCATGTCGAATGGTGCTGCCAGCTCGCTGACGGTGGCTGGTCCGGCCGACAGTTGCTGTCACCGGACAAAACTAAGGTCAATACCTAACTATTTGGTCATGGCGCTCCACTGTTTGTGCGGCGTCAGTATTCGAGCCTGCTAGGAGACGATGCCCGGGCCGCTACTGCTCGGGATGAGTACGCTCAGCGTTAGGCACGACGCGATTACCGATAGTGGCAGCGAGGGCGCGGTTCATGTCGGCTCCAGGTAGCGGAGGACTATCAGCAGGCTCGTCATGGCGCCACCATATAGGTCGGCTGGCCGTCAGCTTTGCGGGGGCGGACCCCAGAGCGCGCGAAGCTTACGGTCGAAGAGCGGCTGGTTACGAACATTGAGCCCGTCGTCGATATGCACGGGGTCCGCTGGCACGAAGCTGCCGCCCCAGCGCAAGCCGAA
>Ga0111539_10003239_pt1 | contig 21522 bp, 17 predicted proteins | sample RhiMethybrSRZTD1_FD_79667 | JGI IMG/M metagenome (GOLD analysis project Ga0111539, IMG submission 79667) | Populus rhizosphere microbial communities from Tennessee, USA - Rhizosphere MetaG P. TD hybrid SRZTD1 (version 2) (version 2) | ecosystem: Host-associated > Plants > Roots > Rhizosphere >...
AAGCTGTCGACCACGAAGTCGGGGGCCTCGCGGCCGACGACCGACACCGGGTCGTCGGGGTCGAGGGCCGACTGGGCGGTGGCGATGGTGAACGGGATGTTCTTCTCGAACTCGGCCTGCACCAGCGCCTCGTCGTCGGGGAAGGTGAAGACGCTGTCGCAGTCCTCGGCGAGCCACTCGTCGTCGGGGACGCTGTCGCTGGCCGTCTCGCAGGTCGACATCTCGGGCGTGAACGCGAGGGTGCCGTAGGCGTTCTCCGCGTGCTCGGTCGTCTCGCCGTTGGTGGTGTAGAGCTCGGCCGAGATGTCGGGGTCGTAGCCCGGCACGGCGGGGGTGGCGTCGTCGCCGGCCATCGCCTCGTAGACGGCGTCGTCGGGGGTCGGCGTGGCGACCTGCCAGCCGACGCCGTAGAGCAGCAGCTCCGCCGCCGAGTGGTAGTTGATCTGGAACTCGAAGCCGACCCGGGCGAGGAGGCCGTCCATCGCCTGCGTCTCGGGCTCGGACGTGGGGGCGGTGCCGCGGTAGGTCTCGCTGGTGACGTCGGGCGACGAGCCCTCGTCGTCGTAGCCCCACTTGGTCGAGAAGTTGCGGTTGAGGTCGACGCCGTCGCCGGGCTGGATGACGCCGTCGCCGTCGTTGTCGCGCAGGTTCTTGCGCCACAGGCGCTGCTCGGGTTCGAACGTGAAGTCGTAGCCGTCGGGGTTGGCGACGGGCACGAACCACAGCTCGGTGCGGTTCACGAGGTCGGTGAGCGTGGGATCGGTGCCGTAGCCGTCGACGATGTGGTGGACGAGCCGGCGGTTCATCTCGGGGGTGATCCACTCGCGCGCGTGCTGGGCCGACGAGTAGAGGGTCGCCGGCCGGCGCCCGTCGCGGGTCTGGTTGGCCCGGCGCGTCACCTTGAGGGCGATGATGTCCTGGCCCTGCACGGTCTGGCCGATGACCTCGAGCTTCACGATGTCGGGGTGCTCGGCCGCGATGCGCTCGTACTCCTCCTTGAGGCCGCCCTCGCCGCTGTACGGCCGGAAGACCTCGTAGCCGGCGGCGGCCTCGCGGGTGGCGCGCGCCGCGACCGACTCGCCGTCGATCTCCTTCAGCTCGAGGTCGACGCCCTGGGCGCCCAGGTCGGCGGCCTCACCCTCGCTGAGCACCACCTCGACGTCGGCCAGGCCGTCGGCAGTGGCCGCCACGTCCATCTCGTGGGGGTCGAGGCCCGTTGCGCGCACCGCCGCCAGGTCGCGCAGGTCGAGCTTGCCGGTGTACACGTCGTAGTGGTCGTCGCCAGCCGGCTGCGCCGCGGCTGCGGGCGCGTTCGGCGCGGCGCCCGCACCTGTCGCCCCCAGCCCGGTGACGAGCACGCTGGCCGCCACGATGGCCGCGATCCTGCGCCGCATCCCCATACCCCCGGTGTCGCTCGGTCGCCCCCGCCGAAGGATGGACCGCGCCGCACAGCGTGTCAACGGATGCACGCACCGGATGCACGATGGCCGCGGGCGACGAACGGGCGATCCGACCAGCACGGACCCGCCGGCGGGAGCGCTCGGACCGCACGGGGCGTGGCCACCGTCACACGCACGGGATGCGCCGGTGCGATAGACCGAGCCCATGCGGGTCTTCGTGACCGGGGCGACCGGTGCCGTCGGCCGACCGACGGTCGCCCGGCTGGTGGACGCGGGCCACGAGGTGACGGCGCTGGCCCGCGGCCCGGCCAAGCGGGCCGAGGTCGAGGCCGCCGGGGCCACCGCGGGCGAGGTCGACCTGTTCGACCCCGCGGCCGTGCGCGAGGCCGTCGACGGCCACGACGCCGTGGTCAACCTGGCCACGCACCTGCCCACGATCGGGGCGTCGGGCCGGGCGTCCGGCTGGGCCGAGAACGACCGGCTGCGGCGGTCGGCGTCCGCCCACCTCGTCGACGCCGCCCTCGCCACCGGCGCCGGGCGGTTCGTGCAGGAGTCGATCGTGTTCCTCTACCCCGACAGCGGCGACCGCTGGATCGACGCCGCCACCGTCGAGCCCGCCCCCACGGCCAACGCGGCGTCGGCCCTGGTGGCCGAGGCCCACGCCGCCCGGGTGACCGCGGCCGGCGGCGCGGGCGTGGCGCTGCGCTTCGGCATGTTCTACGGCCCCGGCGTCTACCACACCGAGGCGTTCCTGAGGATGGCCCGCCGGGGGCTGGCCTACGGGGCCGGGGCGCCCGGCGGGTACATGTCGATGATCCACGTGGACGACGCCGCGGCGGCGGTCGTGGCCGCCCTGGCCGTCCCCGCCGGGGTCTACGACGTCGTCGACGACGAGCCGGTGACGAGCGCCGACTTCGCCGCCGCGCTGGCCGCGGCGGTGGGTCGCCCCCACCACGTCCGGGTCCCCGGGCGCCTGATGCGCCTCGGCGGCCGCCAGGCCGCATCGCTGCTGCGCTCGCAGCGGGTCGGCAACCGCCGCTTCCGCGAGGCGAGCGGTTGGGCGCCGCGGCATCCCGACGTCCGCGCCGGGCTGGCCGCCGTGGTGGGGGTGAGGTCGCGTCGGTGGGCCGACCCTCAGGCGCGACCGTCGAGCCGCAGGTCCTCGGGCACCCAGGCAGGCGAGCGCCGCTCGGTGAACGCTCGGAAGCCCTCGACCATCTCGTCGCCGGTCAGGCTGCGGTCCATCGCCATGCGGTCGTAGTGGCCGTAGTACTCGTGGAACGTGCGCTTCACGGCCCACCGGGCCTCGGGGGCCGTGCGGCAGCACCACTGCAGCGCCTCGACGGCGGCGTCGAGCAGCTGCTCGTGGGGCACGACCCGGGCCACCAACCCCCAGTCGACGGCCTCGGCGGCCGTGACCGTGCGGCCGGTCATGAGCATGTCGCGGGCCCGGGCCGGACCGATCTGGCGGGGCAGGACCTGCGCGTAGTTGGTGTCGGCGATGCCGCGCAGCAGCTCGGGGGCGCGGAAGCTGGCGCGGTCGCTGGCGATGGCGACGTCGGCCAGCATGGCGATCATCAGGCCGCCGCCCTGGGCGACGCCGTTGACCGCGCACACGATCGGCTTCGGCGACCGGCGCACGGCGTCGAACGGGGTGTTGTCCATCGACAGCAGGCGGGGCAGGTCGATCCAGCCGTCGACGTTCCGGCCGCCGAGGTCGCCGCCGGGCATGAACACGTCGCCGACGCCGGTGACGAGCAGGCCGTGCAGGTCGGGGTCGGCGTTCGTGTGGTCGACCGCGTAGCGGAGCCCGAAGTACATGGCCGGCGACAGGGCGTTGCGCATCTCCGGCCGGTCGACGATCACGTGCGCCAGGGAGCCGTGGCGCTCGAACCGCAGGTACGGCGTGCCCAGCCAGTCGCCCTCGGGGGGGCGCACCGCCACGTTCTCCGACTCTTCCGACACGGACCCTCCACTCGTTTGAACCGCCGTTCACGCTAGCGTAGGCCCGCCATGGCCGAGATCGCCGAGCCCCCGTCGCGTCGCCAGCAGCGACGCGCGCAGCACCTCGACATCAGCAGGGCGCAGCTGCTCGACGCGGCCGAGGAGGTCTTCGGCGCCAAGGGCTACTACGCCACGACCCTGAAGGAGATCGCCGACCTGGCGGAGTTCTCGGTCGGTTCGGTGTACTCCTTCTTCGACAACAAGGGCGACCTGTTCGGCCAGGTGTTCCTGCGCCGCGGCGCCGAGATCGTCGACGCGATGGCGGCGGCGATCGACGCCGGTGGCACGCCCGTCGAACAGCTCCACCGGCTCGTCGACGCCGAGGTGGGGTTCTTCCGGGCCCACCCGCACTTCGCCCGGCTGTTCCTGCGGTCGTCGAACCTCGTCCTGCCCCGACCGGGCGACGACGACCGCGACGATCCGCAGAACGCCCGGTTCCACGAGGCGATGGGCCTGCACGCCGACCTGTTCCGCCGCGGCCAGCGCTCGGGGGACCTGCGCGCCGGCGATCCCGAGGTGCTCGCCCGCCTGCTCAGCGGCATGGTCACCGCCTTCCAGGCCATCGACGTGGACGCCGGCGCGGCCGCGGGTGACGGGACGACCGACGGCGCCTCGCTCGGGACGCTGCACGGCATCGTCGAGGACGCCTTCGTTCCCTGACCCGGGAATGAACGGCGCTTCAATTTCTGGAATACTGAATCCGTGAGCGACGAACGGGGGACGGCGCCGTGAGCCCAGCCACCGAGGCAGCGAGCTCGGCGGGCGCCATCACCGACGACGCCGTCGAGCGCCTGCGCGCCCGCATCGGCATCCCCGAGCCGCACCCGCAGCCCCCGCACTACACCGTGCCCACCACCGACGTGTTCCGGCACGTGGCCGAGGCCTACGGCGACGACAACCCCCTGTGGTGCGACCCCGCCTACGGCGACGGGACGGCCTGGGGCGGCCCCATCGCGCCGCCGGCCCTCGTCGGGGGCGACACGCTGGTCGGCGAGGACGAGGTCACCGCCGTCGCCCCCGAGCACCGCGACCTGATGAAGGGCGACCCGCTGCGCGGCGTCCACGCCTTCTACTCGGCGAGCGCCCGCGAGTGGTGGGCGCCCCTGCGCCCCGGTGACCGGGTCCGCCGGCGCAACGCCCTCGTGGGCGTGCTCGACAAGCCCAGCGAGTTCGCGGGCCGAGCCGTCCACGAGTGGACCGGCCAGGTCTTCCGGGTCGACGACGGGCCGCTGCTGTCGGCCCAGTACCGCCTCATGATCCGCACCGAGCGCGGCAGGGCCCGCGAGCGGAGGAAGTACGACGACGTCGAGCTGGCCCCCTACACCGACGAGCAGATCGCCGAGATCGAGGCCCAGTACGCGGCCGAGGGCCCCCGGGGCGCCGAGACCCGCTGGTGGGAGGACGTGGCCGAGGGCGACGCGGTGGGCCCGATGGTGAAGGGCCCGCTCACGGTCACCGACATCGTGTGCTGGCACGTCGGCATGGGCATGGGGCTCTACGGCGTCGCGCCCCTGCGGTTGGGCGCCGCCAACCGCCGGCGCATCCCCCGCTTCTTCCACCGCGACCCCCAGAACGTGCCCGACGTGATGCAGCGCGTCCACTGGGACCCCGAGTTCGCCCGCCGCTCTGGCAACCCGACCACCTTCGACTACGGCCGCATGCGCGAGACCTGGCTGATCCACCTGTGCACCGACTGGATGGGCGACGACGCCTGGCTGTGGCGACTCGACTGCGAGTTCCGCCGGTTCAACTACGTCGGCGACACCCAGTGGCTGCGGGGGACCGTGACCCGTCGCTACCTGGCCGAGGGCGGCCGGCCCGCGGTCGACGTCGACCTGGAGGCCGAGAACCAGCGGGGCGAGGTCACCACGCCCGGCCACGCCACGATCCTGCTGCCCAGCCGCGAGCACGGCCCCGTGCGGCTGCCCGATGCGCCGGGGGGCGCCACCGAGCTGCAGCCGGCCCTCGACGCCATCGCCGCCCGCTTCGCGGACGGCACCGCCTGGAGCGACCGGTGACCGCGACCGATCCCTACGCCCCGGTGCCCGGGCTCGACGTCGCGCTCGACGGTGCCGTGCTGCGGCTGACGCTCGACCGGCCCGAGAAGCGCAACGCCCTCGACGACGTGATGATGACCGGGATGACCGACGCCCTCGACGCCGCCGGGCGCGACGAGCGGGTGCGGGCGGTGGTGCTGGCCGGCGCGGGCGACCACTTCTGCGGGGGTGCCGACATCGTGGCCCGCAACGCCGGCGGCCGCGACGCCCCGCGCCCCCGGGTGGGGTCGATCCAGCGCCGGCTCCCGTCGACGGCCCACCGGCTGGTGCCGATGCTGCTGTCGGTGCAGGTGCCGGTCGTCTGCCGGGTGCAGGGGTGGGCCGCCGGCATCGGGTTCCACCTGGCCCTCGCCAGCGACGTCACCGTGGCGGCCACCGACGCCCGGTTCTGGGAGCCGTTCGCGGCGCGGGGCTTCACCCCCGACAGCGCCGGCACGTGGCTGCTGCCCCGCATGACCGGCGTGGTGCGGGCCCGCGAGCTGCTGCTGCTCGGGCGCAAGCTGCGGGCACCCGAGGCGGTCGACTGGGGCCTGATCCACGCCGCGGTCCAGGCCGAGCGCCTCGACGACGAGGTCGACGAGGTCGTGGCGCGGCTGGCGGCGGGGCCGACCGTGGCGCTGGGCCTCACGAAGTGGCTGCTCCGCAGCGCCCAGACGTCGACGCTCGACGCCCACCTGCAGGACGAGGCCCTCGCCCTCGAGCTGTCGTCGCGCAGCGAGGACTTCCGCGAGGGGCTCGCCGCCTTCGCCGAGAAGCGCGACCCCGACTTCCGAGGCCGCTGACGTGGCTGCCCCCGACGATCACGAGCGGATCGCCATCACGTCCGGCACGGCCGCGGACGAGGCGGCGGCGACGGCCCGCGCCTGGGTGTGCGAGAACGTGCCCGCCGCCTGGCGCGAGGCGGGCGACCGGGGCGGCGCGGCCGCCATCCGCGAGGTGCGCACGCGGGCCGACTACGAGGCCTGGTACCCCGTGTTCGGGCGGTCCGGCCTGGTCGTGCCCACCTGGCCCGTCGCCTACGGCGGGCTCGACGTGGCGCCCGCCGTCGCCCGGGCCATCGAGGGCGAGCTGGCGCCCTACAACCTCGGGCGACTCAACCCGCTGGGCCTGAACCTGGCCGCGCCCGCCCTGTTCGCCCACGGCACCGACGAGCAGCGGGCCCGGTTCCTGCCGCCGATCGTGCGCAACGACGAGGTGTGGTGCCAGCTGTTCAGCGAGCCCGGGGCCGGATCGGACCTGGCCTCACTGGCGACGCGGGCCGAGCGCGACGGCGACGACTGGGTGCTCACCGGCCAGAAGGTGTGGACGACCTGGGCGCACCTCGCCGACTTCGGCGTGTGCCTGGCCCGCACCGATCCCGACCTGCCCAAGCGCCGGGGCATCACCTACTTCCTCGTCGACCTGCACGCGCCGGGCGTCGAGGTGCGCCCGCTGCGCCACATCGGGGGCGAGGTCGACTTCAACGAGGTGTTCCTCGAGGGCGTCCGGGTGCCCGACGCCCACCGGGTCGGCCCCGTCGGCGACGGCTGGCGGGTCGCCAACGCCACGCTGTCGGGCGAACGGCAGATGGTCGCCGGATCGGGCTCGGGCGGCGTCGACCGCATCGGTGGCGCCGGCACGCGCCGCCTGGTCGAGGTGGCGGCGAAGCGCCGGGCCGGCGGCACCCCGGTCGGCCCCACGCTGCGCCAGCGGATCGTCGCCGCCCACGGCGAGGAGCGGATCCGCGCCTGGACCAACCAGCGCGTGCGCGCCGGCCTCAAGGCCGGGCGGCCGCCCGGGCCCGAGAGCTCGGTCGGAAAGGTCCACCAGGGCGCGCTCAACCAGCGCATCCAGGAGATCGCCGTCGACCTGCTCGGGCCGGCCGCCACCGCGTGGGAGTCCGACGCCACCGCCTACGGCGCCTCGCTGCCCTACGAGGTGGCCGGGATGTTGCGCAGCCGCGCCAACACCATCGAGGGCGGCACGACCGAGGTGAACAAGAACATCGTGGGCGAGCGGGTGCTCGGTCTGCCGCGCGAGCCCGACCCGTGGCGGGACGCGGCGTGGCGCGAGGTGCCGCGCAGTTGAGCGGGCCCCGCGGGACCGACCTGAGCGCGCCGGCCGATGCCACCTTCCCCGGCTACCACGCGCTGGTGGTCGAGCGGCGCGGGCCCGTGGGCTGGCTGGTGTTCGACCGCCCCGACCGGGGCAACGCCATGGACGGCACGATGATGGCCGAGCTCGAGCGGGCGTGGTCCGACCTCGACGCCGACGCCGCGGTCCGGGTGATCGTGACCACCGGCAACGGGCCGGCGTTCCAGACGGGGCTCGACGTCGCACAGCTGAGCCGCGACCCCGAGGCGCTGCGCGAGCAGTCGCGCCGCACGAAGCGGGCCGAGCTGCGGCTGACGGCGTGGCACAACCAGGTGTGGAAGCCGGTGATCGCGGCCGTCAACGGCACCTGCGCGGGGGGCGGGCTGCACTTCGTGGCCGATGCCGACATCGTGGTCGCGGCCTCCGACGCCACGTTCCTCGACCTCCACGTGTCGGTCGGCCAGGTGACGGCGTACGAGGCCATCGCCCTCGTGCGGAAGTCGCCGATGGAGCCGGTCGTCCGCATGGCCCTGACCGGCCGCCACGAGCGCGTCGGCGCCGAGCGCGCCCGGCAGCTGGGCATGCTCAGCCAGGTCGTCGACCCACCCGGGGCGCTGCGGGCCGAGGCGCAGGCGCTGGCCGAGACGATCGCCCGCAACTCGCCCGCGGCGATGGCCGCGACGAAGCGGGCGCTGTGGGGTGCGCTGGAGTCCGGGCTGACCGACGCCAGCCGGGCCGGGGCGCGCGAGCTGGTGGGCATGTGGGGCCACCCCGACCAGACCGAGGGCCCGCGGGCCTTCACCGAGCGGAGAGAGCCGAACTGGGCATGACCGAGCCGACCGACGCCGGCAGCAGCGACACCGACCTCGACACCCGAGGCTTCTCGACCTACGAGGCGCTGATCGTCGGGCGACGGGGCCGGGTCGGCTGGCTGATCAACAACCGGCCCGCCCAGCTCAACGCCATGAGCAGCGCGATGCGCGACGAGTTCGCGATGGCGTGGGACGAGCTCGAGGCCGACCGCGAGGTGCGGGTGATCGTCCACACCGGCGAGGGGAGGGCGTTCCAGACGGGCGTCGACGTCGCCGAGATCGCCAGCGACGGGGTCGGCATGGAGCGGTACCGCCGGTCGATGGAGGAGTTCGACATCCACTTCACGGCCTGGCACCAGGGGGTGACCAAGCCCGTCATCACCGCGGTCAACGGGCTGTGCGCGGGCGGGGCGTTCCACTGGGTCGCCGACGCCGACATCTGCATCGCCGCCTCCGACGCCCAGTTCTTCGACCCCCACGTGTCGATCGGCCAGGTGGTGTCGCTCGAGGCGATCGGGCTCATCCGGAAGATGCCGGTCGAGGCGGTCATGCGCATGGCCCTCGTCGGCCGCCACGAGCGCATGGGCGCCGACCGCGCCTACGAGCTCGGGATGATCAGCGAGGTCGTCGACCCGCCCGACCGGCTGCGAGAGCGCGCCCAGGAGCTCGCCGAGACCATCGCCCGCAACTCGCCGGCGGCGATGGCCGCCACCAAGCGGGCGCTCTGGGGCGCGCTCGAGGCGGGGCTGACCGACGCCTGCCGGGCGGGGGCGAAGGACCTCGTGTCGATGTGGGGCCACCCCGACCAGACCGAGGGTCCCCGGGCGTTCGCCGAGAAGCGCGAGCCCGTGTGGCGGCCGCCGGGGGAAGTGCCGTCGGCGGGGGAGGGGCCGGGGGCGTGACGCTCGCCGACCTGCTGTTCGCCCCCGTCGACCCGGTCGAGCCGGGGGCGCTGGCGGTCCACGCCGGCGGCCTCGACCACTCGTGGGACGACGTGCGGGCGCGGGCCGAGGCCGTCGCCGCCGACCTGAGGGCGGCCGGGATCCGGCCCGGGCAGGCGGTCGGCGTGATGCTGCCGAACGGCGCCGAGCTGATCGCCACGCTGTTCGGCGTGTGGCGGGCGGGGGCGGTGTACGTGCCCGTCAACCCGCGGCTCACGGCCGACGAGGTGGCCCACGTGCTGGCGTCCACGGCCCCGGCCGCGGTGGTGTCGGCCACGGGGATCGACGCCCGGTCCGGGCCGCGCTCGTTCGCCGACGACGTGGCGCTGGTGTCGTTCACGTCGGGCACCACCGGTCGGCCCAAGCCGGTGCTGCTCACCCACGCCGGCGTCGTCGAGCTCCTCGACGGCGTGATCGGCAAGCTGCGAGGCGCGCCGCGGTCCGGCGCCACCGCCGCCGGCGGCGACGCGCCCGCGCCTCCCCCGATGCCCAACCTGATCCCCGTGTCGCTGTCGCTGTGGGCCGGCATCTACAACGTGCTGTTCGCCCTGCGGGTCGGGGCGCCGGTCGTGATCATGGACGGCTTCGACCCGGTGGAGCTGGCAGAGCTGGTGAAGCGCTTCGGCATCCGCTCGACGGTGCTGCCGCCCGCGGCCATGGTCGCCCTCGTCGACGACGAGCGGGTCACCGACCTCGAGCCGCTCCGCTTCGTGCGCAGCATCACGGCCCCGCTGTCGCCCCGCCAGGCCCGGCGCTTCCGCGACCGGTTCGGCATCGCCGTGCTCAACAGCTACGGGCAGACCGAGATCGGCGGCGAGATCGTGGGCTGGAACGCCGCCGACTCGCGGGCGCACGGCGACGACAAGCTCGGCTCGGTCGGTCGGCCCCACGCCGGCGTCGAGCTGCGGGTCGCCGACCCGGGGCCCGACGGCGCGGGCGAGCTCCAGGCCCGCACCCCCGCCCTCAGCGCCGGCTACGCCGACGGGGCCGACCTCGCCGACCGCCTGACCCCCGACGGCTGGTTCCGCACCGGCGACATCGCCCGCATCGACGACGACGGGTTCGTCTGGATCGAGGGCCGCGTGTCCGACATGGTCAACCGGGGCGGGCTCAAGGTCTTCCCCGCCGAGGTCGAGGAGGTGCTGCTGGCGTCGCCCGAGGTGGCCGACGCGGCCGTCGTCGGCCGGCCCGACGAGCGGCTGGGCGAGGTGCCGGTGGCGTTCGTCGTGGCCGCCCCCGGTGTTGCCCCGTCATCTGACGGTCTGTCAGATTACTGCCGTGCCCACCTCGCCCCGTACAAGGTGCCGGTGCGGTTCGAGATCGTCGGCGCCCTGCCCCGCAACGAGGTCGGCAAGGTGCTGAAGGCCCAGCTCAAGGCCCAGTCGAGGGGGACCCACGCGTGAGGCTGAAGGAGACACCCGAGGAGCAGGCGTTCCGCCGCGACCTGCGGGCCTGGCTCGACGAGGCCCTGCCCGCCCTGCCCCCCGAGCCTCCGTTCGAGGACTGGGCGGCCAAGCGCGCCTACGACACCGGCTGGCAGCGCCGCCTGTTCGACGCCGGCTACGCCGGGATCTCGTGGCCCGAGCAGTACGGCGGCCGCGGCGCCACACCGTCCGAGGAGCTGATCTTCCTCGAGGAGACCGAGAAGGCCGGGGCCCCCTACGTGGGCTGCAACTTCGTGTCGACCCTGCACGCCGGCCCCACGATCGCAGCCGAGGGCACCCCCGAGCAGCGGGCGCGGTACCTGCCGCCGATCCTGCGGGGCGACAACGTGTGGTGCCAGGGGTTCTCCGAGCCCGAGGCGGGCTCCGACCTGGCCTCGCTGCGCACCCGGGCCGTGCGCGACGGCGACCACTACGTCGTCACCGGCCAGAAGATCTGGACCTCGCACGCCCAGGTGGCCGACTACTGCGAGCTGCTGGTCCGCACCGACCCCGAGGCGCCGAAGCACCGCGGCATCACCTGGATGGTCATGCCCATGGACTCGCCCGGCATCACCGTGCGGCCCATGCGCACCCTCACCGGTGAGAGCGAGTTCAGCGAGATGTTCCTCGACGAGGTGCGCATCCCCGTCGAGAACGTCGTCGGTGCCGAGAACGACGGCTGGCGCGTCGCCATGGTCACGTTCAGCTTCGAGCGCGGCACGGCGTTCGTCAGCGAGCTGCTGGGGTCGAGGCGCCTGCTCACCGACCTCGTCGAGATCGCCAGGAAGACCCCCCACGGGCACGGCACGGCGTGGGACGACGCCGGCATCCGCCGCGATCTCACCCTCGTCGCCGCCGAGCTCGAGGCGCAGTGGGCGCTGACGAAGCGCAACGTGGCCCGGGCCGCCCGCCACGGCTCGCCCGGCGTGGGCGGGTCGGTGTTCAAGCTCGCCTACCACGAGACCCGCGAACGCATGGGCGAGGTCGCGCTGCAGGTCCTGGGGCGGGCGCGGTTGGCGCTCGACGACCCCACCGGCCTGTCGGCCCGGCACCTCGACCACGTGCACCAGCGCCTCTACTCGCTGTCGCTGTCGATCGCAGCGGGCACCGCCCAGATCCAGCGCAACATCGTCGGCGAGCGCCTGCTCGGCCTGCCGAAGGAGCGTTAGCGAGCATGGACTTCGAGCTGAACGACGATCAGGTCGCGCTCCGCGACGAGCTGCGCCGCTTCCTCGCCGACCGGATGACCTCCGAGGCCCGGCGCGCCGTGATCGACATGCCCGGCGCCGTCGACCGCGCCCTGTGGCGCGAGCTGGGCGGCATGGGCATCTTCGCCCTGACGCAACCCGAGTCCGAGGGAGGCGTCGGGCTGGGCCTGGCGGACGCCACGATCGTGTACGAGGAGCTGGGCCGGGCCGCCGTGCCGGGACCGCTGCTGGGCACCTTCTTCGCCGCAGGCCTCCGCGACGCGGGCGACGAGGTCGCCGAGCTCGCGGCCCGGGCCGCCGCGGGCGAGGCCGTGGTGGGGCTCGTCCCCGCCGGCGACCCGGTGTTCGTCGAGCACCTCGCCGGCCTCGACGCCCTGCTCGTGGTGGCCGACGACGGCGTGACGCTGGTCGACCCGCCGACCTCGGCGCGGCCCGTCGACCGTCCGCTCGACCCGCTGACCCCGGTGGACCTGGTCGACGTGCTGCCCCCCGGGCGCGGGGTCGGCGGCCCCGACGTCGCGGGCGGGCTGCGCAACGCGGGCGCCCTGCTGGCCGCCGCGCTGCAGGTCGGCCTGGCCGAGGCGGCCGTGGCGCTCGGCACCGCGTACGCCACGGACCGCACCCAGTTCGGCCGGGTCATCGGCTCGTTCCAGGCGGTCAAGCACCTGCTGGCCGACGCCCAGGTGCAGGTCGAGGTGGCACGCGCCGCGGTGCAGGCCGCCGGGGTCACGATCGACGAGTTCCTGCGGGCGGAGCAGGCCGAGGCCGGGACGGGCGACGCCGCCGGGGTCCACCGGATCTCCGAGCCGGCCCGCATCGTCGCCTCCCGGGCGGCCGACCGCGCCACCCGGGCGTGCATCCAGGTGCACGGCGGCATCGGCTTCACGTGGGAGCTCGACGCCCACCTGTTCCTCAAGCGGGCGCTCGTGCTCGACGTCGGCATCGGCACCCCCGAGGCCGCCGCCGACCGGCTCGCCGCCGCGCTCTGATGGCCGACGGGGTCGACCCCGCGCAGGGCGGTCCCGGCGCCGGGCCCGCCACGCTGGCCGGGCGCCGCGTGCTCGTCGTCGGCGCCTCCGCCGGGATCGGGCGGGCCGCCGCCGTCGCGGCCGTCCGATCGGGGGCGCACGTGGTGCTGGCCGCCCGCCGGGCCGCGGCCCTCGAGGCCGCGGTCGCCGAGGCCGGTGGCGGCTCGGTCGTGGTCGGCGACGTCTGCGCCCCCGGCGGGCCCGCGGGCATCGTGGCCGACGCCGTCGCCGAGCTCGGCGGCCTCGACGTGCTGCTCTACACCGTCGGGCTCGCCCACCTCCGCCGCCTGACCGACACCGACGCCGCCACCTGGCACGCCACCCTCGACGCCAACGTCGTCGGGTGCAACCAGGTCGTCCGCGCCGCGCTGCCCCACCTGGCCGACGCCGGCGTCGTCGCGGTGCTGTCGTCGGAGACCACGTCGTCGCCGCGCCTCGGCCTGGTGCCGTACGCGGCGTCGAAGGCGGCCCTCGAGGCGTCGCTGCACGGATGGCGCGCCGAGCACCCCGCGACGCGGTTCACGTGCGTGGTCGTCGGCGCCACCCAGCCCAGCGAGTTCGGCGCCGGGTTCACCATGCCCGAGCTCGGGGACGCGCTCGAGAGCTGGGTGCGTCACGGGCTGATGCAGGAGCGGTTCATGCACACCGACGACGTCGCCCGGGTGCTGGTCGCCACCCTGGGCACGCTGGTGGCCGTGCCGGGCGTCGGGCTCGAGGAGCTGGTGCTGCGCTCGCCGTCGCCGATCGCAGGCCCGACCTGGACCGCGGAGGCAGCCCAGGGATCGTCTGGTCCCGCACCTGACGACCGGTAGTGTCGGCCGGGTGCAGGGGACGCGCGAGCGCCACGGCACGGGGCGACGTCGTCGCACCTGGGGCCAGCGACTCGCGATCGCGGGCGGTTGCGCGTCCACCATCGGCCTGCTCGCCAGCGCCACCGGCCTTGCCTACGCGTTCCGCAAGTACGAGCGGCTGCCGCGGGTCGAGCTGAGCGGCGTCCTCGGCGAGTCCGAGGGGTCCGACGAGCCCGAGAACTACCTGCTCGTCGGCATCGACAACGCGTCCGACCTGCCCGCCGACGACTCGGTGCGCATCGGGCGCGACCCCACCGACCTGCGCTCCGACACGATCATGATCCTGCGCACCGACCCGGCCTCGGGCCGGGCGGCGCTGCTCTCGCTGCCCCGCGACCTCTACCTCACGCTGGCCGACGGCATGGGCCAGGGGCGCATCAACCTGGCGATGCAGCGGGGCGGGGCGCCCCTGCTGATCCGCACGATCGCCCAGAACTTCGGCATCGAGATCAACCACTACGTCCAGGTCGACTTCGCCTCGTTCCGGGGGCTCGTCGACGCCATCGGCGGGGTCCCGGTGCCGATCCCGCGGCCCGCCCGCGACGAGGAGACCGGGCTCGACATCCCCGAGGCGGGGTGCCACACGCTCGACCCCGTCGAGTCGCTCGCGTACGTGCGCTCGCGCCACTACGAGGAGGAGATAAACGGCCGGTGGGTCGAGGACGCGCGGTCCGACATCGGACGCATCGCCCGCCAGCAGGACTTCATCCGGCGTGCCCTGTCGCGGGCCATCGACCGCGGCGCCCGCAACCCCGGCACGCTCGACCAGCTCATCGACGTGGCCCTCGGGGGCATCACCGTCGACAGCGAGCTCACCGCCGACGACATCTTCGACCTCGGCACCCGCTTCCGGTCGTTCGACCCGCAGAGCCTGGCCACGTACTCGCTCGAGGGCACGCCCGACACGGTCGGAGAGGCCCAGATCCTGCGGCTCGTCGAGGGTCCCCAGACCGAGGCGACCCTGGCCCTGTTCCGGGGCGGCACCGGCGAGCTGTCGCCGCAGTCGGTGCGGGTCACCGTGCGCAACGGCACGGGCGTCCCCCGGCAGGGGGCCGAGGCCACCGAGGCGCTGGCGGGCGTCGGCTTCGCGGCCACCGTCGCCGGCGACGAGCCCGGCGGCGGCGACAGCGGCACCGTCGTCCGCTACCCGCCCGGCCAGGAGGCGGCCGCAGACCTCGTGAGCCGCTGGCTCGCCGGCGGCGCGACGCTCGAGGCCGCGCCCGGGACGACCGCCATCGAGCTGGTCACCGGCACCGACTGGCAGGGCACCCGGCCCGAGGCCCGGCCGCCGACCACGACCTCCACGCCCACGACGCTCCCCGACGCCTCCAGCTCGACCACGGCCCCGGCGTCGCCGTCCAGCGCAACACCCACCACGCCCGACCTCGCCACCCTCGACTGCTGACATGGCCACGACGATCGATCGGCCGCCGGGTCCGCCCGGCGGCGCGCCGGCCGACACGGCCGGATCCCCCGGCACGTCCCCACCCACCCGACCCGACGCGCACCGGCCGTCGTGGCACCGCCGCCCCATCGGCTACGTCGCCTCGCTCGACGGCCTGCGGGCGGTGGCCGTCACGCTCGTCGTCGCGTACCACCTCGGCTACTCGGGGGTGGCCGGGGGCTACATCGGCGTCGAGGTGTTCTTCATCATCTCGGGCTGGCTGGTGTGCGCCCTGCTCGTCAACGAGCACCAGCGCACGGGAGCCATCGCGCTCGGCGGGTTCTGGCTGCGGCGCCTGCGCCGGCTGCTGCCGGCGATGGTGGCCGTCATCGTCGGCACGCTGGTCGTGGCGAGCATCGCCCGGCCCGAACGGCTGGCCGCGCTGCGCACGCAGGGCATCGCCGCGCTCGGGTACCACCTCAACTGGCGCCTGGTGTTCGACCGGGCGTCGTACTTCGAGGCGGCCGAGGGCCCCTCCGCGCTCGAGCACCTGTGGTCGCTGTCGATCGAGGAGCAGTTCTACCTGCTGTTCCCCCTCCTGGCGGCGTTCGTCCTGGCCCGGCGGACGCGCGTGCGGGCGGTGCAGATCGTGCTCGGCCTGGCGGCGGCGTCCACGGTGCTGCGCCTCGTGCTCTACCAGCCCGGGTCCGACCCGTCGCGGGTCTACTTCGGCGCCGACACGCGCCTGTCGGGGCTGCTGCTCGGGGTCGCGCTCGGCCTGTTCTGGACGCCCAACCGGCTGCGCCCCCACGCCAGCCGGCGGTTCACGTCGGCGCTCGACTCGGTCGCGCTCGTGGGCCTGGCGGTGCTGGCCTGGTACGTGCTGGCGCTCGACGAGCACCGGGCCACGGCGTTCCGGGGCGGGTTCACGGCGGTGCAGCTGGGCACGCTCGCGCTGCTGGCCGTGGCGGTCTACCCCGCGCCGACGCTCACGTCGGGCGTGCTGTCGGCCGCGCCCCTGCGGTGGATCGGGCAGCGGTCGTACGGCATCTACCTGTACCACTGGCCCGTCATCGTCTTCCTGTCGGACGCGCCCGGCGAGCAACCCGAGCAGCCCCTCGCCGTGGCCGTGCAGGTGGCGCTGATCCTGGGGCTGGCCGCCGTGTCGTACCGCTACCTCGAGCAGCCGATCCGCCGCGACGGGCTGCGGGCGACGTGCCGCGCCGCCTGGGACGCGGTCGCCGGCATCGCCACCGGCCGCCCCGCCACCGCGGTCGCGCTGCTGCTCGTCGCGGTGCTGGCGTTCACGGCGACGGCGTCGGTGACCCACGACGTCGTGACCGCGGCGCCGCCCGACGCCACCGACCCCGCCTCCGTGGTCATCTCGGCCGGCGACGTCACGACGACCACGGCCGAGCCGGTCCCCACGACCGCGCCGGTCGCCGCGGCCCTCCCGGCTCCGGGCTCGCTGATGACCACCACCACGACCGCACCCCCACCGCCCCCGCCGGGGCCGACCTACCTGCCGACCACCGCCATCGGCGACTCGGTGCTGGTCGGTGCGGCCCAGGCGCTGTCGAACCGCATGGGTGCGTCGCTGTCGGTCGACGCCGCGGTGGGCCGTCAGCTCTCCGACGCCACCGACCTCGTCGTCGCCGCCGCGTCCGCCGGCACGCTCGGCCAGGTGCTGGTCCTCCACCTGGGCACCAACGGGCCGTTCACGGCCGAGCAGGTCGACGCGCTGCTGGCGGCGGCCGGGCCCGACCGCCTGGTGCTGCTCGTCAACGTCTTCGTGCCCCGGCGGTGGGAAGCCGAGGTGAACGAGCAGCTCCAGGCGGCGGTCGACCGCCACCCCAACGCCCGGCTGGTCGACTGGCGCTCGCTGGCCTCGGGCGAGCCCGGCCTGATCCGCGACGACGGCTTCCACGTCACCGCCGACGGCGCCGAGCGCTACGCCGACCTGGTCACCGGCTGGATCCCCTCGTCCTGAGGGAGGCGCCGTCGCCGCGGTCCCCGGACGCGACGAGGGTCGAACCTACGATCGACGGGTACAACCGTCGGGCGCCGCCCGGCGTCGCCAGCACCCCGGGCGCACCCGGAGGGAACCCGTGCCGCAGAACCGACCGACCACCCCCGTGCGGGCGGACCGCCCGCTCGTCCATCCGGCGGTGGCGCGGGCCGGCGCGTACGCCTGGCGCCTGATCGGCATCGGCATCGTGGGCTGGGCCCTGCTCAAGCTGCTGACCGTGCTGTGGGTGCTCGTGCTCGCCGGCGCGATCGCCATGCTGCTCGGCCGGGCGCTCGACCCCGTCGCCAGCCGGCTGCGCAGCCGCGGCGTGCCCCGGGCGGCGGTGGCGGCGATGACCCTGTTCGGGTTCCTGGCCGTGATGGCGGGCATCTTCTCGCTGCTGGTGCCCGCGATCGTCGACGAGTTCAGCGATCTCGGCCCGACCCTCGAGAACGCGGTCGACGACGTCGAGGACTGGCTCGTCGAGGACAGCCCCTTCGACATCTCCCGGCAGGACATCGACGACTTCCGCGACGAGACCAGCGATCGGCTGAGCACGACCCTCGAGTCGCAGAGCGGCACGGTCGTCAGCGGCACGGTCGTGGCGTTCGAGGTCATCACCGGCATCGTGCTGGCCCTGGTCACGACGTTCTTCGTGCTGAAGGACGGCGACCGCTTCGGCGAGTGGACGCTCACGTTCCTGCCCGAGGACAGGCGCCCGCTGGCCCGCCGGCTCGCCGCCAAGTCGTGGCAGACCCTCGGCGGCTACCTGAAGGGGTCGGCGACGCTGGGGGTGATCGAGGGCATCATCATCGGCACCACGGTCTGGCTCGTCGGCGGGGCGTTGGCGGTCCCCGTGGCGGTCATCACGTTCTTCGCCGCGTTCCTGCCGTTCGCCGGGGCCGTGCTCGCCGGCGCGGTCGCCGTGCTGGTGACGCTCGTGACCGCCGGGTTCACGCCGGCCGTCATCGTGCTGGTGGTGGCGGTGCTCGTGCAGCAGTTCGACAACGACCTGCTGGCGCCGCTGGTGTTCGGCAAGAACCTCGAGCTGCACCCCCTCGTCGTGCTGGCGGCCATCGTCGGCGGCAGCACGCTCTTCGGGGCGTTCGGCGCCATCCTCGCCGTGCCGATCACGGCCATGACGATCAACGTGATCGCCGACTGGCGGGCCCACAACCGCGAGCTCGAGGCCGAGGGCCGCACGGCGCCGGCCGGCGCGTCCGGGGCGGCCGGCGGGTCGGGCGACGACGGCGACGTCCCGCCGGACCCCGACGAGCCCGCTCCCGAGCCCGCCACCGGCTGAGGCGGGAGGCCCCCGGGTCGCCGGGGGCCGGCCGGGGCCGCCGGGGCCGCCGGGCCGACCGCGTGCCTATGCTCGGCCGTTCCGGACAGGCGGCGACGAGGGGGATCCCATGCGCGAGTCGGTCATCGAGATCGCCGAGGCGGTGCGGCGGGGCGAGCGGAAGGCGGTCGAGGTCCTCGACGACGCCCTCGCCGCCGTGGCCGCGGGCAACGAGCGGCTGGGCGCCTTCGTCCACCTCGACGAGGCCCGGGCCCGTGACGCCGCCGCCGCCGTCGACCACGCGGTGGCCGCCGGGCACGACCCCGGACCGTTCGCCGGCGTCCCCATCGGGGTCAAGGACCTCGAGGACTGCGAGGGCATGCCCACCTCGCACGGGTCGCTGGCGTTCGCGGGCCACGGGCCGGTCGCGGCCGATTCGATCCACGTCGCCCGGTTGCGGGCCGCCGGGGCGGTGCCCGTCGGCAAGACGGCGGCGCCCGAGTTCGGCACCCTGAACTTCACCCGCACGAAGGTCTTCGGCACGGCGACGAACCCGTGGGACACCGAGCGCACCCCCGGGGGGTCCAGCGGCGGCAGCGCCGCGGCCGTGGCGGCCGGCCTCGTGCCGGCGGCCACCGCCAGCGACGGCGGCGGGTCGACGCGCATCCCCGCCAGCTTCTGCGGGCTGGTGGGGTTCAAGCCCAGCCACGGCCGCATCCCGCACCCCGGGCCGCCGGGGTCCGAGACCTCGGTCTACGGGCTGCTCACCACGACCGTGGCCGACAGCGCCCGCCACCTCGACGTCGTGGCCGGCCCCGACAACCGCGATCGGTTCTCGCTGCCCGCCGCCGGCGTCGGCTACGAGCAGGCGATCGACACGCTGCCGGTCGCCGGGCTGCGCGCCCGCTGGTCGGCCGACATGGGCTTCGCCCGCTGCGATCCCGAGGTCCGGGCCCTGACCGAGGCCGCCGCCCGCGAGCTGGCCGAGGCCGCCGGCCTGGCGCTCGACGACGAGCCGGTCGCGCTCACCGACCCGGTGCGCACCTGGCTCGGCAGCGGCACGCTCGACCTGTGGCTCTCGCTCGAGCCCGGCATGTGGCCGGGCGTGGCGCCCGAGCTGACCCGCTACACCCGCTCGGTGCTCGAGCAGACCGAGCACTACCCGGTGCCCAAGGTGGCCGAGGCCGCCCGCCGGCGCGAGCAGCTCGTGCTCGATGCGGCACAGCTGTTCGCCGACGTCGACGTCGTCATCACGCCCACCACGGCGGTGCCGGCGTTCCCGGCCGCCGGTCCGCCGCCCGACACCATCGACGGCGAGCCGGCCCGGCCCCTCGGGGCGTCGGCCACACCGTTCACGATGCTGGCCAACCTGTGCTGGAACCCGGCGATCTCCGTGCCGGTCGGCACCACCGTCGACGGCCTGCCCGTCGGGCTGCAGATCATGGCGGCGCGCCACCGCGACGAGCTGCCGCTGCGCCTGGCCCGCATCTGGGAGCAGGCCCGTCCCTGGCCTCGCCACGCCCCCGAGCCGGGCTGATCGCCCGGGCCGGCGGGCTCGCCCGTGGGTCGCTCGGGGCGGTCGCGGACGACCTCGTCGGTCAGCGGGTCGCCGGCGGTGCGTCTCGGGCCGGGCGACTCGGGCCGGCCTGAACGCCCCGGGCTGCTGAGCCCGTGGGCCGTGGGTCACTCGGGGCGGTCGCGGATCTGCTCGTCGGTCAGCGGGTCGCCGGCGGTGCGTCTCGGGCCAGGCTGAACGCCCCGGGCTGCTGAGCCCGTGGGCCGTGGGTCACTCGGGGCGGTCGCGGAGGAAGCGCTCGACCTCTTCGACCAGCGAGCGGGCGGCGAACGGGTCGTCCTCGTCGTCCGCGTCGTGGCGCTGCTCGAGCTGGGTCACGTAGTCCGACGTCTCGTCGTCCTCCTCGACCAGCTCGGTGACCTGGCGCTCGTAGGCGGCCGACGCGATCTCGAGGTCGGTGGTCGGCACCCACACGCCCAGCACCTCGGCGGTGTGCTCGAGCAGGGCCAGCACGGCCTTGGGGGACGGCGCCGTGGGCACGTAGGTGGGAACGGCGGCCCACAGCGACGCCGCGGGCAGGCCGGCCTCGCGGCACGCCGCCGACAGGACCCCCACCACCCCGGTCGGACCCTGGTAGGTCGACGGCTGGAGACCCAGCTCGTCCTGCAGGCCGGGGTCGGTCACCGACCCGACGACGGGCACCGGGCGGCTGTGCGGCACCTCGGCCACCAGCGCGCCGAGCGTCACGACCAGGCGGCAGCCCAGATCGCTTGCGAGCCCGGTGATCTGCGCGCAGAACGTGCGCCACCGCAGCTGGGGCTCGGTGCCGATCATCAGCACGACGTCTCCGGCGTCGCCCGGCAGGCTGGCGGCGTACACCTCGGTGGTGGGCCAGACGATGTGACGCACGCCGTCGTCGTCGATCTCGGCCTGCGGCCGGGTGGACGTGAAGTCGAAGAAGTCCTCGGGGTCGATCTCCGCGACGAGCTCGGCGTCGTAACGGTCGATCAGGTAGCGGACGGCCCCGCTCGCGGCGTCGCCCGCGTCGTTCCACCCCTCGAAGGCGGCGACGAGCACGGGCCGGTCGAGGCTCGGGCGGTTGCGCCAGCGCACGTGATCCACCGCGTCCATCGTACGGGCCTCTCCCGCCGACGCACCGGCGTCCCCGGTTGACGACCACGGAAGGTGACGACGACGTCACCGCCACCCGGCGGCCCGCCGGGGGTTGACCCGGCCGGCGCCGTCGCTCGGCCGCTCCGCCCGGTTCTGCCCGACCGGCGCTCGCGCGCTCGGCTCCCGACACCGGCTCGGTTGCTCCGCCCGCTCTCGGTGACGGCCCGTTCTCCGTGACGTTGTGGTGGCTGAGGCGCCGCAGTGTCGCGGAGATGCGGGCGGGGACCCGAGGTGGGTCCGAGCCGGCTCGGCGTGGCGGTCGGGTGGTGCGTCCGTTCTCCGGGACGTTGTGGTGGCTGGGGCACCGCGATGTCGCGGAGATGCCGAGCGCCGACCCGGGGTGGGTCCGAGCCGGCTCGGC
>Ga0111539_10003240_pt1 | contig 21519 bp, 40 predicted proteins | sample RhiMethybrSRZTD1_FD_79667 | JGI IMG/M metagenome (GOLD analysis project Ga0111539, IMG submission 79667) | Populus rhizosphere microbial communities from Tennessee, USA - Rhizosphere MetaG P. TD hybrid SRZTD1 (version 2) (version 2) | ecosystem: Host-associated > Plants > Roots > Rhizosphere >...
CTCCCGCATCGTAGGCTTCGCGTGCTCCAAAAGCGAGTCCCACGTCGCGCACTTGGCCCACGCCTTCTTGAACGCGACCGCCTCGCGCACCTCCGCGAAGCTCGGCAACGGGATGCCCGCGAGCGAGTCGAGTTCGCCCTGAAGACCGTGCACCTCGCGTTCGAGAGCGGCGACCATTGCGTCGCGCTTCTCGCTATCGTAGCGAAGGCCGCAGAACGACATTTCAAGGCAAGGCTCAAGCAGCGCAAGCTGGTGGGTATAGTAGCGCCGCTGTGCGTCAGTCATCTCGGCGTCCATCGCATCGTTCACCTCAAGCGTCACCATCGAGTCCAGCGAATTGTACCGTGCAAGCTGCGCGTCATCCTTGGTGTCGCCCATGTCCTTCCAATATGGCTCGCGGCTGTAAAGCGACGCAATCACGTCCAGCGCCTTATCCAACTCAGCGTACATGACGTGGAACTTGAGCATGGTATCATCCACGATGCCGCGCACTTGGATGCCGTAATGCCAACGCCACACGAACAGCTCGTACATCCAGTTCTGGCCCACCTTGGGCACGAGCGGGTCTTCGAGCACGTCCTTGAGTGCGGCAAGAATTACGGCCTCGTCCTCGGGCGACCATCGCGGCGTCCAGTTAAGGTTCCGCAGAGGTACTGACAGAGCTTCGTGCGGCGACCACGCAAACGAGCACACTGACACACCGCTGGTCGCGTAGCCTTCAACGTCGTGCGAGACGCGGGTGCGATTCGTGCGAAAGGCTTGCAGCCGCTCACAGATTTGTTCAGCCGCGTTCGTGCTCATAATAACGAGTGGCTCGTGCCACAGCTTCCTCCTTGCTATCGAATCGGCCTAAGTTGCGGGAACCGTTGGCGCCCTTTACATAAACCGCCCACCGTTGACGCACGGTATCGAAAAGGACGCCACGCACGCCTGCTTTATTGCGAGTAGTTGGGCGAACCGCTGGCGGCTTTACACCTTGCTCAAGAAACGCGGAGAGCACCGCACGCGCTTCGGTTTTCGTTTTGTAGCAGCCTAACGTATGCGACACGCCATTGCGTTGCACGTGCGCTGCCCAAGTCTTGTCCTCTGTAAACCTGAGTCCTCGAACGCCGGAATTGTTGCGCTTGTTCAACGGTGCATTGAGCACGTTTTCGCTCTGCGTAACGCGGCGCAGGTTGCACCGACGATTGTCCAGTTTCACGCGGTTGATGTGATCGTTGACCTTGCCCTCCTCATGCGGCAGTACCAAGTGATGCAGCAGCACAGTCTTTCTGTTGATGGGCGTCCACGCATACCCGTTGCTGCTGCAATAATACCAGCGGAACTGCGACAAGCGCTCGTAGTCTTCGTCGTCCACGAGTGTCTTTCTACCGCCCACCAGCGTAATCGTCTTCATCGCACAACCTCTCGGATAAGCCCGTCGCTCGCTGGATGCCAATAAAAGCGCTCAGGCAAGCGCAACTCAGCGAACCCCGCTTCCTCCACTGCGCGCGCCACGTCGAATCGTAGTAACGCCAGTTGCGAAGGTTCGCGCAATACAGACGCTGGATGACAGGCCACGCATATTTTGTAGGCGATGCCTTCCAGCTCACCCTGAGTTACGCTGCCGCGCCAGTTGCTCACCGCATGGCCTTCGCCGAGGAAGGCGCTCAGACTCAGGTTGCCGAGGCACAGCACCACGTTCGGGCGGAACGCAGCGAGGTCCAAGGCGAGCCGCGCCACACCGCCTTTGCAATGCTCCAGCTTCTTCTCGTGCTCGGCGAGCGGGCGTCTCGAAACATTGCCCACCCACACTCGTTCGCGTGGCAGCCCAGCGTCCTTGAGCAGGCTGTCCAAGAGCCTGCCGGATTCTCCGCGAAAGGGTTCGGGACGGTGCTCGAAGCGTTGGCTACCACAAAAGCTGCACCTGTCGCGCTGGACGAGCTGGCGATTCTGCCAGTGCTCCGTGGCAAAGCCGTGGCCGCTGCTGCAATAAGCCCACGACGCCTCCTCCACCGCGCCGCTCTCACCAACGACGGCAAGCCGCACCGTGCCCGGCTCTACGAGCGGCGGCATGTTCGGCACTACAACGTCGGCGTCCATTGCTAGTCTTCCGGGCCGTCGCCGCCGCTGGGGTCGTGCGGGCACTCGTCTACGAGGCGCAGGCGAGCGTCGTGCAGGTTGCGGAAGCCCGCTTCCTGCTCAGCTTTGTAGAACGCCTCGTCTTGGTCGCGGGCGATGACGCTGAACTGGTCGCCGCTCGCGGCCTCGAAGACCCACTCGATTAGTTGGCGCATGTTTAAGGGACGCGTCGGTCGCCGTTCTTGAGTGGCCAATGAAACGTTTGCCGGGCACTCGCGCAGAACGGCTGACGACCCCGACGCTGGCCATGGGAAAGGTCCGGCAAATTCATGCGGCGGTCGCTTTGCTGTCGCCCGCGACGGAGGCCGCGAGCACCGCCTGGGTGCGCTTGGCGCGGCTCGTACGCTTGGGTAGCGCCGTCATTTCCTTGCGCAACCCGGCGACTTCGTTGATAGCGGCTTCGATGGATGCACAATGCGCCTGCGCCAGTTGTAGGTCGAAACGGAGGGCCGCCTCGCGCTTGTCAAGGACGGCCACGGCTTTGCTTGTGCGCATAGGTCAGGCGGGGATGCGGTTGAACGCTTTCACATCCGAGAATCCCTTCTTTACGATGAACTCAACCAAGAGCGGCTTGCCCTTCATGCCCGCCCATCCGCCCTGTGCGTCGATGAGCGCGATGACGTTCTCCTTCGTGTTGCGTTCGAGGCCGAGGACGGCGATGGCCAGTTCGCGAAGCTGCGCTCGCGCCTCATCTTCACGCCCTTCCCATACGTTGATCGATACGGCAGTCGGGAAGCCCGCCTGGACTTCGTCGCCGTCGGTTGTTTTCGCCGACTGCTCCAGCGTCAGGTTGACAATCGTCTTGGACAGCGGACCTTTACCCGGCTCGCCATTCTCGTTGGCAGGCCGGTCAATGTCGCGCAGGTCGCCGAGTTGACACCTCTTAATACCCGCTGCCAGTATGCGCTGGAGCGGCGTTGTCCCGTAGTCTTTGTTTGCAAGTAGGCCCATAGGTACTGTGCTTTCTGTGGTTGTGCGCCGGTCAGGGCGCGGTTGTTGTTGACGGATCGGAGCTAATCGCGCAATCGGCGCATCATCTCCGGTATCAGGTTGTGCCACATAACGGCGTCGTAAACAGGCTCGCCACGCGACCAGCGCGGACGCTCGCAGTGGTGCAGAAAGTAGGCGACGGTCTCAGCGAGCTGCTCGTCAGTCATCGCAGCAAACTTTTTGCAGTCCTCCGCATAGTTCGCTTCCAAGCCCTCGTGCCGAGCAAGCGCGTCAGGCGTGAAGATGGAACGTGCCACTTTGCTGTACAGGTCGCTCATGGTCAGGGCGCGGTTGGAGCGGGCGCGGGTGCGTCCGCCACTTCTACCCAGCAACAACCCTCCGCTTCATCGCAGAGGTGCTGGTAAATCTTGCCGCATGAGCAGGTCCAGCGGTCGCCTGTTTGACGCGCGCCGAACATGGCCCAAGCACTACTGCGAATGGTACGGTCGCAATCGTGCGGCCAGTTCCATTGCCCGATGCGCTTGGGCGTGCTCATGCGTTCGGTGCGGTTTGCGCCGGGGACGGCGCGGGCGCGTCTGATGCCCACAATCCAATTGCGCGGAGCAACGCCTCGGCGCGCTGGGCTGCGGTAGCGTGGCACACGTCCCAGTACATGTCGTCGGTTCGGCGCACGCACTTATCCAATAATACGCCAACAAAGCGCCGCCGCTCAAACTCGTCCAGTTTCGCTTCCGCGTCGTGTATCGCACGCAGGTCGTTCGTGTAGTTTGGGAAGTCGAGCTTGTGCCCAATGACTGCGCCAGTAGGTGGGTAGCCGCGTAGCACGATACCAGCAGGCAACATTAACGGGCGCCCTGCGTCTTCTATCTGGGACCAGCCCATCCACGCCGCAATCGCGACCCTCTGCGCCGTATCGTTCACGGTGTGCTCTCCTTCGGCGTCGCGGGCGCGTCGGGCAGATAGATGCGCTCCCAGTACGCAACGATCTTGCCGTCCTTCTTCTCGCTCAGGACGATTTCGCGGCCCGTGAGGTGGGCGCAGCGCGAGCCGCAGTTGACGGTGTCGCTGGTCTTGAAGTTGACGGAGACGGTGTCGGTAAAGTCGCGGCGCATGTAACCGATGGTGGAGCAGCGGGCACAGCATATTGCGCGAACTTTGCCCGTCAGGTCCACGTCTTGCGTGGCCACGTCCTGAACGCCTTTGCGCTCAAGGAATTTGTCCCGGACGTGTGCGAGCAAAATTACCTCTTCGGACGCCTTCGAGAACTGCCACAGGCACTCGCCCATCTTATCGCGCAGGCGACCGTAGCCCGCGCCCATCGGCAACTCCGTTATCGAAGTGCCCACGAAGTCCTTGCCCATGACGCTGGCCTTGTACTCGGCGACGGCGGCTGGGTCGCACATGCGTTCCACTTCGTCGATGGTGTCGATAACCAGACGGCGGCAGGCCGGGGTGCCAGCGGCACGCAGAGCGGTGAGCTTGTCGAGCAGGGTGCGGAGCGTTTTGTAGTCGGGCACGTCGATCTTGCGCGCGCTCACGAAGTCGGCCCCGGACGGCTCAAGTTCAAGGATGAGCGAGTCGGGCAGCATCGCAGCGACCGTCGTCTTGCCCACCTTGGGCGCTGAGTAGAGTAGCATCATCTGCGGGTTCACGCGCGACGGCGGCACAAGCCCTTCAGGTATTTGGACGGCGTCGCTCACGATGCACGCTCCTGTTTGCGTTGCTCTGCGGCAACGCGGTCGTCGGCTCCGATGGGTCCGCAGGACGAGCCGCCCTGCGTCCCGCTGTAGTAGTGCGTTGCTTCCGGGTGCGCTCGGATAAGGTCGCGGTAACGGTAGAACGTGCCGAGCGTCCATTCCGGGTCGCGGTAAACCACGTCCCGCATGATCGTGCGCCCATAGTTCCAGTCGTATCCTTTTGCGAGGACGACGAAGGTCAGGCACTTGTCGCGCACGTCCACACCGGTGTCGCGGAACAAGCTGTCGCTGTTGCCGTGCCACGGACCCTTCGCAACGTAAACGCTGCCGTCCACGAGCGGGAAGGTCAGCGTCGAGCCGCCAAAGCCGTCGGACTTCGTGTCGCTAGGGCAATGGAAATACACGTTGTCGGCGGCGTTGGGTTGGTCTGCGACGAGCCACACGCCTCGTGGACACTCGTATTTGCGGTAGCGGCGCGTCTGGGCTTCGCTCTGACCGCACTTCATACTGCCTACCTCAATGGCGTAGTCGTTTGGACCAAGCGGCGGATCGTCCGGGGGCGGCGTTGGCTTGCGCGGCTTGCCAAACACGCTGTCTTGGCAACTCTGGCACAGCCCGCTGATAGCAAACTCGCGGCGTGAAAGTTCATCGCGAAAAGCCAGTGCAGGCTTGCCACAGCCGATGGGAGGAGGCACGCACACGTTTTTCTCGATTGCGGCGCGGCGGTCGCGCCCAAACATGCGCGTGATTTCCGCTTCCATCGCAGGGTGCTTTTTGCTCGGTATCATACCGCGCCCTCCTGCCCACGGCGCTCAGCGGCAACGCGGTTGGCGAGCCGGTCGCGCACCGCACGGCGGCGCTGCTCGTCGTGCATGGCGGCGTTGGCGTTCTCCCACTCGCTTTCCTTGGCGCGGGCGGAGGCTTGTGCGGCGAGCAGTTCGCGCCACAGAGCGTTCTCGCGCTCAAGCAGGGCGTTGTACTCGGCGTCACTCATAACGCTACCTCCTGCCCGCGCTGGTCGGGCGCTCCACCGCCCACCACGCTTTGTCGGCGGCTTCTTTTAGCTCCCACAGGCGACGCGCCTCGGCTCGGGCGGCTTCGTAATCGGCGTCGGTCATAGAGACTGGGCGGTGACGCTCACTGTAAATAATAGCGACTGCTTCGGCGTCGGTCATAGTTCGTCTCCGTTCTGTGCGCCGCGGTCACGTTGCTTGGCGGCTTGCGCGTCTTCAAACTCGTCGGTCTGCAGCTTCAACATGCGGTCTGCGACGGGCAACTGGCATACGCCCAAGTAGTCGCACGCGCCCCATTGAAAGCGGCACGCTCCCTTGTCCGTGCTGCTCAGCGGCCATGCGTCAGGATCACCAGGGTCGCGCTCAAGTATCTCGCGGGCGATGCGCAGCGTTTGACGTTGCCACTCGTCGAGGCGGTCGGCGCTGAAGTAGATCGGCCCGTCCTTGGGAAACTCGAATGCGACACCACTCTTGCTCGGCTTGCGCATGATGAGCCGCACGAGGTAGGCGCCGTGTACCGGCTTGCCGTGCTGTATCTGGTACGTACGCGCATACGCCATCAGCGCACCGCTGTTCTTCGCCGCCTCGAACTCCACCTGCTCGTTGCGCGACGCAGTCTTGTAATCGAGTACCATCCGCAGCCCGGACGGGCTGAGGGCGACGAGGTCGCGCCGAAACTCAACCAGCACGCGAGCGGGCAGGATGTCGCCCGTCAGCGCACGGTACTCAATCTGCCCAAGCTCAACTTCGCCATGGCTCTCGCACTCCTCCAGTGTGTAGCCATGCAGCACACCGCCCAGTTCGGCACGGAACGCCGCAAGCCCGTCCTTGGTAAAGCTGGCCTGCCTATAGTCGTCAACGGGCGTGGGCGTTGCGGTATAGACGGCGTCGATGGCCGCGTCCTGTTCGGCGATGCTCTGGCCCTTGTTGAACGCCAGCATTCCAGCGTGCAGCGCCGTGCCATTGATGCGCCCGACCGACGAGCGCACGAGACGGCGGTTGAGCACCTTGTAATACCAGTAGAAGCGGCGGCACACGTTGTAGTGGCCGAGGCTGTTCGGGCTGAGCTTAATCGTCGTCATGCAGTGACGGTCCTCTCCCCACGCGCCTGCGCCCGCTCGTTCTCGACGAGGGCAGCGATTGCGGCTGCGGCAATCCCGATGCTGGCTTGCACGTTCTGGCGCTCGTCGGCCTGGCATTGCAGCAGGGCGCACAGGGCGGCGACTAGCTCTGGGCCGCTAAGGCAGTCGGGTGTTTCGTCAGCGATTCGACGCACGGCCTGTTGCGCCCGCTCGATGCCGAGGCGCTCGATGTCGGTGAGGGGTTTCATGCGAGTGGCTGGGCGAGCTGTGACAAGACGCGCGTTACTTCCTCCGGCGTCGTCGTGATGCCTTCGCGAATCGCGAGGTGCGCCACAACAACGTCCAGCATCGAGCGCGTTGTCATGGGCGGGTACTCCTTCTCGACCCACCGAACGGTGCGGTCGATCAGGGCGTGGCGTTGTGCGAGGGTCATAGCGTTAGCAAGTCTGCTCTGGCTTCACGTAAACGAAGCGTTGGCGATGGTAGCAACTCGGGAACTTACGCGCTTTCTGCGTCCACGGCGGGCGTTGGTCAATAGATACTTCCTTGCGCAGGATCAACTTCATCGACGGCAGCGACCAGCAAAGACCAGTGCTTGACCCGCTATGGGCAGCGCAATTGTAGAAGTTGTCGTGGCATCCCACACAATGCTTGAGTTTTTGCTGCGTCGTCATTTGCCCTCCTTCGCCAGCGCCGCCTTGACCTGCTCCAGCAACGGCTCGCGCAGTTCCTTCGTCAGCAACCAGCGCAGGTAGTCCGGGTTGTTGCTCGCTAGCGCAGCCAGCGTCTTGCCCTTGAACTTGCCAAAGGGCATCAGCGGACCCTCCGTTGCGGTCGCGCGCCGGTCGCCCTCGTCAGCTTGCTTCTCGACACTGGTAGTGCCCGCACTGTTTGGCGCAGCCGGTGCGCCCAGCGCCCCGCTCACGTCGCCCGCTTCCAGGCGCATCTTGCGGAACCACACGAAGGCGTCCAGCGCTTCGAGGTCGGTGGTCGCCGGGTCAGTGATGCGGCGGAACAGCTCAGCCAGCTTGGCGCGGGTGTCGGTGGTGTTCATGATGCGGGTGTGGGTGCGGGTGCGGGCGCTTGGGGCGCGTCGTAAACGGAAGGATACATGCGACGGTCAACAGCGGCGAGCAGACTCAAAGCGACATCCACGGCGGCTTGCTCGTCCATGACGCGATCCGACGCCGCAACGCCCGCCCAAATCGTCGCCGCCATCGTCCCCAATAATTCTCGTTCGCTCATCGTGGTGCCTTTCGGTTGTCGTAGTCGCCACCCTTCAAATGTCCGTTCGCTTCTTTGAGCTTTCGCCATGCCTCGCGATTCAACGCTACGTGGAACGGCAACTCTGATCCGCAGTTGTTGCAGTGGATCATCCAGTGCGGGCACGGGGGTCGCAGGATAGCGAGCACCAAGCGACTTCCGCAAACGACGCACTTGCAGCACGGGTGCCGCTGCAAAGCCAAGCGGGCTTCCAACTGCGTCTTGGGCGTGCGGCTGAACTTGGTCTTGATGGCTTCGAGCGTGGTCATCGTTTTGCCTCCCCCTCGTGCTCGAACAGCACGTCATAACCGAGCTTTGTCGCCTCCATGATTGACGCGACGGCGTCCGCTGAAATGCCGCCCCGGCCGCGCTTGAAGCGGGCGAGGGTCACGTTGTCGAGGCCAAAGGCGCGAGCGGCGGCGTTCACGCTCGGATAGGCGTCGATGATCTTCTTGAGCCGCGCGGTGGGTCGGGTGGTGACGGTTACTGCCATAAGCGTGCGCGAATTTACCGCCAATGTTCGACGGGCGTCAAACAAATTTTTGACGGCGCGTCGGATTTGTCGCGGGCGCAACGACAACGGGCGTGAAATTTGTTTTGCGTGCTGTGTCGCGCAGGCGCACAATTACAGGCGCACAGTAAATAAACAGGCCGCCAGCGTGTTGCTCGTGGCAGAGCGGGCGCTGACGGCCATCACCGACTCGTTATTATGGAAAACACTACGGACCCCACCGCAGAGACGCAAGCGAACTCGTCCAACAGCGTGACGAATGCACCCAAGGCGTTGCACAACACGCCCATAATTCCCGGCGCCCAGTTCATGGCGACGGCCATCCCCAAACCCGTTGAACTCATCGGCGGCATTGTCGATCAGGCCAGCAAGCTCGCCATCGGAGGCGGCTCAAAAGCGCACAAGAGCTGGATATTCGCCGACCTTGCGCTGTCCATCGCCACGGGCACCGACTGGTTATGCTTCAAGACGGGCACTGGGCCGCAACGCGTCCTGTACCTCAACTTCGAGATACCTGCTTACCACTTCCAGCGACGGCTCGAAGCGGTCGCTGCGGCGAAAGGCATCGCCGTGCCTGACACCCTCGGCGTCTGGAACCTCCGCGGCTGCGGCATCGCCGTGGACAAGATCGACTACGATTTGTCGCAGGCCGCGCTCAAGTTCCAGGCGGCCATGTTCATCACCGACCCGCTCTATAAGCTGCTCGGTGACACCGACGAGAACTCCGCCAGCGAAATGGCCAAGCTGTTCAACTCGTTGGAGGCCATCGCGGTCAAGTCCAACGCGACGGCCGCCTACGCCGGGCACTTCTCGAAGGGCAATCAGGCAATGAAGCAGGCCATCGACCGAATCAGCGGCTCGGGCGTGCACGGTCGCGACCCAGACGCCATCATTAACTTTACGCCGCACAAGGAGACCGACGCCTATACCGTTGACGTTATACTGCGTTACAACCCGCCCGTGGCGCCGTTCGTCGTGCGCTGGAAGTACCCGCTCATGGAACTGGCGGCGGAACTCGATCCCAAGACGCTCCGGGCCGGTGCCGTGCGCAGGCAGTACTCCGCCAAGGAATTAATCAACATTTTACGCCTGCGCGGCACGATTGCCTCACGCAAGGAGTTTTGGGTACTGGCCCACGATCGGCTCAACATGAGCGAGAGCACCTTCAAGAAGCTGCTCAAGATGCTGGATGCCGACCCGCAGGTGCGCCACAACGAACCCGAAGTGTGGTCGTTCGTCGAAGCGAATTGAGCGCGATACCTAGCCGTCGCGCACGGTGCAAAAGCGTCGGATTGCTTTACACTGTGCGCGACGTTGCACGCCCGGTTTTTGCCCTATAAAGAGAAAAACCACACGGTGGGGTACTCCGTCCCCCCCCGCTCATCTCCAGCACCACCCGCAAGCGGGAGCCGTAGCTTCGGGGGAACGGGGACTTAAAGCGCGAACGCTTATCGCCGCTGTGCGCTCGCCCAAGCTCCCAGCACCCCGCACAAACCGTGTCGCCGCTCAGGACCACGTAACCGCACCCAGCGCAGTCCATGAGCACCATCGAGCGCAGCACCGGCAGACCGGTAGGCGCCGCGTTCCACGTAGAACGCCGCCGCTCGGTCGCTGGACGCTCGATATTCATGCACGGCGCAAGCGTAGCACGTAGCGAACGACGCTCAAGGCCGGAAAACGCCCTATAAGCCAACGTGGGCACGAATCGGGGCACTCCGGCGAGCCGGTGAACCGCCGGACGCACCTACGCCGTCAACGAAACCAGTTGACAAGCTACCCGTTGGCGTGTATTGTGCCCGCAGCGATGAGAGAGACACCGCACAACGTCAACAGCAACAACCTTGAGCGCCCAGCGCGCTCGCCAATCTGCCGCCGTCCCGCGTCGGTTGCCCGCCTTGGGCAGTGTCTCTACTTCGCGGGGCGTGCGGCTCTACAGGAAGCAAGCCAATGAACACCAAACCAACGCACGCAAGCGCCGACGCGCCTGCGGCACAACCGCAAACCGTCGTACTGCTCAATAAGGAGCACGATATAACCGCGTTCGCGTCCAAGGACACGGCGCGATACCTTCTGCAAAGCGTCCACTACAACGAGAAAGCCGAGTGCTTGGAGGCCGGCAACGGGCAATGCCTGATCCGCGTGCCCGTCGAGAAGTCCGAGGACTACCCGCCGCTGTCGGGCACGTTCGCGCCGGCCCGCGATGCCATCATCTCGATTGCGCCGTTCAAAAAGGCGCTCGCCGCAATCCCAAAGAGCACGCTAGACGTGCTTTGCAATGTCGCGCTGTCCGGCGTCAACGGCGAGAAGGTGCGGCTCACGACGAACGACCTCGACAACGAGGCCAGCATCGTGGCGAAAGCTATCGAGGGCAATTACCCAAACTGCGACGAGGTTATCCCCACAGCGCCGCCCACGTTCACAATCAGCCTGAGCGCTTACGAGTTGCAGAACATCGCGAACTATTTCGCACGCAACGCTGGCGACAAGAACATCCACGCCGCTGTCACGTTCCAATTCACGCACGAAAACGAGGCCGTTCGCTTCGCTGGCGTGCTCGCCAGTGGCAAGAAGGCAACCGGTGTGCTGATGCCCTGCCGCATCGCTTAACCCTCAACCAAGCCGCCTGCCCAAGCGGGCGTGCGGCGCTGTAAAGAGCACACAATGAACGCAATCGAACTGCAAGCAATCGAGCGAGCCGCCCGCCGCACGCGACTAACGCAACTCAACAATTCCGCAAAGGCAACCGCACAGGCCCGCGCCGAACGCGATAAGCTGCGAGCGGCATGTTTGCGGCTTTTACAAGCCGCGGAAGCCTTGGACGCCCTGAACGATGACGAAAGCCGCGCCGAAGGCTACGCTGACGAACTTCGTGCGTTGGATGAAGCCAAAGACGCAGCCCGCGACGCCCTCGACATTGGCATACCGCCAACCGAAGCCGCCCGCCGTGAAAGGAGCGCACTGTGAAACGACCATACCAACCCAAGACCGGCGCACGCTGCCATTGCAAGCGCGGTGTCCATCGCGACAACTGCCCGGACTGCGAAGGAACCGGCTGGCGCATCGACTTTGCCGCCATCCGCGCTCGCACCGCTCATCTCCGCACCGCCCCGCTTGGCGTGCACAGCACGCCGGCCGCAACCGCAACCGCTGACAGCGCCCGCAACGGCGCTCCCCGACAATGAACAACGCAACGCAACCCACCAAACGCGAACGCCTTGAACGCCGTCGCTCTGCCCATCACCGCGCGCTCGCTTCGCTCCTTGGGCCTGACGCTGACGCCAGCGCTGGGTTCGCCTTGTGGCGTAAGCTCCGCCGCATCGAGCTTGACCTGCACCGCACTTGCCTCGAATACACCAACGGCGAGCGCAACGTCCAACTCCCTCAATGGGAACTGCACAAGACACATGCCCGCAAGCAGCGGGGCGGCGATGGCATTCTGGCGGCCGACATCACCTAACCCACGCCTATGAACCTGCAACCCGTTACCGTCCCGCCGCACTTCCGCTATACGTGCTTCAAGTGCGCCAAGCGCCTGCCAACTGAGGACTTCCCGCTCATCGCAGACCTGCACGGCCCACCGTTCGAGGCGTACTATTGCCCAACGTGCGCCACCTCACTCACGCCCGTCCCGCTTGGCGCGTCCAACGCGCCGGCCTGACGCCATGCTGCACAATCCGACACCCGCACACACAAACCCGCCCTTCCAAGGGCACGTCAACGCAAATTCGCCCTATGCAAACGATACCTAGCTCCTACCGACAGGCCGGCCACACTATGACGCTACAGAAACGCGAGCGTAACGTGGCCTTATACGCCTCCGCTGGTGCTCAATACTTTGAAGTGCACAAGGTTCGCGTCTCCCCGCCCGCTACCAAGTTCGGCAAGGACTACCCAGAGCGCGAAATCCTCGCTGGCAACGAGGAGTTTGGCCGCTTTGCTTGGGCTTGCGACTCCCAAACCCGCGCTGACGCTCGCTTTGCGGATGCTCTCGCCTGACGCCCGCAAACACCGCCCTTGACCGCCTGCCGTCTCCCAGCGTAGCTTCGCTGGCCATGCCTGCGGTTGCATCTACCCAAGCTGAGATTCGCGGCCCTCAAAGCCACGTCCCCCGTTCGCCCCGCCAAGGCAAACACCGCGTCGCCCCCCTAACCCAGGCGCTTGACCTCAAGGACATAGCTTACCGCGACGGCACAGCCGATGCCACGCCCGTACACATTAAGGCTGCGCTCATGCGTGCTTGGGTTGACTTGCAGGAAATGGCGATGGCGTTGCGCGGCCAAGGCAAGCCAAAGCCGGTGGAAGCGCGGAACGCGACGCACAAGCGGAAGGGGCGAGATGCGGCGGCGCCGATAGCAGCGCAACGCGCGCATGAGGCGAACGGGAACGGCGTCAACGGCGGGAGTTGACAACGGTGTGGTGTGCGTGTAGGTTCGGCGCGTCGAAGGTCAAAGCTCGATGAACCGCTACACAAACTTTGCCGCTGATTCGTGCGTCTCGCGTTGCGCCAGCACCGTGAGCTTTGACCGCGCGGGTCGGCGGCTTCTTCGTTCGCTACTCACATGAAACAAATGAAGCGTTGCCCGCACTGCGACGCGCTGTTCACACCGCGCCGACCAACGTCGCGTTACTGTTCGCGCCAGTGCCAATGGGCAAACAACGGCAAAGACCAACCACGCAAGCCCGCGTCGTGGTATCTCAACGCGAAGGGCTACATTAACGGGCACGTTTGGGAGAACGGCGTGCAGCGTCACGTCAAACAGCATCGCTACTTAATGGAGCAGGCGCTCGGCGTGCAGTTACCCGCATCAGTGGACGTGCATCACATCAACGGCGACAAGTCTGACAACCGTTTGTCGAATCTGCTCGTGGTTAGTCACGGCGCGCACTCGACAATGACGGGCCGCACCCGCACGTATCGCCGCGGTTACAAGCTGGCACTGACGCCGGATCAGTTGCGAGCCCGCAGCGAACGCGCCAAGCAACAACGCGCTGCTGGAGCGACCGCGTTCGGGAGGTGCGTATGACCACGCAAGAGCAAGCGGACCTGCTCGCCGAAGTCGAGCGGCTGCGCGCCGCACTCGAAGGTTGCCACGACATGCTACGTGAGTGCGCCAAGCAGTTTCGCTGCACTGGCGATACTGGCCACGGCACAATGGCCGACCTGCACGCCGATCAGGCGCGCGCCGCCCTCAACCAGTAACGCGCCATGCTTCACCTCGCCTTGTTCGTCCTCGCCGCTGTCGTAGTTCTTTACGTCGGCTGCTTCGCGCTCATCGGCCTTGGCTGGTTGCTCGCCGTGTTCGTCGCGCCGATCCTCGACGCCGCTTTCACCGTCGCTACCTTCATCCGCAACTGGCGCAATCGCTGATCCTGCCCGACTGCTCACGCCCGCCTTGCATCGCATCGCGGGCTTTCTCCTTTTGTACCGCTGCGTCCCGCCGCTTGCGCCTTCGGCGCAGCGCCGCTCCTCGCTATGGCACACGCACGCACGTCGCGTCCGGGACTGGCGCAACGAACGCTTACTTATCCCGGCCCGTCCTGGACATGGCCCGCCGGCAGCCTCTTTGACCGTCGCCGTGTGCGCTCGCATACGAGCGTGAAACTTTTTGCGATGAGGGCTACCTAATTCGCGCCGGGGGGGTGTCTACGGTGCCGGGCGTAGGGGGGCGCTAATAGAACGGGTCCCATCTACGCTAGAAGGGGGGTTTACGCTAAAGGCGCACGTGGGAAGTTGAGGTAGGGGAGGGCGAGGCATCCGCTTGCCGAAAGTTTACGCGAGGCTGGCCGAGGCCGTCTCCAGACGGGGCGGATGCGAATTGTGAGTGAGGACTCATCGGACGTAAATCCGATGCGCTGAGTGTAGTTATGCGCGGCTTCGCGTCAACGTTTTCTGCCGACGCTGCCATCGGGCACCGGCGCGGAAGGCACACCAGCAATCAAACTGCGAGATCGACGTTCTCCCGTTAGCGTTTGCTATTGGTCCGAACCGACGCTCAAACGCCTTTCGCATGGCGGCGGCACGCTTGGCGGCGGGTTTGCGCTGTGTCCTCATACGGCTTCCCAAAGTAGCTTTGTCTGCAACGGGTGCGTGTCCACACGTGTACGGTCGATGCGCGACCATGAGCCGCCGCCGCGTTCGCCGAGCAGTCGCCAACCGGCACCGCGCAAGGAAGCCCCACCTTCTTTAGCGAGCGTGTAGGTGATTAGGCGACGATAGCCGAGCGCCTTCGCAGCTCGCCACGCTGCGCCGTAAAGCATCGAGCACCCGTTGCGAACGCCGTCGGTGCAAACGCGGTTTACTTCTAGCGTCCATCCGTCGTCAGACATTCGAGCGATTGGACGGCCAATGATGGCGACACCCCGCACGGCGTTCGACTCGTCCACAACCGCGATGCAAAACTTGCAACCGGGCACCGGATCGTGATGGCGATGGTGTTCGGCGACGAAAGCGTTCGCCTGTTCGAGCGTCATGGGCACAACGGTAAGCGGGGCGGGCTTGCGGGGGGCGGTCATTGTGTGGGCGGGTCCACAGTGCCTTCGGGCACTGCGACGCGGGCGCGCCCGCAATTGTCGCATTGGACGCCTTCTTCCCACGAGTAGTTCCAGTCGCCGGGCTTGCCCCACTCGCGGCGATAGCGCACGAGTGCTTGTGAGCCGCAGTGCGGGCACCGCGTAACAATTGGCTGGACGTTTAGCAGGTCGCTCATGGCGTAGGCTTGTCCGCAGCGTTGGACGCTGCAAGCGGGGCGGGACGCGATACGCCAGAGTAACCGATGCGCTGCAAGACGATGTCCCACTGGTGGCCCTGCTTGCCGGTGCCTTGCTTATAGGAGCCGGGCGTCCACATCGCGCGTCGGCGTTGCCACCATACATTGTCGCCCGGCGAGACGCATCGCGCCTTGGCGTCGTTCTCGACGTAGATGGCGCACTTGGACGTGCTGTCCTTCTCGGCGCAGTTGATCCATACGCGGTCGGGCAGCACGACCGTTTCGATGACGATGCCACCGATCACGGCACCCTCCTCTCAGTCGGCGGTGCGGGGTGCTCGCACTTGCACTGTGGCTCGTGGAGAATCCAAGCACGCAACACAGCCGCTACGCAGATAGCCACCACAACGGTAGTTATCATCGCTTCCTCGTTCATCTCGATCTTCACGCCTCACCGTCCTTCCACAGGCCAAGGGGGCGTTGCGCGGTTTCGGTCATGGTGCCTCCTTCGCGGACAGGGCGGCTCGTAGCTTGTCACCGAGTTCGTCCGGTATCCACGGCTCGGCGTGGATGTCTTGGCAACGCGGCTCCTTGCATTCGGCGAGCACGGCACGCACGCAGGACAGGAGCCGGTCCCGCTCGGCGGTGAGGCGTTCTCGGTCGGCAAACGCTTGCGTGTAGCAGGCGCGAGTCTCCAGTAGCTCAGATTGCAATCCCTGCACTGTGCGCTTCCACTCGTCGCATTCCGAACGGACGCGGTCCCGCTCCTGCGCGAGTGCGGCGGCGTGTTGTTCGGCGTGCGCGATGCACGCCAAGCGGATCGTTTCAACCCACGTCACACGGCCATCGTTCTCTTGCCGCAGGAACGGCGTTGACGCGATTGTTCGTGCCGCCACGACCCAAGGCGGCTCCTGCTCGGCGGCAGACGGGGTGGGTGCGGGCAGCGGTAACGCATTACCGAGCCTGTTCGCTTCCTCGATGCAACGAAGGTGCGCGTATTCGGAGCCGTAATGCAGCACCAGCGGATTGCCCGGGGAAGTTGTATCGTCGATCTGGCAGAATCGACAGACGTGCAAGCGTTGGGCTTCTGCTACTGTGAGTGGTGGCTTCGTTAGCACTGGCGCGTGCTCCGGGTTCGTGGGTGTGTTCATGTTGGTGCGAGTCGTTGTAGATGCCGGAAACGGTTCAGCTTCTTGCGGCGTTCCGGCGGCGGCAAATCGTTCAGATAGTCTGCGAGGCGCTCGTCTAGGTTCTCTAGCGGCGGCAGCAACTGAAACAGATACCGTCCGTTGCCCTCGTTGCAGTCCACAATAGGGCAGCGTATCGCTCCTGCTTTGGCGTCGGCGCAGCCCGTCGTCGTGGGTGCGTTCAGGGTCGTGGGGTGGGTGGCTCTGGTGCGGTCGTATTGCGCTTACGCAGACCTCTCGTAACCTGCGCCCAAGTCCACGTCGCATCGCACTCGGAGCACACCACCGTGTTGTCCGGTGACTGGTCGGCAGGCGCATGGTTTACGCACCCGCATCGGCACGTCCAGTAAAGCGTTTTCATGGGCGTGTGGTGGGTGGCACCGCAACGGCGGGAGGGGCCTCGCCCGTGCGCCACAGCACTTCGATGCGCGCGACGCCAAGGAACACGCGGAACGAGTAAAGCCAGCGTGCGGTAGGCGTGTAGGGGACGCGCCCTGTGACGACGCCGAACAGGACGCAGACCTCGCCGTTGCGTCGAAGGAGCCATGAGAAGTGTGCGGCGTGAAAGCTCATGGAACCTCCGCGCGGTTGGTCAGCCAGCTCACCGTGCGCCCGCCCATCGCGTCCTGCTGCACGACGACGTTGGTCCAAGCCCGGTAGCTCGCCGCCATTGACAGCGCGACGGCAGCTTGCTGCTCAGCCAGCGCGACGCGGGCTTCAATCGTGTCCATGCGCCGGTGCGCCACGTAGCCCGCTCTCAGTATGAGAGCAAACAGGATTGAGATGCAGACCGCACCTGCAATCCAGCCGCGTTCAGCGTTGCTCACTCGCCCTCCTTGCGCCCGCCCGCTTTGGAGTGCCGCGGGCACTCCGGCTCACTCGTCGTTGTCATCGTCCGCCTCCTTGAGCGACTTGACGCGCACCTTCTCAAGCTCCTCGATGGCGACGATGTGCCCGTCCCACGAATAGGAGGTGAGCTTGTTGCGCCGGAGCGCAATCACCAGCTTCGCCGCCAGCTCCTTCTTGTCCTCCGCGAGCCGCTTCGACTTCTCGACCGCCGAGATATACTCGTCGCCCGCGTCCTCCACATCGCGCAGCTTTGGCCGTTCGATGCCCTTCAACTCTGCCTGTGCTTTTGCCATACCGTCGTTCCTTTGGGTTGTGCGGCTATTTGCCGCGTTGTTGTACCTTGCTTAGTGCCCCCCGGTAACGATCCACCAACTCCTGCGTCCACGGTGCGTCGCCCAACTCCAGTTGGCTCACGTACGACCGCGTTACGTTCATCTCCTTCGCCACCGCCGACCCGCTCACGCCCGCCTGTTGCCGCATCGCACGCATCTCCGCACCCGTTACCTTCGCACTCGGCGTCCAGCCAGTCCCATCGCACTTGCCGCATTGCTGTATCGGTGTCACGCCGCGACCCTACTGCACCCACCATGAGCTTGTCAACTGCCGTTGGTTGACGCCCCGCCTGTGCGGGCGCGTACGTACTGTACATATAGGCGATTGCGTCCTTGACCGCCGCCCGCGTCCTTGCCATGGTCGGCGCGTTCATTGTTCGTCCGTTCGGTGCTCCTTGGGCGCTCGGCTGTTCATCCGGGCGCCCTTCCTTTTCCGCCAACGGCTTACTGTCCTTGGCTGGCCTGCTGCAAGCTCCGTATCCAGTCTGCGGAGACCTCCATCGGCCTTGACCCCGGCTTCGTCGGCGTCGTCTCTCTCGCACCACCCGCCCCGTTTGTCGCCGACCGCGCCTCCACCGTCGGCGTTGCCCGCGTCATCTTCTCCACCTGCGCCTTGAGCGCTCCCAACTCCGTCAGCAGCGTGTTGTGGCTCTCCAGCAGTGCCGGGAACGCCTCTGCCAGTAGCGCTTTGCGTACGAGGTTGTCCGGCGTAGGCTTCGCGGCTCCGTTCGCGCCCCCGAACAGCGTCGCCTTAGCGCCCGAGATGCGTTCCGCTACCGCCTTGTTCCACGCCTCGTCGCCGTCCCGCGTCTGAAACATCGCAATCCCGTCCTTCGCGTCACTTGCCTGCTTCACGACGCTCTCGAATAGCGCATGGGCTTCTGACGCAGTGCGCTCTCTAGCTGCGGTTGACTCCGCCGCAGCCTTTGCCTGAGCCGCCTCATAGTCGCCCTTGGCCCGCGCCACTTCGCCGCGCCGTTCGGCCTCAATCTCCTCGATGGCGTTGAGCACGCTGCCGAGCCTGCTCGCCGCCACCGGACTCAGGTCCGCGCTCAATTCCTCCAGCCGCGCCGTCTTCCACGCGCCGTCCGGCATCTTCAACGCCTCTGCCACTGCGTCCGCCTTCTCCGCGCCCACCACACGCTTCGCCAACTCCACCTGCGCTCCGACCTTGCCGTCGTAGTACGCCTTGAACTTGGGGTGCGACTCAATCGCCGCGAGCCGCAGTCGTTCGCTCAAGTCCTTCGCCTCTTTCTCATACCGCTCTCGCTCCTGCTTCAGCGTCTCGAACGTCGCCGGATCAGTCGGCAGCCCCTTCAGCGCCTTCTCCGTGTCGCCCAGCTTCGCTTCCAGTTCCTTGATGCGGGCGTCGCGCTTCGCGTAGTTGCCGTCCCGTACCGCGATGAACTTCTTCCATTCCGCCGCGCTCCGCGGCCAGCGGTCGGCCGACTCGCCTTCTCCGTTCGGCGCAGGCTCCGCAGCCGCTGGCTGCGATGCGGGCACTTCCTTCGCCGCTGGCTGTGCGGGTGCCGCAGGTTGCGCTGGTTCCGCCGCCCTAGCCGCGTTCGGGGGCGCTGGTGGCTCTCCGCTTTGCGCCCCGTCGCTCGCGGGGGCGACTGTCAACGCCGCCGCCTCCCCCTCTTTCAATCCGCTCATCCAGCCGTCCACCGCCGCCCGCATCGTCTTGCTCTGGTCCGCCTGCTTGGGCGGCTCAATCGTCGTCGCTGCCATATTCGTCATCCTGTCTGCGCAGCGTCGGCCGCGCTCTGAGGTTCAACCGCACCGAACGTGCTCACCAATCGCTCCGGCAGGCTCGCCCGCACGCCGAGGCTCTCCAGCGTCGCCAACGCGATGGTATAGCCCTCCGCCCTTGCCTGCGCGACCAGCCGGTCGTTGGCGCTCACGCCCGCGCCCAGCACCTCGAACCCCGGGTGCTCGTTGCGTAGCACTTGCACCATGAGTTGCGTGTTCGGGTTCGCCAGCACGGTCGCCGCGAGGTGCGTCAGTTCCCGGTCCGCCCTGAACTCGTCCGCGCGCAGGTGCGTGTGTGGCCTGTCCAACAGGCGTATGCGCACCTCTTGCACGTCCGCTGTAATGCGCCGTCGCCGCAGCCATCGTGGTAGTTTCATCGCTGTTTATGGTGCGCTGTTATGGGCCGCATCCTCGTCGCCAGCTCCACATGTGGCACCTTTATCCACGCGCACTTCAGATCGTTGACGCCCATGCTGACCAGCCATGTGCTACCTTGTAGCACCGCACCGCACGGGAACACAACCAAAGGTTTCTGCGGCCACCACTCGTCCTCGTCCGAAGCCGCCAACAGCGGTCTCGCCGTCGCCTGCGTCACGCGCCACGGCGGCTGCGCCTCAAACGAGTATGCGCCCACGTAGTACCTGCGCCGATACTTCGTCGCCAGCGGCAGGCTGCTGTGGAAGAACGTCCAATACTCGCGCCCGAAGCGCACCGGCGGCGTCCCGCCCCGTACCACGCCCCACTTCCAGTCCGGCTCGAACCTCGTCCGCCATTCCTCCTGCACCGCAAACCGTTCGTGAAGCGCACGACCCGGTGCTCGCCGCCCGACGCGCTATAGACGAGGTGCGGCCCGCCGTCGCCCGCGTTGTTTGGCGCATTTGATGCGCCGGGCCAGAACCACAGCCAGTTCTTCTCGATGTCATTGCCGCCACGGGCCTGCTTCGCGTTGTTCCCATACACCGGGTCGATCCTGTCCGTCGCCTCCCAGCGTTCGTTGACCGGGCACACCGCAATCTGGCTCCCCGTCCATAGCTCCTTGGGCTTGCGTGGAAACACGATGAAGTTGCTGCACGATACCCAAGTCGTGTCGTGTCGTTGGACGACGCGGGCGTCCTCGAAGTGCTCGCCTGGAAAGCGCGGCAGCATCTTGATGGGCACGCCGTACATCGGCGCGAGGTGCCCGTCCAGCTTGAACGCCATCAGCGAGTTCATGCCGATGCTGATGCCGGGCCTGTTCTCGCTCCGTCGCGCCACAAGCCACAAGCCGTCCGCGCGTTCGACCAATCCGGGGTTGAAGTACGCCACCTTGTCCGGCGCTTCCGCCTTACCGAACCCAAACACGCCCACCTGCCATGGCGTCTGCGTCCTTATGCTCGGCCAATGCACCGTCGCCGGGTCCGGCTCAGGGTTGCGCGTCTGAAACTGCACCTGCGCCCTCCTTTGGCTCAAACCAACTCGCCGCCTTCCCGCACAGTGTCTCATCCGCTCGCGCTCCTCGACACGGCCCGAAATCGTCCTTGCCCGTTATCATGTTGATGACCTTGTCGCGCCGACACACCGGCTCAGGCCGCGCGTCGTCGTTGTCGAAGTGCCGACAGTTAGTGCAGAATTTCATCGTCGCCTCCACATGCCGCCTGTTCCAAGTTGCGCATACTCGCTCCATCCGGCGCACTCCAAAGCCGCGCACGCCTTTCGCACCCCGCCACCAGCCCACCCGTAGTCGTCCATGACAATTACACCGCCCTGCGCCATCTTCGGCGCGAACCGCTGCGCGTCCTTTACCGCTTGGTCTCCGTGGTTGCCGTCGATGTGCGCCAGTCCGATGCCCTCGGGCACCGCGAACTCGTCGCTCGTCACCCGCACCACCTCGACGAGCTGGCTCACGCCCTCCTCCGCGAGCGCCGTCATAAACGTCTGGTACGCCTTATCATGGTCCACTTCGCTCCACCAGCGCACGTCGTCCGCGTTCACCTGTCCCTGAACGCTCGCCACTGCCGCCCACGGGTCAACCGCAATTACCCGCCCGTATCCCACCGCCTGATGCGCCAGCGCGA
>Ga0111539_10003243_pt1 | contig 21511 bp, 21 predicted proteins | sample RhiMethybrSRZTD1_FD_79667 | JGI IMG/M metagenome (GOLD analysis project Ga0111539, IMG submission 79667) | Populus rhizosphere microbial communities from Tennessee, USA - Rhizosphere MetaG P. TD hybrid SRZTD1 (version 2) (version 2) | ecosystem: Host-associated > Plants > Roots > Rhizosphere >...
AGAAGGACTCAAACCAGATAAGACACTGCCCTACGGTAAGGTGATTGGCGACACGCCGGGCGATCTTGATATCGTGGTGCCCGAAGGGTCAATTTTTGTGCTTGGTGACAATCGTGGCTCCTCACTCGATTCGCGGTCGTTCGGACCAGTCGATGTGAACAATATTGCCGGCAAGTTAGTTATGCGCGTACTACCTCTCGGCAACGCAGAACGATTTTAAATTAGCCAATCTTACAAACTGCCCAGAATTTTTTCGAGCTGTTCGTCAGTCTTAAAGGTAATTTCGAGCTTGCCGCCCTTGGCCATGCGACGAATATGCACCGGAATGCCGCCTAGTTTTTCACTTAAGCTAACGGTAGCCGGAGTTTGAGTTCGCATGCGCTCATGGGTCGCCCGAGTTTCTTTAAAACCCTCCTTCACCGATGTGACAAACTGCTCGGCTTGCCTAACAGTCCACCCTCCTTGCTGGATAGCTTGCAGTAATTCGGCTTGCTTATCGGGCTGATCCTTCAGGGATAATATCGCCCGGGCGTGTCCTTCGGTTATCCGCTGTTCGTGCAAGGCAAGTCGTGCCTCATCGGGAAGCTGTAATAAGCGGACGATGTTAACCACTGTCGACGATGCCTTACCCAGCCGGCCCGCAATCGATTCATATGTCATGCTGAATTGTTGATGCAATCGTTCAATCGAGACCGCTTGTTCCAGAGGAGATAAATCAACGCGCTGCACGTTTTCTACCATGGCGATCTCTAGGCGTTCCAGATCCTTGGTGGTACGTACAATAACCGGAACCTTATCAAGGCCTGCCTGACCTGCCGCTCGCCACCGGCGTTCACCGGCTACAATGGCGTATGTACCACCGGGTAATGGGGTGACTATCAGGGGTTGTAAGACGCCAAATTGCTTGATCGAGCTGGCTAGCTGTTTGAGCGCACGTTCATCAAAATGCTGACGTGGCTGATCTGGATTTGGCACCAGTTCGGTTAACAACACTTTCTGAACCCGCTCGTCTTCATCGAAGAGTAAGGACTTGTCAAAATCCTGGGGAATCAGAGCGTCAAACCCCTTGCCCAGGCCCACCCTTTTACCAGTATTAGCCGTTGACACGCTTAGACACCTCCTTCGCAAACTGCTTATACGCGCGCGCACCTTTTGACCATCGATCATGTTCGAAAATTGTCTTGCCAAAACTTGGCGCTTCGGCAAGCCGCACATTACGCGGCACTACAGTCTTAAATAGCTTATCACCAAAGTGTTGAGCCAACTCTGATCGGACCTGTTCAGACAGACTAGTACGCTTATCGTACATAGTCAAAAGCACCCCCAACAGATCGAGCGTTGGGTTCAAAGTTTGCCTGACGCGCTGTACGGTAGCCAAAAGTTGCCCCAGACCTTCGAGGGCATAATATTCTGCCTGAACGGGTATCAAAATAGATCGCGCCGCAGTGAGGGCGTTAATCGTCAACAGCCCGAGCGCTGGTGGACAATCGATAATGATGTAGTCATGCGTTGCTACTTTTAGCGTCTCGCGCAAACGAAATTCCCGCTGGTCGGCGCCCACTAGCTCTATTTCTGCAGCGGCCAGATTGGGGTTCGCCGGCAACACATACAAACCATCTCGATCTGTAGGTCGTATCGCCTGATCGAGCGTTGCCTGCCCTAAAAGTAGCTCATAACTAGTGGGGCCATTATCCTTTGGCAAGCCGAGTCCACTGGTGGCATTGCCCTGAGGATCAATATCAAGCAGTAGCACCTGAGTATGCCTACTGGCCAAATAAGCGGCCAGATTAACGGCCGTCGTCGTCTTGCCCACTCCGCCCTTTTGATTCGTTACGGCGATTATTGTTTGTTTCATGATATGCCCTCAAGTGTCACGGCCAGTATAGCACCCACTCCCCCAACAACAAAGGGGCTTAAGATAAGACTAGCCTAATCAGGCTAGTCTTATCTGGCTATAAACGTTACGCAATCTTGAGAATTTTTATCTGGGTGTGGTGCTGGCGGTGGCCATGAATTTTGTGCACGCGCTTCTTGGCTTTGTAACGAATAGCGGTCACCTTGTCGGCTTGGATATCAGCCTCAACAACTTCAGCGCTCACCTTAGCCTTCTCAACAAGAGGCGTCCCAACGGCTACATCGTCACCGTTAATCACGAGTAAAGCCTCAAAAGAGACTGTTTTGCTATCGGTCTTAAGAAGCTCGACTTCTATAGTCTCGCCTTCAGTAACCAAGTATTGTTTGCCGCCGGTGGCAATAACTGCTTTTTTCATGCTTTACTCTTTTTAGAAAATTTACTACCAACAAATATTAACAGATCTGATTTGATCTGTAAAGAGTTAGGCGGCGCGCTCTGTAGGCCGCCCGGGGTCTAAGCCTTCAGCCATATACCCAACAGCTAAACCACCCACCCCTGCGGCAGCAACCATAAGAGCGGCGTCTGGTTCTGTCACTTGTCCTTCCAGACCAGTTACCTGCTGGACCGTATCGGCCAAAGGGAGCCCGAAAATTTCGTGAAAAGCGTGGCCACCCGTGGCCCATGCGCCAACGAAACCATCGACCGCACCAGCGACGAAAGCCAGGGCGCCTGCGGCCCCAACAACCCTGCCGCCCCATATACCAGTCCAAATGACCGTTTTACGAGCAGTATCTCCCGCTGCGCGAATAACATTCCTCATTTGTCACCCACAGTATATTTATAGTCTACTCTTGTCAAGCCTTCTGAAGAGAAACCGTCAGAGGCGCATCGTCCACAGCGCAAGAGGCTTCGAACGCCAGAGTCTGATCGAAAACAAGCGATGATGCGAGCGTTTCGGCCTTAATAATCTCTTCATGCTCTTTAATGGCCTTATGGAGCTCCTCGTCGGTCGTAGATAGACTGAGCTCTATACGATCGTCGACATTCAAACCGGCCTCTTTGCGGGCGTTCTGGACGTTACGCACCACCTCGCGCATCATGCCTTCCCGCCTTAGAGCGGGAGTCAGTGTGGTATCTAGAGAAACCATGCCGTCTCCGGTTAGCGCCGATTTCTTAAGCTGTTTTACGTTTAGCTCCTCTAGGATAATTGGCAGGAGCTCGCCTGCATCTTCGCCTAACCTATCGTCAAAAGAAGCAACCACAACGGCTTGTAGAGGCTGACGAACCTTCAGGCCATTCGCTGCGCGTTGGGATAGACCCTCGTTAATAACCTCTCGCACAAATGCCATGCGTTCGATTATGAGCTCGTTGAGGTGACCAACCTTAGGCCAATCACGCAGGTGTACCGATTCCCCACCAGTCAGCTTCATATACAATTCCTCGGCCAAGAATGGGGTAAACGGCGCCATAACATGCGCCAGGCGTACCAACACATAATGTAATGTGCGGTACGCAGCCTGCTTGTCGGCATCATCCTCACTCTTCCAAAAACGGCGACGCGAACGACGCACATACCAGTTACTGGCGTCATCAATGAAGGGTAAAAGTGGCTTAGCGGCATTCGGAATATCATAGCCGTCCATATGTTTTTCTACTTCGGCAGTCAGCTGATGCACACGCGATACAATCCAAATATCTAGTGGATTAGTTAGATTGGCACTCGGATCATCGTAGCTACCGTCCCACTCCCAGTCATCTACTTCTGCGTACATAGTAAAGAAATCGTACATGTTCCAAACCATAGCTAGCTTGCGCTGTACGTCAGCCACATCTTTATCTAACAGGTTAAAATCTTCCCCACTCATGAGCGGCGAACTCATCAATAAGAACCGTAGAGCATCGGCAGAATACAGATCCATTAGTTCATTTGGATCAGTATAATTGCCGAAGCTTTTGCTCATTTTTCGGCCATCGTTTCCGGCTAAGGTACCGGTGGTGATGACGTTTTTAAAGGAATTCTTACCAAATAAACCGACACTTACGGCATGTAGGTAGTAAAACCAAGCCCGAACTTGACCGACATACTCCACAATAAAGTCACCAGGAAAATTCTGTTCAAACTTTTCGACATTCTCGAACGGATAATGGAACTGTGCGAAAGGCATAGAACCACTCTCGAACCAACAATCCAGCACCTTCTCGATGCGCTTATATTCTACGCCGTCGAGCGTGAATGTAACGTCATCGATCCATGGACGATGGTAATCATCCAGCTCTCGTCCGGACAGTTCCTTTAGTTCGCTATAGCTGCCAACAACCTTAACATGCTCGTTGCCATGTTTGTCTTTACCCTTCCAGACAGGCATGGCGGTTGCCCAAAAACGATCGCGACTCATATTCCAATCTGGTGCGCTTTCCACCGTTTTGGCAAAACGGCCCTGTTTAAGGTGAGGCGGGAACCAATTAATCGGCCCATTCTGTTCTAACATCTGCTGTCGTTGGCCCTCGATGTCCATAAACCAACTCGGATGCGCTCGATACATCAAACGCGTATGACAACGATGACAGTGCGGGTAGCTGTGGGTAACATAGGTAATCTTCCAGACCACACCCTTTTCGTGCAGCTCCTTGGCGATCGGTTTATTTGCCTCCCAAACATTTTGACCCTTCCAGTGTCCGGAAGTGTATAAGCCGTTGTCGTCGATTATGGACACGAAAGGAAAACCCTTCTCCTTGGCAAGCGCATAATCCTCTTCGCCATAAGCCGGGGCCAAATGCACAATCCCGGTACCCTCTTCTAGACTTACATACTCGGCATGCCAAACTTTATGCGCATTCGTTCCCCTATGCTCGAATAGTGGCTCATACTCTTTGCCTACCAGCTCTTTACCCTTCAAAGTGCGAAGCACTGTATAGGGTAGTATGCTGTGTCGCTCATCTGTCAAAACCGTATCGAGCAGCGCTTCGGCCAAGATCAACCGCTGCCCATCAACTTCAACTTCGGCGTAAGTTTCGTCTTTGTTAACTGCTACGGCTGTGTTGGCTGGTAGCGTCCAGGGAGTTGTAGTCCAGGCCAACAAATACGTATCTTCATCCTTCAGTTTAAACTTTACAAACACCGAAGGGTCGGTCACATCCTTATACGAATTATCCATGGCGACTTCGGCTTTCGAAATCGGTGTCGCGTCGCGAGTGCAATACAGTAGCACTTTCTCGCCTTCGTAGATTTTGCCTTTGTCATAAAGCTGTTTGAAGGCCCACCACACCGACTCCATATAAGCCTTATCCATAGTTCTGTAAGCGCCTCTAAAATCAACCCAACGACCAATACGGTCGATGGTGTCTTCCCACAGACTACCGGTGGTGACCATATTATCTCGACAGGTCGTTATGTATTCTTCCAAGCTAATCTTCGTGCCAATATCGCGCCGATCATTAATACCCAACTTTGTTTCGGTGAAGACTTCAGCCGGTAAGCCATGGCAATCCCAGCCCCATACGCGCTCCACGCGCTTACCTTTCATTGTCCAATAGCGCGGCACGACATCTTTGGCGATAGAACTCAGCAAAGTTCCATGATGTGGTACGCCAGTAACGAAGGGTGGACCATCATAAAATACGTACCTTTCCTCGCTAGGACGTTGTTCTACGGACTTCTCAAATATCCGATGTTTTTTCCAGTGTCGTACAAGGTCTTTCTCGTATTCGACCGCTCGTCGTCTGCCTTTTTGAAACTTCATGCTGTCTCCTACTATTAAAAAATCATCTCTTAGGCTGTTGGAATCCTAGTAGTCCCAGGACGGTACCATCCAACTTCCAGAAGAGATGACTCTTTCATGGCGCTCATTTATTGCTGTTACGGGCATCTACCGTCGGATTCTACCAGGGCACTTGGCACTTTCTTTCCGCTGCTTCGTGGTTGATGGCCACTCATCTGTTATACACAGAACGCATGTTGTCTAAAATATAACCCATCTGTCACCAAAACACAATCAACTATACATTTGAGCCGCAACGTCGCCCATAAGGGGGAGCGGTAAACCAACCCACGCATTCAAGATTGACCCATCACCACCAAGCGCTAAAATTGCCGGATAGTCAGTCACATCATACAATTCGGCGAGGTCTGAGCCTTCCCGCGTATCGATACTGATCATTTCTATTTTGTTGCGCAGATCGTGCTGACGCTCGAGGTCACGCACAAACGCTTCGATTGTCGATTGATGCTCCGAGTTTGGCCGATACAGAACTAATAGCCTCATGCCCTCAGGTTAGCACAAGAACGTACTAGCTGAAACCCATAGTCGAGCCGCAACTTGTACATACATACACACTGCCCGCTCGACGAGTTTGGCTTCCGCAACTAAAGCATAGCGGGGCGGAATCTCTTGCCGGTTTTAGTCCAGTGGACAAGATGTCCGGACTTACCTGGGATCCAATCGACTTGTCTGATTCACCCGTTTTCAACATCTGAATATCGGCAGGACGGTAACCGTCTAATAAGCTTATCTGCTCATCAGATATGGTAAGTGACTCAAGACCTAGCTCCCTACGATCATCTAAACTTAAATAGTCTAAGGCTACCTGGCAAACAATATAATCAGTGATCGTGCTCGCAGCACGTACGTCGATCGGCTCACTGGAATTGATTAACGAGCCGGTATCGACGAGACCGCGAATAATGATCTTGAGTGGCACACCATGCTGCAAACAAAGGCTAAAAGTAGCTGCGAGGGCATCCACTAAACCCGAGAGTGGTTGGTGTTGTTTAGAGAGCCTTATCGATAACTCCCCAGGGGTGCCATCGTCGTATTCGCCTATCGTAAAAACACCCGCTACATCGCCGATCCTAAATTCGTATGTCTTGCTCTGGCGACGAGAGGGCAATGGACGTTGTGCTACAGATTTTTTGGGGGTCTTTTTAGTAACTTGTCTGTCCGGCAACACTTCCTGGTCCAAGGTTTCAGTCTGAGCTTCGGGCGCTGTTTTCGGCGGCCTTTGACGATCAATAGCGATGGCCTTCAGTCCCTTCTTCCAAGCGTCGATACATAGTTGTTCTGCGTCCTCAACCGTCGCCTGGGTCGACAGATGTATAGCTCTATCTATGATCCCAGAAACAAAAGGCTGAATTGCGGATATCATTTTGATTTGCCCTAGGTAGTCCCCAGTGTCATCCCAGGGCTCCGGGTCCAACAAACGATCCATGTCGGAAGATACCCAGACAGTAGTCTGCGAATTTCGCACCCCATAGAGCTCACTCAATTCAACAGCCTCGTCCCACGCAGCAACTGCGGCATTTAATAACTCCTCGGGTATCACCGCCGCGTCAATCTTGAGAATTTCTCTTCGATGCATGCGGATTACTCGTAGTATTGCTTCGCTATTCTTGTGGTAGCCAGCAAATGGACCGACTAAACGAGAAATCTTTGCGCTCGTGGTGTAAGCCTGGGCGGTCATGCATGCAGCAATAGCAGCAGCCTCGGCTCGGGCTTCGGCCGAATCGTAGGCGATCCCTTGCGCCGCTAACACCGCATTCAGATTAGAAAAACTAAGCCCTATCGGACGATATGCACGCATAAATCTATTAGTCTGTTCGGTTACATACAGACCCTGATCGACCAAAATTTCTTGGGCGACAAAAATCACCCTAATTGTGTGTGTAAAAGCTTCGACATCGAAAGTATTGTCGCTACGTAGATATCGCAATAAATTAATGCTCGCAAGACTAGACAATTCATCACCCAATCCTTCGATATCGGCGTGTCCTGCCTTTGATATAGTTTGCCAGGTAGTAATGGCAGTTTTGTACTGCAAAGTTGGCTTACCACTCTCCCAGGCAGTTTTTGCCAGGTCGTGAAATAATTCTCGAGCCGGTAGGGACTTAACTATTTCGACGGTCTCGGGACTCCTTATTTTCCATATACTGTCATCCAGCACAGCTTGCATGAATCTGTCACTCAGACGCACAGCATGTTCAACAGTCCGTTCTGGGCTATCGGCCCGCAAAATATCCAAATGATCAATAGATAAAACTATCGATCGCCCCGGGTCCAGCCGCGGCGTACTATCCGTAACACCAACCCATTCCCAGACCGAAAAATCAAAAGTAGCGCGCCCGGTAGCCAGGATATACTTAAGCTCTTCACAAAAATCTTCGGCGTTGGCGTCATCCTCGAAATAACCCTCCCGACGGCCAGCTCGAACGATCGTATCAACTACCCGGTCAATCAATTGCTGTAGAGAATGCTCTCTTTCGCCCACGTCGGGTATATCAGCAAAACAGCGCTGCGAGATAGCATTAATGGCGGCTGGCGACCAGCTATCTGGAAAAATGACTTCCTTCTGCTCGAAAATCGGCTTGTCCGAATCCGGATCTAAAACAATCGCATCCCGGGCAACCCAGGTTAATAGGTCATATGCCTTACTTTTCGGCTGCGTAAAAAGCCGCCCAGGACCAATTATTCTAGATATCTGCCCCATATCCTACTGCATTATCCCTAAGTTTTATCCTAGCTCCTACGCCGTCTAATTTGTGACAGCTCGTCTTCAAATCCGGCGATATCTTTAAAGCGGCGATATACACTTGCAAAACGAACATAAGCCACCTCGTTCACATCGGCAAGGCGCTCCATAACCAGCTCGCCAATTTTAGTCGAAGGTACCTCTTCCTCACCGCTCGCATAGAGTTGCTGTTCAACGTCCGAGACAAGCCCCTCCAGCTGGAGGCTACTCACCGACGTCTTCTCGCAGGCCCGATATAGTCCAGCCAGTAATTTATCGCGGTTAAAAAGCTCCCGCGTACCATCCTTCTTTACGACTATCAATTGTGGGCGCTCAATGCGTTCATAAGTCGTAAAACGATGTCCGCAGTTCGGACAAGCGCGACGACGCCTAATGGTCTGGGCATCTCCAGCATCACGAGACTCAATTACTTTAGTGTCTGCATAGTGACAATGTCCACATCTCATTAGTTATACCTCCCCGTCGTTTTGATATGTGCTGTCACTACATATAGTGCTTATACAATAATAATAGCTCTACCACTAGGGTACTGGCAATTACTTTTGGTTGTATTATTTAGTACGCCCATCCTGGTCATCGCCGCCAGGCTGGTCTTTATAACGCTTTGCTAAGCGACGCAGAAAAGAGGGTTTCTCCAGCTCATCGTCGTCGTCATCGTCATCATCGTTCGATGTAACCACACGAGGCTTGTCATCCTGCAAACCTCCCCTTTCCTTCTCTGCTTCATCGTCCAGGTCGTCATCATGCTCATCGATAGTCCAAATATTCGGCACATTGTCAGAACCAAAATCGGAACTGTCCTCTTCTTGATCTTCAAGTGAGGTGTCGATTGTGGACATATCGGAATCATCGGTCTTAGAAATTGGAGTCGCAGTTGACGCACCCGGATCGGCTGCAGCCACACCCGCAGATAAAGGCGCATGACGATTGGCAAAGTAGGATGCATCAAAACCAGTAGCCACCACCGTAATAATAACTTCACCTTCTAGGTCGGGATTAATCGTGGCACCAAATATGATGTTAGCATCTGGATCCGCAGCACTCGTAATCGACTCTGCTGCCATGTTGATCTCATGCATGGAAAGATCGTTACCACCGATGACGTTGAACAAGATGCCCCGAGCGCCATCAATAGACACTTCTAGGAGCGGGGATTCAATTGCCTGTTGCGCGGCCATAACTGCACGATTCTCGCCGCTCGCCCGGCCGATACCCATTAGAGCTGAGCCAGCATTACTCATAACCGTTTTAACATCAGCAAAGTCTAAGTTAATTAATCCATGTACAGTAATAAGGTCAGATATACCCTGCACACCTTGACGCAGTACATCATCTGCTACCTTGAAGGCCTGCATAAGTGGTGTCTGCCGATCAATGGTCTGCAACAATCGATCGTTAGGCACAATAATGAGTGTATCGACGTTCTTGCGCAGATTGTCTATGGCCAAGTCGGCATTGCGTCGCCGTTTCTCGCCCTCGAAGGCGAATGGTTTGGTCGCAAATCCAACTACCAGAGCTTCGGTTTCTTTGGCCGCTTTTGCAACAACATGGCCGGCACCACTACCCGTACCACCACCTGCACCAATGGTAATGAATACCATGTCAGCACCTTGTAGAGCTTTCTTGATATCATCGAGCGATTCTTCGGCTGCTTTTTGACCAACGCCTGGGTCTGCACCGGCACCAAGCCCACGAGTCGCATCCTTACCGATATGAATCTTAGTATGGGCCTTAGAATGATGGAGTGCCTGCGCATCCGTATTAACAGCAATAAACTCTACACCTTCTATACCGGCATCAACCATGCGGTTAATGGCCGCTCCACCGGCACCACCAACACCAACAACTTTTATACGTGCAAACGTTTCTATAGCGGGGGCAACTTGAGGCATGAAGCCGAATCCTCTCTATCTTCTTATACTTGCAGTATAGCCCAGGCGAGCATGTAGTTCAACAAACGTACCCAAGTTCCAATAAAGCGACGCTTGTTATAAATTTAAATTGTTCAACGGAAACGACGCAAAAGACTGTCAATAAAATTAAGTGCTCGAGCGCTCGTTTGGCCGCCACGTACTGGCTCTACCTCTGGTACGAGTAGCATATCCAAAAGCATTAGACCGACTGCCGTACAATATGACGGGTCAGCAACAGTATCTATCAGACCAGTCATTGGTTGCAATTTGCCTACACGTGACGCCAACTGTAGCTTATCTTTGGCAAATTCAGCGATGCCCGGAAGCTTGGCCGTACCGCCTACTATTACTACCCCGCCTGGCAATTTATGAGCACGATGTATCTTGCTCAATTCTTTGTCGATATAGTCGAAGAGTTCGTCGACACGCGCTTCGGTAATCATAGCTATATCTTCTGACTTAAAGATATGCTCATGACCATTCACCTTCACGCGTACATCACGTTTGCTACCGCCCCGTAGGAGCGTCGCGTGATGCAACTTTACTGCCTCAGCAATGTCTAGATCTGTCTTGAGGCCGATAGCGAGATCATTCGTAATATGGATTCCACCGATTGGCAACACTGCGACGTGTTGAACCTCTCCATCTTCCAGAACCACCAAATTAGTAGTGCCGGCACCAATATCCACCAAGACCGTGCCCGCCTCTTTCTGCTGTCGCTGAAGTACAGCTTCCGCTCCAGCAAGTCCAGAAAGCGTATGATTATGTATTAATACCTGGGCCTTCTCTAAAGCCATATCCAGATTGCGTAAATTAGGCGTAGCCGCAGTCACAATATGAGTCTCGACTTCCAGTCGAACACCATGCATACCGACTGGGTCTTTAATATTATCCTGGCCGTCTAAGCGATAATTTTGGGCAAAAACCTGGATAATCTCGCGGTTGCTTGGTAGCTGCAAAATGGCTGCCGCTTCCTCGACACGCAAACGATCTTCGTTCGTAATTTCTCGATTGGCCGTGCTTATAGCTATCACGCCCTCAGAATTAATGCCACTAACGTGCTGACCATTAATGTTGACTGTCGCACCTTGTAAACGCACTCCGGCTAGGCGTTCAGCGTCCGTAATTGCCTGCGCGATGGCGCTCGCAACATCATCAATGTGAACAACCATACCCTTTCGCATGCCCTGATTTGGAGCACAACCATGTGCAACAATAGACACCTTGGATGGATTATCTCGATCAACCATCCCTACCACACAACGTACGAAACTGGTGCCGACATCAAGTCCAACAAATGGCGTAGAGGCGGAATCGCGCATGCTGGCAGTATAACGCTTATACTTGGGTTTGGACAAGTAGAAGCACTCTATCGGGCTATGCTAGTCGAGCTTCGTTAATATTTCTGCCCCATTAGCAGTAACTAATATAGTGTGCTCAAATTGGGCAGACCAACTGCCATCTCGTGTGACAAGTGTCCAACCGTCATTCGACTCAACTATAGCTGGACTTCCCAGGGTAGTAATAGGCTCGATAGCAATAGTCATGCCGGCCTTTAGCAAAGGACCACGCCCTGCCTTACCGTAATTTGGGACCTCGGGATCCTCATGAAGCGCATGGCCTACACCATGGCCGACTAGTTCACGAACAATACCCAGTCGGTATGTACGCAAAGTCCGCTCTATAGCTGCCGAGATATCACCCACATGGCAACCACTGCGAACAGTTGCTATAGCATTTTGCAAGGCCTGCTCCGTGCCCTTAATGAGGCGGGTCGTATCTGGAGTATACGCATCACCAATGCAAACCGTAATGCCCGCATCGGTTACCAAGCCTTTGTATGTCACACCAAAATCGTAATTAACAATATCCCCATTCTTAAATGGTCGATCGTTGGGAATACTATGTTGCACCTGCTCATTAACCGATATACAAATAACGTCGGGATAAGGTGACTTACCCTCGAAACCCAAAAAAGTTGGTTCGCCCCCCAGGCGCTCTAGTTCCTTGCGTGCGATGAGAGCCATCTCTCTTGGGGTTCGGCCAACCGCGCTTTCGCTACGCATGAGCTCGAGTATCGAAGCAAGCATACGGCCACCCATGCGCATGGCATCGATTTCATCCTTACTTTTTATCGAGATGTTCATACTGACATTCTAATCAATGCAAGCCACTATAGCATCATGAACACTACGCGGATCTTGAGAAGCATCGATGTCACAAACTCTTGCGCCAACCTGCTTAAAATGTGTGATGATCGGCAGGGTTACCGTGTGATATTCGCTAAATCGGTTGGCAATCGCGGCTTCAGTATCGTCTTGTCGGCCCCGACCAAGCAGACGAGCACGGACGACATCTTCGGATGCGGCCAAATGCACCACTGCACTTAGTGAAAAACGCTTCTTATCGACTTGTTCGAGCAACCAATCAGCCTGGGGAATGGTACGAGGGAAACCATCTAATACGAACTCCTCGCTCGTATTGATAAGATCCATGACTTTGTCCATGAGCTTAATCATCTCGTCGTCGCTGAGCAATTTACCTTCAAGCATTTCCTGACGTCGCTTACCAGTCACCAACACACGTAAAATTTCCCCCGTCGATATCCAGGCGTAGCCATGTTCATCGGCGAGCAACTTACCCTGCATACTCTTACCGGCGCCTGCAACGCCCATGAGGATAATCACTGAGACAGCCTCTCCCTAACTAGTTGCGCAATACGCGCGCCGTCAGCCGTACCTTCTGTTTTGGTCTTCACCTGGCCAATCACCTGTCCCATAGCCTGCGGGCCGCTAACTGACAGCTCACGTATGGAATCATCAATAAGTTGAGTCAATTCCTCATCACTAAGCTGTTTAGGTAGATACGCCTCAATAACCACCTTCTCGTCCAACTCGGCCTGAGCCCGCTCTTCATTACCGCCCTGTCTATACAAGTCGGCACTTTCCTTGCGCTTTTTAAGCTCTTTCATAAAAAGCGCAATAATCTCAGCATCTTCCAGACCTTGCTCACGCTTGCCCTTCGCTACCTTTTCGTAAAGGATAACGCTCTTAAGACCACGCAAGGTAGTAGCTAGGGTCTTGTTTCCGCCGAGGAGTGCGGCTTTCAGATCCTGCTCGATACGTTGTTCCAGCATCGCTAGCGTTGACCGAGTTTTATTTTCTTAATCTTAATAGCTTTGCGTTCTTGGCGCAAAATAGCCTTAGTCCGACGATCGCGTTTGCTAATCGGTTTTTCAAAAAATTGAGCTTGTTTAACAACAGCAATAGTGCCAGCTTGCTGGACTTTACGATTGAAACGACGCAATAAGTTCTCTGCAGATTCTTTAGCGTCTTTGCGGGTTACTTGTATCATGTTGTCTTTATTCTATGTTAACAGAGAGGTTTTTGCAAGAGGCAGCTATACATCACTTCTTATGTAAAATTCAGACTACTTGTTTCTTTTGAGCAGCACGTTGAGACTTCAATACGATGCTCTGCAATTCTTTAAAAATCGCAAACTGCTTATTCGTATGGTAAATCTTAGTATTGCCCTGCTTTTCGGAGATTAAAAAACCTACCTTTTCCAAACGCTTTAACTCGCGCTGAATATTCCCGGCATCTTCCTTAATCAATTTCGCGAGTCCACGAACATGAGTCTTAAAATCAGGATATTTAGCATAGATCACGATGATCTTGCGGCGAACTCTGGAAGTGATAAATACGTCTAACATAAGCTTCTTATTGTCATTCAAACAACGTAAAAAAGTATAGCGGAGGCCTAGCAAGTTTTCAACCTAAATTTAATGTTTGTCGCCTAAAACCCTATAATGCTGCTATGTACGTAGAAGTTTTTGTGGGTGACGCAACATTCCGTGGTCAGGAAGCGTTAACCTACATGTGCACTCAAAAGCTAAAAAAAGGCAGCCTAGTTATTGCGCCACTGCGTGACAAAAAAGTATTGTGCATAGTAAAGACAATTGTAGAAAAACCGTCTTTTGCAGTTCGTTCGATCCTCGAGGTCCTTGCTATTAGTCCACTACCACTGGCCTCGATAAAACTCTTAGAATGGATGCATAGTTATTATCCCGCTCCATTGGGCGTAATTACTCAACTATTCCTGCCACGTGGCCTTTCAAAAATATCAATCACCAGCGAGCCCCAGGCCGAGAATTGGCATGGGCCCCCACTGCCAATCCTAACCGACGATCAACAAAAGGCTATTCGCACAATATCTGGCTCCGGACTTCATATGTTGCATGGGGATACTGGAACCGGTAAAACGAGGGTATATATAGAACTCACTAGAAAAACTCTTGAATCCGGCAAATCAGCCCTAATATTGACACCAGAAATTGGGCTTACAGCGCAACTAGCCGAAGACTTTAAAAATGTCTTTGGCCACCGCGTGCTTGTACTGCATTCGCAGTTAACAGATGCTACTCGCCGCAAACTATGGCTTGAAATACTCACCAAACAAGAACCCATCATTGTTATAGGCGCACGATCAGCCTTATTTAGCCCCTTGCGATCCCTTGGCTTACTGGTTGTCGACGAAGCCCACGAAACTGCCTACAAGCAGGATCAATCGCCCTACTATATGACTACCCGCGTCGCCGCCAAACTAGCAAACATCCATAATGCAACTCTAGTACTGGGCTCAGCCACGCCGCTCGTAAGTGATTATTTTGTAGCGGCAGCCAAAGCAAGACCACTCATACGCATGCAACAACTAGCAGCTAACTCAGAAAATACCCATCCTAAAATTTCAATCATTAATCTGCGAGATACAAATAATTTTACTCGCAGCAGTTATTTATCGAACGACCTTATACATGCAATTACTCAGACGATTAATCGTGGTGAACAAGTTTTACTGTATCTCAACCGGCGCGGTACAGCTCGGATTATTTGTTGCGATATGTGTGGCTGGCAGGCTCTCTGCCCTCATTGTGATCTACCCTTGGTGTATCATGGCGATCATCACCGAATGATCTGTCATACGTGTGGCTATCGCAGCCCCAACCCTACATCTTGTCCGAGCTGCAGCAGCGCCTCAATTACCTTCAGAAGCGTAGGCACCAAAGCAATAACAGCCGATGTAGCCAAAATTTTTCCAAAAGCCAAGATACAACGTTTTGACGCCGACAATAAGGATCCTGACCGCTTAGAAAAACACTTTAAAACAATCCAAAAAGGTGACGTGGATATTCTCATCGGCACCCAGACGCTCGCAAAGGGCCTTGACCTTCCAAAACTAGCTCTAGTTGGTGTAATAATTGCTGAGACAAATCTATTCCTTCCGGACTTCACCGCACAGGAACGAACATATCAGCTCCTGAGTCAAGTAGTGGGACGGATTGGCAGAGGGCATCGTGCCGGTCAAGCTATCATTCAGACATACACACCAAATAATCTTTTATTACAACAAGCGATTACAAAAAATTGGAGTGACTTCTACAACGCTGAACTAAAGCAGCGAGCACAGTTCAACTTTCCCCCCTTTTGTTATCTCCTTAAACTAACCTGCCGACGAGCCACTGACAGCTCAGCTGAATCGACGGCCGAAAAACTGGCCGAAAAACTAAAAAAAGAATATCCTTTCATCACTATTGAAGGTCCCAGCCCTTCATTCCACCAAAAAATTGGCGGCAAGTTTCAATGGCAAATTGTTATTAAGGCAAAAGATCGCAAAGACCTAACGGCGATCATACGTTCACTTCCAAGTGGCTGGTCTTATGACATCGATCCAAGCAATCTTTTGTAATCATCACCGAAGACAGATATACTTTATCTATCCTATGCACAAAGAAGACATCATAGCCCTGCCCAACAAACACCTAAGAGAAAGGTCCAAAAAAATTGGCGTTGTTAGTGAACAAACGGCGGCATTAATTGCGGACATGAAATCAGCCACACTCGACTGGGAAGATAACCGCAAACACGAATTAGGGGTTGCATTAGCAGCCATACAAGTAGATCGGCCTCTGAGAATTGTCATTATACGTAATGATTTTAACAACAAGGACGATCGCTCTTTTACGGTATTTATCAACCCCGAAATTACCAAATTAGAAGGTGTGATTGAACAAGATTTTGAAGGTTGCCTCAGCGTACCAGACATTTATGGCAAAGTACCCCGTCACAGCAAAATTCGTATTAAAGCACTGGATGAACAGGGCCGTCCCTTTCGTGTGTCAGCCGAGGGATTCCTAGCCAGAGTATTCCAACACGAAGTTGACCATACTAATGGCATAGTGTTTATAGATCATATTAAGAATAAACCCAAGGCTTTCTTTAAACTAAAAGAGGATGGCCAACTGGAGCAGCTCGACTATGAAAAAGACATCCAAACCAATAGTCTTCTTTGGTAGCGGACCCGTTGCCGCCGAGAGTTTGGCTCTGCTTGCCAAGGACTTTACGATTGAAGCAGTTATAACCAAACCGCGAGCCCACCACCACCTTGGAACGGTGCCTGTGCTTGAACTGGCGGAGTCTTTAAAATTGCCTATCCATACTGTCGGCAATAAACGAGATCTGGATGCCCTATTCAGTCGCAACTCGATCACAAGCAGATTAGGTGTTCTAATCGACTTTGGGATCATTGTATCGCAGCAAGTCATCGACTACTTTCCTCTTGGGATCATAAATAGCCACTTCTCAATTTTGCCAGAATGGCGGGGTCCAGATCCCATAAGCTTTGCTATCTTAAGTGGGCAAAAAAAGACTGGTGTTAGCCTTATGTTTCTAGTCGCTGCTATGGACGAAGGACCCCTGCTTGGGTACAAAGAACAAACAATAGACGCCACAACAACTACACCAGAGTTGACCAAAAGATTGATCACCCTAAGCCATAGCCTTCTCCTGAGCCATCTACCAATCCTTATGGCTGGTCAACATGAGGGTTCACCGCAAACGATCACCGGAAAAGAGGTATCGTACTCGCGCAAGCTCACCAAAGAGGATGGCGAGATAGACTGGAACAAACCGGCTGAAATCATCGAAAGAGAAATCCGAGCTTTTATAGAATGGCCCAAAAGCCACACCAAGTTTGGTGACTTAGATGTAATAGTTACCCATGCCCACGTCGTAACAGAGTCTGGCACCCCCGGTCGATCAACGGTTATCAACAAGCTTCCAGTCGTATATTGTGGCCAAGATGCCCTGGCCATCGATCAGCTTAAACCCGCTGGTAAAAAAGAAATGACCGGCCAGTCGTTCCTAGCCGGTTATAGAAATAAAATCATTAACTAATACTGTTGTGGATACTGGGGTGGCTGATATGTTGGTTGGGCTGCGGGCTGTGTATTCGCAGCGAGTATCTGAGGGGCAGCTTGCCTGATTTCCTGTTTGAGCTTTTCGAATTCACTCGAAACAACGTCTTTGTAGTTCGGAAAATTGGCCTCTAACCAATGCAAAGCACCGGCTTCATCGTTACGATCGATAAACTGCTCAAATTCGCTTAATTGCGCATCCGTCATCTGTTCGGCAAGCTTCATCCCGACTCTCATCTCTAACGTTTCATAGATGTGCGCTAAAAGCTTTTTCTTGTCCTCCGGCGGTAAGGCCGAAAGTCCCAGTTCTTGCAACAGATCGTCGTCGAGCTTAATCATAAGAGCTATCCCCTAAATTTATTCTACCACGCAGTTCGTATTCTACACTACAACTTACGCACAACGGTAGATCGAGTAAAGAATTCAAGATGATCCCCATCTTGTAGATCAAGACGCGAAGTAGTTTTTAGACCAACGCCACACATCTCACCTTCGTTAACTTCTTTAACATCTTGAGGTCCACGTCTTAAATTCGTAACCTCCACCTCAGCTAATGTATCGGATCCGCGCATCACACGTACAAATGCTGGGGTAATCAGTTTACCCTTAGTAACTTCGCCTCCGCATATAATCTCTGTCTTGGTCGTTTTAAAAACCGCACGCACCACCAGACGGCCAGACGCCGTCTCAACAACTTCTGGAGCCAGCAAGCCGCCTAGGGTGGCTTTAGCGTCGTCAATCAGCTCATAAATGACTGAATACAGTTTAATAGAGACTTTATCGCGACTAGCCAAGCGTTTAATATTGGCTGGTACCGTCACATTAAAACCATAGATTACAGCCTTGCTCGTGGCGGCATGATGAACATCGTTATCTGTTATTTGACCAACCCCAGAGCTTACAATACGAACGGCAACTTCGTCAGTATCTAATGATTTCAAACTGTCTAACACAGACGTTAACGAACCCTGTACGTCGGCACGCACTATGACATTCATCTCTTGGACCTGATTGTTACGATTAATCATACGTATCAGTTCGGTGCTATTCATATCAGTACGAGTACTCTTGGAAGTTCTTTGGATGGCCATCTGTTCTGTCTGAATCCGAGCTAATTTTTCATTTTTTACAACAACAAACTCATCACCAAACTCGGGCAATGCTTTAAAACCGCTAATTACTACAGGGGTAGATGGTCCAGCCTTTTGAATAGCAAGTGCATCCGTAGAATACAAAGAGCGTATTTTGGCATATGTTGCACCTGCTACAACAAAGTCACCTACTCGTAGTGTACCTTCCTCTATTAATGCATGGGCCACAGATCCTCGACCCTGCTCCACGTGGGCTTCAATAATCAGCCCCCTTGCCGGTTCATCAATCGCGGCACGCAAGTCTTCAACATCGCTCAAAAGCAATATCATATCTAGCAATTTATCGACGCCCTCTTTGGTCTTGGCGGAAACGGGCACAATAATTGTATCCCCACCCCACTCCTCGATCAGTAAGTCGTTATCAGACAGCTGTTGCTTGACCTTATTGAGATCAGCCCCCTCTTTGTCGATCTTGTTAATCGCAATAATCATCTTAACGCCGGCTTTACGGGCAAAACGGATAGCCTCTAGCGTCTGTGGCTTAATACCATCGTCGGCGGCGACTACGATAATAGCAATATCGGTTAGATGAGCTCCATGTTCGCGAATCGCAGCAAACGCTTCGTGGCCCGGCGTATCTAGAAGAGTGATCAAACGATCGGCGTGTGTCACCTGATAGGCAGAGATATGCTGCGTTATACCGCCTGCCTCGCCTTTGGCTACCTGAGCGCCACGTATGGCGTCCAGGAGACTCGTTTTACCGTGATCGACGTGACCCATGACAGCAACAACCGGAGGACGTGGTACGGCTTGGTCGCTTGTTGAGCGACGTTTTTCCCTGCTAGGCAGGACATCATCTTGAGTCTTTTTGGTTAACTCAACATCGAGACCTAGCTCCTGCACAATTATCTGAGCAGTGTCAAAATCGATTTGTTCATTAACGGTTGCCATGACACCGTTTTTCATTAGCTCGCCAATCAAGCGGGTCACTGGCAAATCTAAACTATCAGCAAGAGTGCCAACAGTGATCATATCCTCTATTTCAATGGTTCTGGCCATCCGTTGACTCCTTCCTGCCGACAGAGCGGCTTAACTACTTAGCGCTTTTTAGACTAAGAGCAATTTTCCGAGCCTCGGTATCTATATCGAGTACTTTAAATTGCTTCTTTTCGTTGAGCTTAAAGATTTGCTGCGGATCAACTGCTTCGTCATCGCTCATCTCGGAGACATGTACCAGCGCCTCGACCGCCGAAGAAAGCTGTACGAAGGCACCAAATGGAGTAATCCGAGTAATCTTACCCTCAACAATGTCGCCCTTTTTGAAAGCTTTCACTTCTTCGATCCAGGGGTCCTGGGTCATTTGTTTCAGACTCAAAGAAAGACGATCTTTATCGATAGCAATTATCTTGGCCTTGATAGTCTCGCCGACCTTTACATAGTCGCGCGGGTCTTCCACACGCTCCCAAGATATCTCAGAGATATGGATAAGACCTTCGATACCCTGTACGTTCACGAAGGCACCAAAGTCTATAACACCAGTAACGACACCTTCCACCACATCGCCAACTTTAAGTTCGGCAAAACGAGCCTGCATGTCATCCTTAACCGCCTCTTTTTCAGAGAAGATCAGTTTGTTATCTTTACGACTTACATCTAAAATTCGAGCGCGGATTGGTTTATTAACCAGAGCGTTCAGCTTTTGTAGAATCTCATCTTTATCGGCACCAGATACGCGTGGGTAGTGGCCTGCCGCTAATTGACTAACTGGCAAGAAACCGCGTATACCCTCTAGCTCCACTAATAGACCACCTCTGTTAGCGTCGTACGGACTAACCTCGACGATTTCCTGGTCATCAAACAGACGCTTCAGTTCGTCCCAGCCACGATCTTTCGCAGCTCGGCGCATACTTAATAGCGCATAACCTTCCTCGAGTTCTGGGTCGATAACACTTACGGTTATCGTCTGTCCGGGCTCAAGTACTTGGCCGTGGCCAATCTCGCGACGCATTACTACGCCGACGCCTCTAGCTCCCAGGTCAATCCAGACCTCATACTTCTTGACCGAACTTACTACACCTTCAATAACGTCTCCAGCCTCAAGCTGTTTGACGTCTTGCCCAGCGAGCAAGTCATCCATTGTTACCGTACTCTTTGTTGACATGTCCTACCATGCCTCCTTCGAATGTATTTCTGTCGCTAGAGTCCATGACTTTAGCGCAAGATTATTCTTATTATACCTGCTCTAGCCCCTTTGGTCAAAAGAGTTATGGAAGCCCTACCAGCCGACATGCTAAACTGATTACAGTATGTACCTGGCTATTGATATCGGGGGGACAAAAACGCTGGTTGCCGAATTAACCAACTCGGGTGTCGTCAAACAGCGCATTCAGTTTCCTACGCATAAAACATATGCATTTTTTAGAGGTGAGTTGGCAGACACTGTAGCTAAAATGTCAACATCAGATATAACTGCTATCGGCGTAGCGGCGCCGGGCAAAATAGACCGCGAGCGAGGTGTAGGCCTGGTTATGGGGAATCTTCCCTGGAAGAATGTACCTTTGCGGAAGGATATCGCGGCCATGCTGGATTGCGACAATATAATTATAGAAAACGATTCTAAAGCGGCTGGTCTGGCAGAGGCCCTGGCCCTTAAAAAACAGTTTAATCGTGTGCTCTACGTAACAATCGGCACCGGTATTGGCGTTGCTTTGATTGTCGATCAAAAGATCGACCCTGCCCTAGCGGATGCAGAAGGCGGACATATCATCCTGCAGTATGGTGATAAGTTGCTCACTTGGGAAGAAATTGCATCTGGTAGAGCCATCGTGGAACGATTTGGCAAGAGAGCTGACACCATAACCAAAGAGAAAGCCTGGAA
>Ga0111539_10003244_pt1 | contig 21507 bp, 22 predicted proteins | sample RhiMethybrSRZTD1_FD_79667 | JGI IMG/M metagenome (GOLD analysis project Ga0111539, IMG submission 79667) | Populus rhizosphere microbial communities from Tennessee, USA - Rhizosphere MetaG P. TD hybrid SRZTD1 (version 2) (version 2) | ecosystem: Host-associated > Plants > Roots > Rhizosphere >...
CTGCAGCTGTCGCCGCTGCACGTCGGATCGGCGCTGCTGGCAGCCGCAGCCGCGGGTGTAGGCGCCCTGGCCCTCGCGAGCCTGGTCGGATACTCGCCGACCCGCCTGTCGCAGTTGCTCGAGGAGACCAAGCGCCCTGACCGGACCGAACGGGCCGCCGAAATCGCGCGTCGCGAGACCGAGTATCTGGCGGTTGCGACGTGTTACACCGCGCTGGGCTGGGGTGTTGGCGTCTGGGCGGTCGCCGACGCCGTCGACGCCGCGAACCAACCCGCGGCGTTCGTCGTGTTCGTGTTGGCGATGCTGCTCCTGGCGGGCAGCCTGCCGATGTCGATCGCGCAGGTTCGCGCCGAACGCGCCCTGCTGGCCGTGTTGCCCGTCGTGCGCGCTGGTTGGTTCGCGCTGCGCTGGCCGCTGGTCCTGCCGCTCTTGGCAATCACGCGCCTCTGCCTGCACGTGCTGCGCATCCGCCCGGACCCGCAACCGGACACCGCCAACGTGCAGAAGCAGGTCATGGCGGCCGTGGCCGACACGGTCGCCGACGACACCTTGCCGCACCCCGAGCGCACCTGGATCGGCAACATCGTCGCGTTGAAGGACCTGCAGGTCTCGACCGTGATGACGCCGCGGCCCGACCTCATCGCGTTGCCCGATTCGACGCCGCTGCGAGTGGCCGTAGAGAAGGCGCTCGCCCACGGCTTCTCGCGCTATCCGGTCTATCGGGATCGCATCGACGAGATCACGGGCGTCTTCCACGTGAAGGACGCGCTGCGGCTCTTGGCCGATGCCAAGCAGGCTCAAGCACCCGTTCGACCGATGCTGCGCGAACCGCTCTTCGTCCCGGAGACGAGTGGGGTCGCGCTGCTGTTGCGGCGCTTCCAGGCTGGCCACCAGCACATGGCGATCGTGATCGACGAGTACGGGACTACGGCCGGAATCGTGACGGTCAGGGACATCCTCGAGGAGATCGTCGGCGACATCGGCACGGAATACGATCCGATCCAGGACACACGGGACCAGGAGCAGGTCCGGGTCGTCGAAGCGGGACGCGTGGTCGAGATCCCGGCGCGAACGAGCGTTGCCGAGCTCAATGGCCTGATCGGCACGCAGCTGGCCGATGGCGCCGACTACGACACCGTCGCCGGTCTCATGATCTCCAAGTTCAACCACATCCCGGTCGTCGACGAGACGATCGTCGTGGACGGGGTCGAGTTCCGCGTGCTGCAAGCGGATGAACGCCGCGTACAGCGCGTGCGCGCAACGAGTCTGTCGCCGGAGCCGGCCGAGGACACGGGTTGATGGACGAGGGTGCGGCGACCATCCGCGCCCGCGCGCGCGGCGCCACGACGCTGGTCGGCGTGGTGTGGAGACGCACGGACTTCCGCGAGAGCAGCCGCATCGTGACCTGCTTGTCCCGCGAGCAGGGCCGGATCTCGGGCCTCGCGAAGGGCGCACACCGCGGCGACTCGCCGTTCCTGGGGCGTCTCGACTTCCTCAACGAGGTCCGGGGCACGTTCTCGGCGGATCGCGGCGGACTCCGCCTGCTGCTGCGCGCCGAGCTCGTGCGCGAGCGGCGCGCCTTGCGTGAGCCAGCGCGGTTCCTCGCCGCGAGCCACCTGGCCCAGCTCTGCGACTTCGCGATGCCCGACCGCGCCGAGCCCGCCGTCTACGACCTCCTCGTCGGCGGGCTGAACCTGCTCGAGCTCTGTCCCGGTGCGGCGATCCCCCACATCGTGCTCGGACTCGAATTGCGCTACCTCGAACTGCTCGGCGCCTTGCCGGACCTGCAGCGCTGTTCGGTCTGCGGCAATGGCCTGCCCGGCGGCGCCTTCGTGAACTCGGACTCCCCGGGTCTCGTCTGCCGCACGCATGCCACGCCAAAGCACCGCGCGATCCCCGCCGCGGCGCTGGGGCTATTGTGCACGCTGCGCGCCACCGCGGGCCGCGAATGGCCCGACCTGCAACCTGCGCTCGCGCCGCGCCTCGCTGCCCCGTTGCCGGCGTCGTGGCTGCTCGCGGCGACCGAACAACGCTCGCGCCTGCGTCATCTCGTCTTCGATCACTAGCACGCCGCCTTGCGGCGGCGATCAACTGCACTGCCACGCGCAGAAAACCCTCGCAGCCGCGAACGCGAGCCCCGAACATGACCGCGATGCCCCGGCGGCGCCCGCTCCTGCCACTTGCCCTTCTGCTCTGCAGCTGTGCTGCCGCGCCGCCGCGAGAGGACCCGGAGCAGGACCTCGCCAAGGCGGAGGGCCTCGTCGCCGCCGGTTCGTGGCAGGCGGGCCTCACCGCACTGGAGCCGCTGGCCGGCAACGCCTGCCCGAAGCGCCTGCGGGATCGCCGCGAATACTGCGCTGCCACGGCACAGATGGGGCTCGGTGAGCCGTGGGCCGCCTTCGAGCTGCTCGAACCGTTCCCCGACAACTATCCGCACAGCCCGCTGCGGCCCAACGTGGTCGAGTTGATCTGGCAAGCCGGCCGCACGCTCGCGGCGCGCAATGGCGGCTTCCTGTTCTTCTGGTCGGATCGGAACGCCTCGCAGACCATCCTCGAGCACCTCGTCACGCGGCACCCGGACACGCCGCGGCTCGCCGACGCCCTGCGCCTGCTCGGCGACATGGCCTACGAGGACGGAGACTACGAGATCGCGCAGCAGCGCTTTCGCGACCTGATGCTGAATCGGCCCGAGAGCGAATGGACCGGGTATGCGCAGTTCAAGTTCGCGATGGCGATCGTCGACAGTCTGCAGGGCCCCGACTACGACCTCGAGCGCATGGTCCACGCCGTGCGCGAGCTCGATGGCTTCCTGGCCACCAAGCCCGAGCGCCCGATGGAGGTGCAACAGGCCGAACAGGCTCGCGCCCGGCTGCTCGAATGGCAAGTCGAACGCCACCTGCGCATCGCCGCCTTCTACGAACGCGTCGGCAACCAGGCGGGGCGCCGCCATCACCTCGACATCGCTGCCAGCAATCAGTTCGCGAGCACGGCCGCACATGCGAAGGCGGTCGAGGCCCGCGACGCCTTCGAGCGCTCCCTCGTCGAGGCGAGCGCGAAGCCCAGCCAATGAGAGCATGCTCGGCGCGAGTCCGGATGCTGTTCGCCGCGGGCCTCGGTGCGATGCTCGCGGGTTGCGGCTACACGTTCGGTACGGGGCTCGAGCAACGCGGCGTGCGCTCGATCGCCTTGACGGTCGTAGGCAACGAGACCTACCGCCAGCGCCTCGAGGCCGAGCTCGGGCTCGCACTCTCGCGCCAGCTTCACGACGCGACGGGCCTCGTGCTGGCCGACCGCAGCACCGCGGATGCGACGCTGCACGTCGTCTTGAGCGAGGCGCACGAGCGCACGCTGGTCACGGGGCTGCGCACCGATCCGGTGCGCGAAGGCGCCTTCGAAGCCGCCGTGCGCATCCGCCTGGTGGGGCGCGACGGCACCGTGCTGATCGAGCGGCGCCTGCTCGATCGCACGGAGTTCCGCTCCCCGATCGGCGAAGATCTCACGAGCGCGCGCAACGAGCTCGTGGAGGACCTCGCGCGCAAGATCGCGCTGGCACTCGAGAGCGATTTTTGAGCGGCCGCCTCGAGCGGCGGTTGGCTCAACTCACTTGCCGCTCTTGCCGGCGTCCTTCGGCTTCTCAGCGTCCTTGGGCTTCTCCTCGGACTTCGCCTTCGGAGCAACCGACACCCAGGCCCGCACGATCGCAGGCGGGTTCGCGAGTCTGCCTTCGCCTTCCGTACCCGTCGCCTCGATCTCCTTCAGTGTCGTGTCGACGCCCTCGACGACCTGTCCCCAGATCGTGTAGCCGCCGTCGAGACTCTGCCGCTCGCCGAACGTGATGAAGAACTGCGACCCGTCCGTGTTGGGTCCCGCGTTCGCCGTGCTCAGGACGCCGGCCTTGTCGTGTTTGCGACCGCCGGTGAACTCCCCGCCGAACTGGTAGCCGGGACTGCCCGAGCCGTTGCCTTTCGGGCAGCCGCCCTGGGCCATGAAGCCCTTGATGATGCGGTGGAACTTGAGACCGTCGTAGAAGCCGAGACGCGAGAGGTAGATGCCGTTCGTGACGTGCATCGGCGCGGTGTCGGGATGGAACTGGATCTTCAACGGCCCGACCGTCGTCTCGACGTGCCAGAAGTAGTCGCTCTTGTCGTCGAACTTCTGCTTCGGCGGAGCCGTCAGGGACGTGCGCCAGTTCGGCGACTTCTTGTCGACCTTCTGCTTCTCGATGAACTCGTCGATCGCGACGACGGCAATGTCCTTGGCAGTGGTCGCGTCGTCCTTCGGCGCTTTCACCGCGCTTTTGGCGCTACTCTCCTTCGCCTGCGGCTTTTCGCCTTCCTGCGCTGGCAGCGCCACAGCAAGGCAAAGGAACGTGGAAATGGCAGTGGATTGGGGGTGGTTCATGGTGCGGCGATCATACGGACGCGACTCCGCAGATCGACACGATCGGTCGCGCGGGAAACGACGGTTTGCGTGGACCGCAGCCCCTTGCCAGGCCCGCCGTGTTTCGGAGCCAGCTGTGGCTCCGAGCGCGAAATCGGTCCGACGAAACCCACAGCGAGTGCGCGCGGGTTGCGGGCCCCTGCCCGGACGCGCGCTGATCGAAAGACGGCCGGCTCGGCTCACGTGCCGGTCTTGCCGGCGTCCTTCGGTTTCTCGGGCTCTTTCGGCTTCTCGGCGTCCTTGGGCTTCTCCGCTTCGGCAGCCTTCTTCGCGACCGAGATCCACGTGCGCACGATGGTCGGCGAGTTCGGTGTCGGGCTGCCTTGTCGGTTGCCCCTGGCTTCGAGCTCCTTCAAGGTCTCCATGCCCTCGACCACCTCGCCCCAGATCGTGTGCTTGCCGTCCAGGTGCGGAGTAGGCACGAACGTCAGGAAGAACTGCGAGCCGTCGGTCTTCGGCCGGCCCGTGTTCGCAGTGCTCAAGATGCCCGGCTTGTCGTGCTTTCTGCCACCATTGAACTCGCCGTCGATCGTGTATCCCGGGCCGCCCCTGCCGGTGCCGAATGGGCAACCGCCCTGGGCCATGAAACCCGTGATGATGCGGTGGAACTTGAGCGCGTCGTAGTAGCCGAGCCGCGCGAGGTAGATCCCACACGTCACGTGCATCGGCGCCGTGTCGGCGAAGAAGCGCACCTTGACGAGTCCAACCGACGTTTCGACGTGCCAGAAGTAGTCGCACTGTGCGTCGAACTTCTGCTGCGGTGGCGCCTGCAGGTTCGTGCGCCAGTCCGCCGCGCTCTTGTCGACCTTCTGATTCGCGATGAACGCATCGATCGCGACGACGGCACTGTCCTTGGCAGTGGTCGCGTCGTCCTTCGGCGCGTTCGTCTCGGCCTTGGGGCCGCTCTCCTTTGGCTGAGGCTTCTCGCCTTCCTGGGCTGGCATGGCCACGGCCAGGCCGGCAAGGCAGAGGAACGTGAGAACAGCAGTTCGTCGGGGGTAGTTCATGGGGCGGCGATCATAAGAACCCCGCTCCGCGAAGCGACACACGAGCCACTCGCAGGCGAGCTACGAACCGTTGCTGGCCTGCCGTCTGGGCTCTTGGCAAACAGTCGGGAGCCAGCGCGCGTCGTTCTGCCAGCGCGGCACTCCGACCTGGAGCCAATGCAGGATGCGCGCGACGCGATGGTAGTACTGGTGATACTGCATCACTTCGGCGTGCCCACCGGCCGCAATCCTGGCGCGGTCCGCGTCGCGGTCCAGCCATTGCGCGATCTTGTCGAGCGCTTCGTCCTCGTCGCGGTACCAGACCAGGTGTTCGCCGTCCTTGAAGACGTGCTCGAGCTTCGGCACGTAATGCGTCAAGTGGAACGCGCCGCACGCGAGCGTCAGGAATGTCCGGTTGCTGAAGTAGAAGGTGTCGTCGTTGATCTCGTTGACGCCGAGCACGATGCGCGACGAAGCACAGATGCGCGCGTAGCCGCAGTTGTCGATCGGCGGATGGATGCGCAGGCCGTCGTGCAGGTGCTCCCAGCGATTCCAGTGCAGGCCGAACACTTCGGTCCGGAAGCGCCGGCCGATCCTGGACAGGAACGACGCGCGCTGGCCGCGCCGGCCAGGGCCACCGATGAACGCGACGTCGCGCTGGAACGGCTGTACCTTCGCCGGATGATGAAAGCGCGGCGAGAAGCCGCTCATCGAGAAGGCCATGTTGTCGAGACCGCGTTCGCCGAGCCATGAGAACCTGGCCGGATTGCTCATGCACACGAGATCCGCGAGCGCGAAGTAGTCGGCGACCGAGCCGTCGAGCGCCTCGAGCGCCTCTTCACACCAGATGACGAGTCGCGCGTCGCGGCGGAACTCGTCGGCGAGCACCACCGGAAGGTCGCGGAAGAAGACGAAGACCACGTCGGGGCGGAACCGCCGGAACTCGGCGCGCGCCACGCGGTGCGCCATGCCGACGCCGAGCCAGCGACGCACCTTCGCGAGGTTGCGCCAGCGCACCGTGACGCCGTGGGCGCGGAACGACTCGACCAACGCGCCGGTGCACCGCGTCCGCGACATGCTCTTGCCGAAGAACAGCACGCGGCGCACGGGTCCGAGGCGCGAAGGAATCAGGCCTGGCGTGATCGACGGCAGCACGACGTCGCCGCACGCAGCGCGCGACGTCGCATCGACGGTAGGAGAGACCCCGTCGCCTTGGCTCGATCGTTCCGGTTGTGAGGGCCCGATGATTCTGGCAGTCACGATGGCCCCCGATCAGGCCGTGGATGCGCGTCTGGGTCGAACCCGGCCGATGCTTCTCGCACCTCTACCTCGATTCGGCCCTCGCTACACGCGCGCGGAACATATAGCGAAGCGCCTCCACCACGCCACCACCAGTTCTGGAAGAACGCGGGGAACAGCGGCGGCCGACCTTCCAACAGGTAGCGGGCGCGCTGACCGAGCCATGCCATGCGCAGTTCGCGGCCACCACGCCACCATCGCCCTTCGCCGAGTTCGCCCCTTGTTCGGTAGAGGCAGCCGCGCATCGAACAGCATCGCGTGAACTCCGTACTCTCCTGCAGGCAGCGCCGGATCCGGCTGCGCCAGTAGCGCGCGCGCTCACGTGCCGCGCGCATCCGCACCTGTTCGCTCTCGACTGCATCGCGGACGAGGCCGGCTTGCATCAGCGCCGCCGCGGCAACACCGGGCTCGAGCTCCGTGCGATCGCGGACGAGCCGCGCTGCGACCGCGATCCGCGAGCGCTTCGTCGCCCCGGACCGGCACGACAGCGTTGCGGATTGCAGATCGAGCACGGCCAGCGAGCCGTCGCGCATACGCACGAAGTTGTCGCTGTGCAGATCGCGGTGCAGGATGCCAGCCGCGAGCAGGCGCAGCGCGAGCGCCGCCTCGTCGGCAAGGCGGGCGCGCGGATCGGACTCGGCTCCACTCGCGGCGACGAGCGCCGAAAGCACGAGCATCGACCGCGCCGGCAGCAGCCAGCGGCGCTCGGTGCGAGCATCGACGACTTCGGGGCACACGATGCCGGCCGCCGCGGTCGCGCGCAGCAGGCGCGCCTCGTGCACGGCAGGCAGCTCGCGCAGCAGGTAGCGCAAGCGGTCCTTGCCGCGCGGGAAGGCCATCACCTTCACGTAGACCGGTCCCGACGGCAGCGTGCCGCGATGCACGGCGCGAACGAGTCGCCCCTGTACGAGCTCGAGATCCGCGGGCAGGCGACCCGTCGAGGCGAACGCGCGCCACCAACCTTCGAGCGTCTCGCGGTCGCCCGGGTGTCCTGCTGCCTCCGCCATCAGCCACGTTCCTGCCGTTCGGCCAGCAGCCGCGCATAGAGCTCCTGCGTGCGCAACGCGGCGCGCACGGGGTCCATGTCGAGGCGCGCGCGGCGCAACGCCGCCTCGGAGCACTGCCGCCGCAGCGGCTCGTCGCGCAGCAGCCGCACGATTTCCGCGGCCAGGGCTTGCGGTGTCTCGGGGCACGCCATTCCGGGCACCTCGCCGGCCCGGCGCACCGCGACCAGGTCCGGCAGGATGCCGCGCTGCGTCGCCACGACCGGGAGGCCGAACGCCATCGCGTCGCAAACGGCCCGGCAGGTGCCGTCGCTGCCGGGCACGAGAAACAGGAAGACGTCGAGCGAGCGCAGCGCCGCGTCGTAGTCGGCTCCGGCCTGGTAGCCCGGCAGCACGACGTGCTGCCCCAGCTGCAGGCGCATGATCGGCGCCGTCACGTGCTCGCGCGTGTCCTGCTCGTTGCCGCGACCGAGCAGCGCGAACCGCACGGTCGGAACCGCATCGGCCACGGCGCGCGCGGTCGCCCACAAGAGGTCGAAGCGGCGGTGCGGTTGGATACGCGCCGTGATGCCGACCACGCGCTGGTCCGGTCCGATCCCCCACCGCGCACGGTGGTTCGGCCCATCGAGGTCGCGGCGCTCCGTGACGGGCTCCTGAAGCAGCACGGACTCGGCGGCGAGTCGAAAGCGGCTCTGCACGCCTTGTCGTGCAGCCGCGGTCGGAGCGATGACGCCGGCCGTGCGGCGGAACGCGTAGGCCTCGCGCCAACCGCGCGGTGGCGCTTCCGGCTCGTAGAGCGTGCGCACGATCGCCGGCGGCCGGGTCAGCCGCCGGCACGCCAGCGTCGCGAGCAGGTGGTCGGCGGGCAGGTGGCAATGCACGAGCGCGTAGCGGTCGCGCCGCAACAACACGCGCAGCGCCGCGATGTCGCGCAACAGCGATGCCGGGCGGAAGTGTTTGCGCAGCTCGAGCCCCGCGACGACGGGCAGGCCGCCTTCCCAGAGCGCCTGGGCGACCCTGTGCTCGCCGCCGCGATGCACGAAGCCCCCCTGGGCGAACGTCACGTCGTTTCCGAGCGCGCGCAAACGCACGGCCGAGCGGATCGCCGGATCCGCGGGCCCCGTCCACTTGTAGTTGGCGAACAGGTGCAGGATGCGCGCGTCGGCGAGCGGGCTCATGCAAGGCTCCCGGAGCGCGGCAACCGCCACAGGCGCCAGTACTTCTTCCAATCGGTGTAGGCGGCCATCGCGGCGCCGACGAAGCCGCGCCAGCCATCGAGGAACCCGAGCCTCAGCACGAGGCTCTTCACGAACACCGCCGGCGGCCGCACGAGCAGGTCGAACGGATTCGCGGTGCAACCTTCCGCGGCCAACGCGCGCGCCGCGATGCGCGAGAACGAGTCGATCGTGCGCAGGTGGTGGCGGAAGCTGCGATAGCTCAGATGCTCGATGCCGGGCTCGAGCCGCACGGCTGACAAACCGGCCCCGAGCTCGACGCGATCGTGCGGGTTGCGGCCACCCCACCGGCCCCGGCGGCGGTCGAACAACCGCAGCTTGCGATCGGGCCAGGACAACCCGTGACGCACGACGCGCCCCAGGTAGTGATTGTACCGCGGGAACTCGTATCCGGGTGCTCTGAGACCGGTCTGCTGCAGACTGCTCACGAGCGCGCGCAGGGCTTCCGTGCAACGTTCATCGGCGTCGAGACAGAACACGTAGTCGTGCCGGCACTGCTCGATCGCGAACTGCTTCTGCTCGCGATGACCGGGGAACGGAGCGTTGACGACCACGCGCGCGCCGAGCTCGGCGGCGATCGCGCGCGTGCCATCGGTGCTGCCGCTGTCGACGACCACGACTTCGTCGCAGAACGACAGCGAGCGCACGCAGTCGGCGATGCGATCGGCTTCCTGGTAGCAGATCACGCAGCCGCTGATCGGCGTACGCGCCGGCTCAGGCTCCACTCGCCGCCTCGGCGGTCCCACCGTCCGCCGGTGTTTCTGCCTGGCCCAGCAACTGCGCGTGGATCCGTTGCAGCGAGTCCTGGATCTCGATCAGGCGCTTGCCCCAGTCCTGCAGGCGACCGTCCTGTTCGACCGCGCTGGCCGCAGCACGCATCACGCGGTGGCGCTCCTCGGCCGACAGGCCGAGCTTCTGATGCAGCAGATACTGATTGCTGTAGCCGAGCACCTGGTTCCACCGCAGCAGCTCGAGCACCTGGGCGAGCAACTCGCAGAGCTGAAGCTCGGCTTCGGTGAGCCCCATGGACTGGGCCTTCTGCTTGCGGCGGCGGTGGGAAGTCACTTCGTTTCCGGCGGAGTCGCCAAAGCGGGCCACGACCATACGGAACGGCCGGCGCGCCGCACGCCGAAACCGCGCCGTCTGGGCCCTGGCGGGCCACCGGCGCCTGATAGCCTTCTCCGCATGACCGAGACGGCTCCCCCGATTCCCCCTCCGAACCTGCCCGGGATCCATGAGTTGCTCGCCGTGGTGGCGCGCCTGCGCAACCCCGGCGGCTGCCCGTGGGACCAGGCGCAGACGATGGCCAGCATGGCTCCGCACCTCGTCGAAGAGGCCTTCGAGGCCGCCGACGCGCTGCGGCGCGGGGCCGCCGAAGAGGCGCAGGAGGAGCTCGGCGACGTTCTCGTCAACGTCGCGATGATCAGCCAGATGGCCAGGGAGCAGGGTGCTTTCGACGTCGACGCGGTCGCTGCCGCTGCCGCCAAGAAGCTCGTGCGCCGCCACCCGCACGTGTTCGGCGACCCGATTGCCGAGAGGGTGAAGGGCGGCGTGGACAGCGCCGAGCAGGCGTATCGCAGCTGGGAAGCCAAGAAGCGCGAAGAACGAGGCGGGAGCCGCAGCGTGCTGGCCGGCGTGCCCGTGGCGCTGCCCGCGCTGCTGCGCGCGTTCCGGCTCGGCGAGAAGGCTGCCCGCGCGGGCTTCGACTGGCCCGACCGCGAGGGCCCGCGCGCCAAGGTGACCGAAGAGCTGGCCGAGCTCGACGTGGCGGTCGCCTCGAAGGACCCCACCGCGACGGCCGCCGAGCTCGGCGACCTGTTGTTCAGCATCTGCAACCTGGCCCGCCATCTGGCGGTCAACCCCGAGGTCGCGCTCGCAACTGCGACCGACCGGTTCCAGCGCCGCTTCTCCGCCGTCGAGCAGGAGTTCCAGTTCCAGCTCCAGGGTCGCAGCCTCGCCGAGATGGACTCGGCCTGGGACCGTGCGAAGCGGGCCGAGCGCGGTGAAGCGCATGGACCGTCAGGTTCCTGACGCCGCCGCCGACAGGCCGACGCGGCCTTCCGACGGCGCCGGCGGCCGCCCGTTCACACGATGAGGCGTAATCACATTATGTGTTTGGCCTCAGTGATTTGTGTCGCTCTAGAAAAAACCGCTGCGGCTCCGGCAGGTGGCACGCATCGTGCTCTAGGGGGTGCGTGGAAAGAAACGCCTGGGCATGGGTCCAGTGGCAGGGATGGCCTCGGTGTGGGGTGGTGCCTCGCCGAGGCCGCTTTTTTGTACGAAGGGGAAAGCGCCTGGCGCGTACCGAGTCGCCCGCGTCACGGCCCGTTTCCTAGCGCCAACGCGCCAGTTCGACCTCGGCGGCGATCACCCCGAACGCGGTCCAACCCTCGTCATCGGCGAGATCCTCGAGCGCCTGACGCGCCGCAACCCGCTCGCCGCTCACGAGCAGCCAATGGGCCAGCCCGAACGCGAGCGCCGAGCCGGCGCTGCCGGTCAGGCCAGTGATCTGCTCGCGCGGCAGCTTGCCGCCGTAGAGCAGACAGAGCTGGTGGTAGGAGCGGTTCTCGACGACGTCCATGTCCGCCCGGATCGGCGCCACGACGGCTGCCGCCCCCGCCGGGTTGCCGCGTCGCATGCGGACGCACCACAGCCAGTGCGTCACCGCCACGCGCGCTTCGTCGTTGGCCACCACCGCGAGGCAGTCGAGCCACGCGCGCTCCGCGCCTTCGAAGTCCCCGGACAAGAACCGCACGAGCCCGAGGTGGTAGTGCACGTTGTAGTGCAGCGAACCGTGCGGCGGCCGCCCGGGCTTCGGCTGGCCGTCGGGTTCGACGGCGTCTGGAACGCGGCGGCAAGCGGCGGCTGCGCGCTCGAGATCGTCCTCCGCCAGGCCGAACTCGCGCAGCGTGATCCAGCGGTGCCCGCGATGGCGCAGCAGACACGGGTCCCCCGGATGATCCACCAGCGCCTTGCCGTAGAACTCGATCGCTTCGCGGTAGCGGCCCAGATACGCGAGCCTGCGGCCGACCCAGACCGCCGCGTCGCGGTCGTCCGGCGTCACGGCGAACGTTGCCTGCGCTTTCGCCAGATCCTCCTCGAGACGAGCGCGCGCGCCGGCAGCCGGCGCGACCGGAAACAGCGGCCTCCCGTCGAGCGACATGCAAGCTGCGCCCTCGGGCAGCGACCGACAGCCAGCGACCAGCAGTCCGGGCAGAAAGAGCGTGTTCTTCAGTGCGGCCATGCAATCTCCACTTCGCGGCAGGGTCCGTCCTCGCCCTCGAGCAGGAACAACACGCCGAGTTCCGCGTGCCGGCGCAGTGTTGGCAGCAGGCGCGTGGTCTCTTTCTCGCCGAGCACGACGAACGCCGTGCCGAGCGCATCCGCGAGAGCCGCGCTGTTTGCGAGCACGGCGACGCTGACGACCCCGCGGCAGGCACTCTTGCCCGTGCGCGGATCGAAGATGTGGTGCAGGACACGCTCGTCCGCCAGCACGGCATTCCGGTAGGCCCCGCTCGTGCACAAGGCGCGGTCGCGCAGCGGCAGCGTGCGGATCGGCGTTTCGACGCCGGTGCCGTCCGTTGCGGGATCGGCGACGCCGATCTGCCAGGGCACGCCGGGCGCTTTCTCGCCGCGGCAATACACCTCGCCGGTGACCTGCAGGTAGAACGCTTCGACACCGAGCGCATCGAGGCGCTGCGCGATCGCGTCCACGCACGCGCCGGCCACGATGCCATCGAGATCGATCTCGACGTCGGGCCGCTTCTTGTGCACCGCCCCGTCGCGGACTTCGACGTTGCGCCAACCGATCCGCTCGCACGCAGCCGCAGCCGCCCGTTCGTCGAAGCGATGCTGCGGGTCCCGCTTCGCGCGGCGATACAGGTCGGAGAGCGGTTTCACGGTCGGATCGAAGGCTCCCTCGGTCGCCGCGGCCACGTCGAGAGCCTGCTGCAGCACCGCGCAGAACCGCGGCGACGCGGCGAACGGCTGCGTGCTCGCGTGACGGTTGCAACGCGCAATCTCGGAATCCTCGCGCCAGTTGCTGAACGCGAGGTCGAACTGCGCGAGCTCCGCTTCGACGGCCGTGCGCACGCGCAACACGGGCGCTGCCCCGACGAACTTCACCTCGTAGGTCGAGCCCATCGTCGGCCCGCCGAACTGGTGCACCTGGACCTGCTCGTCGCAAGCGGCGAACAACAGCAGGAACGCAACGTGGCGCGCGCAGAACGGGATCCGCATCGGCTCGCGATCGTATCCGGGCAGCCGCCGCGATAGACCTGCGCCATGCCGATGCGCACGCTGCAGGAACGTTGGCGCCCATGGTCGAGCTGGCTGCCATGGCTCTGTGGCCTCGTGGCCACCGGCATCGCCGCGCTCAATCTGATCGGCAAACGCTACGCCGACCTCGACATCTATCTCGACGTGGCGCGCGAGTTCCGCGTGGGCGGCATCGACATCTTCCGCGACCGCGCGACCTCGGGGCCTTGGGTCTACCCGCACTTCGCGGCGCTGCCGTTCGTCGTGCTCGAGACGTGCTTCGGCCATGAGCTGGCGCGTTGGATCTGGTCGCTGCTGCTCGGCCTCGGCACCGCGCTGTTGTTGCGCTCTCTGGCCCGCGCGATGGCGATGCTCGGGGGTCTGCGCTGGTGGCAGTGGCTCGTGTTCGGCGTGTTGTTCCAGCGCTGCCTGGCCCAGAACCTCACGCACGGCCAGCTGAGCCTCTGGGTCGGCACGTTCGTCGCGCTCGGCGTCGCGGACCTCATGCGGGGACGCGATCTGCGCGCCGGCGCGTGGCTCGGCGTCGCGGCTGCGCTCAAGCTCACGCCGCTCTTGTTCCTGCTCGCGCTGCCGCTGATGCGCCGTCCGCGCGCGGCCGCGGTGATGCTCGCGGTCACGCTCGCGGCCGTGCTGCTCGTGCCGTGGCCGTTCTGCGGCACGGCCGAACACGCTCGTCACCTCGCCGGCTTCGCGCACACGATCGCCGAGTCGATCTGCGCACCCGAGGACGCCGCCATCGTGAAGGAGCACGGCGGCCCGAGCATCGGCGGCACGTTCGACTACCTGCTGCAGGCCCGCGCCTTCACCAAGGAAGGACACACGGTGAACGTCCTGGACCTCGGTGAGACGGCGCTGCGATGCGTGAAGCTCGTCTGGGCAGCGCTGCTCGGCACCTTGCTTCTTCTCTGGTTCACGCGCGCACGGGCCTGGCTGGACCCGCACCGGCTCGCGATGCAGAGCTCGGCCGTGATGCTCGCGATCGTCTTCTTCTCGCCGCTCGTGCGCGTCTATCACCTCGCCGCAACGATGCTGCCGTTCGCGCTCTTCTGCCGCGGACCGCGGTGCCTGCGCGACGTCTGGTGGTGGTCGACCGCGTTCGCGGTGCTGTTCGCGATGACGCTGCGGCAGAAGTGGCTGATCGGCGAAACGCTCTGGCGTGGCCTCGACGGGGGCGGCTTGTTGCACTTCGCGCTCGTTGGCATGCTGGTGTGGCTCCTGCGCGAGAGCCGATCGCCGCGCGAGTCCTCTTGAAGCGCCCAATCGCCACGACGTTGGTCGCCTGCCTCGCGGCGGCGTGCAACACGATTCAGCCGCAGCCGCCGCCGGTGAACGGAGCGATGACGGTGGATCTTCCGAAGACCGAGTTCCCTGGCGCCAACACGATGGCCGCGGGGTTCGACGAGCGCATCGCGGACCAGTCCTGGGAGATGGACGACGAGGTCGTGTTCGCGCTGCGCCTGCGCCGGGGCGAGCAGGTCGATCGCTGGCTGCTGCGCCTGAGCGTCATGCTCGGCGAGCGCCTCACGGGATCGCTCGACAGCGAGCCGCTCACGAAGGGCATCGGCCTGTGGGAGGAGATGAGCTGGACCTACACGATCACCGACCATGGCGAGCGCAGGGACGCGCAGGTGAAATCGAAGCTGCTCCCCGTCGTGGCCACCGTCTGCGACGAGCAAGGCAGGAAGCTCACGACCTCGGTCGTGAAGCTGCCCGTGCGCCTGCTCGGCCGCGGCGTGCTGCCGGCCATCGATTGTGCGCTCGCAGCCACGCAGGCACAGGCGCAGGCGACGCCGGGCGAGCCTGCGCGCGAGGTCTCGCTGCAGCCGCTCGTAGAGGCCACGATCGGCTTGATGTCCCTGCTCAACGTCGTGCAGGAGGACGATGCGCTCGCCGATTACTTCTGGCAGGTCGTCGAGAAACCGAGCCTCTGGTCCATCATCACGGGCTTCGGCGTCAAGGCGACGTTCTCGATGGGCTTCGAGAAGAGCGTTCCCGCGGCGAGCCTGCCGCCGGATCTGCCCGCCGCGAACCGGGCCTTCGTCGTGCCGATGCAGATCGACGTGAACGGCAGCCCCGCGCTGTTCCTCGAGCTGACAGCCACGGACGCCGCGCGGCCCTACTCGCTGTGCGGCGGCATCGTCGGCGGCGTCGCGCGCCATCCGACGAAGGCCGACTACGCTCTCGAGTTGCAACTCATCGCGGCGCGGCTCGGCAAGGCGAAGCCGGTCAAGTTCACGTCGAAGCCGGGGCCCGAACCCAAGTCGCGCGACGGTGGACCTCCCTCGTTCGCCGGCACCAAGGGCGGCGACGAGCGCGAAGTCGCCGGCGTGAAGCTCTGCTGGTGCCCGCCCGGGCACTTCCTGATGGGCAGCCCGCCGCACGAACCCGAACGACGCCCCGGTGAAGACCAGGTCGAGGTGAACCTCGGCGGCTTCTGGATCGCCAAGTACGAAGCGACGCAAGCGCAGTGGCAACGCGTCGTCGGCGCATTGCCGGGCCCGCTGACGGCGCAGCTGCCTGCCGGCGACGACTTGCCGGTCGGCAACGTCAACTTCGCCGAGGCCGAAGCGTTCTGCCAGAAGCTCACGGAGCTCGGCCATTCCTCGGGCGAGCTACCGCGCGACTGGGAGTTCCGGTTGCCGACCGAAGCGCAGTGGGAGTACGCGTGCCGCGCCGGCACGACGACGGCCACGCACTTCGGCGACCAGCTCAGCAGCAAGCAGGCGAACTTCAAGGGCAAGCCCTACGCGGGCGCCGAAGAGGGTCCTTCGCTCGGTCGCGCGCAGAAGGTCGGCAGCTACCCCGCCAACGCGTGGGGGCTGCACGACATGCACGGCAACATCTACGAGTGGTGCCGCGACTGGTATCAAGCGCGCCTGCCCGGCGGCACCGACCCCGATCTGTACTTTGCGAAGGACACGGCGACGCCGAGCGGGAACGGGGCCCTGTCGCGCGTGCGCCGCGGCGGCTGCTGGTGCGACGACGGTTGGGCGCTGCGCACCGCGTTCCGCCTGCGGTTCGAGCCCGAGCGGCGCTACGACCACATCGGCTTCCGCGTCGCCGTCGTCCGGCCCTGAATCCGTTCAGCGGCCCAAATCGGCGGCCTTCTGCTCCGGGACACGCCTCCGTGTCGCGTCGATCTCGACAGCCGACCGGCCACATCGCCGGCAGCTGCCATCCGGCAGCATCGCGTCGCAGGACCCGGACAGTCCCCGCCCGCGGACAGCGAGGAACACGATCGCGAACACGGGGGTCGCGAAGAACAGGATGGGGAGAAGTGCGGTCGTCACCGGCAGCTCGACTGGTTCTAGAGGATCGACAAAGGTCAGCGATTCGTGCCGCCGCTTCGACTGCATCGAGCAGGGCCAGGTGCGCCGTCACAACCGGCTGTTCACGAGATCGCTCAACGCCCGCAGAGTATTGCAGTTCTGCAGCGAGATGTCCTCGTCACTGAACTTGACGTGGAACCGCCGCTCGAGGAACTCGACGATCTCGACGACTCCCGCGGAGTCGACGATGCCCGACGTCACGAGCGGCGTATCCGGGTCGAGCCCGCTCTCGCGGCCATCGCGAAACCAGTTGGCGACGAACGTCCGGATCTCGGCCAGGATTTCCGCGTGGCTCGGCGAGCGCTTGCCCATCGGGAGCCCCGGATCATGCCATGCTGCGCAGTCGGGGCAACGAGCGTTGCGCCTTTTGCGCGAGCCCGGCATGTTGGAGCATCCTCATGAAGGTGCGCGCTCGCCTGCTCGACGTCGTTCTGCTGCTGGCCCTGTGCGCCGTGCCGGTGGCAGTCGCTCCGTTCCTCGCGAGCTGGCACTGGACGATCGACCTGCTCGCGTGCTTTCCCGTGCACGCGATGTTGTGGCTGTGCCTCTGTGGTGCGGTGCTGCTCGCGGCGCGCCGTTTCCGCTCCGGTCTCGGCTGCCTGCTCGGCGCGGCCATCGCCGCAGCGGCCGTGGTGCCCGGATGGCTCGCGGATTACCGACCCGCGGAGCACGGCACGTCGCTGCGCGTGATGACTGTCAACCTGCTCTACAACAACACGCAGGTGGCCGCGGTGCTCGACGAGGTGGCTCGCACCTCGCCCGACGTGGTGTTCTGCGCCGAGGTCACGCCGGCCTGGCAGGACGGTCTCAGCGCCGGCCTCACGGCATTCCCCCACCGCTGCCTGCACGGCGATCCGGGCTGCTACGGCGTGGCGCTGTTCTCGAAGTTGCCGGTGCACGACGCGTCGGTCATCGGAATCGGTTTCGACTGGGCTCCCGCGATCCGCGCCGTCGTCGAGACCCCGGGTGGTCCCGTCGGCCTGCTCGGCGTGCACACGCCGCGGCCCGGCAGCGCGCAGCGTTGCGCGCAGCGGAACAAAGCACTCGCGGCAATGCCGGCGGTCGTCGCGACGCTGCCGTCGCCGCACATCGTGCTCGGCGACTTCAACTCCACGCCGTGGAACCCTGCGTTCCGCACGATGCTCGACGCGACGAAGCTCGTGCCGCTCAGCGCGTGCGACTTCCGCCCGACGTGGCCCAGCAGTGTGCCGTGGCCGCTGCGCATCCCGATCGACCACGTGCTGGCCAGCGAAGGAGTCGGTCTCGAGCACGCGGAGATCGGCAACGCGATCGGCAGCGATCACATGCCGTTGTTCGCAGTGCTACGCGTGGCTCGCCCGTGATGCTGGTCAGGCAATGTGGCGGGAGTGCATGGGAATCGAACCCACCGGGACCCACGCAAGGTGGAACCCCACAGGTTTTGAAGACCAGGTAGAACACCAGCTCTAATGCACTCCCATCGACCTGTATCTACTCGACTTGCGGATTGCAAACCTGCGCGCACGTGCTACTGTTTGGGACCACTTCGTGGGACCAATTCATGGCGCGCAAAGCCCGCTGGCCTTTCGTCGAAGAGACACAGAACGGTTACCGCGCAAGCGTGCGCACGAAGCATGGCAGAGTCAAGGGCGAGGTGCGCGAGACGGCCGAACAGGCCCATCAGGACGCCGTGCGGATCCGCGATCAGCGTGCGGCAGGCATCGACCCGACGAAGCCCACGACCATCGGACAGGCACTGGCCAGCATCTTGCGCGACTGCGAGCGCCGGGAGCGCCGCGAGGCCACGAGCGAGTTCTACAAGAGCCACCTCGGCGTCTGGATCAACCACCTCGGCACCGACCACCGTCTCGCCTCGATCACGGTCGAGGAGGTCCAGCGCTTCGTCGACGCGCGCCGAGCCAAGGGGATAGCCGGCCTCACCATCAAGCACGACCTCGCCGGACTGCGCCGGGCTTGCAGGCTCCTCGGCGTGCCGGACCCGACGAAATCGCCCACGCTCATCCGACCGAAGGTGCAGAAGCGCGACCCGCACCTGCGCATGGCGTGGACCGAGGTCATGGACGTGCTGCGGAAGCTGTCGGGGCATGAGATCGAACTGGCCGTGGTCGGATTCACGGCCGGCACGGGCCTCCGCCGCGCAGAGTGGGGAAGGCTGCTGCGCAAGTCGGTCGACACAGTCGGCAGGCGCCTGATGATCGACGGGAAGACAGAGCCGCGCACGATCCCGCTGCCGCAGGTCAAGTCGGTCGAAGAGTGTCTCGAAGTCCTGATGGCCCTGAACAAGAAGGGCGAGTTCGTCCTTCCTGGCGAGACGGACCGGCAGCGCGTGGAGTGGCTGCGGCAGGCGGTGCTGCGAGCACGGATCCGCACGGGCATGGAGCGGTTGGAACTGCACGAGCTGCGCCGGTGCTTCGCGTCGAGGGTCGCCGAGAAGTTTCCCGTGCCCGTCGTCTCGGCGCTGCTCGGCCACGCCTTGCCGGGCGTCACCGGCCTCTACGTCCTCGCGGATCAGAAGGCACTGCTCGCGGCGATGACCGACCTGTGGTCGGAGTTCGACCGAGGCTAGTAGGGTCGGTCGCCTGATCTCCGCCGAGTTGCCGAGGAGAACGTTCTCGTCTGTCCAGTTCGATCGCGTCGACTTGGTCCGCGATGACGACATTTTCGCGAGGTCCTTGGTGGCCAATCTACGTGCGGGTCTAACGTCTTTGCGCATGACGAAGAGACTGTCGATCAAGTGTCGAATGCAACCCGCGCTGGTTCTGTATCGCCGCGCGTTTCGCGACACCAAGCTCGTCTATGTCGCGCGAGCCAACAAGCCGCTCCGATACCTCCATGGGCGTTCGAGAATCGCCTACATCGGAATGACGAAGCGAGGTGCGCGACGAATCGCCTCAAGCGCCGTGTGGAAGGGAGCAGAACTCCTGTTCGAGCATGGGGTCAAACAGTTGGACTTTCACGGTGTCGTTTGCGGCAAGGTTCCCGGCGTCGGCACATGGAAGAAGCTCGAAAGAGCACTCATCATCCGGTCCTCGGGGAACACCTCAAAACCGGCCAGTCGAGGTCACTTCAAAACCGGCCAGTCGCGTGTCGCGGACGACAGTGGTGTAGCAGTTCACGGTGACGAAGCAAGGTTGCGTTGGAGCGGCGACTCTGGAGCGCAACCCTCTCCAACCCTCTCTCCTCTCCCCGGCTGTCCGCGGCCAGCTGCGGCCCCCCGGGTTCCCCGGGGCCGCAGCGCCTGCCGCCAAACCGTGAGAAGTCTGGTTGCGAGCGCCGGTGCAAGGGGCGAATGCAAGCGCCGTGACCGCGCTGCGCGGGCGCGGTGCTTGCTGAGCCCCGCCGGCGCGGGGGTCACGTCGAGGGCGTGGGCTGCTCCTTGCCGACGCGAGTGCGGTAGCTCTTCGGACCGCACTTGAGCACGTGCGCATGGTGCAGCAACCGGTCGAGCAGCGCGGTGACGGCGGCGTTGTCGCCGAGCAACTTGCCCCAGTCTTCGACGGGGTGATCTTGCCCCGAAAAAGTGGACACCCAACTCGGAGTCGCGAGACTCCGGAAGGAAGATGTTCCGATGGGCAAGTCCCGCAGAAAACACAGCCGCGAGTTCAAGGTCGAGGCTGTGAGGCAGGTGATCGAGCATGGTCGCTCGGTCGCGGAAGTAGCTGAAGGTCTCGGGATCAACCGCAACCTGCTCACGCGCTGGAAGGCGGAGCTGGAGGCGGAGGGAGGGCAGGCGTTTCGCGGCAACGGCGTGATCAGCGCCGAGGCCGAGGAGATCCGCCAGCTGCGGCGGCGACTCGCGATCGCCGAGCAGGAGCGAGACATCCTAAAAAAAGCGGTGGCCTACTTCGCGAAGGACAAGAACTGAGGTTCCAGTTCGTCCGCGACCACCGGGGGTCGTTCCGAGTAGGCCTGATGTGCAAGACCCTCGAGGTCTCCCGGAGCGGCTTCTACGCGTGGCTCGGTCGCGGCGAAAGCGACCGAGCCCGCGACGATCGTCGGTTGACGGGTCTGATCCGCGGCGTCTTCGACGAGAGCCGCGGCATCTACGGCGTTCCGCGGGTCCATCAGACGCTGCTGCAGCGAGGCGAGGCGTGTGGCCACAACCGCGTCTCGCGGTTGATGCGGAAAGCAGGGCTGCGCTCGAAGACGAAGCGGCGATTCCGAGTCAAGACGACGGACAGCAAGCACAGCCACCCGATCGCGCCGGACCGCCTCGACCAGGACTTCCGCGCCAGTGCGGCGAACCAGGTCTGGGTCTCGGACATCACCTACATCCCGACCGACGAGGGCTGGCTCTACCTCGCGTCGACGATGGACCTCTTCTCGAGACGGATCGTCGGCTGGTCGATGGCCTCGACGCTGCATGCGAAGATCGTCGTCGACGCGCTGTGCATGGCCATCGGCCAGCGTGCACCGGCAGTCGGTCTGATCCATCACTCGGACCGCGGCGTGCAGTACGCCTCCGCCGAGTTCCGCGCCGTGCTCGACGCCCACGGCTTCGTCGCCAGCATGAGCCGCTCCGGCAACTGCTACGACAACGCGGCGAAGGAGAGCTTCTTCCACACGTTGAAGACCGAGCTCGTCAATCACGAGCGCTACGCCACGCGCGACCAGGCCCGTGCCAGCGTGTTCAACTACATCGAGTCCTTCTACAACCGCCGTCGCCTTCACTCGACTCTCGGCTATCAGTCGCCCGAGGACTTCGAGCGCGCCCATACAAACGTCGCCTGACGGCGACAGATTGTTCCGGAGGCGGGGGCTACCGCCCCCGCACCGCCGCGCTCCGCGCTCGCCCGGGGGACGCTCGCTACGCGCGGCTCCCCAGCATTCGTGTACGGACGCGTTCTCCGTACCACCACGCTGTTGACTGGGACCAGCTTCGCTGGTCACCTGCCATCTCACCAAACCCCGTGTCCACACAACCGGGGCAGGGTCA
>Ga0111539_10003245_pt1 | contig 21503 bp, 14 predicted proteins | sample RhiMethybrSRZTD1_FD_79667 | JGI IMG/M metagenome (GOLD analysis project Ga0111539, IMG submission 79667) | Populus rhizosphere microbial communities from Tennessee, USA - Rhizosphere MetaG P. TD hybrid SRZTD1 (version 2) (version 2) | ecosystem: Host-associated > Plants > Roots > Rhizosphere >...
CACCGTCTTCAGCCATCGTCAACGCCATGACCATCGACGTGGAAGATTACTTCCACGTCTCGGCGTTCGCGGGCGTGCTGGATCGCTCCAGCTGGCCGAAGCTGGAGTCGCGCGTCGAGCGCAACACCCACCGGCTGCTCGACCTGTTCGACGAGCACCAGGTGCGCATGACGTTCTTCGTGCTCGGCTGGGTCGCGGAGCGCTACCCGGATTTGATCCGTTCGCTCCACCGGCGCGGCCACGAGGTCGCGTGCCACGGGCTCACGCACGAGCTGGTCTACAAGCAGACGCCGGAGCTGTTTCGCAGCGAGACGCAACGCTCCAAGTCGCTGCTCGAGGATCTGACCGGCGCGCCGGTCCGCGGCTATCGCGCGGCGAGCTATTCGATCACCGGCAAATCGCTGTGGGCGCTAGACATCCTGGTCGAGCTCGGCTTCGACTACGACTCGAGCATCTTTCCGATCCACCACGACCTGTATGGCATGCCGAACGCGCCGCGCCGGCCGCATCCGGTTGCGAACGGCAAGCTGCTGGAGATTCCGCTGACGACCGTGCAGGTGGCCGGGCAGCGCTTGCCATGCGCCGGCGGCGGTTACTTCCGGCTGTTGCCGTATGGCCTGTTCCGCTGGGGTCTGCGGCGCGTGAATGCCGAAGGCCTGCCGGCGGTTTTCTACATGCATCCCTGGGAGATCGATCCGGGCCAGCCGCGCATCGAGGCGCCGCTGAAATCGCGTTTCCGCCACTACACGAACCTGCATCGCACCGAGTCGCGCCTGTCGCAGCTCCTGAAGGAGTTTCGCTGGGGCCGCATGGACGAGGTTTTCATGGCGCGTCAGAGCGACGGCAAGGTCGCGCTCCGCGAAGCGTGGGGGATTGCTTGAACGTCGAGCGCGTCGGCGACGACGCGGGCCGCGAGTGGGATGCCTTCGTCGAGACCGCGGACGGCGCTTCCATCTATCACCTCCATGCGTGGCGCCGGCTGATCGGCGAAGTGTTCGGGCACGAGTCGCTGTATCTCGCCGCGCGCGCCGCCGGCGGTCGCATCTGCGGCGTGCTGCCGCTCGTGCGTCTGCGCAGTGTGCTGTTCGGCGACTTCATGGTCTCCATGCCGTATTTCAACTACGGCGGCGCGCTCGCGGAATCGGCTGAAGTTGCTGCCGCGCTGCTGAGCGAAGCGTCGACGAGCGCGCGGGCGCTCGGCGTATCGCACGTCGAGCTGCGTCACGTCGCCAACGTGCGCCCCGACTGGCCGATGCGCACCGACAAGGTCGCGATGTATCTCGGGCTGCCGGCGACGGCTGAAGAGCTGAGCAAGCGCCTCGGCGCGAAGCTGCGCTCGCAGATCAAGCGTCCGACGCGCGAAGGTGCCACCTGCGTGTCCGGTGGGAAAGAGTTGCTGCCGGAGTTCTACGCAGTGTTCGCGCGCAACATGCGCGATCTCGGCACGCCGGTGTACCCGGAGAAGTTCTTCGCCGCGATCCTCGCACAGTTCGCGAGCCAGTCGCGCCTGTTCGTCGTGCGGTTGAAGGGCGCGCCGGTCGCGGCCGGCTTCACCCTCGGCTACCGCGGTCGCCTGGAGATTCCCTGGGCCTCCGCGCTGCGCGAGGCCAACTCCGTGGGCGTCAACATGCTGCTGTACTGGAGCATCCTGGAGTACGCCTGCCAGCAGCGGTACGCGACCTTCGACTTCGGCCGTTCTACAGTCGACAGCGGTACGTTTCGCTTCAAGCAGCAATGGGGCGCACAGCCGCAGCAGCTGCACTGGCATTACTGGATGCGCAGCGGCGGAGCGCCGCCCATGCTCAATCCGTCGAACCCGAAATACCGTCTGGCCGTGGCTGGCTGGCAGCGGCTTCCCCTGGCGATCGCCAATCGCCTGGGGCCGATGCTGGTGAGGAACCTGCCGTGACGCGGCTCACGCAGGAATCCGTGACAGTATGCGAACCTAGCAAATTCAGAGTGTTGCAGAAGGCAGGCGGATACTGACATGTGCGGGATCGTAGGCATTGCGCGTGCAGCGGGGCCGGCCAGCGCCGGCGTCGAAGACGTGCGCCGCATGGCCGCCGCGATCCACCATCGTGGGCCGGACGACGAGGGCTTCTACAGCGGCGATAACGTTGTGCTCGGCATGCGCCGCCTGTCGATCATCGATCTCTCCGGCGGCCACCAGCCGATCGCCAACGAGGACGAGACGCTCTGGGTCGTCTGCAACGGCGAGATCTACAACTTCCGCGAGCTGCGCAGCGGGCTGCTGGCGCGCGGCCACCGCTTCCGCACCGGCAGCGACGTCGAAGTCATCCTGCACCTGTACGAAGAGTACGGCGAGCGGTTCGTCGAGCACATCGGCGGCATGTTCGCGATCGCGTTGTGGGATGCGCCGCGCAAGCGGCTGATCCTGGCGCGCGATCGCCTCGGCCAGAAACCGCTCTACTATCGCGCCGACCGCACCACGATCGAGTTCGCATCCGAAGTGAAGTCGCTGCTCGCGCTGCGGCGGGAGGCGGCGCAGATCGATGTCGACGCCGTCCGCGACTATCTCGCACTCGGCTACGCGGTCGCGCCGCAGACGATCTTCCGGGGCGTGAACAAACTGCCGCCGGCTTCGATGCTGATCTGGGAGCGCAGCGGCTGGCGTGTCGAGAGCTACTGGCAGATTCCTGGGCACGTGCGCCGCGGCGTCAGCGAGAGCGACTGGGCCGAGCAGGTGCGCGTCGAGCTGCAGCGCGCGGTGGGCGATCACATGGTCGCCGACGTGCCGATCGGCGCGTTCCTCTCCGGCGGCATCGATTCGAGCGCCGTCGTCGCGCTCATGTCCGAGCACAGCAAGCTGCCGGTCAACACTTACTCGATCGGCTACGGCGGCAGCAGCACGGCGAGCTACTACAACGAGCTGTCGTTCGCGAGCGTGGTCGCGAAACGCTACAAAACCAATCATCGCGAGATTCTGGTCGAGCCGGAGGTCGCCACGCTGCTGCCGAAGCTGTTGTGGCACGTGGAGGAGCCGATCAGCGACAGCGCGATCGTGACGACGTATCTGGTCGCCGAGCTCGCCGCGAAGAGCGTCAAGGTGATCCTGTCGGGCGTCGGCGGCGACGAATTGTTCGCGGGCTACCGCCGCTATCTCGGCCATCACTATCAGCAGCGTTACGAGCGCCTGCCACGCTGGCTCAGACAGCGCGTGCTGCAGCCCCTAGCCGAGCTGCTGCCGAGCGGCCGCAGCAGTCGGCTGCTGGACCTCGCGCGCTACGGCAAGAAATTCATCCGCGCCAGCGCGCTGCCCTGGGCGGAGCAGTATCGCGAGTTCATCGAGATCTGCTCGCGGCGTCAGCTCGCCTCGCTCCTGGTGAAGGGTGCGGGCGCGACCGACGGCTTCGATCGCATCGCCGCCGAAGAGAACGCAGACGACGCGCTGCTGCGCCTCATGCGCATCGACGCGCAGACGCAGTTGCCGGAAGACCTTTTGCTGCTCACCGACAAGGTGACGATGGCCACGTCGATCGAGTGTCGCGTGCCGTTCCTGGATCACAAGCTGGTCGAGCTGGCGGCGCAGATTCCGACCGAGATCAAGATGCGCGGCGGCGACATGAAACATCTGCTGAAGCAGTCGCTGCACGGCGTGCTGCCGCCCGAGATCCTCTATCGCAGCAAGCGCGGCTTCGGCGCGCCGATGGGCTCGTGGCTAAAGAGTGAGCTGGTGCCGCTGCGCCGCGCCCTGTTGAGCAAGAGCGCAGTCGAGGCGCGCGGACTGCTCGCGTGGCCGGTCGTGCAGAACATCGTCGAGGCGCACGATGCGCACCGCGACGATTACACCGATCTGCTGCTCGTGCTGATGAATCTGGAGCTGTGGTCGCGGCTGTTCATCGACGGGCGCGATGCGCACGACGTCGGCGGCGAGCTGTCCGAGCTCATGGCGGCGGCCTGATCATGATCAGTGTCGAGCAAAAGGAAGGCCTGGCTACGGGTGCGCGAGCGCGGCCGCTGATCGCGCACGTGCTGTTCCGCTTCGACTACGGCGGTCTCGAGAACGGCATCGTCAATGTCGTGAACGGTCTGCCGGCAGGCGAGTTCGATCACGCGATCATCGCGCTGACGGAAGCCTCGGCGTTCAGCACGCGCATCCGTCGCGCCGATGTGCGCGTCTATGCGCTCAACAAGAAGCCCGGCCGCGATCTGGGAGCGTACAAGCGCTTGTGGAGCTTGTTGCGCGAGATCAAGCCCACGGTCGTGCACACTCGCAACGTCGGCACGCTCGACTGTCAGCTGTTCGCCTGGCTCGCGGGTGTTCCCTGCCGCATCCACGGCGAGCACGGCTGGGACACGCACGATCCGGACGGCACCAATCGCAAGTTTCACCTGATCCGCCGCCTCTTCAATCCATTGACGCACACGTTCGTGACGGTGTCCGACGATCTGAAGAAATGGCTGATCGAGCGCGTTGGCATCCCGGCGCGCAAGGTCATGCAGATCTGCAACGGCGTCGACACGCAGCACTTCCGGCCGCGCGCGTCCGATGCAGATCGGCAGCTGTTGCCGGCGGATTTCACGCCGGCCTCGATCGTCATCGGCTCGGTGACGCGGCTGACGGAGATCAAGGATCCGCTGAACGTGGTGCGCGCCTTCCTCGCGATTCGCGGACCCATGAGGGCGGCAGGGCACGACGTGCGCCTGGCGCTCATCGGCGATGGTCCGTTGCGCGGCGCGGTCGAAGCGGCCGTGCGCGAGTCCGCGGACCCGAATTCAGTCTGGCTCGCGGGCAGCCGCGACGACGTGGCGGCTCTGCTGCGGGCGATGGACATCTTCGTGCTGGGTTCGCAGCGCGAGGGCATTTCCAATACTGTGCTGGAAGCGATGGCGAGCGGCTTGCCGGTCGTCGCGACCGCGACCGGTGGCAATTTCGAGCTGGTCGAGCGCGGCGTGACCGGCGAGCTGGTCCCGCCGGGCGATTCGCCGGAGCTGGCGAGCGCGATCCACGGCTATGCGTCGGATGCGGCGCGGCGTCGCGCGCACGGCGCGGCAGGTCGCGCCCGCGCGGAACGGCTCTACTCGCTCGGCGGCATGATGAATCGTTACACCGAGCTCTACAGCATGCATTGCAAGCGTTCGACGGAGACTGCCTGATGTGCGGCATCACGGGCATCGTGGATCTGACAGGTCGGCGCACGATCGATGAGCGCCTGCTGCGCGCCATGAACGGGCGCATCGGCCATCGCGGGCCGGACGGCGACGGCTTTCATTTCGAGCCGGGTGTGGGCTTCGGCCATCGGCGCCTGGCGATCATCGACGTCGAGGGCGGCAAGCAGCCGGTGTACAACGAGGATCACACGGTCGTCGTTACCTACAACGGCGAGATCTTCAACTTCAAGGAGATCGAAACCGAGCTGCTGCAACGTGGCCACAAGTTCCGCACGCGCTGCGACACCGAGGTGATCGTGCACGCATGGGAGGAGTGGGGCGAGCGCAGCCTGGAGCGCTTCAACGGCATGTTCGCGTTCGCAGTCTGGGATCAACGCAAGCAGCAGCTGTTCATCGCGCGCGACCGCCTCGGCGTGAAGCCGCTGCTCTACACCGTGTTGCCGAACGGGATGCTGCTGTTCGCTTCCGAGCTGAAAGCGCTGCTCGTTCATCCCGAAGTCTCGCGCCGCATCGACCCGCAGGCGGTCGAAGAATACTTCGCGTTCGGCTACGTGCCGGATCCGAAGTCGATCTACCTCGACATCAAGAAGCTCGAGCCGGGCGCGTACATCAGCGTCAAGCGCGGCAGCAAAGTCGCTCCCGTGCGTTACTGGGACGTGCCGTTGTTCGGCGACCGCAATCCCGGCGGCGCGCCGGCGACGTGGGAGAGAGAGCTGCGCGAGCGTTTGCAGGAGAGCGTGCGCAAGCGTCTCGTCTCGGACGTGCCGCTCGGCGCGTTCCTCTCGGGCGGCATCGATTCGAGCGCCGTCGTCGCGATGATGCGCGAGATCGGTGCGAGCAAGATCCTCACGTGCTCGATCGGCTTTCGCGAGCCGCGCTATGACGAGTCGAAATACGCGCAGATGGTCGCGGACGCGAAACACACCGATCACAAGACCGAAGTGGTCGAGGCTTCGGACTACAGCCTGCTCGACAAGCTGGTGGATGTCTACGACGAGCCGTATGCCGACAGCTCGGCTATTCCGACGTATCGCGTCTGCCAGCTGGCGCGGCGTCACGTCACGGTCGCGCTCTCGGGCGACGGCGGTGACGAAGACTTCATCGGTTATCGCCGCTACAAGTTGTTCGCGATGGAGGAGCGTTTCCGCAGCCGCCTGCCGCTCGCGTTGCGCCAGGCCGTGTTCGGCACGCTCGGCCGCGTCTATCCGAAACTCGATTGGGCGCCCCGGGTCCTGCGCGGCAAGACGACCTTCCAGGCACTGGCGCGCAACACGGTGGACGCGTATCTGCACGGCGTCTCGATCTCCTCGGAGGAAGCGCGGCACAAGCTGTTCGCGCCGTCGTTCCGCAATTCCCTGCAGGGCTACAGCGCGAACGAGGTCTTCCGCGGTCACGTCAAAGACAAGACGTTCAGCGATGCGCTGTCGTTGGTCCAGTACCTCGACTACAAGACCTACCTGCCGGGCGACATCCTGACGAAGGTCGACCGGGCCAGCATGGCGCACAGCCTCGAAGTGCGCACGCCGTTCCTGGACTACGAGTTCGTCGAGTGGGCGGCGCGTCTGCCCGCCGCCGTGAAGCTCAAGGGCTCGGAGGGCAAGCACGTGCTCAAGCAGGCGCTGCGTCCGCTGCTCCCCGAAGAGGTCCTGTTCCGCACGAAGATGGGCTTTGCCGTGCCGCTCGACACGTGGTTCCGCGGCTCGCTGCGCACTCACATTGCGGACGTCGTCAAGGGCGAACGCCTCGCCGATTGCGGCTTGTTCGATGCCGACGCGCTGAAGCGCGTGGTCAGCGAGCACCAGTCCGGCCTGCGCGACCACAGCTCGATGCTCTGGTCGCTGCTGATGTTCGACGGCTTCCTCGGCCGGCATACCGCCGCGACCGGCGGCGGCGATGACGGCGCGGACGTTCTGGAGACGCCGGTGCCGCAGAGGGCGTCGCGTTGAAATTGCGGCTGCAGATAGCCAGCGTCTGCAGAACCCTGCCCGCACCCGGTGACGCGGTCGCGGGTTCTTTCGTATTCAATCGAATCGCAGCGATGGCGCGGCAGGCAGACGTGCGCGTGCTGCAGCCGGTGCCGACATTTCCGCTGCTGCGACCGCTGCCGGCCTGGGCGCATGCTCCCGCCCACACCCATCAGGGCGTGCAGATCGAACATGCGCGGATGTTCTACGTTCCCGGCCTGTTCAAGAGTCTCGATAGCCGCTGGCTCGCCCGTAGCATCCAGCGTGCGGTGTCGCAGGCGCGCAGCCGCGGAGGACTCGATCTGCTCGACGCCCACTTCGGTTATCCGGATGGCGTCGGCTGCGTGCGCGTGGGTCAGCGGCTCGGCGTGCCGGTGTTCGTGACGTTGCGGGGTCTCGAAGTCGACATCCTGCAAGCGCCGGCCTTGCGATCGCAGTTGCTGGATGCGTTGCATGCTGCTGCAGGCTGCATCAGCGTCAGTCACTCGCTGAAAGATCTCATGGTCTCCCACGGCATCGCGGCTGCGAAGATTGCAGTCATTCCGAATGCGATCGACAGCGACGCGTTCCGCCCCGGCGATCGCGACGCGGCGCGGAGCCGGCTCGGATTGTCCGCGGATCGTCCGCTCGTCGTGAGCGTCGGCAACCTGCTGCGGGTCAAGAGACACGATGTGCTGATCCGCGCGGTGCACGAGCTCCGAGCTAGGCATCCAGACGTGCAACTCGCGATCATCGGCGCGGCGACGCACGAACCGGAAACTCCGCAGGCGCTGCGCGACCTGTGCAGGCAGTTGCGAATCGAGCAGGCGGTGCGCTTCGTCGGCAGGGTTGCACCGGTCGAAGTGGTCGAGTGGTTGCGTGCGGCTGATGTCTTTGCGCTCGCCAGCGAACGTGAAGGTTGCTGTAACGCCGTGCTGGAGGCGCTCGCGACCGGCGTGCCGGTCGTCACCACCCCGGCCGGTGACAACGCGCAGTACGTAAAGTCCGGCCAGAACGGTGAGCTCGCGCCGATCGGCGATTCCGCCGCGCTCGCTGCCGCGCTGGCCCAGGCACTCGCGAATGACACCTGGAAAGCCGCGGAGATCTCGCGCGCGCTGCACTCGGCTGTAGGCAACTGGACGGATGTCGCTGCGCGCGTCCTGCAGTTCTTCAGGCAGCGCCTCGCGTCCCCGGCGGATCGTTTCGAATCCATGCGCCAAGCTGAGGCACAGACATGAAGATTGCGGTTGTCGGATTGGGCTACGTCGGCGCGGTGACAGCCGTGTGCCTGGCGAGAGACGGGCACCAGGTTGTCGGCGTCGACGTCGACCGGGTCAAGCTCGACCTGCTGATGCAGGGTAAAGCGCCGATCGTGGAGGACGGGCTGCAGGAAGTGACTGCGGCAGCGGCCGCAAGCGGCAGGCTTTCGGTCATGCAGAACGTCGATGCCTCGATCGCGCAGTGCGATCTGATCTTCGTCTGCGTGGGCACGCCCTCGGCAGCCAATGGCAGCCAGAGCCTGGTGGCAGTCGAGCGCGTCAGCGAGCAGCTCGGCGCAGCGCTGCGTGGCGCTCGCAACTATCCGGTCATCGTGATGCCCTCGACCGTGCCGCCCGGCACGACGGAAACGATCGTGAAGCCGCGGCTCGAACAAGCCGGCGGGTTGCAGGCGGATCGCGATTTCGGCTTGTGCTTCCAGCCCGAGTTCCTGCGCGAAGGCACCTCGGTGAAGGATTTCTACCAACCGCCGTTCACGATCGTCGGCGCCAATTCGCAGCGGACCAGCGACGTGCTGCGCGAGCTGTTCGGCGCGCTGCCTGGCGAGTTCATCGCGACCTCGATCCGCACGGCGGAGATGATGAAGCTGGTCTGCAACGCCTTCCACGCCATGAAGGTCTCCTTCGCCAACGAAGTCGGCCGCCTCGGTCAAAGCCTCGGCGTCGACGCGCGGCAGGTGATGGAGCTGGTCTGCAAGGATCGCAGCCTGAACATTTCGCCCGCGTACCTGCGCCCGGGTTTTGCCTACGGCGGTTCGTGCCTGCCGAAGGACCTGCGCGCCATGCTCTACCTCGCGAAGCGCAACGACGTCGAGATGCCCATGATGGCCGGCATCGGCACCAGCAACGGCCTGCACATCGAGCACGCCGCGACGCTCGTGAAGTCCCACGGCTCGCGCAAAGTGGGCATGCTCGGCCTGAGCTTCAAGCCAGGGACCGACGATCTGCGTGAAAGTCCGCTCGTCACGCTCGCGGAGCAGCTCATCGGCAAGGGCTATGACCTGCGCATCTACGATCCGGCCGTGAGTCTCGCGAAGCTGATCGGCGCCAATCGCCGTTACATCGAGCAGACGCTGCCGCACATCGGCAGCATGCTCGCGGAGAATCTCACGGACGTCGAGTCGTTCGCGGAAGTGCTGGTCGTCGGCTTCCGCACGCCGCAGATCGATTCATTGCTGGCGCGCGCCGGCGACAAGGGCACGCCCATCGTGGACCTGGTCGGAGTGCCGGCAGCGCTGGCCGACGCGCCGAAGTATCAGGGGATTTGCTGGTGAGCCAGGCGGGCACGCTCGTCTTCGTCTCGACGCGGTTTCTGTTCCCGGTCGATTCGGGCGGCAAGATCCGCACGACGCAGATCCTGCGCGGCATGAAGGGCGGGCGCTTCCGCCTGCGCCTGCTGTCTCCGGCCACGCCGGAGCTGGTCAAGAAGTACGCCGCGGAGCTGAACGAGGTCTGCGACGAATTTCAATGGTGGCCGCAGCCGGCGCGCGGCAAGTTGCATCACTTCACGCGTCTGCGCCACGTGCTGCATCAGCTGCCGATCCCGGTGCGGACCGACTGCAATGAGCAGGGCGCCGAGCTCATCGCTGTCGCGCTGCGCGACCGCCCGGCGGTCAGTGTTTTCGATTTCCTGCATGCGACCGTGCTGATGCCGCAGGCGCTGCAAGTGCCGTCGGTGATGTTCACCCACAATGTCGAAGCTGAAATCTTTGCGCGCCATCTGTCGACGGCGAAGGCACCCTGGCTGCGCGCGCTGTGGACCAACCAGTACGCGAAAATGAAGCGCTTCGAAGCAGAGGCGCTGTCGCGCTTCGACGTGGTCGTCGCAGTGTCGGACCGCGACGCGCGTGCGTTCGCAAAGGACTACGGCGCGCAGCATTCCTTCGTGATTCCGACGGGCGTCGACCTCGAGTTCTTCGGCTACTGCGAACCGTCGCGGGACGACGAGGTCGTGTTCTGTGGGTCGATGGACTGGCTGCCGAACCAGGATGCCATGCGTTTCTTTCTCGATGAGATCTGGCCGCGCGTCGTGCAGGAGGTGCCGGCCGCGCGCTTCACAGTCGTGGGGCGCGCCCCGCCGCAGTCTCTGGTTGTGGAAGCGCAGCGCCGCGGTCTGGCCTGGCGCTTCACCGGCTTCGTCGACGATGTCAGGCCGCACGTGCAGGGCGCGGCGGTATCCGTCATTCCGATGCGCATCGCGGGCGGGACACGCCTGAAAGTGTACGAGGCGATGGCGATGGGCTCGCCGGTCGTGTCGACGGCCATCGGCGTGGAAGGACTGCCGCTGAAGGCGGATACACACTATTTGAACGCGGATGATGCGGCGTCGTTCGCCTCCGCCATCGTTGCGCTGCTGCGCGATCGTGAGCGCAGGGCGCGGATTTCCCGGTCAGCGCGCCAATACGTCGACAGCAACTTCTCCTACAAAGTCGCGGCGCGCGCCTTCGAGGATGCGTGCCTGCTGGCCATGCAGCGCCGCGCCGGAATTGCGCCCGCGCGCGCGTACGGTTGACGCCGCGATGGGTATTGCAAACCGCGCACTCGATCTGCTGTCGCCGTCGGGCAAACGCGCGCGATTGTTGATCCTGACTTATCACCGCGTGCTCGCGCAGCCCGACCCGGTTCACCCTGGCGAGCCCGACGCGGCGCTGTTCGCTGCGCAAATGGACTGGCTGCGTGCGAATTGCAACGTGTTGCCGCTCCTGCAGGCTGTGCAGCAGCTCCGCGAAGGAACGCTTCCAGCGCGTGCCGCCTGCATCACTTTCGACGACGGCTACGCCAACAACCTCGAGGTCGCGGCACCGATCCTCGCGGCCCGCGGCTTGCCGGCGACGATCTTCATCGCCGTCGAGGCGGTGCGCTGCGGGATCATGTGGAACGATCTCGTGTTCGAGGCATTCCGGCGCGCCGGCAGCGAAGTCGACCTGAGCGTCATCGGCCTCGGTCGGGTGCGCATGGAGTCTGCTGAGGCGAGGACCGCCGCACGCCGGAGCGCGGTGGAGCAGCTCAAATATCGCCCGCTGGGCGAGCGCTGGAACATCGCCAACGACCTGTACGCGCGTGTGTCGGGCGAACCCGCGCCGCGCCTGATGATGACACCGGAGGCCGTCGGTGAGCTGGCACGGCTCGGCTTCGATGTCGGCGCCCACACCGTCCACCATCCGATCCTTGCGACGCTGGCGGCCGACGAAGCGCGGCGCGAAATCGAAGACAGCGCCGAATGGATTTCGCGCTGGACCGGAGTGCGGACCCGATCGTTCGCGTATCCCAACGGCCGTCCTGGCCGCGACTACAACGCCTCGCACGTGCAGATGGTCGAGGCGGCGGGCTTCGACGTCGCGGTGTCGACGCGCTGGGGTTGCGCCAGCTTCGGCGCAGGCGCTTACGAGCTGCCGCGCATCGCACCTTCCGAGCGCGACGCGGGCGCTTTCTGGCGGCGCCTGTGCAAGACGTACGTGAGCTCGTATCTGGAGCGAACGGCGAGCGCGTGAGGCCTCAAGCGCGGGGCGCGTGCGCTTTGAGCCACGCCTCCAGCATCGCGAAATCCCAGATGGCGTAGCCGTAATAGGAGGCGTGTCCCGAGCGCTGGTCGGCGATGAGCTTGTCGAGGAACTGCGGCTGTACGATGCGCCGCGCCTTGAGATCGGTCAGGTGCGTGTAGATCAGCTCGCCGAGCTGCGCGTGCGACTGCAGCCACACGCCGAACGGCAGGCCGAAGCCGTGCTTGGTCTTGTCGAGGATTTCCTGCGGCAGGAAGCCGCGCATCGCGTCCTTGTAGAACGAGCGCAATTCCAGCCCGCGCATCTTGAGCGACGGCGGCACGCGGTTCGACAGCTCGACCACACGGGCGCTGAGCATCGGGTACGACACCTCGACGCCGGCGAGCGCGCACATCGTGCCGACCTTGCGCAGATCGCTGTCTGCGAGCGTGTAGTACCAGTCGTAGTACAGCATCTTGTTGAGCGTCGAATCGGCCGGCGCCGCCTGGTAGACCTCGTTCATGACGCGAAACGGCGCGCGGGCATCGATCGACTCCGCGAACTGCGGATCGAGCATCGTGCCGCCCTCGCGATACACGAAATTCCAGGTTTCCAGGCGCTCCGGCAACGGGATGCGCGCCTGCTCGACGTAGCTGCGCAGCTTGGCGAGCGGCTTGAAGCCGCCTTCGCCGGGCAGAAGCGCGGACAACGGCTCGATCGCGCCTTTGCGCAGGAAGCCAGGCACGTTGTAGTACCAGTCGAAGACGCGATGCCGCGCATAGCGCTCGTTGCCGCCGAAGATCTCGTCGCCGCCGTCGCCAGCCAGCAGGTGCGTGATGCCCTGCTCGCGCGCACGCAACGCGCAGAAGTAAGTCGGCACCGCCGAGGAGTTGCCGAACGGCTCGTCGTACGCCTGCGCGATCAGCGGAAACGCGTGGACGATGTCGTCGGCCGTGACGTGATACTGAAACGGCTGGCAACCGAAGTGACGGTTGGCGATGTCCGCGTACTTGAGCTCGTCGTAGGCGTCGACGCCGAAGCCGATCGAGAACGTGCGCGCCGGCCGGTCGCTGACGCGGGCCAGCTTGCCCGAGACCGTCGAGCTGTCGAGCCCGCCGCTCAGAAACGAGCCGGTGGTGCCGTTCGGACGCGTCTCGCGGACCGCGGCCTCGAGCGAGGCGTGCAGCTCGTCGCGCAGCGTTTCGAAGGACTCCGCGCCGCGCTCGACGAAGCGCGGACGCCAGTACGTGAAGACTTCGGTGCGGCCGTTTACGAATGTCAGCGCAGTCGCCGCCCGCAGCTTGTGCACGCCCTCGTAGATCGTGTCGGGCGCCGGGATCATGTGCATCATCAGAAAGTCATACAGACCCTGGCGGCGCAGCGGGGCGCTGACGGCGGGGAGGTGGGCCAGATGCTCGGCCGACGACCCGAACGCGAGCGCGCCGCCACCGACGGTCCACGCCATGCGCTCGATGCCCATCCGGTCGATTGCCAGCAGCACGCTGCCTGCGGCCTCATCGATGATGGCGAGGGCGAAGCTGCCTTCGAGTCGCTCCAGGAAGGCGCGCCCGTGTTTGCTGTAGGCTGCGTGCAGCGTGAGGGCCGGGTTGCGGTCGGGTGGGAGGTCAGGCCAGAGGGGTTTGCCCTGCACGGCGACGCAGACCGGGCCGGCACGATGCACGGCGGGCGCGGCGACCCAGCCGGCGGCCAGCTCGACCGGGGCGCTGGTGCCGCCAGAAGCGGCCAGGCAGCGCTGCAGATGCAGGCGTTGGGCTAGGGGATCGGCGGTCTCCGCCCAGCGCCCTGCGAAACCCAGAATAGTCATCGAGGAACCTGTTTCTTGTACCCGCAAACGGCCACTTTAGCGGTTTCGGCCGCTCCAGACTTTGAACCCCATCGGACGTTCGAGCCGTTGGCTTCGGTATCCTTCCCAGCCCGACCCTTAGCCTGAATCAGGATCATCGTCGATGGAAGTTGTCTTTTGGGTGCTTGGCGGGGTGATTGCGTACGTGTACGCCGGCTACCCCTTGCTGCTGGCCCTGCTGACCGGCCTGGGGCTGCGCCGCCCGATTGCGATCGGCGCGGGTGAGCCAGGCGTCACGCTGTTGATCTCTGCCTTCAACGAGGCCGAGGTCATCGCCGCCAAGATCGAGAACACGCTCGCGCTCGACTATCCGCGCGAGCAGCTGGACGTCATCGTCATCTCCGACGCCTCGGACGACGGCACCGACGCCATCGTGGAGCACTACGCGTCGCAAGGCGTACGCCTGCTGCGCATGAACGACCGCGGCGGCAAGACGCTCGGACTGAATGCCGCGGTGCGCATCGCACGCGGCGAGATCGTCGTGTTCTCCGACGCCAACGCGATGTACCAGCGCGATGCGCTCCGCCAGATGGTGCGCAACTTCGCCGACCCGGCAGTCGGCGCGGTCGTCGGCGAATCGACGTACGCCGAAGCGGAAGGCGGCGCGCAGCAGAGCGAAGGGCTCTACTGGAAGTACGAGACCGCGATCAAGCGTCTCGAGACGCAGCTCGGCTCGACTGTCGGCGGCGATGGCGCGATCTACGCGATCCGGCGCGTGCTCTACCGCGACATGCGCGCCGATGCGCTCTCCGATTTCGTGAACCCGATGCAGATCGTCATGAGCGGGCGGCGCTGCGTCTACGAGCCCGAGGCGCGCTCGGTCGAGGAGGCCGCCGAAGGCTTCGACAAGGAGTTCCGGCGCAAGGTGCGCATCGTCAATCGCGCCTGGCGCGCGACCTGGACTTTGCCGGCGCTGCTCAACCCGCTGCGCTTCGGCTGGTTCTCGCTGCAGCTGGTCTCGCACAAGCTGCTGCGCTGGCTGATGCCGCTATTCCTGGTCGGCTTCTTCGCCGTCAACCTGCTGCTCATCGATTCTGGCATCGTCTATCGTGCCAGCTTGGCTCTACAATTGGTGCTCTACGCGCTGGCGCTGGTCGGCTATCTCGCACGCGGCAGCAAGGCGCTGCCGCGTGCGCTGTCAGTGCCTTATTACTTCTGCCTGGTCAACATCGCGAGCGCGCGCGGCATCATCGAAGCGTATCGCGGCCGGACCTACACGACCTGGGCGACGCCGCGCACGACTGCGAAATGAATAGGGAAAATTTGAGGTTGATTGCATCATGACGACGGTCGATCGGTTGAAGGGGATCCTGCGCGGCGCGCTCAATCTGGAGAGCCGTGCCGACGCGCTGACGCCCGCCAGCGGCCTGCTCGGCGCGATTCCCGAGTTCGACTCGATGGCGGTCGTGACCGTGCTGACGATGATCGAGGACGAGTTCGGCATCACGGTCGGCGACGACGAGGTCTCGGCTGCAGTGTTCGAGACGCTCGGCACGCTCGCCAGTTTCGTCGACGAGAAGGTCGCCGCTTGACTGCATCGTCGGTCGTCCCCCGCTTTCTTGGCGGCGACGGCGAACGCGTCTTCACCCTGCTGCGACATCCCCGAAGCGCCGGCGCGAGCTGCGCGCTCTTGGTCGCGCCGTTCGGCGAGGAGATGAACAAGTCGCGCAAGATGCTCACGGATGTCGGCATCGAGCTCGCGAAGCGCGGCATCGGCAGTGTGCTCGTCGATCCCTACGGGACTGGCGACAGCGAAGGTGACTTTTCGCAGGCCGATTGGCTGCGCTGGCAGGCGGACTTGCGCCAGGCAGTCGCATGGTGCGGAGAGGAGGGACTCAACGTCGATCGGATGCTGGGCGTGCGGCTGGGTTGCGCGCTCGGCGCACAAGTCGCGCGCGACGCGATCCCTGGGATCGCGCGCACCGTCTTCTGGCAGCCGGTGCTTGATGGCAGCCGCTTCCTGGACCAGTTCCTGCGCCTGCGCGTCGCGGCGAGCATGATGGACCAGGATCGCAAGGAGTCGACCGCCGATCTGCGAGCGAGGTTTGCGCGCGGCGAGATCGTCCATGTCTCGGGATACGGGATCGCGCCGAGGCTCGCCGCGCAGCTCGATGCAGTGCGCCTGACGGAGCTCATCGGGCCGCATCTCGGGCAGGTTCATTGGCTCGAAGTCGTGCGCTCTGCTGACACTCCGCCGCCCGCGCCGGCCACCAAGGCAATCGACGCCGCTCGTGCCGCCGGCATGCAGGTCACGTTGGAGTCCGTTCCGGGCGAGCCCTTCTGGTCTTCGGTCGAGATTGTCCGCCTGCCGCCGCTGATCGAGCGCACCGTCGCGTTGCTCGAAGGTGCGTCGTGAGCGCCGTGCGGGAAGACGCGGTCGTATTCGAATGCGAGGGTGCAAGCCTCGTCGGCATCCTGCATGTGCCCGAGCGCGAGCCGGCAAGCATTGGCGTCGTCATCATCGTCGGTGGGCCGCAGTACCGCGTCGGCAGTCATCGGCAGTTCGTCCTGATGGCGCGCGCGCTCGCGCAATCGGGCTATGCGACCCTGCGCTTCGACTATCGCGGCATGGGCGACAGCGATGGTGAGATGCGCACCTTCGAAAGCGTCGCTGCCGATATTCGTGGTGCCATCGACACTCTGCTGCGCAGGGTTCCATCGCTCGAGGGAGTCGCATTGTGGGGACTGTGCGATGCTGCTTCCGCGTCGCTGATGTATTGCACGCACGATGCGCGCGTGAAAGGCGTCGCGATTGCCAATCCCTGGGTGCGTTCACAAGCCGGGCAAGCGCAGTCGTACATCAAGCACTACTACGGTCAGCGCCTGCTGCAGCGATCCTTCTGGGTCAAGGCGCTCTCCGGCAAGTTGCACGTGACCGCGTCGATCGCCGATTTCCTGGGGAAGCTGTGGCGCTCGCGCTCGGCCGGCTCGTCGGCGGCACAGGGCGGCTCCTTCATCGAGCGCATGCGCCACGGACTGCAGAAGTTTTCCGGCCCGACGCTGATCCTGATGAGCGAGCGCGACCTGACGGCGCAGGAGTTCCGCGATCTGAGCGCGGCCTCCGGCGAATGGCAGAAGGCGCTGCGGCGCGAGGGCGTGATCAGCGTCGACCTTCCCGGCGCCGATCACACATTCGCGACCGAAGGAGCATTGCAGCTCGCGACCCGCCACAGCCTCGAATGGTTGCGGACTACCGCGGCGAAGTAGCAGACCAGCGCATCAACAGCCGCTGAGAGAATTGATCCACGACGTGAGCAGCGCCACCCCGGCAGTGTCGACTTTCGTCGAGCCGAGCGGCGGCATCGCATTCGCATCGCGGCGGTTCGCGCGGTTCACGACGATCGAGTTCGTCGCGCTGCCGGGCGCAATCAGGCGTGCATTCACGCCGAGGCCGAGATCTCCCGACTGCGGTTGCGCGTTGCACGCGTTCGTCGAGCTGAGCGGTGTGGTGTAGCGCAGGTCCATCGTGCTCGGTGTCGGTCCATTCGGACGATGGCACTGCGAGCAGTTCGTATGCAGCCAGGCGCGCGCGCGATTCCCGAGCGGTGCGGAAGTATCGGTCGGATCGGGCATCGTCGGCTGCGCCGCCGGGTCGGTGATCGGCGGCGACAGCACGCCGATGTGGTTCAGCGTGTACAACTGATTCGCGCTGCGGCCGGTCTGCGGATACGTGAAGTTGCGATTCAGTTGTGCGGTTTGCGGACCGAGCGTACGACCTGCCGCGGTCGTGTGACATTCGAGGCACTGGCCTTCGCTCGGGAAGATCCATTGCTGGCTGTTGATGGTGCGCACTGCGCCGCTCTGGAGCAGCGTGGCGTCCGTCTGCGCCGCGTTCCACTCGTAAGTGAACCCGCCCCAGGTGCCGTCCGGATGACGCATCAGCAAGCGCGTTTCGACCAGCTGATTCGCGAGCCGGAAATCCTTGCGCAGCACCGTGCCGTTCGGGAAGTCCCAATCGCCATCGGACTGCACGACGATGCTGGCGCCGTTCGGCAGGCCGACCCAGCGGTCCTTCACTGCGCCGTCCGACCAGAATTGCGCGCTGACGCCGTACGGAATCAGGCCGGAAGCAGGTTGCTTGGCATCGCTCGGATTCGCGCAGCCCGTGGCACTCAGCGTCGTCGGAACCTGCCCGCCGCCGCTCGACTGGAACATGACTCGATGCAGCGAGCCGTAGTCGACGACGTACAACTCGCCGTCGTTGCCCTGGGCGAAGGAGGCGATGCCGAGGCCGCTGGCCAGCAACTGCGTCGGCTGGCGCGGCTGCGTTGCACTTTCGGGAATCCAGGCGAAGATCCGGCCGGAGACGAAGTCGCCGAAGATGAAGTGGCCTTTGAGCGTCGTGTTCTGCGAGCCGCGGTACACGTAGCCGCCGGTGATCGAAGCGCCGAGGCTGTGGTCGTACTCGGCGACGGGATCGATGAGGGTCGCTCCGGAGCAGGCCGGTGTGCTGCTCGATTTGTAATCGTGCGCGCCTTCGCGGCAACGCCACCCGTAGTTGCCGCCACGCTGCACCCGATCCACCTCTTCCCAAGCGTTCTGGCCGACGTCCGCGACCCAAAGCTCGCCGGTGCTGCGGTCGAAGCTCCAGCGCCATGGGTTGCGGAAGCCAAAAGCGTAGATCTCGGGGCAGGTGCCGCTGGAGCGGCCCGCGGCCGGACAACGGTCGGTGGGACTGCCCGAGTTGAAAAACGGATTGGTGCTCGGCACGGAGTAGGGAGCTGCGCCGTTCACGTCGATGCGCAGCATCTTGCCAAGCATGGTGGTCAGTCGCTGGCTGTTCCCGTTGGTGCCGTGCGCGTCGCCCGAACCGCCGCCGTCGCCGAAACCGATATACAGATAGCCGTCCGGCCCGAACACGATGTTGCCGCCGTTGTGGTTGTCCTCGGGTTGATTCACGGTGAGCAGAATGGACTCGCTGTCCGGCGCAAGCGTGGCGCCGTTGTCGTTGCTGACAAACGAGGAGACGCGCGAGACGAGCTGCGAGCCCACGCGCACCGTATAGGAGAGGAACACGCGCTTGTCGGTCGGGAAGGACGGATGGAACGCCATGCCGAGCAGCCCCATCTCGCCGCCGGAGGTCACACGCGAAGTGAGGTTGATGAAGTCGGTCGTGGTCGTTGGGTTCGCGACGGCGAAGCGCTTGACGATGCCGCCTTGTTGGACGACGTACCAGTAAGCGCTGCTATTCGCCGGCTGCAGCATCGCGACCGACGAATCGAACGACAGGTTCGTGTACCGCTGCAGGCTTATGGTGTTGCCGGCGGCGGGACGATCCCAGGCGAGACAGGTGTTGTTCACCGGACGCGTATCGAGTCCGGACACCGGCGGCGGTGGAGTGGCCGGCGTCGTTGCGCTCGCTGCGCTCGAGAGTGCGGACTGGTTGCTGGCGCCGTCGAATGCGCGGATCGTGTAGCTGTACGAGGTGCTCGGCGCCAGATTCGCGTCGGTGTACGCGGTGCCAGTCACTGTCGCGAGCGCAGTCGTGCTGCCATTGCGGAAGATGCGATAGCCCGCGAGGCCCGAGCCGCCGGTGTCGGTCGACGCGTTCCACGAGACCGTTATGCTGGTGCTCGATGCCGCTGTCGCGCGCACGTTCTGTGGCACAGATGGCGGCGTGCTATCGGGCGTTGTGTCGGGAGCGACGACGGCGGGATTGTTGAAGACCGCGGTTGCAAGCGTGCCGTCTACGCCACTCGTCAAGGCCAGGCCCACGTAAACCGTGCTGGCAAGGTTGCTCAGCGTCACGCTGTTACGCATCGTCCAATTCACACCGTCGGGCGAAGTGTAGCCGCGCACGATTACGCCTTCGCGCTTGACGCGAACCCAATACGGCGCCTTGGTCGTGCGATCGCCGCCGGTGTTGGGTGCGGCGCTGCCGCCGGTCGAAGTGCGATATTGGAATGCCGCGCCATTGCCCGGGGTCACGCACATGAGCGCGTAGCGCGAGTCGGCTCCGAGCGTCTCGCGGAGCATCACGCCGGCTTTGGTCCAGGGATCCGTGTTCGTGATGCTGCTCACCTGCGCGCTGATCTCGCCGTCGCCGGAGAGCGTTCGATACACGTAGTAGAACTCGTCGGCACGGTTCCAGATGTCGCTGCCCGAGCCGCGCACCGTGAACGAATTGCCGTTGATGCCGTGCGACCCTTGCGCCGCGACGGCGCCGATGTTCGCGCCGGTCCAGGTTACTGAGCCCAACGGCGGCGTCGTCACACTCGCCGCCGAAGACGCCAACGACTCGTTGCCCGCGCCGTCACGCGCCTTGACGGTGTATGTGTATGACGTGTTCGCGGCGACTGTCGTGTCGCTGTAACTCGTGGTGCTCACGGTGGCCAGCGGGGTCGAGCTGCCGTTGCGGAAGATTCGATAGCCTGCCAGTCCCGAGCCGCCGGTATCCGTCGCTGCGCTCCACGTGAGCGCGACGCTCGTCGGCGAGCTCGCGGTGGCGCGCAGGTTCTGAGGCAGCGAGGGAGCGGTCGTGTCTGTCGTGGGGGTGGTTCCGGTGATTGCAGGATTGTTAAAAACAGCGGTCGCAACAGTGCCGTCGATACCACTGCTGACCGCGAGGCCGACATACACAGTGCTCGCGAGGCTGGTCAATGTGACGGTCTTGCGCAGCGTCCAGTTTGCGCCGTCAGGTGAGGTGTAGCCGCTGACGCTCGCGCCCTGGCGTTTGACGCGAACCCAGAACGGTGCCTTCACCGTGAGGTCACCGTCGCCGTTCGGCGCGGCGCTGCCACCGGTCGAGAGGCGATACTGGAAGGCCGCGCCCTTGCCCGGCGTAACGAGCATCGTCGCGTAGCGCGAGTTGGCAGCGAGGGATTCGCGCATCATCACGCCGGCTTTGGTCCACGCGTCTGTAGTGCTGATGCTCTCAACCTGGGCGGTAATCTCGCCGTCACCTGCGAGCGTGCGATATGCGTAGTAGAACTCGTCGGCGCGATTCCAGATGTCCGCGCCCGAGCCGCGAACTGTAAATGTGGTGCCGTTGACGCTGTACGAGCCTGTTGCAGACACAGCGCCGATGTCGACGCCGGTCCAGTTGGGGGAGGTTTGAGCGAATGAAAGCGAAACCGTGAGCAGCTGTGCGACGATCAGACAGGCGGCAAGCGCCGCGATTCTTCTTCTTGGCACGTCAGAACCCCACCAGATGCCACGTGCGCCGTGACGCATGGGAACGAGGCAATCGAGCGATTTGTTCCTACAGCCCGTGCTGAGGCGTAGTCGGAAACCGACGCATTTCGCAGACAGCAGGCATGCAATTCGCACACAATATGGCCGGAAGGCGGATCGCCCGGCGACCAGCCTTATGAAATATTCCAGACGGACGTATTCGTGATCAGGGTGCGCGAGCCAGCTTCATGTCGCTGACCGGTCTTGCATTTGCAGCCGCATTCTTCGGCGCCATGGGCCTCGCCCTGTTCCGGCATCCGCTGTTCGGCCTGTACGCGTACGTTGCCGTGTTCTATTTGCACCCGCCGTCACGGTGGTGGGGCGCAACCCTGCCGGATCTGCGGTGGGCGCTGTTTGCTGCCGCCGTGACGTATATCGCGACGCTGCGATTGCCGAAGGACAGCACGCGCGAGTCGTGGGCATCGACGCCCGCCGCGAAGCTGATTATTGCGTACACGATCTGGTTATGGATTCAGATGGCGTGGGCGCTCAATCGCACCGACCAGCTGGATATCTGCATTCTCTACACGAAGTACATCGTTCTGTTCTATTTGATCTACCGGTTGATCGACACGCCGCAGAAGGTCACGCACTTCCTGATCGCACACGTGCTCGGCTGTGCTTACCTTGGCTG
>Ga0111539_10003246_pt1 | contig 21499 bp, 15 predicted proteins | sample RhiMethybrSRZTD1_FD_79667 | JGI IMG/M metagenome (GOLD analysis project Ga0111539, IMG submission 79667) | Populus rhizosphere microbial communities from Tennessee, USA - Rhizosphere MetaG P. TD hybrid SRZTD1 (version 2) (version 2) | ecosystem: Host-associated > Plants > Roots > Rhizosphere >...
GCAGCGCCGTCGTCCAGCCGACCGACATCGCCAACTTCCTCGGCCGCCTCGAAACCTGACACACCCTCCGATCCCGATCCCGATCCCGATCCCGATCCCGATCCCGGGTCCGATCCCGACCCCGACCCCGATCCCGATCCCGATCCCGATCCCGATCCCGATCCCGATCCCGATCCCGATCCCGGGTCCGACTGCGAGGCGACCGGGGCGGCGATGAGCGAGTAAGATGCCCCGGTGCTGGAGGTCAGGGGCGTGGTCGTGACCTATGGCGCCCAGCGGGCGCTCGGGCCCATCGACCTCGAGGTTCCGAGTGGACGCCGGACGGTTCTCATCGGGCCGTCCGGCTGCGGCAAGTCGACCCTCCTCAGGGTCCTCAACGGGCTGGTCAGCCCCAGCGCGGGCACGGTGCGCTTCGACGGCGCCGAGGTGACGCCGGGCAGCGCGCTCGCGGTCCGGCGGCGCATGGGCTACGTCATCCAGGACGGCGGCCTCTTTCCGCACCTCACCGCCCGCCGCAACGCGGCGCTCATGGCGCGCTGGCTCGGCCGTCCGGCCCGCGAGGTCGAGGCTCGCATCGAGGAGCTGGCCGACCTGGTGCGGCTGCCCCGCGAGCTCCTCGACCGTTTTCCCGCCCAGCTGTCGGGCGGCCAGCGCCAGCGCGTCAGCCTGATGCGCGCGCTCATGCTCGATCCCGAGGTCCTCCTCCTCGACGAGCCGATGGGCGCGCTCGACCCGATCATCCGCTACGAGCTGCAGGAGGACCTGCGCGCGGCCTTCAACAAGCTCGGCAAGACGCTCGTGCTCGTCACCCACGACATCGCCGAGGCCTGGCACTTCGGCCACGACCTCGTCCTCATTCGGGACGGCCGCATCGTCCAGCAGGGCTCGCTCGATGACATGGTGCGCGAACCGGCCGACCCCTTCGTCACCCGCTTCCTCAACGCCCAGCGAAGCCCGGTGACGCAATGACCCCGGCCAGAGCAGGCAAAACGATCGCTCATTTTGCGCGTGCTGCCGCCCGCGCCGCCGCCACCACCGCTGCCCGCGCCGCCACCGCCCGCGCCGCCGACGGGGCCCGGGGCGACGCCCGGGGGATGAAACGAGCGCTCATTTTGTCGGGAGCCGGGGGGAGCGCGCGAGCGAAACGAGCGCTCATTTTGTTGCTGGCGGCGGCGGGGGTGGCCGGGTGCGGAGAGCGAGCGGACGTCGTGGTGGGCTCGAAGAAGTTCACCGAGTCGGTGGTGCTGGGCGACATCGCGGCGCAGCTGGTGGACGCGGCCGGGCTGGAGGTCGAGCACCGGCGCGAGCTGGGCGGGACCAGGATCCTGTGGAGCGCGCTCCTGGCCGGCGAGATCGACGTGTATCCGGAGTACACCGGCACGCTGCGCGAGGAGATCCTGGCGGGCGAGGCGACCGAAGGCAGGGCCGGGCTGGAGCAGGCGCTCGCCCGGCGCGGGATCCGGATGACGGCTCCGCTCGGGTTCAACGACAGCTACGCGATCGGGATGCGGGAGGAGGTCGCGGAGAAGCTCGGAATCCGCACCCTGAGCGACCTGGCGCGGCGGCCGGAGGTGGTGCTCGGCCTCTCGCACGAGTTCATGGACCGGGACGACGGCTGGCCGTCGCTGAAACGCCGGTATCACGTCGCCGAGCGCGAGGTGCGCGGGCTCGACCACGACCTCGCCTACCGGGCGCTGGCGTCCGGGTCCATCCAGGCGACCGACCTCTACACCACCGACCCGCAGATCAAGCACTACCGGCTGCGCGTGCTCGAGGACGACCTCCACCACTTCCCGCCCTACGACGCCGTCTTCTTGTACCGCGCCGACCTCGACCCGCGCGCGGTCGCCGCGCTCGGCCGCCTGGCCGGGCGCGTCTCCGGCGACGAGATGATCGGCATGAACGCCCGCGCGATGATCGACAAGGTCGAGGAGCCGGTGGTCGCGGCCGACTTCCTGATGAGCGATCTCGGGGTCTCGGTCGAGGTCGAGACAGAGTCGCGCGCCGGGCGGATCCTGGCGCGCACTCGCGAGCACCTGATCCTGGTCCTGGTCTCGCTCCTGGCCGCCGTCCTGGTCTCGGTCCCGCTGGGCGTGGTGTGCGCGCGGCGGCCGCGCGTCGGGCAGGTCGTCCTCGGCGTGGTCGAGGCGGTGCAGACCATCCCCTCGATGGCGCTCCTGGTCCTGCTCATCCCGCTGCTCGGGATCGGCGCGCTGCCCGCGCTCGCCGCCATGTTCCTCTACAGCCTGCTGCCCATCGTGCGGAGCACCGCGACCGGCCTGGCCGACGTCCCGCCCTCGCTGCGCGAGTCGGCGGCCGCGCTCGGCCTGCCCGCCGGCGCCCGGCTGCGCCTGGTCGAGCTGCCGATCGCCTCGCGCGCCATCCTCGCCGGGATCAAGACCTCGGCGGTGTGGAACGTCGCCATCGCCACCATCGGGGCGCTCATCGGGGCCGGTGGCTACGGCCAGCCGATCCTCACCGGCATTCGCCTCGACGACACCGCCCTCATCCTGGAGGGCGCCATCCCGGCGGCGGCCATGGCGCTCGCCCTGCGAGGCCTGTTCGAGATCGTCGAGCGCCTGGTGGTCCCGCGCGGCCTCCGCCTGCGCGCGGCGGTCTGAGCGACCCACACCCGCGACCGCGACCGCGCCACTGGCGCGCCGCCGTGGCTTTGCGCTTCTGCGCCGCCGCCGGCGCCCGCCGCCGGTTGCGCGGCTGCCGGTTCGCCAGCTGCCAGCAGCCGGCTGCCGCTGCCGGCTGCCGAAAAGAAATCGTCGGAGGGGCGACGGATGCGTCACGGATCTGGTGAAATGCCAGGAGGTGCCCACCTCCGCCGCGTTCAAGATCGGCATCTTCGCCCCGCTGGTGGCCCTGACGCTGCTCCTCATCGTCACCGTGGTCTCGGTCCTGTCGCGCGCATCGCAGGGCGGCGACGAGGACATCAAGAGCCGGCCGCTCTACCTCGTGTTCCCGCTCGCCGCGCTGGTCGGCGGCGCGCTCCTGGCCGGCGGCAACGCACTCGTCGCCCTCCTGGTCGACGCCGAGGTGGCGCGCGCGGCGGCCGCCGGGCTGGCGGCCGGAGCGGTGTCGTCCCCGCTCCTGCTCGGCGGCCTCCTGGTCGGCTTCTCGGCCACGCTGTCCCTGGCGCTGCCCTTCGTCGCCGACGTCGGCGCGCTCCTGGTCGCCGCGCAGCTCAGCTGAGCAGCTTCTTCTTCTGCTCCTGGAACTCGGCCTCGGTGAGGACGCCGCGTTCGCGCAGCTCGGCCAGCCGCTCGAGCTTGGACACCGTGTCCTGTTTCTCTTCCTTCTCCAGGCTCGAGACGTAGTCCTTGCCCTTCTCGTAGGCCTCCTTGTAGTCCTGCTTGGCCTTGCCGAGATCCACCTTGGCCAGGTCGGCGGAGTCGTCGAACTGGCGCTTCGCCACCTGGCCGACCGCGTAGGTCGACGCGCCGGACATGACCGACATCGAGACCCCGCCGATGACCGAGCCGAGCCCCGGGATCGCCTTGAGCGCGCTGGCACCCAGCCGCGCCGCCATGCCGCCGGTCAGCGCGGTGACGAAGCTCTTCAGCACCGACTCCGAGTACTGCACCCCGTAGATGACCGCCAGCTCCTCGAGCATGCTCACCTGGACCGCGGTCACCGCCGCCAGGTCGGCCACCGGGATCGGAATGAGTCCCGCCCCGGTCGACCAGATGACGTGCTTCTTGATGACCCGGTCGGCGCGCGCCCGGCGCGATGCCGGGCCGCTCCCGCTCGCCGCGCTGGCGCCCCCGGCCCCGGCTCCCGCCGTCCCGGCCGGAACCTCGAAGAAGCCGCGGATGGCGTTCTCGACCATCGGCCAGGGCGCGAAGTCCGGCTTCTTCTCGATGGTCACATGCGCCGTCTTCCCCTCGATCCGGTAATGCCCTTCGATGCTGTTGCCGGAGAAGCGGCCCGCGAAGCGGTCGCCGGTGAACTCGGCGCCGTATTTCTTCGCCGCCTCGCGGGCCTTCTCCACCACGACCTCGGCGTCGGCCGTGAGCTCGATCTCGAGGGTCCTGCTCATTGTCGTCGTCCTCCCGGCGCGGCTGCTGCCTCGAGAAGGCGGTGCAGCGCGCGCCTGGAGGGCGTTATACCTCACTGCAACGCGGTCATCAGCCACGACAGGTCGCTGGTGGTGCCGAACCACCAGTTGAACTTGCGCGCCGGCGAGAGTCGCCACTCCGCCTTGCCGTAGACCTCGGCGCCCGGTCGATGCCAGATCGACAGGTTCTTCTCGCACGAGACCAGCAAGGTGTCGACCACGCCGACGAGCTCGCCCGGATCGCGGCCGAGCAGCTGCTCGGCCCACGCCCCCCGCGCCACCAGCCCCGCCACGTCGCAGGTGTGCTCGATGTCGCCCCACGGCCCCTCGTCGGAGAAGGTCTTGACGCTCGACGACAGGTACCAGGGCATCGTGTAGGCCAGCCCCTCGCCACCGTCGTAGAGCCCGTAGTCGGCGACGTAGTGGCCGAGCCCGGCGAGGAAGTCGAGCGCCCGCTGCGAGCGGCTGTGGATGTAGTACTCCCACACCGCGTCGGCGAACAGCGCGCTCATCCAGGGCGAGCAGATCGGCACGTCGCCGCCGGCCCCCTCGTGTGCGGTCATCCCGTGCAGCATGCAGCCGTCGGCGTGCCACGATCCCAGCGGATCCTCCGCCATGTCGAAGGAGATGTTGGCCACCTCGCGCGCCCGGTTGGCGTGGCGCGAAGCGCCGGTCGCCTCCCAGGCCGACAGCGCCGCCATCAGCGCATAGGTCTGGTGCCGCTCGGTCCAGAAGTTGGTTGCGAGGTCGTAGGTCGGATCCCACTCCTCGCCGGCCGACGCGATCCGCTCGATGGCGGCGAGGTCGGCCGCGTCGCCGGTGAACATGTAGTCCATCAGGAGCGAGCGGCCGTAGCTGTACTTGAGGTCCGGGTCTCCCGGCTTGAGATCGAAGTAGCCGTCGGCGTCGATGTGCGCGCGATAGAACTGCGCCGAGCGGTGCGCGTGGCGCAGCCACTGCACGTCGCCGGTGCGCGTGAACACGCCGAAGAGCGTGGCGGTCCGGTCGAACAGCCACGGCTCGTAGTCGGTCGTGTAGTTGATGAGCTCGGTGACCTCGTCGGGAACGTCGTTGACCGCCGTGTGCGCGGAGCCGAGCACGAAGTCGTCGAACCACCTCCATTCCGCCTGCGAGCCCAGCCTGAGCGTGCGCGTCCGCATGTTGCAGCGGCTCAGCCAGGCGGGCGGGAAGGTGGCGTACACCCGCGGCTCGCGCACCGTGCCGGCCGGGAACTCACCGTCGGTGACCGCCACCCAGCTCTGCAGCGGGTCGGCCGGCGCCGGCAGCGTGACACGGGGCGCCGCGCCGAGGACCAGGCGGATCGGGTGCGCCGACCGGTTGGCGAGCTGGATCCGGACCGAGACCACGGCGGCGCGGATCGACTCGTGGGTGCCGCTGCCGGGAAACACGCGCCAGCGCAGCGTCTCGCGCACGTGGATCGGCAGCTCGGTGCCATTGCCGTCGAACGCGCGCAGCTTGTTCCTGTCGACGAGGGCCCCGCGCGGGAACGGAACCCCGAACGACACGGTGGCGGCCGTGCCGACGGTGGCGGCCGGGCCGGGGTGGAGCGTCACGTCGACGTTCGAGTTGTTGCCGACGAGACCGAACAGCGCGTCCTGCGTGACCGAACCGACCTCGTCGTCGCCGGCTTCAGCCTGCGGCGAAGATGGAACCTCCGTCGAGCAGGCCAGTAGACCAGTGAGGGCAAATACCAGAGCAGACAGCGGGCGCACGGGTGCGTCCGCCCGATCGGATCTCTTCATCGTTTCCTCCGATTGGGTTGTTTGAGCTGCGCGTTGGGTCGCCGAGCTCTCGCCCCCGAGAACTCGACTCGCGCGGGGTTCCTTTTAGGTGACACCCAACCGGTTGACCAGGGAAAAGGTCAATCGAATCATATTCTTGGGAGAGAGTGTGTGTGCGGACGGCACAGCTCGGCACTCATTTCCCTTCACCGGGGTAAGGATCGGTACTCCCGGTCGGCGGCGAGTGCTTTCGAAGGCGGGTCGTCGACGTCGTCGGCGCAAAGCGCGGCGTTTGTGATTAGAGTCGGCGCGTGCCGCGATTCGTCCTCCACCACGACGGGCGCCGGATCCTCCTGCCCGAGGGTGAGACGATGATCGGGCGCAGCCTCGAGTGCCGGATCCGTTTCAACGACCCGGCCGTGTCGCGCCGCCACCTCCGACTCTTGGTGGAGAGCGGCCACGCCACCGCCTGGAGCCTGGGCTCGAACGGCACGCTGCTCAACGGGGCGCCGCTCGGCGAGCCGCGGCTGCTGGCCGACGGCGACGAGCTCCGCCTCGGGTTCCAGCGCATCCGGGTCGACGTCAGCCAGGACGCGCCCGCGCCGCCGCCGCAGCGTCCGCTGGCGCTCGACCGGGTGCCGCGCGCCACCGGCGTGCCGCTCGACCCGGAGGCGCTGGCCGGTGAGTTCACCGAACCCGGCGAGGACGGCTGGAGGCAGCGCCGGATGACCGAGGAGCTCCTGGTCCCGTCGCGCCTCGCCGAGATCCGCCTCCCGCCGCACGACGTGACGCCGCGCAAGGGCCCGCGGTTCGCGGTCGCAGTGCCGGTCATCTATTCGAGCGAGACGCTCATCATCGACGCGGTGGTCCGCGACCTCAGCCGCGGCGGGATGTTCATCGCCACCGATGTCCTCGACCCGATCGGCACTCCCTGCGACGTCACCGCGCTTCCCGAGGGGCGGCCGGGCCTGCGCTTCGCCGGGGTGGTGGCGCACGTGGCCGACGAGCCGTCGCAGGCGCGCGTGCACGGGCTGGGCATCCAGCTGGTGCGCGGCTCGCCGGACGCCATGAGCTGGCTCGAAGAGACCATCTCCGGCTGCTCGCAGGCGATGGTCGAGTCGTAGCCGGCGGCGGCGCCGGCGCCCGGCCTGGAGACACTGGACATGGCCAGTCCAGCAGCCAAGGGAGTGCCTGCGCAGGGGGCGCAACCGTCTGTCGCGCCTGCGTCCGGGCGCCCGGACGGTGTCCCGGACGGTTGTCCGGCCCGCCGGACGGCGCGGCGGCCGGCGAGAGGAACGTCGCCGTGTTGCAGCTGGCACGTCGGTTGCTCCGACCCCGCCCGCGCCCTCGTGGGAGAGGGGCCCCTTCCATGCCCGGTTTCCGCTACTTCGCCGTCATCTCGCTCGCGCTCGGCGCCGGCGCCTGCAGCGCCAGCGGACCGGCGGTCGAACCGCTCGAGGACCGGGTGGTCGCGGTCGGCGAAGAGATCCTCATCGAGGTCCACGGGCTGTCTCCCGAGCGCCGGGCGCTGACCTACTCGTTCACCACGAACCACCCGCGCCTGGGCGACCGGGCGACCCTGGCACCGCGCCCGGACGGGACTGGCGTCTTTCGCTGGGTGCCGACGGCGCACGACATCGGCAGCTGGGTGTTCGACTTCACCGTCTCGGACGACGACGGCGAGGCCACCGAGTCGATGACCATCGAGGTCCGCTCGGCCATCGGCGCCAACACCATCCCGCTGTTCCACCGGCCAGTCGGCGCCGGCACGGCGGTCGACATGACGCGATCCGAGTGCATCGCGATCGACGTCGAGGCGAGCGATCAGGACTCGGTGGCGGTGACCTTCGCCGAGGAGGAGCCGCGCATCGAGGGCGGCGAGCTCGTGCAGGACGGCGACATGTCGGCGCGCTGGACCTGGTGCCCCACCCCCGAGCAGGTCGAGCTGAAGGACCGCTACCTCCTGACCCTCTCGGCCGACGACGGCGACAATCCCAAGGCGATCAAGCGCTACCAGATCGTCCTGCGCGAGCGCGACAAGGACAGCTGCGCCGGCCTGGAGCCGCTCATCGAGCACGCGGCGGTCGACCAGGCGACGGTCAACGACCTCGAGGTGGAGGCGCGGGTGTTCGACGAGACCGGCCTGCGGGTGGCGCCCCTGCTCTATTACTCGAGCACGCCGCCGACCGACCCGCCCGAGCTCCGCACGATGACCCAGCTCAACATGAAGCTGGTCAGCGGCGACGCGAAGGACGGCCACTGGAAGGCGACCATCCCCAACCCGGTCAGCCGCGCCCAGGCGGGCAGCCAGCAGATGCTCTATTACCTCGTGGTGGCGGAGGACAACGACGGGGTCGGCGACTGCAACCACCTCGCCACCGGGCGCTTCCAGATGATGGTGTCGAGCCCGGGTGACGACGGCGGGCTCGGCCTGTGCAGCGCCTGCACCTCGGACAATCAGTGCGGCGGCGAGAGCGACCACTGCCTGCGGGTCGGCGTCGAGGGGTCGGCGTTCTGCATGAGCGGCTGCAGCGGCGACGCAGAGTGCCCGTCGGGCTACGTCTGCTCGGCGGCCGAGCTGGAATCGATCGAGGGGGCGCGCGGCCGCCAGTGCGTACCCGAGAGCGAGACCTGCCTGGAGACCGCCGGTCTGTGCCAGAACGACACCCTCGAGAACAACGACAGCCAGTCGCGGGCCCAGCCGCTGGCGGCCGGCACGACCGAGGACCTGGCGCTCTGCCCGGTCGGCGACTTCGGCGGCGAGGACGACTGGTACCGCATCGAGCTCGACCAGGAGGCGACGGTCGACATCGCGCTCGACGGCGCCGCCGACCCGGACATCGACCTGGATCTGGTCGACGAGAGCGGCGCGCTGGTCTCGCTCACCTGGGACGAGGGCTCGCGCGACCGGATGAGCCAGTGCCTGCCGGCCGGCACCTACTTCGTGCGCGCCTTCTCCTACTTCAGCGGCGAGAACCACTACTCGCTCGGCTGGAGCGCCTCGCCGGGCACCTGCGACCAGGACGACGACTGGTGGTCGACCTGCTGGGACGACGACGGCGAGGAGGACGACGGCACCGGCGGGGCGCGCTATGCCGACCTCGACGAGGAGGTCTATCGCTCGGCCGGCAACCAGATCTGCAGCGGCGACGACGACTGGTTCGAGGTCTACCTCTACGAGGGGGAGGTCCTGCACGCCACCCTCGATTTCGAGCTCGCCGGCCCCGATCAGGACCTCGACTTCCACGTGCACGACGCAGCAGGCGCCGACCTGACACCGTGCAGCGTCGAGGAGCCGTGGGCGTGCAGCGAGAACGGCCAGTCGAGCGGGTCGGGCGAAACGCTCGACTACACCGCCGCCGCCGAGGGAACCTATTACCTGGTCGTGCGCGGCTGGGCCGGCGCGGAGAACGCCTACGACCTCTGCGCCTCCCTGTCCGACACGGCCTGCCCGTAGGCGCGGGGCGGGTGGGCTTCCCAGCGGGGGCCCGGCGCCGTAAGCTGAAGGTTCGCGTCCGCGGCAATGGAGCAGTTCGGCAAATACCAGCTCATCCGCAGGATCGGGGCGGGGGGGATGGCGGAGGTGTTCCTGGCGCGGACCTCGGTCGCGCAGGGGCTGACCAAGCAGCTGGTCATCAAGAAGATCCACCCGGCGTTCGCCCGCTCGCGCCAGTTCGCCGCCATGTTCGTCGACGAGGCGCGCATCGCGCTCGGGCTGAACCACCCGAACATCGTCCAGGTCTTCGACTTCGGCCAGATGGGGGAGACCTACTTCCTGGCCATGGAGTACGTCGAGGGGCTGGACCTGCTCCGGCTGATGCAGGAGGTGGCGCGGCGGCGCGGCGCGATCCCGTTCGGCCTGTGCGCCTACATCGTCCAGCAAGTGGCCAAGGGGCTCGACTACGCGCACCGGAAGACCGACGACTTCGGCGAGCCGCTCGGCATCGTCCACCGGGACATCTCGCCGCAGAACGTGCTGCTCTCCTTCGATGGGGCGGTGAAGATCGTCGATTTCGGCATCGCGCGTGCGCGCGACGTCCACGAGGAAGAGGGCGTGGTGAAGGGCAAGTTCGCCTACATGGCGCCCGAGCAGGCGCGCGGCGAGCTGGTCGACCGGCGGGCCGACGTCTACTCGGCCGGCGTGGTCTTGTTCGAGCTGGCCACCGGGCGGCCGCTCCACCCCGGCAAGGGCAAGGAGGTGCTCGACCAGGTCAAGTCGGGCGCCATCCCGCGGCCGCGCGAGATCAACGCCGAGATCCCCGACGCGCTCGAGGAGATCCTGCTCAAGTCACTGACCTTCCACCGGGACGACCGCTTCCAGACCGGCCGCGACTTCCAGAACGCGCTCGGCCGCTTCCAGTTCGACGTCGGTCGCGAGAGCGGCGGCCTGTTCGATTCCGGGTCGCTGGCGCAGTTCATCTCGCATGCGCTCAAGCCGGGCGACCGGCCGATGACCCAGCGGCCGCCGTCGAGCCCGCCGGTGGCGATCGACAGGGAGCGCCCGTCGGGGGCGGAGGGCTCGCCGCCGCGCGCGGTGCGCCACTCGGCACCGATCGCAGCGGTGCCGGAGCCGGCCGGCGAGACGCCGGAGGGGGCGCGCGCGGCGCCGGCCGAGGCCCACGGGGTCACCCCCCGTGATGGGGTGTCGCGCTCGGGAGGAGACCGTTCAGGGGGGGAGGCGGCGGCGGGAGGCCGGCGCGAGGCGCGCGAGCGCAAGCACGTCCTGGTGCTCGAGGGGCAGATCGGCGGCACCCAGGCGCTCGAGCGGCGGCTGGGACGGCGCGAGGCGCTGCGCCTCCTGCAGGACTTCTTCAGCGTGGCGCGCGACATCGCCTACAAGCACGAGGCCTACGTCCACCGGATGGACGAGTCGGGCATGACGCTGGTGGTCGGCCTGCCGGTGGCGAGCGAGGAGGACCCGTCGCGCACGATCCGGCTGGCGCTGGCGCTCATCGACGCGCTCGACGCCATCGGGCTCGACGTCGAGCCGGAGCTGCGGCTGGCCATCGGCATCCAGCGGGGCGTCGCGCTGGTCAGGCGGGCCAGCGGGGCGCGCTTCGGCTACGAGCTGTCGGCGGCGACCACCGGCATGGCGCGCCGGCTGGCCAGCGAAGCGCAGGGCGGCGACATCCTGTGCGGCGGCGCGGTCGCGCGGGTGGCCGGCGCCGACTGGGCCTTCCAGGAGGTGGCGACCATCGAGCTGCCCATCGGCGGCGACGACAGCGAGGACACCGCCTCGGGCGGCAGCCAGCGGGCGCGGGTCTACCGGGTGCGCGGGCCCAAGGAGCGGGCCCAGCGGATGCGCGAGCGCGAGCGAGGGCTGCCGGCCACTGGCCTCTTCGGCCGCCAGCTCGAGCTCAAGGGGCTGCGCGACGCCTTCCGCGAGGTCCTGGTCAAGGGCGAGCACCGGCAGTTCGTCATCCTCGGCGAGGAGGGGGTCGGCAAGGGGGCGCTGGTGAGCGCGTTCCTCGAGTCGATCGGGAAGCGTGAGGCGCGCGTGCTCCGGGCCGCGGCGCGGGCGACGACGTCGTTCACCCCGCTCGGCATCCTGGCCGATCTCGGCCGCGAGCTGCTCGGCCTGGCCGAGGGGGCCGAGCCGCGCGAGGTGGTGCGGCGGACCGAGCAGGCGATGCGGCTGCTCTACGCCCGGCCCGAGGACGAGGCGGAGATGCGGGCCCAGGTGCGCGCGGTGGCGCCGCTGCTCGGCGGGCGGGCCGACGACGGCTCCGAGATGGACGCCGACGAGCGGCGCGAGCGCATCAAGAAGCTCCTGACCCGCATGGAGATCGAGTTCGCGCCCGATCGCCCGCTGGTGGTCGTGGTGGAGGACGCCCACTGGGCCGACGACCAGAGCCTGGAGATGTTCGCCGACCTGTCGCTCGCGCCGCAGACGCGCGGCCTGATGAACATCTTCACCTCGCGCCCCGAGCCCCGCATCCTCGAGATGGCGAAGGCGCGGAACGCGGCGACCGTCAGGCTCGAGGAGCTCGACGAGGAGTCGCGCATGGCGATGGTGATGAGCCGGCTGACCCCCGACGAGTCGGCGCGCGAGCTGGCCCGCCACATCCTGTCGCGCACCGGCGGCAACGCCATGTTCATCCGAGAGATGATCGACGCGCTGGTCGACCGCGGCATCCTGGTCGCCGACCCGGCCGACGGCGAGCACCCGGGGCGGCTGCGCTGGGTCGTGCGCGACGCGCCGCTCATGATGCCGGCCTCGGTCGAGTCGCTCCTGGTCACCCGCATCGACCAGCTGCCTGGTGGCGAGAAGGAGGCGCTCATCTGTGCCTCGGTGCTGGGGCGCCGCTTCCCCGCCGGGCTCATCGATCAGCTGCTCGGACGGCCGACCGGCGACGCGGTGGCGTCGCTGGTCGAGCGGCGCCTCCTGCGCCACGAGGCCTCGCAGCTGGCCTTCCGCAACGACCTCACCATGGGGGCGGCCTACGGGCTCATCCCGGAGGAGGAGCGGACCGCGCTGCACCGGGCGGCGGCCGCGTACCTCTCGGCCGCGGCCTCCTACCGGCCCGGCCAGGACGACGCGATGATCGCGCGCCACCTCGAGCTGGCGGGCGACGCCGAGGGCGCCGCCGATCGCTACCTGCGCGCCGCCGCCCACGCGGTCGACGTCGGCGGCAACCAGGACGCGCTCCGCCAGCTGACCCGCGCCCTCAAGCTCCTGCCGGCCGGCGATCACGAGCGCCGCTTCAGCGCCCGCGGCCAGCGCGAGCTGGTGCTGCGCCGGCTGGCGCGCCGCCCGGCCCAGCTGCGCGACATCGACGCCATGCGGCGCGAGGCGGAGGCGCTCGGCGCGCCCGACAAGCTGGCGCTGGCCCACGCCCGCCAGGCGCAGTTCTACATCGACGTCCGCCGGCTGCCGGCGGCGCTGAAGGCGGCGTCGCCGGCGTTGCACTTCGCGCGCGAGGCGAAGAACCCGCTCTACGAGGCGGAGGCGCTCAGGCTGCGCGCGGAGATCGCCCGGCTGACCGGGCAGAACGCGGAGGCGCTCAGCCTGTGCGAGCAGGCGCTGGCGCTGTGCGGCGACGATCGCGACGGCCTCAGCCAGCGCGCCACCATCCTCAACAACCGCGGCACCACCCTGTGGAACATGGGCCAGCTGCACGAGAGCATCGACGCCTACGCCGAGACCCTGGTCATCTACCGCATGCTGAAGCAGCCGCGCCTCGAGGCGCGCGCGCTCAACAACATGGGCGTGGTCTTCAGCGCGCTCGGCGAGGCGGAGGAGGCGCTGGCCCACTACAAGAGCGCGCTCAAGCTCGACCAGGAGATGGGCGACCGGGCCGCCATCGCGCTCAAGCTCGGCAACATCGGCCAGTGCTACGCCGACCTCGGCGACCTCGACCGCGGCGAGCGCTACCTGGCCAAGGCGCTCAAGATCTGCCAGGAGGGCGAGGACCGCTCGAGCATGACCGACGTGGTCATCTCGATCGGCCAGATCCATTTCCAGCGCGGCGACACCGGCGGGGCCCTCGAGATGTTCCAGCGCGGCCTCGGGCTGGCCAACGAGGTCGACGACCGCTACCAGCAGATCCGGGCCCTCATCTACCTGGCGCTGGCGCTCCTGGAGAGCGGCGGCTCGCGCGAGGACGCGCTCCAGCACGCGCGCGCGGCGACCGATCTGGCCCGGCGCGGGATGGTCACCATGGGCGAGATCTACGGGCTGGCCGCCCAGGGGCTGGCGCTGGCCCGGCTGGGACGGGCGGCCGAGGGCGCGGCGCTGACCGCCCAGGCGGTCGAGCTGCAGAGCAAGACCGAGCAGCCGGAGGGCTCGGAGCAGATCCTCGACTTCCACGCCCGGGTGTCGGAGGCGGCGGGACGGCTCGACGACGCGCGCGAGGCGCTGCGCCGGGCGCGCGCCGAGGTGGAGCGGAAGGCGGCTCGCCTGGCCGACGCCTCGCTCAGGGCCAGCTACCTGGCCTCGCAGACCCCGCGCCTGATCCGCGACGCCTACGAGCGCCTGGTCGAGCCGCCGCCGCCCCGCTGACCGGGGGTCGTGCGGACGAGCCGCGGCAGGACGAGCGCGGCGCGCGCTGCCGCTCAGCCGGCGCTGGTGTAGAGCGCGAGCGAGTCGCCGACCGGCGAGGCCAGCGCTCCCAGCGCCTCGACCGCCCTGGTGATGGCCGGGCCGCTCAGGCCGGGGTCGCGAAGCGCTGTCAGGTAGGCGGCGGCGGTCTCGGGATCTGCGGGAAAATCGCTCGCCGTGAGGACCAGGAGCGCGGCGCGCGCGGCGCGCGGCACCTGCAGCGCGACCGCCAGGCGGGCGAGCCCCAGCTGGTAGTGAACGAAACCGAGGCGCGGCGCGGCGGCGACATCGAGCGCGTAGAGCTCTTCGGTGCTGCGCAGCGGTGGCGAATTTGTCTGGCGAGGCGGGCTCATCGACCTGTTTCCAGGCGGATCCGATGCAAATCGGGGTCCACCTCGCGTTGTGCCACGAGCGTACACGTCGGGCTCAGTGAGTCTCGACTTCTCCACACCGGATGGCCGCGTGCGTCCGCCGATGGAAACGGTGCGCGGCGGAACCGGATGCGCCCTCACCTGGTTTTCACAGCCCTTCTTCGGGATCGTCGGCCGGTTCCATGTGGATGGTCACGTCCACGATCGCCGGGATCTTGCGCTTGAGCTCCGCCTCCACCTTGTGGGCGATCTCGTGCGCCTCGCGCAGTGAGATCTCGCCGTCGATGAGGAGGTGGAGATCGACCTGGGCCGCCCCCTCGGTGCCGCGCGAGCGCACCCGGTGGCAGTCCTCCACCCCGTCCACCGAGCGGGCGACCGCCACCACGCCCTCCGCGTCGACCACCACGCGGTCGACCAGGACGGTGAGGTTGGCGCTCAGGATGCGCCAGGCGATGCGCCCGATGAAGACGATGATGAGCAGCGCGCCGGCCGGATCGGCCCAGCGCAGGCCGAAGAACGTGGCGGTGAAGGAGACCGCCACCCCGGCGGTGACCACGAGGTCGGACGCGGTGTGGGCGGCGTCGGCCGCCAGGTAGGCGCTGTCGAGATCGCGCGCCCGGCGGGCCTCGTAGGCAGCGACCACCAGGTTGATGATCCAGGTCCCGCCGATCACGACGAAGCCGAGCAGCGAGGTGTGCGGCGCCGGCCGGCCGCTGACCAGCGCGTCGATTGCGTCCCAGGCGAAGCGGAGCGCGGCGACCGCGACGGTGACTCCGATGGCCGCCGCCGCCACCATCTCGAGCTTCTTGTGACCGTACGGGTGCTGCTCGTCGGGCGGCGCCTCGGCGAAGTGGAGGACGACCAGGCCGATGACGTTGGCGCCGGCGTCGGCCAGCGAATGCATCGCGTCGCTCGAGATGGCGAGCGAGCCGGACCACAGGCCGTAGGCCGCCTTGGCGGCGAAGACCACCAGGTTGAGGCCGAGGACGTAGAGCAGGACGCGGCGCACCGCGCGGGCGCGCGCGTGGGACATCCCGTGCGGGTCGGACTGCATGCCGGGCGCCCGCTTCGTCCCTCCGCCGCGAACCGTCTCCTCCCGACTGCGAGAGGAGATCACGGGGGATGATCCGGTTGCGCCTCCTCGTCGCGGGCGTGGACCACCAGCACCGAGCAGGGCGCATGGCGCACGGTGGCCTCGGCGACGCTGCCGAGGATCCAGCGGCTGAGGCCGCGGTGGCCGTGTCCTCCCATCACGATGAGGTCGTGCCCCGCCTCGGCGCGCTCGCTGATGGCGCGGGCGGGCGACTCGTTGAAGACGGTCACGCTGACGCGCGCGCTGCCGGCCGGGTGGCGCTCGATGAGCGCCTCCGCCTTCTGGCGGGCGCCGTCCTCGATCGAGATGCGGACCGGCTCGAGGGCGGCCTCGCCCGCGCGACCCGGAACCAGGGTGGACGACAGCGGCAGGTGCCAGGCATGGAACAGCTCCACCTCGCCGCCCGGCTCGACCAGCGCGAGCGCGAGCTGGTAGGCCTTCTCGGCCAGCGGCGTGAAGTCGGTCGGCACCAGCACGCGCCGATAGGTCTGGCCGGGCGGCGCGCCCTCCAGCCCGGCGGCGCGCGCCACCAGCACATGGCGGCGGCACAGGCGAACCACGCGCTCCGCCACGCTGCCGAGCAGGAGCCGCTTGAGCCCGGTGCGGCCGTGCGTGCCGATCGCCACCAGGTCGGCGTCGAGCGCCTCGGCGGCGTCGCGCAGGGCGGTGTCGGCGAACCCGTCGATGAGGTGCTCCTCGGCCTTGAGCCCCTGCCCCTGAACCTCGCGCACCAGGAGACCCAGCCGGGACCGGTTCTCGACCTCGTGCTCGGTCACGATCTTCTGGTACTCGATGAGAGCCGCGCTCTCGGGGGCCAGCGCCGCCGCGGTCGGCTCGATGAGCGTGCCCGCGTGGGCCAGAAGGAGCGTCGCGTCGACGCGGCGCGCGATCCGCACCGCGTGGTCGAGCGCCGTGTGCGACTCGGGCGAGAAGTCGGTGCCAACCAGGATTCGCTTCATGGCCTGTCTCCTGGCATCCTCACCAGAGAAGGGGAGCCCGTCCAGTGATCTTTCGCCAGCTCTTCGATCGCGAGTCCTGTACTTACACGTACCTGCTCGGTTGCCCCGACAGCCGCGAGGCGATCCTCGTCGATCCCGTGATCGCCAAGGTGGCGGACTACTGCTGCCTGCTCGACGAGCTCGAGCTCCGCCTGGTCATCGCGGCCGACACCCACGTCCATGCCGACCACATCACCGCGCTGGGCGAGCTGCGCGACCTGACCGGCTGCGTGACGGTCATGGGCGAGCGGGCGCATGCGGCCTGCGTGTCGCGCGCGGTCGGCGACGGCGACCCGATCCGAGCCGGATCGGTCGCGCTGAGCGTCATCTACACCCCCGGCCACACCGACGACTCCTACTGCTTCGTCATGCCGGATCGGGTCTTCACCGGCGACACGCTGCTCATCCGCGGCACGGGTCGCACCGACTTTCAGAACGGCGATCCGGTCGCCGCCTACCACAGCCTGTTCGACCGGGTGCTGGCGCTGCCGGACGAGACCCTGGTCTACCCGGGGCACGATTACCGCGGCAACACGGTCAGCACCATCGGCGAGGAGCGGCGGCACAACCCGCGCCTCCAGGTCGCCAGCGCCGCCGACTACGCCGCCCTCATGGGGTCGCTCAAGCTGCCGAGCCCGGCCCTGATGGACGTCGCGGTCCCGGCCAACCGCGCGTGCGGCAAGCCGGTTTCGGTGACCCGCAAACTGTGAGGCCGATGCCGTAAGATGTGCGCTTCGCCTCTCGCCTCCTGTCCTGGCTTACGCCGTGCACATTCCGAAGAAAAGTTCCGCCCTGCTGGCGGTCTGGCTGGCCGCGGCCTGCGGGAGTGACGACGGCTCCGGGGGGGACTCGGGCCCGCCGCTGGATGCGGCTGCGCCGAACGACGCCTTCCTGTCGGACGCCCAGGTGGTGGACTGCCAGGGGGACCACCGCGAGAGCCGGGACGGCACCAATGACCCGATCACGGTCGAGAGCGACGAGGCCGAGCCGACCGGCTACGTCCTGCGCGGCAACTCGGAGCCGTTCAGCCTGTGCGGCCAGATCGATCCGGCGCAGGCCAACGAGACGGTGGTGGACGGCGACTACTACGAGTTCACGGTCGGGGGCACCACGCCGGTCGACGTGCGCATCGAGCTGACCGCGCCGGACGGCCAGGCGGCGACCGACCTGGCGATCGACCTGCACCGGGTGGAGGAGGGGACGCCGGTGTTCGTCGCCCACGGGCCGTTTCGCAGCGACTTCGGCCTCATCGCCGGCATCCCGCTCGAGCCGGGCGTCTACTGGGTGAACGCGGTGGCCTTCCACCCGGCGCCGCAGGACCCGGTCCTCTACTCCATCTCGATCGCCCGCGACATGCTGGCCTGTCCGCGCCAGGAACCGTCGGACTACACGGAGGCAGGGGACGGCACCGGGCGCGGCAACGACATGGTGACGATCCATCAGCCGGATCCGCCCGAGCTGACCGCGACCTCGATGGACTCGCCCGAGATGACCGGCATCCACCTCAGCCAGGCGGGCGGTCCGGTCGGCGTGCAAGGGGTCAGCGCCGCCGTCGGGTCGGACGACGACAGCTACCTCGACCGCGACACCTTCCTCATGCGGACCGGGCCCGACACCAACGAGGTCGAGGTCAGGCTCAGCTGGCAGAGCGGCGACGTCGACCTCGACGTCTACCTTTTCGGCGCCGGTGACCCGGAGAACGACTACAGCATCGGGCTCGGCGCCAAGGTCAACAAGATCGAGGACGAGAGGTTCACGGTCAGCGTCGATCCGGATCGCAACTACTGGTTCTGGGTCGGCGCCTATCAGGACGGCACCGGACTGCCGGTGGGCTACAACCTGACCGTCTGTCCGCGCAGCAACGACGCCGAGTAGGCCGGCGGCTGTCGGCGTCGGTCACGGCGCGCGGGGGCGCCACGCGCTCTCCAGCCGGCGGAGGAGCGCGCGGCCCGGGTCGGTGCCCTGCTGGTCGGCCAGCCACTTGGTGTAGTGGACCACCGCCCAGATCTGCTCGGGCGGCAGGTGGCCGTAGCCCGGCATCGGGCCGTTCATGCCGCTGGCGACGATGCGATAGAGGTCGGCCGGGTCGTGATCGAGGCCGCCGCGCGCGCTGCGCGTGGCGCGCACCCAGCGCATCGGATGGCGCAGGAAGTCGGGCGGCAGGAGGACCGAGCGATAGGTGGCCGACCACTTCGGCACCGGCTCGAGCGGATCGACCGTGCGCGGCGCCTTCCAGGCGGCGAGCTGCGCCGGCGTGCCGTACGACGGGTGGCACTGGCTGCACTGGAGCTCGGCGTGGTAGGCGACGGCGCCGCGCGAGAGGGCGGCGGCGCGCGCGGCGCCGGTCGTGTAGGGGTCGGGCGGGATGGCGGGCGGCGGCGCGGCGCGCCGGTCGGGGTCGCGGAAGCCGCGCCCGGGCGGCGAGAAGGTCTTGATGTGATCGAGGATGGGGCCGAGCTCGGCGTCGGGCAGGTTCCACGGCTGCATCGCGGTGCCGGCCAGGCCCTGGCGGACCACCCGGGCCAGCTGGTCGTCGGCAGGCAGCCCGCCCTCGGCAGCGGCGGCGTACTTGAACTGGGCGGAGCGGAAGTCGCGCGGCGGCGGCCAGAGGAATGCGGCCGACGGGCCGCGGCCGTCGCCCTGCTCGCCGTGGCAGATGGCGCAGTAGCGGTCGTAGAGCCGGCGGCCGCGCGCCAGGCGCTCGCCGGCGATGCTCCGGCCGCCCAGGAGCTGGTCGGGCTCGCCGGCGCCGCAGCCGCCGAGCAAGAGCGCGGCGGCGGCCGCCGCGACGATGAGCCACCAGCCGGCGGCGGCGGGATGCCAGGCCGAGGGGGCGCGCCGGTAGGACAGGAGGACCAGGACGGCGCCGGCGTAGACCAGCTGGAGGTCCGCCAGGACGGTCAGGACGACGCGGCCGGAGCCTGATTCCTGGCTGGGCCAGATTCCAGGCCCGAGGGCGAACGGCAAGGCCAGGGCGGCGGCGGCCAGGGCGGCGGCGGCGGCCAGGCGACGGCCGCGCAGCAGGGCGGCGGCGCAGAGGAGCAGCGCCCCGCCGGCGGCGGTGGGCCAGACCTCGGCGAACCCGGCGGCCGGACCGCCGAGCGCCAGCGCCGAGACCAGGAGCACGCCGCACAGGCTGGTCCAGGCGGCCAGACCGAGCGCGGTCCCGATCTGCCCGGCCAGCCGATCACTCATCCGGCGGGACCCGGCGGGCGGTGAAGAGACCGACGAAGAAGAGGAGCTGGAAGCCGGCGAGCACGAAGGCGGAATAGCTGACCCAGCGGCCGATCTCGCCCGGGCCCGACAGGAAGGCGAAGGCGAGGCCGTCGTGGTAGCGGCGCGGCTGCCCGGCGTGACCGGCGGCCAGGAGTCCGCCGAAGGTGAGGAGCGAGAAGACCAGGGTGCCGGCGAAGTGAATGGCGGCGATGCGGCGATCGAGCCTGCGGCCGAACATCTCCTCGAAGCAGAGGTGGATGCCGGCGAAGCTGCCCAGGAGGACCGCGCTGGCCATCATCAGGTGGAAATGGCCGACCACCCACATCGAGTCGTGCAGCCACACGTCGGTGGTGACGGTGCCGAGCAGGATGCCGGTCAGCCCGCCGGCCGCGATGACCACCATGGCGCCCAGGGTGAAGAGCATCGGGGGGTCGAGGCGAAGCGAGCCGCGCCACAGGGTGGCCAGCCAGTTGGCGTAGAGGAGCGTGCCGGGTGCGCTGATGAGCAGGGTGAGGGCCTCGAAGCCGCCGCCGACCAGCGGGGTGAGGCCGGCGCGGAACATGTGGTGGCCGTAGACCAGCCCCGACATGCTGGCGACCGAGATCATGGCCAGGACCGAGCCGCGGTAGAAGAAGGGCGGCCGTCCCGAGTAGCGGGCGACCAGCGCGCCGACCAGCCCCCAGACCGGCAGGGCCAGGATGTAGACCTCCGGGTGGCCGAACAGCCAGAAGAGGTGCTGGTAGAGGACCGGATCGCCGCCGGTGCCGCCGAAGAGATCGGTGCCGGCGACCCGGTCGAGGAGGAGCAGCAGGGTGGCGGCGAAGAGGATCGGGGCGAAGAGGACGTTGAGGGCGGCGGCCAGGAAGAAGCCCCAGACCGAGAGCGGGAGTTCGAGCAGAGCCAGCCCGGCGCGGCGGCGCGCCACCACGGTGGCCACCACGCCGGCGCCGCCGGTCGCCGCGGCCGCGGCGGCGCACAGGATGGCGACGACCATCCAGGTCTGGCCCGGGCCGGGCGCCCCCGAGCCGGTGGCGAGCGGCGCGAAGTTGGTCCAGCCGGCCGACGGCGCGTTCGGCACCGCGAGCGAGACCAGCGCGCAGGCCTGGCCGGCCAGCGTGAAGAGGAACGAGGCCAGGGTGAGCCCGGGCAGCGCCATGGTGCCGCCGGGCGCGCCGATCTCGCGCGGAACCAGGAAGGTGCCGATGCCACCGATCAGGATCGGGGTCGCGGCGAAGAAGATCATGACCAGGCCGTGGCTGGTGAAGAGCGCGGTGTAGGCCGGCGGGCTCACCACGCCGTCGGCGCCGGGGAAGAGGAGCGCGCCGAGGAGCGGCACCGGCTGGCCGGGGAAGGCGTGCTGCCACCGCAGCACCACCGCCAGCGCGCCGCCGAGGGCGAGGAAGACCAGTCCGGACACCAGGAAGGCGCGCGCCAGCGCCGCCGTGTCGATCCGGATCGCCTTCATCGGGCGCCGCCTCCCCGCCACGGCCAGCCCCAGCGGCGCGCGTTGGGCGCGTCCTCGACGGAGGGCGACCGGCCCGGCTCGGGGGCGCGGGTCGGCTCCTCGGCCACCGCCCGGGCGTCCTCGGCGGCCATCCGCGCGGCGTCGCGCGAGCCGGCCGCCACCCAGCGATCGAAGTCGCCGCCCGGCACCACCGTGACCGTGGCGCGCATGCGGTGGTGCATGACCCCGCAGTGCTGGGCGCAGGCGATCTCGAACGTGCCCATCGTGACCGGGCGGAACCAGGTGCGCTGGATGCGCCCGGGAACCGCGTCGAGCTTGACCCGGAAGCTCGGCAAGAAGAACGAGTGGACGACGTCGCTGGCGGCCAGCTCGACGATCACCGGCCGGCCCACCGGCAGCCGGAGGTCGCCCAGCGAGACCACGTCGTCGTCGGTGGCGAACCGGCCGTCGAGCCCGGCGTAGCGGATGTTCCAGGCCCAGCGCTGGGCGTTGACCTCGACCCGCACC
>Ga0111539_10003247_pt1 | contig 21499 bp, 20 predicted proteins | sample RhiMethybrSRZTD1_FD_79667 | JGI IMG/M metagenome (GOLD analysis project Ga0111539, IMG submission 79667) | Populus rhizosphere microbial communities from Tennessee, USA - Rhizosphere MetaG P. TD hybrid SRZTD1 (version 2) (version 2) | ecosystem: Host-associated > Plants > Roots > Rhizosphere >...
GGCGCCTTTTACCATCAGCGCCATTGCACAGCTCGCGCCGGCGAGTAGCCAAAAACGTTCGTCTTCTTCGGTGCGGAGGTAAGAATAAACCGCCAACAGGATGAAGAGAGTGAGCATCGTGTCAGTGGTGCCGAACCGCGCGTAGTAGACGAATAATTGGGTTGAGAGAAGAATCAGGATCGCCAGTACGCCCGACGAATCGTTGCCGTAGATTCGTCGGGCGATCAGGAACGTCAGGAGTAAGACGCCGAGTCCTGAGAGTGCTGAAGCAAAACGCGCCCAAAACTCGCTGACGCCGAAGACTTTGAATAGCAAGGCAGTGGCCCAGAGATAAGCGGGCGGCTTTTCAAACCATGCGTGTCCGTTCCAGTGCGGCGTTAGCCATTCGCCGCGCTCCACCATCTCCTTCGAGACGTCCGCGTAAATCGCCTCGTCGAAGAAGACCACGTTTCTTCCCAAACGCCCGAAAAGAATAGTGACTGCGAGGACAATCAGTAGCGCTGCTGTGAGTCGCTTCGGGGTCAGTATCGGGGTCATCTGCGCCGCTATCATAAACAAAATCCGCGTTTTTATATCCGCGGTAGTGAGTTTTTACGCTTAGAAACATGGATAAGGCATTTCACCGCAAGTGCTCGCTGGCGAGCAGTATCGCGGTGGTTAAGTGTTCGATTTTAAGGGTTCTTCGTGGCATAAACCTTGCCGGAGGTGTAGGTTCTTTGTGCATCCCGGGAGGAGTTTGGAGTGGCAGCCGTCCTGACCTTGAGTATGCCGCGCGCCGGTTGGTTGCGCGGGCCCGCTTTTGACCTCACCTTCGTCGCGGGCATCAGTCTGCTCGCGGCACTCGCAGGCGGACTAGTCGTCGCCAACCCAAGACTGTTTCCCGCGGTCTTTCTGCTGAACACCTGGTTGCTCGGCTACCACCACGTAATCTCCACCTTCACGCGACTGACGTTCGATCGCGACAGTTTCAACGAGCACCGGTTCTTAATAACGTGGCTGCCGCTGATCGTGCTGACCGTCGTCTTCGCCGCCTGTGCGCTATTCGGCGGTTGGATCCTGACGACGATCTATCTCTACTGGCAGTGGTGGCACTACACGCGCCAGTCGTACGGCATCTCGCGAATCTACCAGCGCAAGGCAGGTTTGAATAACGACCTGCTCGGCAAACTGATCATTTACGCGCTGCCCGTTTGGGGAATCCTGCATCGATCGTTTCAAGCGCCCGAGCAGTTTCTGTTCACGGACGTGAAAGTGTTGCCGGTTCCGCTGTGGTTGGTTACGGCGGCGGGTCTGGTGGCGATCGTCTCAATCGGCTGGTGGCTCGCGCAGACGCTGAAATCACTCGTCCAGGGCACGCTACCGATCGCGCACACACTGTATATCGCTTCGCACCTGACGATCTTCGGTCTCGGTTACATCGTCATCCAGGACATCAACCACGGCTGGCTGGTCCTGACCGTTTGGCACAATTGCCAGTACATACTGACGGTCTGGATGTTTAATAACAATCGCTTCAAGAACACGGTCGACGCGAAACATCGTTTCCTGTCAACGCTCAGCCAGCGCAGCAACATCTTCTCCTACTTCACCGTCTGCCTGGTTGTTTCGACTGTGTTGTATTGGACTCTTCAGCGCTCACTCAACTGGTTCGTCATCGCGACGGCAACATCCCTGCCGCTGTTCGCCATCGTCTTCCAGGCGATCAACTTCCATCACTACCTCGTCGATGCTGTGATCTGGAAAGTGCGACGCAAACCCGTCCGCCAAAACTTCGGCATCGCTGCCTAAATTTTGGCGTTCTGACGCTTAACCCCGATCAGACACTGATTGACGTAGAGTGGACCCAGTTGGCTCCCGGCCCGGTCGAGTATGCGCAAGAGCCCGTGAGTGGGTTTGAGAACGAAGGGGAAAAGGTGAAGACCTATATGAGCCCTGATTTCGATGCCGTTAGCCTGACTCCAGTTTCGGAGCGACGCCCAACTAGGCCAGTTTTCGAGACCGAGATAAGGCCTGATGCCAAGCGTGTTCGCGAGACGGCACGACCAGTGCCAGAAACGATTTGGGCAGGTGACAACGAGTACTCCCCCAGGTCGCAGCACGCGAACGAGTTCCGACACTGCTGTCTCCGGCGAAGGCGTATGCTCGATACACTCAGAAGAAACAACAACGTCGAATGTTTCGTCACCAAATCCGAGCTTGGTAATGTCGCTTGCTACCGGTTGCGGAACACCCTTCTTGCGCGCCTCTTTCAATAGATTCACGCCAATGTCGACGCTCGTTACTTCCGCACCGGTGCTGACCGCTCGGCGGCTGAAATAGCCGGTACCGCAGCCGGCGTCCAACAGTCTGAGCCCTTGAAGGTTTTTTCCGGCAAGCAATTGATCGAACACCACCTCCAACCTGCGTTGCAAGTCGTAGTGATTCATGATCCGATCGAAGTCTGAAGCAATTGAGTCGTAGAAATGAGATTTGTCGGGAGCGTTGTTGCTCATGGAGTTAGAGGTGCTCCTTCACGACAAAGTGAGGACGATTGAGATTAGAAATGTATAGCCGGCCGAGATACTCGCCGACAACACCGACCGTTATTAACTGAATTCCTCCGAGAAACGACAGCAAACCCGTCATCGATGCCCACCCATGAACCACCTGGGATGACGTGGCCCAAATAACGATGATGTAAACGAGGTACAGGAACGACAAAGCCGACACTGAGATGCCCAGCATAATGGCCATGCGTAAAGGAATGATCGAGAACGTCATCAATCCATCGACCGAAAGACGAATCATGCTTCTCCACGTATAGCTCGAACGCCCAGCCATACGACGGGCCGCTTCGAACGGAACGTAGACCGTTGGAAATCCCATCCATGGAATCAAACCTCGCAAGAACAATTGCGAACCAGCGCTGTGCAAGACCGCGTCAACAACCGTTCGACTCAAGAGGCGAAAGTCGGCTGAGCCGTGCGGTACGTCGACGCCGGAGAGTTTCACCAGAATCCGGTAAAAAAGATTCGAGCTTATCTTCTTCAGAAACCCTTCGTTGTAGGTTTTCTTCCGCACTGCCTGAACCACGTCGTATCCGTCAGACCAGCGTGAAATCATTTCCGGAATCAGCGACTCAGGATGTTGTCCATCGGAGTCCATCATGATCACGGCGCGACCACGAGCTTCGGTCAAGCCCGCTAAGATTGCGGATTGATGTCCGAAGTTGCGAGTGAACCGCACGCCACGAACACTCGGATACTCTTCCTTCAACCGCAGAATCGTGGCCCATGTATGATCCGTGCTGCCGTCATCGACGATAATGATCTCGTGATCCGTGTCCGCCAACTCAAAGGAGACCTTCTGAACGAACGCCGGCAGCGATTCTTCTTCGTTGTGTGCTGGCGCCACGATCGAAATGAGCGGAACTCGTTGCGATGGTTCGGATTCAACGGCTTGCCGCGCTCGAAATCTCGGTTTGTTTGGTCGTGGTGTTGCCATGCTCATCGTTGGCTGACGTCGGTCGGCTGATTGGCACCTTGCCGGGATCTGTAAACTGCGAATCCGAAAGTCTCACCAAGGAAATCGTAGCGCTCTGAAACCAGGCGAACGAGCTCCTGAGAGTACCTCGTATTGTACTTATCACTGGCGTTATAGATCACGATTTTTGGTGGCGAGTTGACGATTGTTTGCTTTACCTGTTCGAGCTGTTCCGGAGTTCTGATCCCCAACGCCGTGTTGTAGAAACGGAACGGGTTCCGACGGCCTGACAAGAAGTAGAGTTCGGCGTTGGTTGGTAAGGCGAAGATGCTCTCAGCGGGAGTCGTTTCCGATTCGATCAGTTTCAGGACTGCCTCATAGCGTCGGTTTTCAGCGTCATCGATCCTGAGGCTGGCTCTAGGTATCGAACTCTGCGAGTTGTTCAGCATACTAATATTCCGGCGACCGCCATACAGATCGACAAAGCTTCCAGAGAGCGGCTGGCCGGCATGATAGTAAACGGCAACGAAGGAAAGCAGGATTGCGGCGAACACTGCAATGTACTGGGCGCGCGACTTGTTGATTGAAACGAGCCACAGAAGGCCCAGCGTCGAGAGTCCAACGGTGTAATAGAGGTAAACTGGTATCTGAAAGTGTAGCGATACAATCGCGTAAAAAAGCGCCAGCAATGGAAACGTATACGCCGCCGGATTTGCAGTAGAGTTGCGAAGCAAAAAACGCAGCAGCACCACGCCATGAACAAAAGCGATCAGCGGTAACGCTATCCAGTACAAACCGTTCAGTACTTCTCCAAAGCTTCTAATTCGAAATAACTGGGCTGCACCTTCAACCACGAGTTTGCCGTAGAACTGAAGACTCATGAACGGGAGTTTTGTAAGACCCACGGCATTAATGACGGTGTCGTTTAGCCATGCTTGCAGCGACCCATGGATAACGTGGTAAAGCACGAGCGGCAGAGAAGCAACGATGCCGCCGATCACTAGCCCAGTGACAATGTTAATTACCTTCGAATTGTCGATGGTTGTCCTCGTAAACAACCAGCCCAGAATAAGCAAGGGACAGAAACCGAAGAGAACGAAGCCCGTTACGTCGGTGTTCTTTGCGAAGTACCAGCCAAGACCGATCGCCATGATCGCAATCAATATGCGGGCTGCGATTGTACGGTGAGATTGATTCGGTTTGTTGGCTGATTGTGCTTCAAGCAACAAGCAGCTCACCACGCCCATACAGACCACGACCCCGGACAGTTGTCTGAACAGCACGAGCAGACCAACAAGAAATCCAATTACAAATATTCGAATTCTCGATTCGCGGGGAATCCAGACGAGGGCGCAAGTGATTACAACAACTAAAAACAAGCTGTACCAATTGGAGGTAGGATTCAGAAAATTGACGATTCCGAGAGCATTGATTGCAACCGCTGCTACTGCCGCAAGCCGGCGCCGGCCACTGCGGTAAAACATGATGAAGACGAGGATCGCTTGCGTGAAGGCCATGAACACCAGCGGGTAGCGCAGGCTCAACAGGTCCAACCCAAAGATTCGGAAGGCAGCAGCATTGACGAAATTGATGTAGCCGGGATGAATGTCCTGGATCTGAAGGTGAAGTATTTCACCGTTCAATAAGCGTTGGGCGACGTGAGCATAATTGCCTTCATCGGGCGCATACCAGAAACGGTCGTGAAAGAACCAGAGCAGGAGAGAATTGGCGCCGACGGCGCAGAGTATGTCGAAGATCAGCCAGGCCATGGGACGGGGAAGCGCAGCCGCTGTTGAGTTTGGCTTCACAACTCGCGAAGTATATTCCAACTGACACCCGCTAATTCTTTGAAGTTGTTAAGGAGGTGTGATGCGTGCGCAGAATCGTTCAGTCAGGCAAGCGGCTGAAGCACGCGCTTGCCCTGACTGACGAAGGCTTGATGTTAATCGGCCGGCTTTACCGTCCGCGGCGCTTCATTACGAAGTAAAGAAGACCGATGACGATGACTATCACCGCGACGATAGTCGTCCAGTTTTTCATGTCAGTGCGCAGTCGTGGTCGTCTTGGCGCCACGAAACTGTAGACCGTGCTGCTCTTCCTCCTGGAAGAATTTCACTGCCTTCACGCCATACTGCCGTAATCGCCGGTAAAGCTTGCTGCGATCGATACCCAATGCAGCGGCGGCACGTACCTGGTTGCCGCCAAACTGCTGGAGCACCGTCAGTATGTAACGCTTTTCGATCTCCGCCAGCGGAACGGTGTCGTTCATGTATGCCTGCAGCACCGATCGGAAATCGTGAAGGTCAGACGGAACATGGTTGGCTATCTCGATAGGGAGATCCGCCATGTCCAACTCCTCTTCCATGCCGATCGCCAGGGAGTACTCGATCGCGTTTTCCAGCTCACGAACATTGCCCGGCCATGGATACTCGCGCAGCGCCCGCATCGCTTCCGGCGTAAACCGGCGTACCTGCTCTTGTCCCATTCGCTCCGACTTCAAACGGAGAAAATGATCGACGAGCAAGTCGACGTCGTTACCGCGCGTGCAGAGTTCCGGCAACTGCAACGGCAGAACGCGCAAGCGGTAATAAAGGTCGGGACGAAACCGTCCTTCCGCTACTGCCTGAGCGAGATCGCAGTTGGTTGCCGAGATGATGCGCACGTCGATCGCGATGTTTGCGCGCGCGCCGATGCGACGCACCGTGCGTTCCTGCAACACGCGCAACAACTTCGCCTGTGCTGAAAGATTCAGAGCATCGACTTCGTCGAGAAACAACGTGCCGCCGGATGCTTTTTCAAAGAGTCCGCTGCGGTTCTCGTGCGCGCCGGTGAACGTGCCGCGCTGATGACCGAAGAGTTCGGCTTCGATAAGTGTTTCCGGAATGGCGGAACAGTTGATGTCTACGAAGGCGTTGTCGCGCCTCGGACTCAGGTCGTGAATTGCGCGTGCGGCAAGTTCCTTTCCAGTTCCAGTGGCGCCTGTAATCAGGACCGAGGCATCGGTGGGGGCGACGCGCTCAATAACGGAGAACAGTTTCTTCATCACCGGCGATTGGCCGATGAGAGTCGGGGTTCTCGGATTGTTTGTTCTGGGACTTTCCTCCCCATCGCCAGCTTCCGTGCCGGACGGGGAGAGATTGTTTGTCTGGTTGGTGGCCCAACCATCGATAGCAGTGGGAGTTGCAAGGGGCATTAACTGTACTGACTCCTGTACGGCGAAAACGTCAAATCAGTTGCTGGGAGTGAGAGGGATCCAGGCAACAGATTCAACCTTTGGAGCACTCCTTTCGAAACTGAAATTACAAAACGTCTAAACGACTAATTGTTCCGAAGACTTGAGTTTACCGTTCGACGACGGGTGATCTTGCTTTACGGTCAAACACCGTTGGGGGGCATGGGCGACCGTTGATTCGATGTTGTGTTTACTAAAAAAGGAACTGACGAGACCGTTACCGGTTTTGGGTAAAGCTACAGGAAACAGCTAACTCGAAAGTCCCGGGCGCTAGTCAAGAACCAAGCTACCTACACACACGTTGGCAGAAATGCCACTGAATCATCAGCCTTCCATGCGCACGCTGGCAGGTTATGAAGTACAGATACGGACGCGCTCCCCTCGCAACTACGGGGCCATTGCTTTCTTCGTCAGAAATCGCACAAAAAGTTGAAGTCAATGTGTTCTTGATGACACTCATGTCTAAGATGTGGACTCAGCTTCTAGAATCGAGACGACAAACTCGCGTATGACGGCGGACTCTAACGCGCGTTTGCACACGTGGTCTGTTCGCAGGAGCACACAGTAGTTCCTCCCAACGGGGCGTTTTGGACCACTGGAACGCACACCGCATTCGCTCTTTTAAATTCGTGAAGGACAAATCAGGAGAAACGATGCTGGCTATCAGGCTCTACGTGTGTGCGTTGACGCTCGGGTTCCTCGTTCTGGTAACGATGAACCGAGGAATCGGAATACTTGAAGGCGTCGTGATCACGTGCGCCATCGTCTATCTGATTCTCGACGTGCGCGCAGACCTCAAGATGTTTCAAGCCGAACTACGACAGCTCGAACAGTTAGAAAAGCATCTTGCAGTGCTTCTTTCCGATTAATCATGAGCTTCTTCGTCGTCAATGCCGCGGTGAGTTTGCTGACTGCAATAGTGCTCCACGAGTTGGGCCACTTCCTCGCAGCGCGGGTTTGTTCGGTTCCAGTGAAACAGGCGGGGCTTGGTTGGGGGCCGAAGATTTACGGAGTTCGCCTCAGCCAGGTTGACTGCCAACTACGTCTGTTGCCGATCGGCGCGTACATTCAAATGGATATGCTGGCGTTACAGAGCCGGCCGCTGGTTCAGCAGTTGTTCGTGCTTGGAGCAGGTATCGGCGTGAACCTGACGCTCGGTCTACTGGCGTGGGGATCGCTGTTCGGCGCGTTGAACCTCGCGCTCGCAATCGGAAATCTTGTGCCGTTGTATCAGCTTGATGGATGGAAAAGCGCGATGGTGATCTGCCGGCGCATGTTCGGCCGCCCGAGTCCGCTTGTCGAGTGGATCCTGACGCTCGGCGGCGGCGCAATCGCAGTTGCGGTCCTAATCAGAGCTTTACTGAATTTCTAAAGGCCATGCGTTTAAATATGACTTTTGGGGCAAACATCGATAGCCGTCGACTCGCACGCGCGTACGTCGCGTTGGCCTTCGCTCAGGACGTGGCGAAAGGGTACATCAAGGAACGATCGGAACACGCGTCACTTCATCCGCTGCTGTCCGCGCTCGATATGTCCGCGAAGTTGTTGGAAGAGATCCTGGAAGATGTTCTGCCGGAACATGAGGTAAAAGAAGAACAGGTTACGCTGATCATGTGACCTGCGTAACCTGTTCGGTTAACCGCTCGGGTTAAATTACATACCCATTCCGCTCATGCCGCCCATACCGCCCGGCATTGCTGGGCTGCCCTTGTCGTCTTCGGGAAGCTCAGAAACCATCGCCTCCGTCGTCAACATCAGCCCCGCGATTGAAGCAGCGTTCTGAAGCGCCGTGCGCGTGACCTTCGCCGGATCGATGACGCCCGCCTTCACGAGGTCTTCGAACGTTTCGGTCGCCGCGTTGAAGCCGACGTTCTCGCTCTTCTCATTGCGAATCCGTTCGACAACAACTGCGCCTTCCTTGCCGGCGTTCTGAACGATCTGACGCAGCGGCTCTTCCAACGCACGACGAACGATGTTCACGCCGATCTGCTCATCGGGATCGCCTTCGCCGTCCGCGCTGACGTTGTACTTCTCGAGTGCTTTCGCCGCTCTCACGAGCGCGACGCCGCCGCCGGGAACGATGCCTTCTTCAACCGCAGCGCGGGTGGCGTGCATCGCGTCCTCGACGCGGGCTTTCTTTTCCTTCATCTCGGTCTCGGTCGCAGCGCCGACTTTGATCACTGCAACGCCGCCGACGAGCTTCGCCAGCCGCTCCTGCAGTTTCTCGCGATCGTAGTCTGACGTTGTGTCTTCGATCTGCGCGCGCATGGTCTTCACGCGGCCTTCGATGTCCGCCTGCTTGCCAATGCCTTCGACGATCGTCGTGTTGTCCTTGTCGATCGTGACTTTCTTGGCGCGGCCGAGATCTTCGAGCTTCACGTTCTCGAGCTTGATGCCGAGATCTTCACTGATGACCTTGCCACCGGTGAGAATCGCGATGTCTTCGAGCATCGCCTTGCGACGATCGCCGAAGCCAGGCGCCTTCACAGCAGCAATGTTCAACGTGCCGCGGAGCTTGTTGACCACGAGGGTCGCCAGCGCTTCGCCTTCAACGTCCTCGGCGATGATCAGCATCGGCTTGCCCATCTTGGCAACCTGCTCGAGCAACGGCAGGAGATCTTTCATCGACGTGATCTTCTTCTCGTTGATCAGGATGAGTGGGTTGTCGAGCACCGCTTCCATTCGTTCCGGATCGGTAACGAAGTAGGGGCTGAGGTAACCGCGGTCGAACTGCATTCCCTCGACCACTTCGAGCGACGTGTCCATCGTGCGCGACTCTTCCACCGTGATCACGCCGTCTTTTCCGACCTTGTTCATCGCTTCGGCGATGATGTTGCCGATCGTGGTATCACCGTTGGCCGAAACAGTTCCGACCTGGGCAATCGCATCGCCCTTCACAGGCTTCGAGAGACGCTTGATTTCCGCAGTCGCGCGCTCGACGGCTTTGTCGATACCGCGCTTAAGGGCCATCGGGTTCGCACCCGCGGCAACAGTCTTGACGCCTTCACGGAAGATCGCCTGCGCGAGCACGGTCGCGGTGGTGGTGCCGTCGCCGGCAACGTCGGAAGTCTTGGAAGCGACTTCGCGAACCATCTGCGCGCCCATGTTCTCGAGCGCGTCTTTCAACTCGATCTCTTTCGCGACGGTGACGCCGTCTTTGGTGATTGTGGGTGAGCCGAATTTCTTGTCGATCACCACGTTGCGGCCCTTTGGCCCGAGGGTGATCTTCACCGCGTCGGCGAGCTGGTTGATGCCGCGCAGAATCGCCGCCCGCGAGTCCTCACCGTGAATAACTTGCTTTGCCATTCTTATTTACCACCTTTCTTTCCGCTCGCTGCGCCGGCGCGCTCGAGGATTCCGAGAATCTCGTCCTCGCGCATGATCAGCAATTCCTCGCCGTCGATCTTGATTTCCGAGCCGCTGTATTTACCGAAGAGAACGCGATCGCCCGCTTTTACGTCGAGGGGCTGTCGGGTCCCGTCTTCTTTGTACTTGCCTTCGCCTACTGCTACGACTTCGCCTTCCTGGGGTTTTTCCTTGGCAGTATCGGGGATGATGATGCCGCCCCGCATCTGCTCGCCTTCTTCGACCCGCTTGACGATCACGCGGTCATGAAGAGGCCTGATATTGGTTGCCATACCTTGGTCTCCTTTCGACTTTGACTGAAGAAATTTCGGGATTTGATTTATGAAAACATCCGTATCTTGGCACTCTATGAGTTTGACTGCCAAGAATAGGGCGGCCAGGCGGGCCTTGTCAACTCAGGGGCTAACGGGCGGCGCGTTTGAGGGCGCGGTAGCCGTTGCGGTCCTGCTTTTCGTAGGTCGCGACGCGCTTTGCCAGTGTGTTTCGGTGGATTCCGAGCACCACGGCGGTTTTGGACAGGTGCTGTTTGTTCTTGGCGAGGGCCTTCTTTATATAGAGCTTCTCAAACTCACCGATGGCTTCGTCCAGGAGGATGTGGCCTTCCAACATCTCCTCGATTAGGGTTTCGAGACGGTTGTGAATCAAAGCTCTTTTCCTGTCAGCAGTCTGTAAGCTTCGAGATAGCGGGCGGTGGTGGCCTTGGCTACTTCGTCCGGAATTGCGGGCGCGGGTGGTTGCTTGTCCCAGTCGAGCGTCTCCAGGTAGTCCCGCACGAATTGCTTGTCGAATGACGGTTGTGAACGCCCGGGCTCGTACGAATCCGCCGGCCAGAAGCGCGACGAGTCAGGCGTCAGCACTTCGTCCACCAGCATTAGCTCTCCATTCTGGTCCAAGCCGAACTCAAACTTCGTATCGGCGATAATGATGTCGCGTTCGCGCGCGTAGTTGTGGGCTTCGGTGTAGAGACGCAGGGAGGTGTCGCGCAGCAGCGCGGTTTGCTCCGCGCCAATCAGATCGCGCACCTGATCTTCGGTAATGTTCTCGTCGTGTCCCTGTTCGGCTTTGGTCGATGGTGTGAAGATCGCTTCCGGCAGCTTGGCCGACTCCTGCAAACCTTCCGGCAGTTTGTGACCGCACACTTCGCCCGTGCGCTTGTAGTCTTTCCAGCCCGAGCCGACGAGATAACCACGCACGACGCACTCGACCGGAAACACTTCCGCTCGTCGCACGAGCATCGATCGTCCCGCGAGCGTTTGCGCGTGACGTCGCACTGACTCCGGCATGTCGTCCATCCTGCTCGCGATCAGATGATTCGCGACGACGTGTCCCAACTTCTCGAACCAGAATTCCGAAAGCGCAGTGAGCACTTCGCCTTTTCGTTCGATGGGCGTCGGCAGAATGCAGTCGAACGCAGAGATGCGATCGGTGGCGACGATCAGCAAGCTGTTATCGTCGACGGCGTAGACGTCGCGTACTTTTCCGCGACGGACCAATTTCAGATCAGGGAATGATGTTTGCAGAAGAGTGGCAGCACTCATTGTTGGTAGCTGCCCTTTGCAGCAGCGAAGATTCAATTTTTTAGAGGCTAAACCGGATTGTGCTCGCGCGAAAAAACTTTGTCAAGACACACTCTGATTTAAGTTAGATCGGTGTAAACGATCAGCGATCAGACGTTCAATGCTTCACGCAAACGACGAATCTGCGCGGCGTGATTGTGCGCGTGGTTCGCGTAGATCGTGAGCCAGTTCTCGGTTGTGTAACGGCCGCTTTCAGTGTGTGTGCCGACGCGTTGCCAGTCTTCTTCGGACATCATTTGCAGAAGTGGAAGCGTGGTTTCGCGCGCGGAGCGAAATGCTTCGAGCGCTGACGTCTCATCACGTTCGTTGTAGCGAAGCCTCGTCGCGAACTGGTCCTGATCGTAACCTTCGATGATGGCGTTATCTTCGACGAGCAGCTTGCGGATACGGAATGCGGAGGTACTTTCACTGTCGCCCAGGTGATGGACGATCTCGCGCGCGCTCCACTTCCCGGGGATGGGACGTGCATTCAGGCTCTCGGCGGGGAAGCCGCTCAGTGCCTGCGCCACCTCTTCATAGCCCGCAGCATACTTTGCAATCAGGTCATTGCGTTCTTCAGGGGTCATGACTTGTTTGTCTCCTTTGGAACGCAGCATATCAGATCCGCTAAAGCGCAGTCAGGGATAGCCGATTTGGAGAGGAGGGAAGTTTGCACTTGTACACCGGGCCAATTCTCCTGTAGTATCTGCGGCTGAACCGAGATGCGCCGATGACCCCGTGGTGCTTGCCCTCTGAGCCTCCTGCTTGTCAGTTCAGATTCGACTAATACTCTGATGGCTACAGCTACTGACAGACAGAAAACCGCTAAAGAAGGTTTCCCTGTTCCCGACTCAGGCGAACGGAAAGTCTCTTTACTCGTCGTCGAGGATGACGAAAACATCTCGACCGCGATCAGCGAGTACTTTTCGCGCGCAGGCTACAACGTCAAGACTGTCGAAGACGGCCTCAATGGCGTGAAGGCAGCTCTGGACGATCCGCCTGACGCGGTCGTCCTCGACTTGATGCTGCCCAAGATGGACGGCCTCGCAGTTTGTAAGGAACTCAGGGAGAAGGTCGGCTACTTGCCGATATTGATGCTCACAGCCAAGGACGACGTCGTCGATAAAGTCCTGGGGCTGGAGATGGGCGCGGATGACTACATCACCAAGCCCTTTAGCCTGCGCGAGCTCGAAGCGCGCATCAAGTCCGTGTTGCGCCGCACGCGTAACGGGCCAAGTACCGACGGCATGCGTGACGAAGCGCCGATTGTTCGCGGCCGGCTGCGCATCGACTCCGCGAAACGCGAAGTCACCATCGGCGACCGGCAAGTGGAATTGACGCCGAAAGAGTTCGATCTACTTCGGCTCTTCGCGTCGAACCCGGGCCGCGTCTTCCCGCGCAAGTACCTGCTCGAAAAGATCTGGGACTACTCCTACGAAGGTTACGACCGCACGATCGATTCGCACATCAATCGCCTGCGAGCCAAGATCGAGGAGAACCCCGAAAATCCGCAGATGGTCCTGACCGTCTGGGGCATCGGCTACAAGTTCAGCGACGAACAGTAAGAACAGGTCAGGAAGGGGGCAAGCCAAGCGCGCCCCCGCTCCTGTAACGGCGGGGGCGCTGCCCCCTTCCTAACTTGTTCTTCATCAACTCACGCTTCCACTCACAAACCCCTGTTAATTTCAAACCACTTATTGTATTCTTCGCCTCAGTTTGTACAAGATAGTGGGCCCCCCCGACTACCTTGTCTCGCGTTTCGCTATTTGAAACTGGAGGAAGTCGAGATGAACTGTATTCACAGGCGAATTGTGCCTGCTGTTCTCTTACTGGGGCCCGTATTGACTTTTGCCGCGCCGGTCCAGGCGCAAAACAGCGTCACCGCTTCGGCGCGACCTGCAATTTCCGTCCTCGACAGCACTAAAGAACAAGATGGACTCGTCGGTTCCGTTCGGCGAGTAAAGACGGAGACTGCCCAGATCGCGCTCAAGGACGGACGACCGGTCGAAGGGCCACCGAAATTAGTTGAAGTAACCACCTACAGCCTCAAGGGGAATCGGATTGAGAATACCTCCTACCCGATCGGCAGCTCGCTAGTAGGCAAAGAAGAATACAAATACGACTCGCGCGGCAACATGACGGAGATGACGCTGCGTGACGATCGTGGCGCGATCGTTAGCCGCGAATCGTATTCCTATGAATTCGACAAGTTTGGTAACTGGACCAAGATGGTTACCAGTCTGGTCCTGTTCGAGAACGGGCAATTGAAGCGCGAGCCGGTGGAGGTTACCTACCGGACGGTCACGTACTACTTCGACGACAACGTCGCCAAGGCCGTCGATCAACCCGCGAAGCCTGTTGACCAGCCCGCACCAGCACCACCCGCTGCGGAACCAGTCCGTGAAATCCGTGTTCCAAATGTTCCGGCGCCTGCAACACAAATTCAGGAAACTAGCGTGTTGACCGTTCAACTGGCTGAATCCTCGACAGCTTCGGTGGGTTCCGTTGGCGAACCTCCCGCGGCACCAAACTTAAAACCACTAATCGCCGGACCACCAATCACTGATCAGAAGCGCGCCAACGATCTGTACCTGACGGGTCGCGGTCAGTTCGACGCGGGTGACGTGCGTGGAGCCGTCGCGTCGTACCTCCAGTCGATCAAGCTCGAAGCCGGTTCGGCCGAAGTTTTCCTGAACCTCGGCCACGCATATCTCAAACTGGAAAAGGACGGCGACGCCATCAAGGCGTTCAAGGAATCGGTGAAGCTGAACCCGGACATGGCCGAAGCTTATTACGGTCTGGGGTTCTCCAACTTTCGCACCCATCGATTCAGAGATGCCGCCGACGCGTTCAAGAAGGCGACGATGTTGAACCCGCAGATGGCCAAGGCGCATTACGGTCTCAGCCTCGCGTACCAGGAGCTGGGAAACGAGAAGGGACTGCTGGAAGAGTACCGAATCCTCGAGCGACTCGATAGCAACCTCGCGAAGAAGCTGGCGGCGACGTTTCCGGAGTACAACTTTCCCTGCCGCCGGGGTGGCGCGGGTTGTCAGTAGTCCGCTCGAGCAGGAGTAGCAATGAATGATCGGTTTGTCGTTTTAACTGGACACCTCAACAACTATCCCCTGTCAGATCTGATCGGGATTCTTCGTCATCAGCGGAAGTCGGGACGATTGCTCATCGAGTATGGGAAAGGTCCGGCGACGTTCTTTTTTCAAAACGGCGACTTGATTGACGCGCGAATGAATGAACTCAGCGGGCTTCAGGCGATCGTCGTCGCGATGTCGCAACCGGAAGCTGCATTCAACTTCAATCCGTTGATTCAGAGTTCGAGACGATCGATTGAACCGTCGTTGCAGCGAGTGGTTTCGGAACTGCTCGGCTGTTGGGACGAGAGCGCGTTGCAAATCGAGGCGATGCCGGTGGTGGCCGCTGTGCCTGCGCGACCCGAGCCGCTGGCGTTGCCCCCCGCGCCAACATCGTCACGAACGTCGACATTGGTCCAGCAACGGTCCGTGTTTCTGATCGCTGCGGTATTAATCGGCGTAGGTCTATCGACGGTGTTTGCGATCACCGGCGGGTTCAAAAGTGCCGACGCTCCGCCGGTAGTTGCGGCGGCGCCTGCACCGGCGATTCCCGCGTCACAGCCCGCACCCCAACCGGAGCCCGTTGCAAAACCGATTCGTGTTCCGTCCGTGTCCAAAAAGAAAGCCACGGATAAAACGGATGTCGAACCCAAATCAGATCCTCCTTCGCAATCGGTAAAGGTCGTCATGCAGATCGAAAACGGTCGTGTTCTGAAGGCGTCGATTGCTAACCCGAAACCAGGCATGGAGAGTTACGAGGCGATGGCGTTGCGCATCGCGCGGCAACGTCGTTTTGCGTCTACTACGAACGGCGGTGAAACCGTCACCATCACCGTTCGCCCCCAAGAATGAAAGGATTCCGATGCTTTTTCTTGAAAGCAAGACTCTGAACTACGCCGTCGACGGCGATGCCCGCACGCGGTTGCTCCTACAACTCGGGCAGCGAGAACTCAAGCCGTTGATCCGCTCGACGCGCCTTCGTTGTTTCGAAGACGTGCTGCTGAGCATGGACCAGATTAGCGAAGTGGAGTCATCGCTCGCTTCCTGGACCCAAACGACGATTGACGAGCCGTACGTTCGCGGCGACCTGTTCTGCTTTCACGACTACATTCTTTTCCTGATCTTCGAAAGCGACACCACGTCGTTCATTCGCGCCGGCATCGTCTACCAGGCGGATACCCCGGAACCTTTCCGCAAGCTCGATTCGTTTTGCGAACAGATCCGAGCGTCTCTCAGCGCAGATCAAAACGGCGACTTCCCGCACTGGCAGCTCGGAAAAGCGTCGATGCCGCAAGGCTTCCGCACCTTCGTCGAACGGCAAGACGCCGACTCGCTTTACACCAGCCTGCGCAAGGAAACGATGAGCAAACGCATTCTCGCGGCGTCGAAACTCGAAGACGAAGGCGCGCGCATCTTTCTGCGCACCGCACGGAACGCGCACCAGGAAGGTTACGCAGCTAAACTGCTCACCGGGAACACCGACTCGGGCAACGTTCCGATCCAACGACTCGAAGACGCCGGTCTTGTCGAACGCGAAGTCCAGATCAGTTGCCGCAAGACCGGCCACGCGCTGTTTCGACTCCCGAATCCGCACGCGCTGGCCGTCGTCACCGTCAGCGACGCGACGTGCAGTGAGTGTGGCGCGCCCGTCGCCGATGAAAACGTCGAAGAAGTGATCGCGCCGACACAACTCGCCTCGTCGTTGTTGGAAGACGGATCGTGGCTCGTCAGCCGGCTTCATTTCCTGCTGCGCGAAATGGGCGTGCCCGAACGAGAGATCGCCGTTGGACCATCGGAAGGCAATGGCTACGGGCAGTTGATGGCCAACATCTGCGGCGAATCGTTTCTGATGGTGACACGCGACGGCGATCTGACGCCCGCGTTTGCGCGTTGGGCCATCGATCTCGAGATCGACACCGAAGCGTCGCACTTGGTGATCGTCGCCACCGGCCGCATTCATCGTGAAGCAGGCGTGCTGTTGCAGAACCACTCACGACGGCGCGTCAGTGGCGGTCAGGATTTCGAAATGATTCTCGCGGACGATGCGGCGACCGCGGGGCGCGAGCTGGAAGCGGCGCTCGAACGCGTGTCGCAACGCGTCGTCGCCGAACAACTCTGCGTGTTGGACAACAGTTTGGGATTATCTGTAAGTCGTCTGGTCTTAACGAAGTTCAACTTGCTTCGAGCACGGGCGGTGGAGACGAGCCCGGAGGTCGTGACAGAAAGTGAACCCGAGTTTTCTGTGTCCGCATCTGTGCCCTCGCCCCCTGGGCCATTGGCGCTGGCCGCTGCTGTGGGCGATGACCTTAGTTTGAACCACGAACGTTGAAGACGGAAAGATGACCGATGATGAGCGTTGGAGTCGAGACATAGCGACTCTGCGTCGAGCTGCGGAGGAGTTGGCGCGGCGACGCAACGGACTACAAAAACGAAGAGTCGTAAGTCCTTTTGAACAGATCGCGCAATCGCTGGACGATCCGTCTGCGGCAGTCCGTCAGCAAGCGGTCCGGCAATTGTACGAGCTCGATCCGGATCAGGCCGCGACGCTGGTGAATGATGCGTTGCGTGACGGTTCGACGGACGAGCGACGTCGGATCGGCACCGCGCTCGCCGATTCCGGTCTCCTTTACGAAGCGATCGACGACCTCAAAGCGGAGAACCACGAGAGCTGCTACGGAGCGTTTTCGCTGTTGTTCCTCGTAGCAAAGGCCGGCGTCGTAGAACCGCTGATCTCAGTAATCGAAAACGATCAGAACGTAGAACTGAGTCTCGCGTTGATGAGATTGCTAGCCTCGAGTGGCGAGCCGGAGGTTGATGCGGCATTCCGGCGATTAGCAGCCAACGGTTCACTTGCTCCCGAAATCAGGCGAGTTGCCGGCGAGTCTCTCACCCCTTTTCACTAATCCGCGCTGGTCGATCTACTATCTGCCATCTAGTATCTGATCGGCCATGCAATTCAAGTTACAGTCAGAGTACCAACCCAAGGGCGATCAACCCGCCGCGATCGACGCGCTCGTGCGCGGACTGAACGACGGCGCGAAGGATCAAGTGCTGCTCGGCATCACCGGCAGCGGCAAGACATTCACCATCGCCAGCGTGATTCAGCGCGTGCAGCGTTCGACGCTCGTGCTGGCGCACAACAAAACACTCGCAGCGCAGCTTTTTCAGGAGTTTCGCACGCTTTTTCCCGAAAACAAGGTCGAATACTTCGTCTCTTATTACGACTACTACCAGCCCGAGGCGTACGTTCCGGCGGCCGACGTCTACATCGAGAAAGAAGCGATCGTCAACGAAGAGATCGACCGCTTGCGGATGTCGGCGACGCGAGCGCTATTTGAACGACGCGACGTGATCGTCGTCGCCAGCGTGTCATGTATTTACGGTCTCGGCGACCCGGATGCGTATTACGGTTTGCTGTTCTTTGTCGAACCGGGCGGACGCATGTCTCGCGATGTGTTGCTACAGCGTTTGGTCGAGCTGCAATACGAGCGTTCCGACGTGAACTTTCAGCGCGGCACGTTTCGCGTGCGCGGCGACGTGATCGAGGTCTTTCCGAGTTACCAGGACCAGGCGTATCGCATCGAGCTTTGGGGCGACGAGATTGATTCGATCTCGACGATCGATCCACTGCTCGGCGAGGTGATCGAGCGGCACACGTCGCGCGTCCCGATCTATCCGAAGACGCACTACGTCATGTCGCGCCCGACGATCAAGCGGGCGATCAAGACGATTCGCGAAGAACTCGAGTGGTGGGAGCCGAAGTTGATCCAGGAAGGAAAGCTCGTCGAAGCGCAACGGTTGCACCAGCGCACGATGTTTGACCTGGAGATGATCAAGGAGATGGGATTCTGCCGCGGGATTGAGAACTATTCCCGGCACCTGACCGGAAAGAAACCCGGCGAGCCGCCGCCGACGTTGCTCGACTACCTGCCGCGCGACACGTTGATCGTGATTGATGAGTCGCACCAGTCGGTCCCGCAGGTGCGCGGGATGTTCGAAGGTGACCAATCACGGAAGCGCACGCTAGTCGAGTATGGATTCCGTTTGCCTTCAGCGCTGGACAATCGGCCGCTGAACTTCAAGGAGTTTGAAGCGCGTATCGGGCAGACGATCTACGTGTCGGCGACGCCGGGCCCGTATGAACTCACGAAGGCGAGTGGCGAAGTAATCGAACAGATCATTCGGCCGACGGGGTTGATGGATCCGGAAGTTGAAGTGCATCCGGTCAAGGGACAGATCGATAACTTGCTCGAGCAGTGCCGGCAGCGAGTTGAACGGCGCGAGCGCGTGCTGGTGACGACGTTGACGAAGCGCATGGCGGAAGATCTGACCGAGTATTTCACCGAAGTAGGCGTGCGCGTGCGTTATTTGCACTCGGATATCGAGACACTCGAACGGATCAAGATCCTGCGGGATCTACGACGCGGGGAGTTTGATGTGCTGGTCGGAATCAACCTCTTGCGTGAAGGACTCGATCTGCCGGAAGTCTCGCTCGTGGCGGTGTTGGATGCGGACAAAGAGGGGTTCTTGCGTTCCGAGCAGTCGTTGATTCAGACGATTGGGCGCGCGGCGCGAAACGCGCGTGGCAAGGCGATTCTTTACGCCGACCGGATCACCGACTCGATGAAGCGCGCGCTCGACGAGACGCAGCGACGGCGGGCGATTCAGGAAATCTACAACCGTGAGAATGGGATCGTGCCGAAGACGATCGTCAAGCCGATCGAGGCGACGCTGATCACGGCGTCGGAAGCCGATTACTTCAAAGCGCCGTCCGAGATTGAAGACCTCGAAGAATACTCGCCGGAGAACCTCGAAGCGACGATCGCGCGATTGGAAGTGGAGATGCGCGGGGCGGCGAAGCGTTTTGAGTTTGAGCGAGCGGCGGAGTTGCGCGATCGCCTCAAGGTGCTGCGCGAGCGCGAGCTGCAATTAAGTTAAGATCCGTGTTAGTCAAAGCGAACGAAGTTCAAGATTATCTTACCGATGCCAGTTTTATCCGCGACGGCCATGCCGATCGTGTGGCGCTGCCGGAGACTATCGATGAAGTTGCGGAAGTGTTGGCGGAAGCCAATCGTCATCGCATTCCAGTGACGGTGTCGGGCGCAGGTACGGGTACGGTCGGAGGGCGCGTTCCGTTTGGTGGAATTGTTCTGGGGACGGATCGGTTGAATCGAATCAAGCTTATTGATTTGGAGGCGCGCGTTGCTGTTGCTGAAGCTGGCGTGATTTTGTCTGACTTTCAACGGTCGGTGGAGAGCGAAGGTTTGTTGTATCCGCCGGATCCGACCGAACGCGGCTGCTTTCTCGGCGGGAACGTCGCGACGAATGCTTCAGGTGCGCGGACGTTCAAGTATGGACCAACGCGAAACTACATCGCGGGCCTGAAAGTCGTGCTTGCTTCGGGTGAAGTGCTCGACCTGAAACGCGGTGAGGTGCGCGCCGATGCGCAAGGACACTTGCGAGTCGGTAAATCCATCATCGTGCAACTGCCGGATCTGCGCATGCCTGCGACGCGAAAGAACGCGACCGGCTATTTCATCGCACCGGAAATGGATGCGATCGATCTGTTCATCGGCAGCGAGGGCACGCTCGGCGTGATCTGCGAGATCACGGCACGGCTGCTCCCGAAACCGGAAGGTCTTTTGAGCGGCGTCGTGTTCTTCGAGACGGAGGAAGACGTGCTCGTCCTGGTCGCGGACGTCAGGGCGAACGTCGATGCCCGGGCGATCGAGTTTTTCGACCGCGAGTCGTTGAACTTTTTGCGGCAGAAGTATTCAACGATACCGGCGCAGGCAGTGGCGGCGATATTCTTCGAGCAGGAGACGACGCCATCAACCGAAGAATCCGTGTTCGAACAATGGATGACCTTGCTGGACCAGCATCACGCTCTCGCAGATTCATGGTTCGCCACCAACCCCGCCGATCAAGCCAGGCTGCGCGAGTTTCGACATCAACTCCCGGTGCTGATGAACGAGTGGTTCGCGCATTACCGGCAGCGAAAAGTCTCGACCGACATGGCCGTGCCCGACGACGCATTCCCCGGTTTGTTCCGTTTATACCAGGACACTCTGCGCGACGGCGGCCTGCGCTACACGATCTTCGGTCACATCGGCGACAACCACGTCCACGTGAACATCCTGCCTCGCGACGATGCTGAAGGCGCACGTGCGCGCGAACTATACCTGCAGTTTGTGAAGTACGCCGCGAGTGTCGGCGGAACATTATCCGCCGAACACGGAGTTGGAAAGTTGAAGCGCGAATACCTGCGGCTTTTTTATAGCGACGATCAACTGCGTGAACTCGCCGCCATTAAATTCTCCCTCGATCCGAACGGAATTCTTGGCAGAGGAAATATATTCTCCGAAGAATTGTTGTAATCTGTGGCCCATGCTTAAGTTCACTACAGCCGGCGAATCACACGGACGCGCGCTCGTCGCGATCGTCGAAGGTCTTCCGGCGGGCTTGCCTGTCGATCCCGAGTTAATCGATAACGAGTTGCGGCGTCGCCAGCTCGGCTACGGGCGCGGCGGGCGCATGAAGATCGAGCGCGACCACGCGGAGATTCTTACCGGCGTCCGGCACGGTCTCACACTCGGCTCGCCACTCACATTGCAGATCGAAAACAAAGACTGGCCCAATTGGACTGACGTCATGGCCGCCGATGCGCGTGAGATTGCGCCGGAGAAGTCGCGGCGTTTGAAACGTCCGCGTCCGGGTCACGCCGATCTGCCGGGTGGTTTGAAATACGACGTGCGCGACCTGAGAAACATTCTCGAACGCGCGTCGGCGCGTGAGAC
>Ga0111539_10003254_pt1 | contig 21476 bp, 18 predicted proteins | sample RhiMethybrSRZTD1_FD_79667 | JGI IMG/M metagenome (GOLD analysis project Ga0111539, IMG submission 79667) | Populus rhizosphere microbial communities from Tennessee, USA - Rhizosphere MetaG P. TD hybrid SRZTD1 (version 2) (version 2) | ecosystem: Host-associated > Plants > Roots > Rhizosphere >...
CTCTGCCGCGAGCACGCCGGGCTGGCGGAGCTGGCCGGACGTTGCGAGGTTGAGCAGTTTCTCGTCGGGAATGCTGCTCCAGAAGAAGAACGACAAACGCGACGCCAGATCCACATCGCTGACCTGATGCGCAACACCGGGCTTCACGCCGGGCGCATCGCTTTCCATGCGGTAAATAAACGATGTGCTCGACAGGATGCGAGCAAGGCCGGCGCGAATCCCTGCATCAAACGTTTCGCCGCCCTGCCGGGCCTGCCTGTAGAAGTCGAGAGGCACCTGCACGTCGGCCGTCGTGACAGGTCGCCGATACGCCCGTCGAGTCAGATTCGTAAGAATGCGCGTGGCACATGCAGCTTCTTCTGCACCGGACGAAGGCCGGCATATGAAGATGCGGTCCCGACTGGGTGACGCGCTGACACCGGTGATGTTGTAGGGACCTTCGATGGTGGCCGTCCGGATCTTCGGTTTTCCGCCGACCATGTGGATTTCCTGGCTGTCGCGCAGCGCGGGTTGCCAAACACTCTGTTCCTTCGCCGGGCGTTCGCGCCATGTGAAACCCACGTCGTGCGGACCGGCTGTCACCCTCACACGCGACGTCATTCGGTCGTCGATAACGGGCTTCATTTCGGTGAGCGACTTGGCCTGCTTCTCGTGATCTTCAGGACCACCGATCGTCGTCGAGAAGACTTCGGCACCATCGATCGTGATCACAAAGGTGTGCGGCGTGTCATTTCCCTCGACGCCGACATATCCCTCTTCCACGCCGCGGAACAGGCGGGCGGACAGCTTGTACTCCCCGTCGGCCGGGAAGATGTGACGCACAACCGTCCCGCCGCGTGTGCCCAGCGGCAGACCTTCGATGTAGGCGTTCTGACTGAACTCACGGCTGATGGAATACTCCGAGGTTCCGGGCGCCGCTTTCGGATTGCCGACAGCCAGTGTACTGATGCGCTGCGCCGCCGTGACATAGCGGTCAAGCAGCATTGGTGATGTCTTCAGCGAGGCTGCAATATTGTCGAAGCCAAAGTCGGCATCATCGCTGGGCAGCAACGACGTGACGTCCATATCGAGAGCCAGCAGATCGCGAATGGCGTTGCCGTATTCCGTACGGTTCAGCCGATGAACCACATAACGACCCGGCTGAGAACCCTTTGCCGCCCACGCAGTGTCGAGCGACTTCGCGAGCCAGGTGGTGAAACCCACGTAATCGGATTCCTGCGGGCGAGGCATGGGCGGCGGGGGCATCGCGCGGACACTGAGCTTGCGCAGGACACGTTCCCATGTTTCCGCGTCGGCCAGCACGTTGTCCAGGCTGGCCTTCTCCAGATCTACAGGGTGAGACGTCGGCTGCGGGGTCTTCGAGTTGTGACAGGTAACGCAGTACTTATTCAGGAAGGCGCGGTAGCTCTCCGCGTTATTGACCGATGGGGCAGCGGCCCTGGGTGGCGCCGCTGGCCTTGGCGTCGGCGCCTGCGCGAGCATCAGGACTGTTCCGGCACAGATCAGGCCGGCACTGGCGATCCACCTGGTCATTTCGTTTCTTCCGCCTTCTTTGGTTGTTCCGGCTTTGGCGGCGGCTGTGGCGCCGGGTCGTTTGGTCCGAGGTGCATGAGTTCGCGCACGGTGGCGATGACCTGTTCGCGCGAATCACGACGCGGACGCCAGGCACGCGCGTCATTGTTGTTTCCCGGCGGTGGCGGTGGTTCGGGCTTTTCAGCGAGCAACAGCGGCGTCAGGTTGTCCTTATCGACGGCATCGAACTTCGCGCCGGCGGCGGCGAGCGCGCGGACCATGTCGGTGCGGCGCGCGGTTACGGCCTGATGGAGGAGTGTTGAGCCATCCTTTGTCTTTGCGTTGGGATCAGCGCCGGCTTCAAGCAGCACTTTGAGCGCATCGCCCGGGTCGCGGTTCGAGGCCTCGCGGAACGGCGGAGCGATCAGCCGTTCGAAGCCCGGCCCGGCCGCAAAAGGGGCTCCCCGACCGCCGCCGATAGCCATCATCGCCGGAGTTTTGCCGACGTTCGCGTTGAGTCCGCGGCCACCACCTCCAGCGGCGTCGTCGTCACCTTCCTTTTTTTCCTTCTTAACCTCTGCTGGACTCCAGTCGACTTGCGCCCCATGTTTGATCATCAGCTTAAGCGCTTCGACGTCCGCAGCGATCGCGGCTCGGAAGATAGGCGAAGAGTTTTGTTCGGGTTCGCAGCACAGCGTAACGTTGTGAATCCTGCCGACAAACGGCTTGTTGGGATCGGCTCCGCGTTCGAGCAGCACCTTAATGAGGTCGAGCGCCGTCAGTTGATTGGCATGATCTGTGCGCAGACGCGAACCGTCGTGAGCACGCATATCGGTGGTGGCGTCATGCATGTCGACGGCGAAGTAGAGCGCTCCATCGTTCGCATCAGCACCGAGTTCGAGGAGTGTTTTGGCAAGATCAAAGCGGTCGTTGGTGATCGCGATGGATGTCGCCGTGATGCCGTCACCGTTGATGGCCTTGAGGTTCGCGCCACCCTTGACGAGGGCACGGACGACATTCTCGTGACCGTTGCGTACTGCGAACATCAGGGCGGTGAAGCCTCCCGTCGCGTGGTCCGCATTCTTCCAGGTGGAAATTGCGGATACATGTGCCTTCACATTCGGGTCGGCTTTGGCTGCCAGCAGCGCATTGACGACGTCAACGTGCCCTTCTTCAGCGGCCCACATCAGTGCCGTCTGCTTCTGATACTTATCTGCGGCGTTTGGGTCGGCCCCGGCCTTCAGCAACAACTCGACAGCTTCGAGCTTGCCCGTGCGGGACGCCGCCATCAAGGCGGTCTCGCCATCAGGATGGAAAGTCTCTTTCACGTCGGCGCCGGCCTTCAGCAACTCGGCGATCATGGGCGTGTCGCCCGTGCGGCTCGCTTCCAGCAGCGGAGTGACACCGTAACGGTTCGGTGTATTGACGTTGGCGCCGGCAGCGACGAGCGCTTGCACCAACTTCAGATCGGATTGGTGCACGGCCCACAGGATCGCCGTGGCGCCGTCGCGCGCCTGCTCGTTGACGTTGACACGTTTAGCCAGCAGCGCACGGACTGTCTCGAAATCTCCCTCCCTCGCGGCAACGACCAAAGCGGGATCGGTTTTTGTCTGTCCGAGAATCGCGGCGACAGTCGTCGTAAAGGCCAGCAACGAGATCAACAGCAGTCGAGTCGATAGTCCGGGTGTGCGCATCTTTTCACTCCATTGCAAGTCAAACATTCTGAAAGAGATTACACGTAGGGTCAATTTTATTCCCTGCACGGGGGGAGCGCCAAGCCGATTTTCGAGCCGAACCCAATTTTAGATCAAATTATCCGCGCCCCCCTGCCAAGGGCGCGTTAAAGAGAGTGGGACCGGCTCATAGGAAAACCGCACCCCGCAAGGGTTGCGGGGCGCGGGATACATGCCAGTTACAAGAGCTCATGAGAAGAGCGGTACGATCGCTTCGAGCCGCGCTTTCGATCCTTTTTGCACGAGTTCTGCAACGGCCAGAAAGTTCTTGTGGGACATCCCGGTTCCGAGAAACGTCCAGCGGTTGGCCTGGATCTGCACTTTGTGGAATCGTTCGGATTCTTCCGGCGTGAATTCGCGGCCTGTTGCGCGCCTCAGGCTTTCAAAGTCAAACTTCACCTGCTGGGCCAGCCCCGCATCGAGCATGCCACCGATCTCAAGATAGCCATCTATGGCTTTCGCGCGTTCCTCGTCGGTGCACGCGTTAAAGATTTCCTGCACCATCAAGGTATCGAGCTTTGCGTGCTGAGACTCCTCCATCCAGTGGTGCTTGAGCAGACTCTTGAACTGGGGATCCAGTCCCTCGTCGTCGACGATGCTCTCCACGAAATGACGTTGCGACATCCACTCGATGTGCAGGATCACGAGGGCAACCGCAAGGGGATGCTTCGACAACACGGCCTGGGCGATAGCTTCAGGGGGACCAATGACCTCGCAATCGCTGCCGAAGGACTCGACAAAATCTTTGCGAAAGCGATTGAAGAGGTCGATGTGCTTGGCTTCCTCTCCGGCGAAGTTCAGGAACGCCCGTACGCGCGCCTCGTTTCCATGAAGAACAGACCGCGTGTGATCCAGCACGAAAGGCAGAATGAACTCTTCGACGAGGCCGAAGAGGTACAAATAGTCGTGCGCACGGATTTGATTGAGAATCCGGCGCTCCGTTTCCGAGAGGAAGTCGAGCGGCTCGACACGAGCCAGGGACTCCGGCAGGAATGGTTTGCTGAAATCGAGCCGTTTGTCGCCCCCAATGAGATCCTCGACGCGCCAGTTCACTCGATCGGACGCCGTAAGGATGGTTGGGTATTCGTAGTTGGGCCAGCCGGTCGGAGCGGATGTCGCCGGGGTTATCGTTGCGGATTGCATGATCGTTTCTCCTTTCGCTTGTCTGAATCACAGGGATACCGTGACAGCGGTTTTACAATCCGCGGCGCGATGCGTCCATGCTCAGGAGTCGCCAAAACTTGCTCAGACGGCCGATTGAAGCGGATCACTTTGCACAGAAACCGGCGGACTTTGCAGAAAGTCCGAAATGACTGAAAACTTGCCAAGTTCCGGGGACGTGCAGGAAGAGTTGGTGGTTCTTGTGTCTGTACAGATCGAGATGTACAATTCCGCCATGCCACTCAAGAAAGTTCCTTTCACGGACGCACGAGAAGGGCTGGCGGCGCTTATCGACGAGGTGCAGAAATCCGGACGACCCATCGCCATAACCCGGCGAGGGAAGCCGGCGGTCGTCATCATGAATGTCGAGGTCCTGGAACAGAAACTAGGGCAGGCAAAGCAACGACCGTGGATGCTTCGGGGCTCTGGAACGTTGGAAGGATTGCCCGCCGAGATCGACAGATCCATTCGCGAGATTCGGCAACAAGTCCGGACCACAAGCCACGCTCGAGTAGCAAAGCTTAACGAGGGTCTCGCCCGCAAATAGTGTACGTCGCAGATACACACGCGCTCGTGCATTACGCCTTCGTACGAAAACCACTGCTAGGGAAGGACGCGCGCCGATTACTCGAGAAGGCTGATGCGGGCGACATTGTTATTTATGTGCCGACAGTCGTCTTGTGGGAGATTTCTCGCCTCGCTGAACTCGGGAGGATTCATCTAAAACAGACATTCGAGCAATGGTGCCGCGCCCTCGATAGCAAACCAGGTTTCGGTATTGTGTCCCTGGAATGGCTGGATATACAGGAAGCACGACATCTTCCGTTCGCGGACCCGTTCGATTGTTTTATCGCAGGGACGGCGATTCGATTGGATGTACCGCTGATTACCAGGGATAGGGCCATCGCCGATTCGAAGCTGCTGGAGACTGTGTGGTGAGGATTTCCTCACAGACTCACGACACTTCAACCAACGTTACGGCCTCAACACATACTCCGGTGCTGTGGTGTTGGCCCCCTTGTGGCAGCAGTTTCCCAGGAAGTTCGGCCGGTAAGGATTACTGAAGCTGTTGTTGCCCGCAGGAAGCGCACCGACTTTTGCGGGGCCGTTGATCCGTGCCAGCACGCGGTCTCGCGCTCGCTCGATTTGCCGCAGCAGTCCCTCGATGTCCCACCCGACGAGCTTGCCCTTCCAGTACACGACCTTCCCCGCAATCAACACGTCGCGAACGTGCCTGGGATTCATCATGGTGACAATCGTGCCCGGCACATTGTTCATCGGCCAGGTGTTGATGGACCGCGCATCGAGCACCACGATATCCGCTTCCTTGCCCGGAGTCAGCGTGCCGACTTTGTCCAGAATGCGGTTCGCCGCTGCACCCGCGATGGTGGCCATCTCGATTACCTGGCGCGACGTGACCAGTTGCGGAACTGGCAGGCCGCCAGGGTTGCTCTCGTTGAAGGCGAGTTCGTTGGCCAACGCGCGCTGCAGACAGAAGGCGCCACGCATCAGCGAGAAGGGGTCGGTCGTCATGTTCGTATCGACATCGGGACTAAGGCTTGGCAGGATGCCGTGATTGAGCGCCTGCTGAATCGGCGGCATGCCGTGCTGCATCTGCATCTCGATAAGGTTGGCAATCGAGACGTGCGCGCCGCGGTCACGCACGATCTCCCACGCTCTCGATCGGTTGGCCTGGGGATAACCCGATGAACCGGCGCCGATCTGCGCAACCGGGTTGTCCTGCCAGCGGGTCGCATGCACGAACGTGACGTCGGACCAGTCCATGCCGTTGCGTGGTTCGGCCGCTGCACTGACGATGCCGTTCGGATTGCCGACGGTGTGGATGTTGATTAACGCGCCGAACGAGCGGCCGAGCTGCCACCCGGTGTACGGAGCGCCGGCGAACGCCGGCCCTGTGGCGCCGGCGAAACCGAGCGTCACCAATTGGTCTCGTGAACTGAAGTAGGTCTTTGCGAGCCGGCCGATCCCTTTTGTTGTGTCATTCATCGCCCCAGGGGCTTCGTACGGGAAGCCCTCGGCACTCCGGTTGGTTCCCCCGCTGTAGTCGAAGACCATCCTGCGCCCGGAATCCATCAGTCCCTTGATCATGGCGTCGGTGTGTTCGGGCGTGTGATTGGCCTGCGAGGTATCCGTCCCACACGTCACGCCCTCGCTGATTTCGCTCAGACACGCGACGAGCTCTGAGATGTAGCAATCCTCAGGGTCATACGGCACCCGCCCCAGGTCCCAAATGAACGCGCCGGGGTTTCTCGGATCCGCGAGTCGGCCAGCCGTCCATATGTTCTGAACCACCGACCCATAGCTCTCTTGCGGCCACGTGCCTTGAAGCGTGCCGTCTGCAATGATGCTCCGCTGCAGGGTCTCGTACTGGTGATGGTGCGTGGTGATGAAACCCGGCATCACGATTGCGCCCGAGCAGTCGACCACTTCAGCGTCGGTGGCGGAGATATCAGGCGCGATATTGACGATCACCTTCCCATCGATCAAGACGTCGGCCTTCTCGAAATCTCCCACCTTCGGGTCGAGGCTGATCACGATGCCTCCCCGCAGCAGGATGCGACGCTTACGAGCGTCGCCGACGAGGTTCTGGAGATCGGCCGGTGTAGCTGTGCGGAGCCCGTCGAGCTGCGTCGTGCTCGCGGGCCCTGCCGAGGCCGCTGATTTGATGCTGGCGATGGTGGCGAGCGTGGCGCCCGCGCCGGTTGTAAGAAATTTTCGCCGGGACGAAGACATGGGGCTTTCCTCCTTACGCATTAATTCGAAGGAGCTTGATCAGATTCCCGCCAAGGATCGCTTCTTTGTCGGCATTGCTCAAAAAAGGTGCATTGAGGACAAAGTCGATACCCACGGGCCAGTCAAAGGGGTAGTCGGTTCCGTAAAAGAGGTGATCGACGCCGACCTCGGCCACGAGGTGTCGCAGACCTTCTTCGTGAAAGATCATCGTGTCGATATAAAGTTGACTCCTGAAGTACTCACTTGGTTTTTTCTTCAGCGCCTTACAATCTGCGCCATTGCTGCCGCCACGCCCGCACAATGCATCCGATCGACCGCTATACGAAGGAAGGTAACCGCCCGCGTGAGCGGCGCAGATTTTAAGTCCGGGAAAACGATCCAGTGTGCCTTCAAAGATGAGGTGCGAGAGGAATACGGTGGTCTCCAGTGGGTTGCCGATCGTGTTGCTCAACCCGCCTCTTCCCTGCAAGCGAGGATTCTGCGTCGTGCCGGTCGAGCCGGGTTGTGGGTGCATGAATATGACGACCCCGAGTTCCTCTGCTTTGGCCCAGAACGGATCGAACTTCCGGTCCGAGAGTTCCTGGCCTTCGACGCTGCCTCCGATAGCGGCGCCGCGCATTCCCAGTTTCCTGACCGCCTCGTCCAACTGATCGGCCGCCAGATCCGGATGCTGCAACGCGAGGGTGGCCATTCCCACGAATCGGTCCGGATACTTCGCACACCACTGGGAGATTTTTTCATTCTGCACTTTGATGAGGTCACGAGCCAGCGCGCGGTCCGCAGTGTACGCCCAGGCGTTCACGTTGATCGCCTGATAGTCGATACCCTGCGCGTCCATATCGATCAGTCGCTGCGGGTTGCCGAGTGCGATGTTACCCGTGAGGTTCGTCTGCGCAGCGGCCGCCAGGTTGGTGTCCTTCACCAGATCCCAGACCTCCGGCACGAAACAGTGAGAATGAATGTCGACGGTCTTCACGCGACGACCACCAATGGACAACTCGCGACGCTTGCCTGGGGGGACGCCGATCTGAAGCGACGAGAACCCGCCACTCGCAAGCCCGGTGCTGATGAAGATTCCGGCCGCTGCGCCCGCGGCATTCTTAACGAAGTTTCTGCGATTCAGCATGGTGTTCTCCTCGGTTAAAAGACCATCAACGACGGCCCCTGGGCCATCGGGCCTGCCATTTGGCGCGCAAAGCGGCCCGGTCAACTTCCCGCCCGCGAAGGAACACTCTGCTGATCCTCCGCGAGTTGGCAATGTTATCCAGCGGATTCGCATCCAGCACCGTGAAGTCGGCGTTTTTGCCGGGCGCGATCAGTCCGGTATTGAGGTGAACGGCTTCGGCAGAGTCGCGCGTTGCGGCGACAATGGCTTCCATCGGAGTCAGGCCCATCCAGACCCAGTTCTCGAATTCAAGCTGACCCATCCAGCCGATAAAGAACCGAGTCTGACCGGTGTCGCTTCCAAGCACAATTTTCATGCCCGCCGCTCGAAGCTTCAGCGCATTTGTGGCGCCGAGTTGCTTGAGATTTGCACGGGCGCGCGCCACAGACTCGGGTGTGGCTGCCGCCAATTGAGCGCCCCAATGCTCCTGGATTTGCTCGGGCGGAACTGTTTCGCGCAACAGCGGATCGTTCCAGTCCTCGCGCGTGAAGGCTGACGAGCCGACGTTCGGATGAAACCACATGTTCGGGCGATCTTTCTTCGCGATGCGTTCCCGAATAATGGACAGCAGTTCGTCATCCGGCACTTCACCATTGCGAACCGGAAGATGGACCCACCCTTCCACGCCGGCGCGCATGAGGATCCTGGCATCCGCCAGCGTCACGTTATGCGCCGCCACGGGCAGGTTCAACCGGTGCGCTTCCTCGATAACGGCGAGGTAGATTTCCGGTGTGAGTTTCTTCGTCTGTCCGCCACGATCGTCCACCCAGATTTTGATGAACGCGGGTTTCATGAGGGCGTTGTCCTGAACCGCTGCGCGAGCCTCCGCGACAGTGGTCACAGGGTAAGGAACGTCGGCTCTTGAAGGATGGCCTTGTGCGCCTGATCCCGGCCATGCGATTCCCGGACCCGCCGTAAGGAAAAGCGCCGCGCCGGAAGGCATCTCGTCGCGGACGCGGATTGGCGCGTTGCCCCAGTTCGTCCTTCCTCCGCGCAGATCGGAACGGTCGACAAGATCGGCTATCCCAACCACGCCGCCGACGCCGTAATACGCCATGCGTTCGAGGTGATCGATGAGATTCTCACGCGTGAAGTACTCCTTCGCCATTGTCCCATCGAAATCGTGCTGATAGCCGATATGACCGTGGACATCGACCTTCGTGGGTATGACGGTCTTTCCCGAGAGATCGACGCGCACCGCGCCTGCGGGAATCTGGATCTGACCGCGCCGGCCCGCTCGGGAGAATTGCGTGCCTTCCATAACGAAGGCGGAGTCTTCAATCACCGTGCCATCGCCCACAATCAGCCGTGCTCCTTCGAACACCGTAGAGCGCGGGGGCTGCTGTCCATTCATCAGGCACACGAATCCGGCGAAGAGCAGAAGGCATGAAACGCTCACGGCTCGGTGCATGGTCACCTCGCGGTTGTGAAAGTCAGGGAAAGACAGTGGGATTCTGGTGGGATAGTATCGTCCGCGTCAAGTTCCAACGCACGTGAGCCATCGGCCCGACTGGACAGGCCTGGACCTGGAGGGTGGCGCGGAGCGCCGAGGTGGTTGTTCAAGACAGTGAACTCGAAGATTTCCGGCGCGAAAAGAAGCACTAACCCTCGAAGCATCGAGCCGTGGTAGGGAGTGTTCCCTGAGTGACAACTGTTAAATCTTCTGTTGTGCGAAATTTGCTATTTGTAACGTTGATTGAAGAGGAAATAACCTATTAGGCTCTTTGGGCACGAGATCAACTGCGAGCAAGTTCATACGCGCTTCCAAAATTGGGACATGAGCACTTTTGCCTTTGTTCCGTGCGTCTCGCTCAGGAATTGTTGGGAGCAGAGGTTCCGGACAGCGTGGCGCCATGGTTGCGCCGGACGAGAGCGCAGCATTTCAGGTCTCTGCCAACATGTTGGCCCTGGCGGTAGGAGGCTCGATATGGATGCAAGGCACAAAGTATTCCTAATAATGGCGCCATTGTTAATGCTGCTGTGCTATCCAAATGCGGTCGCTCAGGACGTACTGGGAGAACACCTCGACCAGAAGAATCTACCGAAACTGGCACCGCCTGTGAGCATGTTGGGTTTACCAGGACCGCTTGCTGCAGGCCCCCCGTACAGAGTCCGGATTGTTTACATGGTTCCTTCCAATCGCGATGCCCAGCCTCAGGCAGAGCAAATTCTGCAAAGGTATGTCCTGTCCGTCCAAAGCCTGTACCGAGAGAATATGGCTCGGCAAGGCTACGGAAATAAGACCTTCGAATTTGAGACTGAAGCTGACGGTCTCATCCCGAAGGTTCATATCGTCCGCGTTTCGCAGCCTGACACGTCTTTCCACGATTCCGATTACGGAACACGATGGGGAAAGATTCTGAATGGGGTGGCTTCGGCAGGATTTCCGGCATTCGTAGAAGGGGAAGTGCTCTGGGTTGTTGCCGAAATACACCAGCAACTCGCGGACGGCTCATTTCTGGAGAGCAGCTTGTTTTTCGGAGGAGCAGGAATTCAGAATACTGGCGCCGCAGTCGTTACGGGGGAAACACTGGCGCTTATGCCATCAACATTCCTTGTCGATGACAGAGAGTACAATGGACTAGTTATCCCCACGATGGGCCCCTTTCCGCTGGTATCCAATGTGAGCTTCGCGAGTTTTACGGGTTCGACAGTCAGTTCCATAACTTCCAGCAACCTCGGGGGAGCTGCGCACGAACTTGGGCATGGGTTTGCCTTACCTCACGACTTTACAAACGACGATAACTTTAATGGCAATCTCATGGGTAACGGTCTCAGAGGCTTTCGTGGCTTTTTCTATCCGGAAAAATACCCAAGTGACGATGTCGGATTATCCGGAGCTTCGGCTCTTCATTTGAACAGTAATCGGTTCTTCAATGCCGGGACGGTTTTCACGAGTCAGTTGGGGCCATCTGTAGGCGCCCCCTTGAGTGCGACAATAGCGGGCGGACTGTTTCGAGTAGCGCTTAGGGCCTTTGATGCAGATTCACTGACAGGCGCCGTCTTGCTGCGAAATGGCAATGCCGTTGCCCACATGCGCCTGACGGGCAATTCCGTCGATACGGCGATTTCGACGTACGATTATCAGCCCGGAGTGAGCGATCAATGGGAATTAGCGGTCTATAACTCTCAAGCGAACCGGACGGTGGTCAGTGCCGTCCTGACGCCGCCCATCGGCGCCAATCGGGCCCCAGTTCCCTTTATCCGCCTGAGTAAGACACACCTTCAAGTCGGGGAACAAATTACTCTCGACGCATTGCGTTCATTTGATCCTGATGGTTCCTCATCTCAACTCCAAGTCCTTTGGGATCTCAACGGCGATGGTATCTTCGACACGCCGCCATCGATGGAAAAAACGCTTAACACATCGTTTTCTGCGCCCGGAGTCTACCAAGTTTTTGCGAAGCTCACCGACGCGCAGGGCAACTCTTCGCTTTCGTCACCGGTCGGAGTGCGAGTAGAGCCGCCTGTTGTGAACAGCCTTGTTTCCTTCGGGGCAATATCATCGACCTTTAGCTCAAATGCTGCTGGCTGCCCCTCCGAGTATGCGGGTAAGTTCTTCATCAACACGAAATTGACCAACGAAAGCGCCCGGAGTTTATCGAACTTGAGAGTCGAAATTGCCAAACTGACGGGCGGACACCTCGTGCTCGGCCAGGACGAGTTGCTCCAGGAGGGTCAGTTCTTTGACGTGCTAGTTCTCGTGCCAGGCAACCAGCTCTTGCCCGGTATAGCCCAGAATGTGCCGTTCACACTTTGTCTGGAAAAACGGCAGCCTTTCGAACTCTTCGTGAATGTACACGGCACGGAGAACTAATCCACCTATGCCTTTAATTGGAAACATTCTGTGGCGCCAGCTCGGTGCCCGTGCGGTTCCTCATCTGCCGTGCCGGTTCGATTGCCGATTGCCGCAGTCGGCGCGGTTCGGACAGCAGTTGCTCGACGTAGTCTGGGCCATGGCCGCATTTTGGACGCGGCAGCGTTCCGGCGGAACGTTCGACTACAATGCGGGCGAGGATAGTCCGGACAAGCGAGAGATCGGGAGTAGAATCTCACCGAGCCGCCTGGGGAGAATGCCGCATAAGGGCTGTTATGATCTGTGGGCCGCTCAGGAACCGACAGTTTCCGGGTTATACAGCCTCCGTAAATCCCTCACTTGCTTCGGCATGACCTTCGCCATTTTTCTCGATGTCATTGGTCGCGAAAGGTGCCAGCCAATCCGCGAGCCGGGATTTGTGATCTGCTTCCGCGAGAACCTGGCCACCGCGCCCAAGGAACCGCAACAGTTCTGGCCCGTATTGAACTACCAGGTCTTTCAAACGCACGAGGTAGTACCAATAGATCTTCATCGAACCTGGTGAAAGCCCGTAGCGTTCGGTTATGACCGTCGAGGAGAAGAGCTTTCTGAGGACCTGCGTCCTGTCTGTGAACCCATGCCCTCGCTGCAAATGGAAAAAATCTGCGAACAGTGCAGCACTGAGCCGATCCTCAAGGACTGCTGCCCCTGCAGCGGCGGGCAGCTCCATATCGAAGTTCGCATGACGAAGAGTGTCGAATAGCCGTTCTGGCACTCGAGTTCCCAGCAATTCGTGAGTGAGAAGGAGCACGACGTACACAAATGTTTCGATACGCCACTCCGTTGCTCGCGTGGAGACTTGTTCCCAATCCATGTCCCGTTCGTATTGCCGGATGGTTTCCGAAATGTCACAGAACGCACGGAAACCGCCGGTCAACTTATGCCTGCAGGTGTGCAGGCACAAATGCAGCAGTAGATCTTCGGGCGATAGTACCAACACTTCAACGTTGGCAACTCTCGCAACAACGGCGCGTTCCCATACGCCTTCGATATTGATCGGAAAGGGTAGGATCGGTCGTTCCAGATGCCAATGAATTTCAAGGCAGCTCGTGAAAGAAGCCGACACCTGTTTTCGAAAAACGAGGTGGTAATGGTTATCGAGGTACCACTCTCTCGTTCTCTGCTGGTCATAGAAGACGTAGCCCAGTTTCCGGAGGAGACCCTCGATTTCGGCCAAGTCTTCCTTCTTTATCAGCAAATCGACATCGCTCATCGGCCGGAGAGCATGTTTCTGGTAGACCGTCTCCGCCAAAGCAGCTCCCTTGAGTACAAGGACGGACTTTCCCCGATTGCGAAGCGCAAGCAAGACCGTTTCTAACTCTTGATACAGAAGCGTATTTCGAATGGCGTTGCCATATGAAAGCGCCTTTAGTTTCTTGAAGGCTTCGTGTGAATCCGCGTTTGCGAGACCGGCTCTTTGCATCGTGTGATGCACGAGCGGCGCAATATCGTGCTGGCACGCGTACTGGATTACGCGATTCCAGTCGAGATCGAAGCCCCTGTACTCCTGATTGATCCACTCTCGATCCAGGTCTGTCGGCTGCAGTTTGGCGCAGGCAAGCAGGAATCGCCACTCGCGAGTAAGAGAAAGATTCATTTGTGGTCGCGGATCTCTCCTAGTCGACACGGGACAAGAGTTGCTGGTCGCAAAGCTCATCCACAAGCGCCAGCACACTGTGACCAGCTTGCTCGGAGCTGATGTCAAACTCTTCCTGGAGATCATGAGTGATCTCTCCTAGCGTCAATCCCCGTTTTAACCCCTGCCAGATTCGCGTACCCGTCGGATTGAGGCTGTAGTAGAGCTTGCTCTGCAAATGGAGCAACACTGTCTCCTGCTGGTCAAGCTCTGTGTCCACCACGTCAGAATTCGCACGTACCCGTTGGTTCATTGTGACCATGTGCTCACCCCTCCTGTGAAACTACTCTCTGCTGCACCCAGGGATGCGTAGACAACTGCTCCAGGCGTTGCACCTTATTGAGATACTGCACACAATACCAGCATGGAAAGTGGTCCAGTGCTCCAAACTCTCCCCGACTGACTCGCGCATGCTTTTCCGCAAGGTAGCTGGCCACCCGCTGGCGGAACCCTTGACACGCTTCGGCAAGGGTCATTTGCCGGAGATTGCCTATGACGTCAGTTTCCGGACCGGCGCGGGAGTAGCCGGACAGCTGGCAGCAGAGAGTGACATTCCCCTGGTAATCGAGATTGAACTCCTGCAGCTCCAGCGGACCGCAAGGAAAGAAGGGAGTGGCGCTGTAGTGCCCGGGTGCCATGCCAATCGGCAGTGATGAACTCTTCTGCAACCGCCAAATCTGGTCTTCGCTTTGGTGACGCTCTGACGGAGACAGGTCCAAACCAGCGAGAGCCGTTTCGGGAGTAAACATCAGGTGGCCAAAGCGCACTCCTCTGGCCCCCAATTGCGTCCCAAGCTGTACCATTTCTCCAATTTCGTGCCGATTCTTGGCCGTCAGAACCATGTTGAGCGTGAAGCCAAGGTCTCTCGCAATACAGATACTGGCCGCGCGCATTACGTCGCGATAAGAACCCGCGCCACGTAGGTGATCATGGGTTTGCTCGCGTGCGCCATCCAGACTGAAGGTGACACCTGTGAACCACTTCCGGGATGCAACAAGCAAAGGGTAAATCTGAGGGAATGTGCTTCCATTACTCACAAAACTGAACGTGTATCCAGCAGCGCAAAGCTTGCTAATGATTTCGGCAAAGTGACGGTGAAGGGTCGGTTCACCACCAGTGAAACTCAGGTGATGGATACCGCATTGCTTCCCTTCCTGCAGCAGCTTCTCGATGATCTGGAACGGCAGATCTCCGGTGGCGGCATGCCTTTCCTCGAAACAGTGCTGGCAGCGCAGATTGCACCGGTTGGTCAGTTCGACGACAAAGCGCGACACCGTTCCTCCTCCTTCACCACTCGCATCAGATTCAACAGGAACGAAGGTTTGCGATACACATCGAGCCCAGCGCTGAGGTGATAGCTCATCGACTGGCGCAAAAGTCCTTTCAGCGTCTCCAAGTGGGTTCCCATCGCCTGGCGGTCAAACAATTGAGAACCGCTGCCATCCAGGAGATGTTTAAGTGCCGCGACATGATTCAAGGGGAGTAGGGTGCTGTGTTCTTGTGAAACGATCGTGGTGAAGATTAGAACCTCAGGTACGCAAACGGCCAATTGCTGTCCAGAGTATGCATCTTCGACGTAGACCCGGCGTCTCCACCCGCCCGCGTTATCGGCGACCTCTTTGCCCAATCGTAAGTCACAGTATTCCGGTGCCGCGTTTGCATCGATATAGAAATGCCTGCGCAAAGGCAAGGCCTTCACGCTCGTTAATTCTCGGTGGACTAACACTGCGTCGTCGGAGAGAAAGCCCCAGCCGTTCCGGATCAAGCCAAGGGCTAACGTCGACTTGCCGCTCCCGGGTGCTCCCACGACAAGTGTGCCCTGTCCTTCCGGACTCACTAATCCTGCTGCATGGAGACTGAAGAATCCCAGGGTGCGGAGAAGCTTAAGCAGGCAGAAGCTCCAAAAGTTGGACTGCTGCAACACAGACTTGTCAAAAAATGAGGGGGACAGGTAGGCATCCGCTTGCTTGAGTGTGGGCTGGAGGTAAAAAACGGAGGAGCCGTCGCTCAAATAGAACGCATCGTGGTCTTCAATACCGGAAACCCCATCTGCCTCGAAGGCGAAGCTGCCATTCGTTGGCACCTTAAATTCGCCCGTATGCACACGAAAAGAGAGATCGGTAAAGGGCATTCCTTCAGACGCCGCCGGGACCCACGACAGATTGGACCAGAGCCCTGCCAAGCCGGACCTGCTTTCCAGTTCGTCGGGCTGTACCTCCAGAATCAAATCGTGGAAGCTGTAGCGCGCCATTTGCCACCTTAGTCCAGTTCGTCGGCTGGACTAAATGCTCCGAAGAATTGGCCGGTGACCTCGGTGAGGGCACCATGTTTGGTGAGTTTCGGTTCGACAAAAGCGAGTCTCGGTTCCACCCACGGTTTCTTGGGGACCTCTGAGCGGCTGCTACGCTCAGATTCAACCGGCTGCTGTTCGGGCTGGGATTGTTTCTGGTCCATCGATTCCTCCTGATGTTGACTGTTAGTTTTCCTTAATTTCATAGTCTTCTTGAAGGGGGTAGGAGTAGACAACAGCAAAGGCCGAGGAGGGACTATGCTCGGCGACGCGCTTGCCGTGCACACTCACCCAGCTATGCCCCTCGATTTCGTCGCCTCGCCGCTGCACACCAAAATGGATGATCGCAGGATACCCCATCCGGGTCAGAGTGCGATGCACAACCAGGGATTGCCGCAAACAGTCGCGCGGAAACAACGGCAAACGAAAGAATCTCAATCGACACACGCGTTCAACTACATGCACCGCGCGATCCATATCTAACGAACGTCTTTCGCCTTTCCGCTTCGTACGAACCGTATTGTATTGAAGTAACAGCGGCAGAGAACATATACGCAGCAGCAGGGGCAACACACATAGCCACAAACCCGATCTTACCGCCAACAAATACAAAGGCAGGCTGGCCTTTCCGCCACTGTATTTCATCGCGAGGTTCCCTCTCAAGAATAGCGTTCTCACAATCTAGGGTGTTGCACCCGGACAAAGACTCCCTGGAACTATTGGAGTTCCAGCCACGTTCACAAAGAACTTGAACGGTGATGCTTGTTGAAGGGCAAGGCTGAAAACGAACCGAGCTTTCTCTCCAACTCTGAGGACAAGAGATGAGCTCCCAACAGGCTCCCCGCCAGGTCCTTGAATCTGCTGCTCCTCTGTCGGCAGGATCATCCAAACACCCTCCAACTCATTAAGAGGACCCGAAAGTTCGCCCACTTGGAAGAAAAGGTTACAGATATCGCGATCCGAGGTGTTTTCAAATGTCGCGATAATGCCGAACCTCCCGCCGTTAAACAAACCGCCGGGTATGGGAGTAGGATCGTACTTAACGCTCACTTCGGACACCCTTACTGAGCTGTTGAGATCCTCAAGTCCTGTCGGCTCCTGCGTGACAATCAGATAGTCCAATTCAACGTTGGCGGCAGCGGAACTAATAAACATATTTGCCCTCCGAAAAGCCGCCTCGGTATTTTCCGGAATCAGCTTGTAGATAGGAGCGCTTCCAATCAAGACGCCATCGACCCACCAATGAATGCTAACGGGATCGACTGCGTATCTGTAGGTATGCCAATTCGCGCCATCAAAGGGTATGTTAAAAAGCAGCCGAGGAAACACCAGGGGTTGGTTTCCCAGTGCCGCGACTGACCGCGGACCCACCGACAAGCCAGCCCGCACAACTCCGTTTTCCAACCATACTTCAAAAGGCGGTCTATCATCGAACGCGCTCTCGCCCGACAGAACTCGGACGCGAAATTCGACTTCGATTACCTTAAGGGGATCTAGCGGCAGACGCTGAAGGTAGCCGAGGGTGTTGCCTAGTAACTCTGCATTGTCAATCAGGTGAAGGACGCCGTCTTGAACAAAGACCGTGTGCTGGGATCGTTCTGCTGGCGGACCGTTGCTGATAAATTCCCAGGGGAAGGGCGGCAAAGTGTCTGCGGTGTACTCTACTAGAATCGAAGAGTCATCAAGACCGGCACTGAACGCCCCACATGGCGTGACAACGAATGTCATCAGAGCTACCGGCCAGATCCATAGAGCGAGCCTTGCGAGAGTAGGCAGGCTCGCGGTGTGACATTTCATATCGTACTCCTAGCGACGAATCTCTCAGGAAGTAGATACCGATTCGGGGAACAATATCATAAGCGTTGTCGCGCAAGCTGCTTTAACAGCCTTGCCCGGCAATGTGCCGCTGAAGAGTCCGGGTGATCTCGCAAATGTTACGAGACATTGGAGCCGTGAAAAACGATAGTGCGATCCGACGGATTGTTAACGTCGCGGCTTTCTCGGTGATACGAAATACGCGATGACAAGTGGAGAAGCAAGCAGTGGCGGGCAGCGATGCCGTCCGAAATCAGGACGCAGGAAGTCACTCCAGGTCTTCAAACCGACACACCACCCCTTGAGTTCGCGTCTCGTCTTTCTTGACAGGGCGAACTCATGGTGGTACAGCCTTCGTCAGAATCTCCTCTCCTCTTTAAGGGGGTCAACATGCGTTATCGAACTCCTGCCGTGATACTGGTGATGGCAGTCGTGTTCGCTGCTCCGGTTTTCGTCGCCGGTCAGGCTCCGTCCGGCACAAAGACTTTCGAAGAGACGGCGATCAATACCAATGCGGCCATCAAAGCGGCCGTTGACGAGGCGAAGGCTGCTGCTGCGACGACGAATTGGATTCCGCCTCGTACTCCGTGGGGCGATCCGGATCTCCAGGGATACTACTTCAACCACAGCGGCTATACGCCCCTCGAGCGTCCCAGGGAACTTGCAGGGAAGGCTTTCTATACGGAAGAGGAAGCTCTGGCCGCGTTCAAGAAGGCCGTCGAGGAAGACGCGGACGTCGACCCGAGAACGGTTCACTACGACTGGAAGGAATATGGGATGGACGCCTGGCAGAGCGGCGTCAGACCGAACCTTCGCACATCACTGATTGTGGATCCTCCGGATGGTCGAATTCCTCCTTTGACGCCGGAGGCCGTGCAACGGCAGGCCGCGGCAGCCGCTGCTGATCGCGCGAAAGGCGTTGACGTCACGTCGACAGGTTTGTACACGCGTTGCATCACCGGGAATGGAGGGCCACCAAGAGTTCCGGGCGGCGTCACCGCGGAGTCTGAGATCGTTCAAACACCCGGATACGTGGTGATCGTGATCCAGGCGAACAACGACGCCCGCATCATTCCACTGAACGGGAGTCCACATCTGCCGCAGAGTGTCGGTCTGTGGCTGGGAGATGCGAGAGGCCATTGGGAGGGCAATACTCTCGTGGTCGAAACAACCAACTTTCACAAAGATCGAAACTGGCGAGGATCTCGCGACGGGATGAAGCTTGTCGAACGCTTCACGCTCGTGGGTCCGAAGACACTCCGATATGAATTCACGGTGAGCGATCCGACGACGTGGACAAAGCCCTGGTCGATTGACAGTCTTCTCCCAAAGATTGACGCCCCGATCTATGAGTTCGCGTGTCATGAACAGAATTACGGCTTAATCAACTGGGCGATAGGTTCGCAGATCCGGGAAGCCGAAGCCGGAAGGCGGTAATAACCCCAGACGAGAAACTACAAGTGAAGAAGGAGGAGGCTCGATGCGGATCGCAATGTCGGTAGTCGGAGTGGGAGTCGCAGCATGGATCCTGATGGCCGCGATGCCAGTGAAAGCGCATCACGCTTTCTCGGCGGCCTTTGACGAGAATAAGCCGATCAACCTGCAGGGTGTGGTCACCAAGGTGGAATTGGTCAATCCCCACGCGTGGATCTGGCTCGACGTGAAAGATAAGAACGGCAACGTCGTTAACTGGGGTATCGAGGGTGGGCCCCCGACCAATCTCTTCCGGAACGGCATCACAAAGGCGAGCTTGCCGGTGGGCACGGAGATCAAGCTTTTCGGGTATCAGGCGAAGAGCGGAGAGAGCAAGGGCGTCGGCGTCTTTGTGGAGTATCTCGACGGGAGAAAGGTGTTCATGGGCGGGTCGGCGCCAGGGGCAAATGGACGGGAGAGCGCACCGAAGCCCTGAAGGACCCCGAAGGAGATAGGCAATAGTTGGCTCACCAGGGCAGGGAGACAGAAATTTTGAAATTGGACGAATCCTGCATTTCAAATCCGAAATCCCGAAATCTCAGATTGAACGGTCAAGCTTGAACGGACGACAGTCCAATTTGAGATTTCGGAGTTTCGGATTTGAGATGCAGTATTCGTCCAATCTCAAAATTCTCCTCTCCCTATGCCCTGAGATGAAGGGAGAACCGAATGCGCATGCGTTTGAGATGTGCGATCGCCGCGGCTGCGATTGCCTTGACCGCAGTTTCAATTGTCGGTCAGACCCGTCAGACAGGGTCCGCTGCACTGTTCCCACCGTACGCTCCGACGCGGACTGCAGACGGCAAGCCTGACTTTAGCGGGATCTGGCAGTCTCTCACCACCGCGAATTGGGACATTCTCACGCATGCGGCGCAACCAGGCCCTCATCCCGAACTATTGGGTGCATGGGGCGCAACCCCTGGCGGACAAGGCATCGTTGAGGGCAATGAAATCCCCTACCAGCCGTGGGCTGCGGCAAAACAAAAGGAGAATCTCGAAAAGCGCATGATCGTCAAGGTCACCAACGACCCGAAGCGTTATGACACTGGCGAGCCTGAACTCCAGTGCTATCGGCCGGGTGTGCCGCGCGCCAACTACATGCCCTTCCCGTTTCAGATTTTTCAGACGCCGAAGGAAATCCTGATCGTGTATGAATACAAAGGAGCGTTTCGCACGGTCTACATGGATCCTCATCGGGACGCTCCCAATGAGTCGTGGTTGGGATGGTCTAATGGCAGTTGGGACGGCGAGACGCTTGTCGTCGACGTCACGGGGTTCACCGACCACACGTGGTTCGACCGGGCGGGCAATTTCCATAGTGCGGATCTCCATGTGGTCGAGCGCTACACGCTCGTCAGTCCCTACCACATCCAGTACGAAGCGACGATCGAGGACCCCAAGGTCTTTACGCGCCCGTGGAAGGTAAGCTTCCCGCTCTATCGTCGTGTGGAGCCGAACGTTCAACTCGTCGAGTTCAATTGTGTGCCATTCGTCGAAGAGCTGATGTATGGGCCGCTTGGACTCTTCAAACGGCAGAGCCAGTAGGCAGCGAACAACTGGATGTCTCTTCTTCGTTTTTGCGAATGGCTGGCAGCCACGCCCTGGAGTATCGCTCTCCACGAGTCCCGCTACATGTTTCTCGCCATCTTGATGATTCACGTTTTGACTTTGTCCGTGTTGGTTGGAACGGCGGTGATGGTCGACCTGCGCCTGCTGGGCCTGACTCTGCAGCGTGTGCCCGCGTCGGAGGTTATGGCCTGGCTCGTGCCGTGGAGTGGAGCGGCTTTTCTGGTGATGATCGCCTCCGGGTCGCTGCTCTTCTACGCCGCGCCGGTGCGTGAGTACCAGAATCTCTTCTTTCGTCTCAAGATGGTGACGTTGGCTCTGGTTGTCACTAATGCGTGGGTGTTTCACCGCACTGTGTATCGCAAAGTGATGGACTGGGATCTGTATCCGGTTCCGCCGCGAGGGGCAAGGTTAGCGGGTGGGCTGTCGCTTCTCTTGTGGGCGGTCATGATTACCTTAGGGCGCATGATCCCATACCAAATGTATTGGTTCGACTGCGCCTCGCAACCGCGGTC
>Ga0111539_10003257_pt1 | contig 21461 bp, 18 predicted proteins | sample RhiMethybrSRZTD1_FD_79667 | JGI IMG/M metagenome (GOLD analysis project Ga0111539, IMG submission 79667) | Populus rhizosphere microbial communities from Tennessee, USA - Rhizosphere MetaG P. TD hybrid SRZTD1 (version 2) (version 2) | ecosystem: Host-associated > Plants > Roots > Rhizosphere >...
AGGCGGCTCACCGAGCACCGCCGCGGCGGTTGACCCGATCGCAGCCACAGCAAACAACGGTTGCATCACCGTCCCGACGCAAACAGAGGCGAATGCCGCTTCCTACGAGCTCAAGCCGGCTACGGGAAAGGGATACCTGCTCATGGGTGCGCCCACCGTGATCGCCAGGATCGAGACCTCCGACCAGAACTCCCAGGTCCAGGCCCGGCTGTGGGACGTCGCGCCGGATGGCCAGCAGACCCTCGTTACCCGCGGCGCCTACCGTCCCCGACTAAATCGCGAACGCCACCAGGTCTTCCAGCTCAACCCGAACGGCTGGCGGTTCTCCGACGGACACCGGCCGAAGCTTGAACTGCTCGGCCGCGACGCGCCCTACGGCCGCCCTTCAAACGGCTCGTTCACGGTCAGCGTCAGCCACTTCGAGCTACGACTTCCAGTAAGGGACAGGCCCCGTACGAGCCCGGGCGTGAAGCGGCCGGCGCCGTTCCTGGGGCGCGACGCCCGGACAGCCCGGGCAGTCATGCTCGCGCGCTAGCGGCGCGAGTTTGTTCTGCCCAGAATCAGCTCTTGTCGAGCCGAAGCTGCCGGTGCAGTCTGGAAATGCGGTCTTTGACGTCGTGGTCGTGCACCCACGCTAGAAGCGGATCGGCGTTCGGGTTCGAGTAACGACCCATCAGGGACCCCTCGAGAAGCCGGCCGACAAAGACCGGCACCCGGAGCTCGCCTAACGGACTCTGATCCAATGGCTGTGTGGCCCAGTTTCGACCCAAGCGACGACACGCGCCTCTGAGGCGGCTCCTCGAGCGCGAACACACCGCCGACGCGATCCAGGAGCGACTGGGTTCAGAGCGCAGCCCGAGCTACCTGAGCGACTTCATCTACGGCGCGGTCGACGGGGCGGTCACGACGTTCGCCGTCGTGGCGGGCGCCGCCGGGGCGAACCTCGCTGACGACGTCGTGATCATCCTGGGCGGCGCGAACCTGATCGCGGACGGCTTCAGCATGGCCGTCAGCAACTACCTCGGCTCGCGCGCCGAGCGGCAGCAGCGCGAGCGCGCCCGGCGCGAGGAGGAGCTCCACATCGAGCTCGTGCCGGAAGGAGAGCGCGAGGAGGTCCGCCAGATCTTCGCGTCGAAGGGCTTCGAGGGCGATGACCTCGAACGCGTCGTCGACGTCATCACATCCGATCCGAAGCTGTGGGCTGACACGATGATGAGTGACGAGCTGGGCTACGGCACGACCGAGCCGAACGAAGTCCGCGCCGCTCTCTCTACGCTGACCGCGTTCATCCTGATCGGGTTCCTCCCGCTGCTCGTCTTCGTCTACGACCTTGCGGCCTCAGCTGACGTCGCCGACCCGTTCCTGTGGAGCTCCATCCTGACCGGTGTCGCCTTCCTCGTCGTCGGCGGCATGAAGTCGCGCTTCGTGGACCAGGCGTGGTGGCGGTCGGCGATCGAGACGTTGCTCGTCGGGGGTCTCGCCGCGGTGCTCGCGTACGCGGCCGGCGCGCTGCTCGACAAGGTCGCCTGAGCGCAATGCGACCTCAGTGAGCGTGACCCGGGCCAGCCTTCCGCTGCCCCGTAGCCGGCCAGCGAGGTGATGAAGTCGACTACCAGCTCGTGCATTGAAGTGCCTCCTTTGAGGTTGCGTCGCGGGGGTGCGACACCCAGCCCGCACGGGACATCCGATCGGACCGGGAATCACGCAGGCGACGCCGTTCCGCCTCCGCGCGCCGCGTCGTCCTTCTGCGAGGCACCGTAGTTTTCCGCTCAACGGACGAGGGCTTCTTCCGATGACGCCGAGCGCGATCTGAGTGACGATCGGGTGGTGCCTGAGCTGAAGACAGCGATCCCGGCCGCTCGCCTGCCGGCTCGCCGCCGCTCAGGTGGCGAGCACCCGACTACGGGTGAGCCGCTGCGCCAACGTGTGCTCGGCGAGCGCGAGCGGATTGGGCGCCTGTCGCGGATCCGCGAGTTCGTGCTCGGGTTCCAGGACGGCTTGCTCGTGCCACTCGCGGTCGTGACCGGGCTCGCCGGAGCCGAGGCGGCCACCGCCACCGTCCTCGTTGGGGGCCTGGCAGAGGCCGCTGCGGGCGCCGTCGCGATGGGAACCGGAGCTTTCCTCGCCAGCCAGGCCGAGAACCAGTTGTTCCAGACAGAGATCGCCGACGAACGGGCCGAGGTCGCAGACCACCCCGAGGTCGAGTTGGAGGAACTTGAGATCCTGCTGCGCCGCGACGGCATGCCGGACGGGGATGCCCGTGCCACGGCAGCGCTGATAGCGCGCTCACCGCAGGCGATGGTCAAGACGAAGGTCGAGAAGGAGCTCGGTTTGTCGTACGAGGAGCCGGCTTCGGCGCTCGGGGACGCCGTCATGGTCGGAGCTGCCTATGCGGTGGCGGCGGCGATCCCCCTGTGGCCTTATTTCATCTGGGACGTGGCGACGGCGCTGCCGATCTCTCTCGCAGTGACGGGTCTCGCGCTGTTCGTGCTCGGCGTCGTTAAGGGCCGGGTCGCCCGCATGCATCTCGTCCGCAGCGGCATCCAAGTGCTGCTGGTCGGCGGCGCGTCGGCAACGATCGGCTACGTGATCGGAAACCTGATACCCGGCTGAGGAATGACCGGGCCCCACCAACCGAAAGGACACCACCATGCGCCCCACCGAGCCGTTCCGTCACGAGCACGAAGAGCTGCTCGAGCAAATCGATCACCTCGCCCAAGCGGCGCGTGATGTTCCGCGCCTATCCGAGGCCGGCCGCAGCGCGATGCGCGAGCGGGTGCTCGGCTTCCTGCGCGGCACGTTGTTGCCGCATGCGAAGGCGGAGGAGGAGATTCTGTATCCCGAGTGGGCCAAGCTCGTTGGCTACGCCGACGCGGCGGTGCCGATGGTCCACGACCACGAGGCGATCCTCGCGCGGGTCGAGCTCCTGGAGCAGGCCGACATCGGCGACGTCGACGCGCTGCAGCAGCAGCTCTACTCCCTGCACGCGCTGATCTCGGTGCACTTCCGTAAGGAGGAGGACATCCAGCTGCCCGCCTTCGACGCTGCTCCCGAGGTCACAGAACGCGTTCTCACCCGCATGGGTGAGACCGCGGATCACGCGCACGCGCACTAGCGATGACGCGCGGTCGCGCGAGGTGGAGGTCCCGTCGAGCGGCGGATAGCGGTCTCCTGCCTTTTCCATTCGTTCGCGTGAGGGTGCCGATCGTCCACCCGGTGCTGTTCGCTCTGGCGATCGTCGCGCTCGTGTTGTTCTTCATGGGCCCCTGACCTTGTAACGCCTCGCCCCGATGGGGGACGATCTCCTCGTAGGCGAACAGAGGAGGTTGTCATGGCAGGTGTGGAATCACGGGACTTCGACTCCCCCGACGAGAGCAGGACACCGGATAAGACGAAGGTGGACATCGTCCGCATGGGCGACACGACTGTCGGGCGCTTCACGTTCGAGCCGGGGTGGCGCTGGTCCGAGTGCGTCAAGCCGGTGGCAGGGACCGAGAGTTGTCAGGCTCGCCACGTCGGCGCCGTCCACTCAGGCCGGATCACCGTGAGGCACGAGGACGGCACGGAGCTCGAGCTCGGCCCCGGCGACGCCTACATCATCGAGCCGGGCCACGACGCCTGGGTCGAGGGCGACGAGCCGTTCGTCGGCTTCGAGTTCGAATCCAAGGCCGCAGAGGAGTACGCGAAGGGCTAGTTGCAGATCGCGCAGCGGCCGCCGGTGCACGTGCACGCCGGTGCGGGCCCGGCGGCCCTGTGAGGACCCCAGCTGCGGACCCACTCGAGCGCGGCGGGCTCGCTGCGGTCTCGCGATCCAGCCGGCCAGCATCGCCGTAGCAGGCGGGAAGCGAGCTGCTTCGCATCCGTCTCGGCCCGGCTCGAGATCGCTTCGATGTGAGCGGCGATCAGCGGGTGTCGGGGATCGTCGTCGATCCCGACAGGGTGGCACCGGGCCTCGACGGATGCGCCATCACGTCAGACGGTCTGGGGTACGCGCCCCACGCTCTCCTGGTACATCGCCATCTGGCGCGCGATCTCTTCGTTCGTCACACCATCGACGTGGCGAAGCTTGTCGACAACCAGGCTCGCATCGACGGTGTTGCGCTGGAACTCATCGTCCTCGTGCACAGCCGCGATTTGCTCCGCTGAGCCGTGTATCTCGATGTAGCCGTTGAGGTCGCCGTTGGGCTCGAGCAGCACGACGTCGAACTTCTCGATGCGGCCCTCCTGCTGCATCCGTCCGCAGATGCCGATGGCATCGTTGAACACTTCGAGTCCGCGCTCCTCGCGACCCGGGACAGGCGTGCCCCAGCTGATGAACAGCACGCGATCAGCCATGCGAATCCTTCCCGTCGCGGCCCGGCACCGGCGCCGGGCCAGGTAACTCGACTCTCCCACCGCCGGCGCTCGAATGCAACTCAAACACGGCGGTCGACTGAGATCTGTCCTGTCGTGATCCCCTGAGCGATCAGCTGCGCCCGCGTCTTCACCCTCAGGCGCTGCATCGCGTTGCGGATATGCGTCCGTACGGTCTCCGCGGAGAGAAAGAGCTGTTGAGCGATTTCCTCTCCGCTCAACCCCGCAGCGAGGAGCGTGCACACCTCGCGCTCGCGAGCGGTCAGGGACGCCCGATTGCTGCCGGTGCCGGGCGAGAGGCGCGGGTCGGTGTAAGTCTCGCCCCGTGCGATGGTGCGGATGGCCGTCACGAACTCGGTCGACGTCCCCTCCGCGGCCACCGCTCCGTCGGCCTGCGCGACGAGCGCGCCGGCGTGCGAGGCTCCCGACGCGCTGTACAGAAGGACCGCCGCGCCGTAGCGCTTCGCGGCCTGGCTCAACTCGCTCGCGCCGTCGCGGTCCACCGCGGGATCGAGCACGACGACGTCGACTGCCCGGCGGGCCAGAAGCCCCTCAGCCGCGTCGGCGGAGCTAGCGCTGCCGGCCACCTCGATGCCCTCTCCGCGCAGGAGTAGCTCGAGGCCGCGCGCGACCGCGCCGTGGGGAATGGCGATCAGCGTGCGAATCGGCCGCTCAGCACTGGCGAAGATCGGGTCTCGGCTGTCGGCGCCCGCAGGGTCGGGGTAGAGCTCTCGGACCGCTTCGATCTCCGGAAGCGCCGCCTCGAAGGCGGTTACGACCTCAGGGTCGAACTGGGTGCCGCGGCCCGTCCGCAGCTGGTCGAGCGCATCTGGGACGCTGAACGCGCTTCGGTACACCCGGTCGTGTGTGAGGGCGTCGAAGAAGTCGGCGACGGCCCCGATCCGCCCGGCCTGGGGAATCTCCGCTGCACTGAGCCCACGTGGATACCCCTCGCCGTCGTGGCGCTCGTGGTGAGTCAGCGCGACCGTAGCGGCGAGTTCCAGCACCGGGTTGCCCGAGCCCGCGAGGATCTCGTGTCCGATCTCCGTGTGCGCCTCGACCGCACGCCGCTCATCCGGCGAGAGCGTGCCCTGCTTTTGCAGGATCGCATCGGGCACGCCGACCTTGCCGATGTCGTGCATCGCGGCGGCGACCCTCAGCGTGCTGCATTCCGGCCCCGCCCAGCCGAGCTCGCGAGCGACGAGCGCGCAGGTCCGGCTCATCCGTTCGACGTGCTCGGCGCTCTCCTCGTCATGGAAGCTGCCGGCACGAGCCAGGCGCTCGAGCACCCCCTCGGCACCCGTGGCCCCGCGGTCCTCGCTCGACTCGAGCCGAACGACCTCCTTGACAAGGTCCACGGGCGCGCTCGCCGACCCCCCTGCGCCGCGCGCATTCATCCCGTGAGAAGAGTGCCCTTGAGGAACCGGCGCCGCACTCGGTCAAACGACGTAACTTTGCGACATGGGTGGGGGCCTGCTCGAAGCGCTCGAACGCGCAACCGACGTGGTGGAGGGCGCTCGCAACCAGCCACTCCGGTTGGATCGGGTCTTTGCCCGCTGCCCGGTGCCGCTTGTGTTGATGGACAAGGATCGCCGCTTCAGGCACGCCAACACGGCCGCATGCGTGACCCTGCGACTCGGCCTTGGCGACCTCCTGTCGCGTCGAGCGCCGGACATCGTCCTGCCGTTCGCGATGACCAAATTCGAGACGGCATGGACCGAAATGAGTGACGCGGGTCATGTGGCAGTCGAAGACCTCGCGTTGGAGGGCGGCGACAAAGCCCCGGTCTCCGTCGTTGCGCGCGGGGTCGCCGAGGCGCTGCCGGGCCTTTACCTGGCCGGCTTCGCCCCGGGCACCTTGCCGGGTGACGAACTGGGGATGCCGGACGACCGGCTGCCCGATACACCGCTCACGCCACGAGAGCTCGAGCTCTTGCAGCTCGCCGCGGACGGGTTCTGCGGGCCGCGAATCGCCGAAGAGCTGGTCCTGAGCCGGGCCACCGTCCGCACGCACTTCGAGAGCATCTACAGGAAGCTGGACGTGCACGACCGCGCCGGCGCGGTCGGCAAGGCGATGCGGCTCGGACTGATCGGCTAGATCAACTCGCGCGGCGCGCGCGTATCCAGGGCATGAACACCCCGCTCTTCCTCGCCGGCCTGCTCGCCCTGGTCGCGAGCGCGGTCCACGGCCTGGGCGGTGAGCTGCTCGTCGTGCGGAGACTCTGGCGAGAACCCCTTCCGTCCACTCGATTCGGCGGTGAGGCGATGACCCGGGCGATGGTCCACGTCACCTGGCACATCGTCACGTTCGCGTTCCTCGCCGTCGGCGTCGGAATGGTCCTGGCCGCGGCGGTTCTCGAGGACGAAGCGGCCGATGCGCTCGCGTGGTTCTGCGCCGCTGCTTTCACCGGCTTCGCGTCAGTGGCGATCTTTCTCGGCGGGGCCAGTCAGTCCCCGCGCGCGTTCATCAGGCATCCGGGACCGGTCGTGCTTGCTGCCACCGCTGCCCTCGCATGGTGGGGAGCCGTCTGAGCCGAGCCAAGTAAATTCCTTCCGGTGCTGACGAGGGGAGCGATGCTGGCGTGCGCCGTGGCGGCGCTGCTTCTAATGGCCTCCGCCGCTGCCGCGAGCCCGGTCCCGAAGATCAAAGTGCTCTCGAACCGCGCCGACCTGGTGTCGGGCGGCGACGCGCTCGTCCGGGTGAAGGTCCCCCGAGGGGTTCGCGCTAAGCGCGTGAAGCTCTTCGCGCGCCGGCGAAACGTCACGAATGTGCTCGAGCGGGTCGCGCGGCGCCGGCTCCAAGGGCTCGTCACCGATCTGCGCGACGGCAAGACGCGCCTCGTCGCGCGCATTCGCCACGGGGGTGCTGCGCGGCTGATCGTCAGGAACCATCCGATCGGCGGCCCGGTGCTCGCCGGTCCGCAGATCCAGCCGTGGGCGTGTCAGGACACGGCGCAGGACGACCAGTGCAACGAGCCCACCTCGTTCCGCTTCTACTACATGCCGAAGGGCGCCTCTCAGGAGGGCCAGGCGCTGCCGGGCATCTCGTCGAACAGCGACGGCGGCCCGTTCGAGGAGTACGACCCGGAGAACCCGCCGCCCGACGATCAGATCGAGACCACGACGACGACCGAGGGTGTGACGGTGCCGTTCATCATCCGCCTCGAGATCGGCTACCTCGACCGCGACCAGTACGCGGTCGCGACCCTGTTCGACCCCGCACAGCCGTGGACGGCGAATGCGCCGCAGCCACAGTCCAACCGGCGGCTCGTCATCACGCACGGCTTCTCGTGCGACACGGAGTACATGTCCGCCGAGGCGCCCAGCGTGCTGATGCCGAAGGTCCTCGGTGGCGGCTTCATCGTGATGTCGCACGCCCTCGACCACGCGGGACACAACTGCAACCTGCTCACGCAGGCCGAGTCGCTCGTGATGACGAAGGAGCACGTGATCGACACCTACGGCACCGTGCGCTGGACGATCGGCAGCGGCTGCTCAGGCGGCTCGCTGGTCCAGCACCAGGTCGCCAACGCCTATCCCGGCATCTACCAGGGCCTCACGCCCCAGTGCTCGTTCACGGACGTGTGGTCGTCCGCGATGCAGTACGAGGAGTACTACTTCGGGCTCCAGTACCTCGAGAACCCGATGCGCTGGGGCCCCGGCGTCGTCTACGACCCGAATGCTATTTCGGCGTTCATGGACCACCCGAACCCGGCGAACCCGGTCACGTTCACGAATGTGATCCCGAACTCGGGTGAGCCGACGCGCTCCTGCCCCGGCGTCCCCGAGGACGAGGTCTACGACGAGAACACCAACCCCGACGGCGTGCGCTGCACGCTCCAGGACTACATGGTCAACGCCTTCGGCCGCGACTCGCAGGGATTCGCGCGCCGGGGGTTCGACAACGTCGGCATCCAGTACGGGCTGAAGGGCCTCAGGCAGGGGCGCATCTCGGCAGCGCAGTTCGTCGACTTCAACACGCACATCGGCGGAGGCGACCTCGATCTGAACGTCACGGCGGAGCGGACCGCGGCCGATCCGGTCGCGCTCAGACGGCTCTATCGAACGGGCGCGATCAACTCCGCGAACAACCTCGACAAGGTCGCGATCATCGACCTCCGCGGCCCCGACCCGGGCGCCTTCCACGACGTCTTCCGCACTTACGCCATGCGCGCGCGCCTCTTGCGCAACTTCGGCACCGCCGCGAACCAGATCCTGTGGCGGGGACAGGTGCCGCTGATCGGCGACCCCTCGTTCTCCCAGGACGCGGTGTTCGCGGTGGACAAGTGGCTTGCGCGCGTTCACGCGGACCACCGCCACGTCCCGCTCGCCAAGAAGATCATCCAGGACAAGCCCGACACGGTGGCCGCGCGCTGCACCGACGGCCGGGGGAACGAGCAGCCGTCGGAGGTGTGCGACCAGACCGTGGCCGCGTACGGCACTCCCCGGCTCGGATCCGACGAGCCGATGACCGACGACGTCATGAAGTGCCAGCTCAAGCCGATGCGCCGCGACGACTACCCGGTCGAGTTCACCGACGAGCAGTGGCAGCGCCTCCAGGAGGCGTTCCCGGGCGGCGTGTGCGACTACAGCAGGCCCGGCGTGAGCCAGCGTCCCGCTGTGTCGTGGCTCACCTACCAGGACAGGAAGGGCCGCGTGATCTACGGCGGCAAGCGCTTGGGCGACCCGCCGAAGTCGCGCCGGATCAAGAAGTAGCCACGGGCGCGCCGCCGAGCCGGTCGAGCGCGGTCCGCACGCGCGGCACCCACCAGTCGAGCTCGCGCCGGCCCCAGTCGGTCTCCGCCGGGTCGGGATGCACGCGCGCGCTGTGCGCGATGCGCCACCCGTACTGAATGAGCCCGGAAAGCATCCCGAGCTCGGTCTCGGCGTCGGTCAGCGCTTCGCCCTGGGCGGCGCGGTGGTCGGCCTCGAGCTCGTCGTGGCCGGCGTCGATCCGGCGCGCGGAGTGCGCGAGGTACCACGCGAACTCCACGGTCGGCGTGCCGGCGGTCGCGAGGTCCCAGTCGATCAGCACGAGCCTGTCGCCGTCGAAGCCGAGGTTGTCGCCGCGCAGGTCGCCATGGATCAGGGTCGGCCCGCCGTGCGCCCGCAGCAGGGCATCGGCGAGCGCGTCCGGGCGGCGCGTCAGCCCGAGCACGACGTCGGCGACATCGGCGTCCACGAGCTCGCCGAAAGCGTCCCAGCCCTGCTCGAACTGCTTCGGCAGTAGATCGGGGTGCGGCCGCTCCGAGTCGGCGACGCCGGGCGAGGACATCCCGATCCGGTCGGCGAGGGTGGCCGGGCCGGGCGGGACGTCGTCCCGGAACGCGCGATGAAGCTCCGCCGCGGCGTCGAGAATTCGCCTGCTCTCCTCGCGGGAGAGGCGCGCGCTCGGCGGCAGGAGCTGTCGCTGCACGTCGCGCATCGCGATCCACGCGACGTCGCCGGCGTGTTCGACCGCCACGATGCCGTGGCCGATCGAGGCGGGCATCCGGTCGAACGCTCCGGCGAGGTAGAGCTGCGCCGTGCGCCCCTCGTCGTGCGTGGCACGGGCGAGCCAGTCGGCCCCAGCGGCGCTCACCCGCTTCAGGACGAACGCGCTCCCGTCGTCGGCGAATGTCCTGACCAGCGCCGCGCCGGAATTGCCGCCGTGGGTGAGCGGCTCGAACCGCGTCGCCCCGAGCTCGTCGAGCAGCGACTGTGGCGGGCTGATCGCAGCCGCGACACCGCCGGTCGGTCGCGCGGCCGTGCTCCAGATCTCCCTCACCTGACCGGCTTCGTTCGTGCGCACGTACCAGCGGCGGCGGTCTCTGTCGTCCGCGCCCTCCCATTCGAAGCTGAGCGCGACGCCGGTCGGCCACTCCTCCGCGTGCCAGTGGTGGATGCCTCCCGGGCCGGGACCCGACAGGTGCGCGGCGATCGCGTCGGCACCATTCACCTGCCTTCGGCCCATCTCGCTGCTCGTGTCGAGCACCGCGTCGTCGGCGAATCGCGGCCGTAACCGAGCCCAGTCGCCGCTCTCGACCGCGGCGCGCAAGCTTTCGGACAGCGTCTGTGCCACGCGCGTCATTCTGAGCGATGGGCACCGACGCCGAGGGTGGCGGGGCGTAGGCTCTCTGCCTATGAGGACGCTCAGGCTCGTCTCGTCCGAGGCGGCGCGCGAGGGCCACGACCCGCGCGACCGGCCACTCCCATCCGAAAGCGAGGCGCTCGATGCCTATTCGCTCACGGTGGCGACCATCGCCGAGCGCCTGACTCGGTCCGTCGCGAACCTCCAGATATCGCGACGCGGCCGGCGTGCCGGCGGCGGCAGCGGCGTCGTGATCTCGCGTGATGGGTTCATGATCACCTCGGCGCACGTGGTCGAGGGCGCGGCTCGCAGCGAAGGCCGGGCGTCGTTCAGCGATGGCCGCGAGCTCCGGTTCGCGGTCGCGGTCGCCGACGTGCTCTCCGACCTCGCCGTTCTGCGCGCACACGACGGCGACCTGCCGGCCGCCGAGCTCGGCGATGCCGAGCAGCTGCGCGTCGGTCAACTCGTGGTCGCGATCGGCAACCCGTTCGGCTTCACCGGCTCCGTCACGGCGGGCGTCGTATCGGCCTTGGGCCGGTCCCTTCCGGTCGGCCCGCGCGGCGCGGTCCGGGTCGTCGACAACGTGAGCCAGACGGATGCCGCGCTCAATCCCGGCAACTCGGGTGGCGCGCTGGGCGACGGGCGCGGCCGGGTGGTCGGCGTGAACACCGCCGTCGCCGGGGTGGGCCTGGGACTGGCCGTTCCGATCAACACCGCGACCCGCCGGATCATCGGGCATCTGATGAGCGAGGGCCGGGTGCGCCGCGCCTACCTCGGGATCGCCGGCGGGCCACGGCCGATCCCGCCGCGCCTGCGCGAGCAGGTCGGGCGGCCAACGGGCATCGAGGTCGTCGAGGTCGTGCCCGACAGTCCGGCCGAGCGCGCCGGGCTGAGGCCCGAGGACCTGATCGTCGCTGTCGACGGGCATGGGGTGGAGCGGGTGGACGACCTCCAGCGGCTGATGGTCGGCGAGCGAATCGGGCAGCCCGTCACGCTCCGGGTGCTGCGCGCGGACCGCGCACTGGAGCTTTCGATCGTGCCCACCGAGTTGCAGATTCGTGCCCGATGACGCGCGCTCACTGCGCGTAGTCGCGGCCGAGAAGGCCGCCGCCGGGCCGCGCGCCGTGGCCCAGTCGCTGCGGACGGCCCTGAGTGCGATGGGCCCTGTGCGCACAGCGCGCACGCTCAGGCGAGTCAACCAGAAGGACGGCTTCGCCTGCCCGGCCTGCGCCTGGCCCGAGTCCGACGAGCATCACCTCGCCGACTTCTGCGAGCAGGGCGTCAAGGCCGTCGCCGAGGAGGCGATGAAGGACCGGCTCACGCGCGCGTTCTTCGAGCGCTACGACACAGCGCAGCTCGCCGAGCAGTCGGACTACTGGCTCGGCCAGCGCGGGCGACTGACCGAGCCGATGGTCAAGCGCTCCGGCTCGAGCCGCTACGAGCCGATCGAGTGGGACGACGCCTTCGGCCTGATCGCCGACGAGCTCGGGCGGCTCGACTCGCCCGACGAGGCGATCTTCTACACCTCGGGGCGAACAAGCAACGAGGCTGCGTTCCTCTACCAGCTGTTCGTGCGCGCGTTCGGGACGAACAACCTGCCCGACTGCTCGAACCTCTGCCACGAATCGAGTGGCTTTGCGCTGACCGAGACCCTGGGCGTCGGCAAGGGCAGCGTGTCGCTCGACGACATCCACACGGCCGACCTGATCTTCGTGGTCGGCCAGAACCCGGGCACGAACCATCCGCGCATGCTCACCTCGCTCGAGACGGCGAAGCGGCGCGGCGCGCGCATCGTGACCGTGAACCCGCTGCCGGAGCCCGGCCTGATGCGGTTCAAGAATCCGCAGACCGTGCGCGGTCTCGTCGGCCACGGGACACCGCTGTCGGACCTCTTCCTGCAGGTACGGGTCAACGGTGACCTCGCACTCTTCAAGGGGCTCAACCGCCTGATCCTCGACGCGGGCGCCGTCGACCGGGACTTCGTCGAGGCGCATTGCGAAGGCTTCGACGAGCTGCGGCGCGAGCTGGAGGCGCTCTCGTGGGACGACGTGGAGTACGCGACCGGCCTCGCGCGCGCGGAGATCGAGCAGGCGGCGGAGCTCGCGATCGCGTCCGAGCGGACGGTGGTGTGCTGGGCGATGGGACTGACGCAGCACCGCAACGCCGTCGCGACGATTCGCGAGATCGCGAACTTCCTGCTCCTGCGCGGCAACATCGGCCGCCCGGGAGCGGGAGTCTGCCCGGTGCGCGGCCACAGCAACGTGCAGGGCGACCGCACGATGGGCATCTGCGAGCGCCCGACAGCGGCCTTCCTGGACCGTGTGGGGAACTCCTTCGGGTTCGACCCGCCGCGCGAGCCCGGTTTCGACGTGGTCGACAGCATTCGCGCGATGAGCACGGGGAGGGCGCACGTGTTCATGGCGCTCGGGGGCAACTTCCTTCGCGCTGCGCCGGACACCGACGTGACCGCCGACGCGCTGCGGCGCATGCGCCTGACCGTCCAGGTATCCACCAAGCTGAACCGGTCCCATCTCGTGACCGGCGACCAGGCATTGATCCTTCCCGCACTCGCGCGCAGCGAGCGCGACGTGCAGGCAAGCGGCGAGCAGGTCGTGTCGGTCGAGGACTCGATGAGCTTCGTGCACGCGTCGCGCGGCCGGCTCGAGCCGGCGTCCGATGCGGTTCGCTCCGAGGTCGCGATCGTCTGCGGGCTGGCCCGGCGTGTACTCGACGGCAACCTGGCGATCCCCTGGTCCGAGTTCGAGGCCGATTACTCGCGCGTGCGCGCGAAGATCGAGGGGGTCGTGCCCGGCTTCGAGCGGTTCGAGGAGCGGCTTCTGGACGGCTTCGTCCTGCCGCACCCGCCCCGCGACGAGCTGCGGTTCCCGACGCCGACCGGCCGCGCGCGGCTGTCGGTCAACGAACTCGAGGCGATCCGGCCGCCCCAGGGTCGCCTGCTGCTGCAGACGATGCGCTCGCATGATCAGTACAACACGACCATCTACGGGCTGAACGACCGATATCGCGGAATCAAGGGCGGCCGACGCGTCGTCCTCGTGCACCCCGACGACCTGGAGGAGCGCGGCCTGCGCGACGGCGAGCATGTCGACCTCGTGGGCGAGTGGGATGACGGCGAGCGCCGCGCCGAGCGGTTCCGCGCGACGAGCTACCCCACCGCGCGCGGATGTGCGGCGGCGTACTTCCCGGAGGCGAACGCGCTCGTCCCGCTCGACAGCACCGCCGAGGGCAGCAACACGCCGACCTCGAAGTCGATCGTGATCCGGCTGGAACGGAGCGCTACGTGAGCCGGCATCACACGATGGTCGAGCGCGACGGCGTGCTCGACGCGGTGGCCGTCGAAGAGCCGCTCGAGATCCGGGTGGCGGGCGAGGCGATCGCCGTCACGATGCGCACGCCCGGGCATGACGACGAGCTCGCGCTCGGGTTCCTCTACGGCGAGCGGCTGATCGACCGCGCGTGGGACGTCGGCCTCACCGACGACCTCGCGGCGAACACGGTCGACGTCAAGGGCCAGCTTCGCCGTCCGGCCGACCGCCGCCGCTTCTACACGACGTCGTCGTGTGGGGTCTGCGGCAAGGGCGCCATAGAAGAGGTGGGCGTCGATGCTGCGCCGCTGCCGCCGGGGCCCGTCCTGTCGCGGGAGCTCCTCGCGGATCTTCCGAATCGCCTGACGCAGCCGGGGTTCGAGCTCACGGGCGGCGTCCATGCGACCGGGTTGTTCGCGGCGGACGGAGAGCTGCGGCTCGTGCGCGAGGACGTGGGCCGCCACAACGCGATGGACAAGGTGGTGGGCCACGCGCTGCGCGAGGGGCTGCTGCCGCTGCACGGGCACGTCCTGTGCGTGAGCGGCCGGCTCGCGTTCGAGCTGGTGCAGAAGGCGGCCGTCGCGGGTGCGCCGGTGCTGGTCGGGGTCGGTGCGCCCACCTCGCTCGCGGTGCAGCTCGCCGACGAGCTCGGCATGACCCTCTGCGGGTTCGCCCGTCAGGGGCGGCTCAACGTGTACGCCGGCTCCGACCGCGTGGCATGACCACGCGGTCGGAGTAGCTCAGCGTCCTACGGGGTCTTGCAGATGCCTGCCGGCGTCTGAGTAACGCCCTTGTTGTCCTTCCACGTGTTGGCGGTCCCGGCTGTGCCGGTGCCGACGGAGTTGTCGTGGCAGTCGTGCGAGCCGTTGCTGCTCGCCTGGTTGCCGTCGAACGTGTTCCCGACCGCGTCCTCGTCGGCGCGCAGCCCGTCGAACACGTTCGAGTTCGCCACGTTGTGGTCGATCAGAACGCTGGTCGCGTCGAAGATGACGAACCCGATGTCGTTGAACGTCAACGTGTTCTCGTGGACCGTCACACCGCCGTCGACCTGGAACACGAGGACTCCGGTTGCGTCGTTGGAGTCGTCGCCATCCGAGGCGGGTGGCGGCCCGGCGCCCGAGTAGTAGTGGTTGAAGATCCGGTTCTTCTCCACCTTCGCGGACGCGCCGCGCCCGACCTGAACGCCGTTCTTGGCGATGATGTTGTGATCACCGCCGCCGTCCATGGTGTTGCCGGCGATCTTGCCGAACGAGCCGGCACCGTCGATCGTCGGGCCGTTCTTCTGGTACTTGTCGAACACGTTGTTGACGATCTCGGCCCTTCCGGTCGTGCCCTCGCTCGAGCGGCCGACCTGGATCGCTACGCCGTCCTGGCAGCCGCGTAGGGCCGAGATGGCGTCCTGGATCTGGGTGATGTGGTTCGCCTCGATCTTCGCCGAGCCGCCGGAGTCCACCCTGATGCCGTAGTGCCGCTCCTCCGAGCAGCCGCTCGTGTCCTGCCACGGGCCCTCGATCGTGAAGTCCTTGATCTCCACCCCTGTGGCCTGCGTGACACGGACGACGGCCTTCGGGTCGGCAAGGATGCCTGCCGGATACCGGATCGCGGCCTGCCAATGCTTGACCGACTGGAGCTTGACGTTGTTCTTGCCCGCCCCGATCGTGACCTGCTCCTGATAGAGCCCGGGGCAGACCTTCACGGTGTCGCCCGGATTGGCCGCGTTGACCGCGGCTTGGATCGTCGGAAATGCCGTGGGCTTCCCACAGGCGAGGTCCGTGGGCTTGGCGACCAGTCGATCCGTCGCCAGCGCCGGACTGGCGCTCACCGCGAATGCGGCGACCACCAAAAGCGCAATACGCATGCGCATGCAGCCTCCCTTGGTTGTGCTGCCGGTTTGCAAACCTGCGGCCCCTGGAGAACCCCCCTGCCGGCAGCGATCTGGTGCGAACTATCTCCGGCCGCCGGTTCGCTGTCAACCTCGGTGGGCGGCCGTTCACCGAACGGTCACAACCCGACAGCGCTTCGGGTGGTTCGCGCTCGGCCACTGGGCGCGACCGTCGTCTGTTTGCAAACGCCTCCGGGGCGGCGCCGGTCGAGGCGCTGCGGATGTACGGCGAGCAGGTCCCGCCCGCGCTCCGCGGTGCTCGCGTCTAGCTCAATGCGCTAGCTCGACGCCGAACCAGACGATTGCGATCGAGGTGAGCAGCACCGTGATCGAGATCAGCCGCGTGTAGGGCGTCACGACGTGCAGTCCTGCGAGGACGAACACCAGCGCCAGGAGACCGAGCTTCGCCTGTAGCTCGGGCGCGCTCCAGCGCTCGAACTCGGACGCCATCGCGACGCCCGTCGCGATGATCACGGCGAGTGCGACGAGGCTCGCGACCCCGAATCGCTTCGCCGCCCCGCGCATGAGCTCGCGGTCCTGGCCGCGCAGCGCGGGCACGACGACCGCGGCGAGCATCACCTGGCCGCCGACGAAGAAACCCATTGCGAGCACGTGAAGGAAGCGGATCAGGGTCCACTCAAACATCGCGCCGACGTCCTTCGAGGAACGGCTCGATCATGTCGAGCGGCAGCGGGAAGACGATCGTGGAGTTCTGGTCGGCACCCACCTCGAGCAGCGTCTGGAGATAGCGCAGCTGGAGGGCGGCCGGCGCGCGGCCGATGATCTCGGCAGCCTGTGCGAGCTTCTCGGAGGCCTGGAACTCGCCCTCTGCGTTGATGATCTTGGCGCGCCGCTCGCGCTCCGCCTCGGCCTGACGGGCCATCGCCCGCTGCATCGCCTCGGGGATCTCGACGTCCTTGATCTCGACGGTCGTGACCTTGATCCCCCACGGTTCGGTCTGCTCGTCGATGATTCGCTGGAGGTCGCTGTTCAGCTGATCGCGCTCCGCGAGGAGCTGGTCGAGGTCCGCGCCGCCGAGCACGGAGCGGAGCGTCGTCTGTGCGATCTGCGACGTCGCCGGAAGAAATTCCTCGACCTCGGTTATCGCGGCGGACGGATCGACGACGCGGAAGTAGCAGACGGCCGCGACTCGAGCCGGAACGTTGTCGCGCGTGATGATCTCCTGCGGCGGGATCGTGAGCGTGACAACGCGCAAGTCCACGCGCACCATGCGGTCGAGGACCGGAAGGAGGATCACGAGGCCGGGCCCCTTGATCGGGCGCAATCGCCCGAGGCGGAAGACGACGGCACGCTCGTACTCGCGCAGGACACGCAGTGACCACAAGAGCAGGGCAACCGCCGCGGCGACCGCGAGCAGGACGATGATCAGCTCCATCAGCCGCCGAGCTTACGGTTGTCCGCTGCCATCCGCAGCCCGTGTGCCGGCTTCGGCTCCGGGAACCCGGAGGGATGGCGGCGAAAGTCGCGCAGCAGGAACCGTGCGGTGGGGAGGACGGCCATCGCGAGTCCGAACAGGAGCAGCAGCTCGGCGCCGTCGTGATGCCGTGCGGCTTCGACCACGAGGACGAGTGCCGCAAGCCCCACGAGCACCAGCGACAGCCCGCGGTGAAAGCGCCCGGCTTCGGAGTGCGGCCACGGGTCGAGCGGCTTGACGATCTCGCGGCCGGTGTCGGAGTCGGTGCAGTCCGCCTTCCGCGGGCAGCCGTTGCAGATGTGGGCCTTCGCTCGGTAACGCACGAGCCGGCGCTCGTGGTCGAACTCCTGCGGCCAGAGGTCCTGGCCCTCCGGACACGTCCAGCGGTCGTGCACGTGGTCGTAGTCGAAGCCGGCGGTCCGCCAGCGCAGCGAGCGGCGGTGGGTGTGGGCCGAGAGCCACTCGATCGAGAGCGCGCTCAACACGAGGAAGAGGGCGTAGCCAAAGGCGAGCCAGACCTCGGGATCGACAGCGCTCATGACGTGACCGGGCTGTCCGTCGTCGCGGTGGTCTCGGTGAAGAGGATGTCCTCGGGCTCTTCGAGGGTGACCCGCTTCACGGTGTGCCGGATGCCGAGGTAGGCGATGTACAGCGCGGGTAACGCGCCGCCGACGATGAAGACGACGTCACCCGGGAACCGCAGCCACTCGATCACCGTGTTCGTGTCGTTCCCGAGGAACTTGAGCTCGCGCGCCTCGAAATAGCCGGAGCCGACGGATTCGTAGAGCTGGATCATGCCTAGCGGCAAGAGCGTCGCGAAGCACATCCACGCGAGGCCGACGTTCGCGCCCCAGAACGAGATGCGCGCCCACTTCTCGGGCCACTTGTCGTCGGGGATCAGATATCTGAGACAGAACATCGCGAGCCCGAGCGCGAGCATCCCGTAGACGCCCATCATCGCCGCGTGCCCGTGGTTCGCGGTCAGCGCGGTGCCGATCTCGTAGTACGAGACCACGGGCAGATTGATCAGGAAGCCGAAGACGCCCGCGCCGAGGAAGTTCCAGAAGCCGACGGCCACGAGGAACATGACCGCCCAGCGGTGTGGGAAGGGCGTTTTCGATTTCGACTCCTGCGCGGCGCCGAGTTGCAAGAAGCTCCACGCCTCGACGGTGAGGAAGGTGAGCGGGATCACCTCGGCGGCGGAGAAGAACGCTCCGAGCGCCATGTGCTCAGCCGGCTCGCCGGAGAAGTAGACATGGTGCATCGTCCCGATGACGCCGCCGAACGAGTACAGGATGATGTCGAGGACGATCACGCCGAGCGCGATGCGTTCGCGCACGACCCCGAGCAGCACGAACATGTAGGCGACCATCACGGTCGTGAAGAGCTCGAGGAAGTCCTCGACCCAGAGGTGCACGACCCAGAAGCGCCAGTACTCGTTGACGGTGAAGTGCTCGCCGGTGCGCGCGATCAGGCCGACGGCGTAGAACGCGGGGATCGCGAGTGCCGCGAGGAAGAAGAGCCACGGCATGTTTCCCACATGCTCGGTTCTGAGCTTCGTCCGTAGGACCCGCCACAGCATGTAGCCCCAGACGCACAACCCGATGACCAGGAGCACCTGCCACAGGCGGGCGAGGTCGAGGTACTCGAATCCCTGTAACCCGATCCAGTTGGTCGCGCTTCCAAGGACATCGTGGATACCGAGGTACGAGCCGATGAGCGTTCCGAAGACGACCACCGCCAATGCGCCGAGGAGGGCGAACGCGAGCTTGCCCTGCCCCTTCGGCTCGCGCCTGGCGATCATCGGCGCGAGGAAGATCCCCGCCGCGACGAACGACGTCGCGACCCAGAAGATCGCGAGCTGGACGTGCCAGGTCCGCATCAGGTTGTACGGGAAGACTTCGGCCAGGTCCAGGCCGAAGAAGTTGTCCACCTCGGCGCGGTAGTGCTGGCTTGCGGCGCCCACGAGCGTCTGGATCACGAACAGGGCGGCCATGACGAAGAAGAACCAGGCCGTCGCTCGCTGGCCCGGGGTGAGAGCCACGTCGCCGGGTGCGCGGAACGACAGCGTCGCCTGCTCGCGGCCCTGCCAGCCGAGCCGCCAGCGCCCGAAGGCCAGGAAGAGCAGCCCGATCCCGCCGAGCAACGCGATCAACGACGCTGCGGACCACACGATCGTGTGCGCGGTGGGTTTGTTGTCGACCCGAGGCTCGGGCGGCCAGTTGTTCGTGTACGTGTAGTTGTGCCCTGGCCGCTCGGTTGAGGCCGCCCAGGCCGTCCACGCGAAGAACGCGGTCAGATCCTCGAGGTCGCTCTCGTCCGTGATCGCGTCTGGCTTGAGTCCCTCGTGCGACTCGTGCTCTGAGAAGAACTCCGTGTAGTGCCTGACCAGCGCCTTGTGCGCGTCCGCCTGGGCTTGCGTGAGCTCGAGCTCCTTCGTGTCCTCGTCGTACCGGTTGGTGCGGAAGTCCGTGACGGTCTTCTCGCGTGCCGCGTCCGAACCGGAACCTCCGTAGCTCTCGCGGACGAGGTCGGTCGAGCGGCGCAGGTAATCCGCCGTGAAGTCGGGGCCGAGGTAGGCGCCGTGGCCGAAGGCGGACCCGTATTCCATTAGGCCGTGGTTCAGAAAGACCTTTTGGCCGTGATCGATCTGGTCGCCCGTGTAGACGACCGCCCCGGACGGGTCCATTACGCGGTCGGGAATGGGAGGCTTGGCCTGGTAGGTGCGGTAGGCGAGGAGTCCGAGGACCGCGAACCCGAGCAGCGTCACCAGGACAACGGCTTGGAGCCATCCCTTCGAAAGCAGGAACTCCCGGCGACCCGACTCAGCCATCGCCGCGGACCCTAACCCTGCCCGACCCTCTTTGGCTACACGTCCATGATCCCGTCGATGGCGAGGATCACGCCGCCCGCGACCAGCCCGACGGCCAGCAGCCGGCTCGCCCAGCGCAGCACCCGGCCGCGCGGGCCCTCGGGAGGCAGCTCTGCCACGAGTGCGACCAGCAGTGCGACGCCCGCCGACATCGCCCCCAGGGCGAGGAGAGCACCGTGGTCGGCACCGGCTCCTATGGCGACGACGAGCAGGGCCGGGCGAGCGACAGAGGGAAGCGCGACAGGGACAAGCGCCGCGGCGCGGCCGGGCAGGGCGGGCTCCGGCCGAGGCGGCTTCCTGAACAGGTCCATGACGCCCGCCAATCCAGCGACGATTCCGGCGGCGACACGGAACGACGGGTCACTGACGTCGAGCGCGTCGAGCAGCGGATCCGCCACGGCGGCGGCCGCGACGACGGCGATCGCTCCGATCGCTCCGCCCGTCGCACAGATTCCGATGGCCTCCCGTCGGGTGCCGGTGCGCGGCACCGCGAACGCGGCTCGCGCCGGGTTCAGCGCCAGGATGAGCACGACGGCCCACAGCCAGGTCGAAGGCGAGTCGTCGCTCGAGCCCGAGGGCCTCGCTGCCTCGGCGATCGGGATCGTGCGCAGCAGGCCGTCGAGCGCGTGCTGCTGGTCGTCCATTCGGGTCTCGCCGTGGTGGAACCATGCGCCCTCCACCACAGCTGGTCGCGCGGCGCCGGCAGCGTCCTCGGCGTCCGACTGCGCTTCGACGGTGTGCCCGGCGACGCACAGGGCACGTTCGGCGACCGGCTCGCGCAGGCCGGCCAGGCGTGGCTCCGCCATCGCCGTCAGCCACCAGCCCGTCAGCGCCTCGCTCATCACGCCGTAGCCGCCCCCTCGGGGCGTATCGGTTCCGCGCACGAGCTCACCCCACGGTCCAGCCTGTTGCGCGACCCAGCGCACGCTCACGCCGAACAGCCCGGATTGGCTGCGCGCGTAGTCGAGCTCGGCGCCGGTGAGCGGCCGGTCCGCGCGCTCGGGGAACCGCACGGTCTCGGAAGCCCCGTAGGCGGCCCAGTGGTCGGGAATCGCCGGCCAGTGATCCTCGACCTCGTCGCGTGACCTCGCCAGGTAGTCCCCGATCAGGTCAGCCGCCTCGCCCCAGCCCTCGCCGGGGAACAGCCGGTGCAGGCGGGCCAGGGCCCAGTAGGCCTCGCCTGTGTAGTAGTCGGAGTACTCGCCGGGCACGGGCGCATCGCTCGCCTCGGAGTAGCCGGCGAGCACCGCGCCGGTCGGCTCCGTCTGCGCGACCAGGAACCGCCCGAGCCGGTGCATCAGGCCGTCGTAGCGCGTGTCGCGCGTGGCCTCCGCCCTGTAGGTCAGCCCGGCAGCAAGGAGCGCACTCGCACCCGTCGTCACGCGCCCCGTGCCGGCGAACGCCGACCAGTCGTCCTGCCTGATCAGGTTGTCGAGCGCCCATTCCGTGCCTCGGTCCGCGGAGCGGGCCGCCCCCGGCAGCCCGGCCGCGGCAGCCTGGTAGAGGCCCATCGCCGCGCCCGCG
>Ga0111539_10003258_pt1 | contig 21456 bp, 21 predicted proteins | sample RhiMethybrSRZTD1_FD_79667 | JGI IMG/M metagenome (GOLD analysis project Ga0111539, IMG submission 79667) | Populus rhizosphere microbial communities from Tennessee, USA - Rhizosphere MetaG P. TD hybrid SRZTD1 (version 2) (version 2) | ecosystem: Host-associated > Plants > Roots > Rhizosphere >...
CCGAGCTGCTGCAGATCCCGCTCGGCTCGATCCGCGCGAACACGCGCCAGCCGCGAAAGCACATCGACGCGGACGGGATCGGCGGCCTCGCCGAGTCGGTCCGCGCGCAGGGAGTCATGCAGCCCGTCGTCGTCCGGCCGGCAGAGGGCGGCGGCTACGAGCTCATCGCTGGCGAACGCCGCTGGCGCGCGGCCAGGGCGGCGGGGCTTGCGACGATCCCCGCGCTTGTGCGCGAGAGCGACGACCGCGAGTCGTTGGTTCTTGCGCTGGTCGAGAATGTGGCGCGCGAGGATCTCTCTCCGATCGAGGAAGCGCGCGCCTACGCCGTGCTCATGGACGAGTTCGCGCTCTCCCTCGGCGAAGTCGCGGAGCGCGTGGGCCGGTCGAAGCCGACGGTCTCGAACCGGGTGCGGCTGCTCGAGCTTCCGGAGGACGTCCTCGGCCTCGTGGAGCGCGGACTTCTGACCGAAGGTCACGCTCGCGCGATCCTGTCCGTTCCTGATCACGACGATCGGCGCGCCCTCGCGCGGAAGGTCGTCGCTCAGGGTCTGTCGGTCCGCGCGACCGAGCGCGCAGCCCGCTGGGCCGGCGCCCAGACGAAGCCGCGGAAGTCGCGCCGAATCGACCCGGCGGTTGTCGAACGCGCCCGGAAGTCACTCGAGGCGATGACTGGCGCGACGGTGAAGGTGACCGACACACGCATCGAGATCCCATTCGCCGACGAGGTCGCGCTCGCGGAGATCGTCGAATCGCTCGAGGCCCGTAACTGAACTCCTGGGCGGCTCGTTATGCGTAGGTGCGGCCCTGGGTGCAGGACATCGGGTCTCTCGAAGCGATCAACCAGGACGAGTTGGTGCGCCAGCTCGTCCTTCGGATGGCCGGCCTCGCCCGGGGCGGCAAGCTCCCAGGCTTCGTCGCAGCCGTCGGCTCGGACGCGGAGCTCGATGCCGAGACGACGGCGACGGTGCTCGAGCTGGCACGCGACGAGACGTTCCTCCTAGCCTGCGAGGGCTACATGCGCGCGACCGCCTATCTGCACTAGGACGGCCGCTACAATGCGCGCGGCTCGGGCGATTAGCTCAGTTGGTTAGAGCGCCGCTCTGATAAGGCGGAGGTCCCTGGTTCGAATCCAGGATCGCCCACTCCGGCATGCCCGCCGCTCAGTGGCCAGCTGAGCTGAGACCAACAAGTCGAGCTCCAAGCGGATATGGTGTGCCGGGAATTGCGGTGAAGGGTTGGATCGGGAGTAGGGGTTGCGGTGGTGTCGCCGGGAACTGCGGTGAGGGTTGGAGGGGGAGTCTGGATTGCGGTGCTAGCGCTGCTAGTTTGCGCGCCCGCGGTCGCCCAGATGCCGACGCCTGATCCAGCGCCGCTCCCTCTGCCACCGCCACCCCAGAGCGAACCTTCCGCTCCGACGTCTGCGGAAGCTCCGCCCACCTCGACGGTCGAGGAGGGAAAGGATGCTCGAGCTCGCCGAAACCACGTGAGGGAGCGACGGCCCACGCAGCAGCTGGGGCCTTTCCACGGGCCCATCGCCGAACTCGGTCCGACCATGCTCTTGCCCCGGGCCGAGCTTGTCCCGGCCGGGCGGGTGGTCACGGTGATCTCTGAAAACGACGCGATTGACCCCACGGACAGCCCACAGCCGGTCATCATCGCGGTTGCAGTAGCTCTCGTGCTCATGGCCGGTGGCTTGCTGCTCGTTTCCTTCCAGCGCTGATGGCCGTGCCGAAGATCAAGGCCGCCGTCCTAACCCTTGTCTGCGTTGTTCTTGGCGGTTCGCTCGCCGGAGCTGCGCCTCCTACTCTCGTCAAGCCTGAGATCGTCTCCGCCCCAGCATCGTGGACGAAGGAGATGGACGCGACCTTCGTCTTCACGAGCTCGGACGTTGGTGTCAGCTTCACATGCACGCTTGATGATGGACTGTCGGAGCCGTGTGTGAGCCCGACCACGTATTCGTCCCTCACCGAGGGTTCTCATTCGTTCTCGGTGCAGGCGGTGGACGGAGTCTCTCATCCGAGCGCACCCAAAAATTGGGCGTGGAAGGTCGATGTGACGCCCCCCTTGCCACCCGGCGACGAGACCGTTGAGGCAGCATCACCGCTCGGAACTCCGGTGACCTTCTCGGCCACCGACAATCTCGATCCTTCCCCGGATCTGAGTTGTTCGCCGTCCTCGGGCTCCGTCTTTGATCTCGGGTCACCGACGAGCGTGGATTGCACGGCACTCGATGCCGCCGGCAACGAGTCGACGGGGTCGTTGACGGTGACGGTCGTGGACACAAAGCCGCCTGTCCTCGGCCCGCACGACGACAAGGTCATCGAGGTTCAGGATTCGCTCACGGAGGCGGTGGCGGAGTACGACTTGCCTCTGGCCACGGACAACGGCGATCCGGCTCCTCTCGTCAGCTGCGCCCCGAGCTCCGGCTCGACGTTCCCGCTTGGAACATCTCAGGTCACTTGCTCCGCGGTGGACGGCTCGAACAATACGAGCGACTCGCGTGGGTTCAACGTTGTTGTGCAGCATGGCCCGACGCCTGCCAAGCCGCTTCTGGACTCCACCGTCGGCCATTTGACCAATCGCACGAATGTGGCCTTCTCGTTTCAGGTTGGCGACGGGGTGAGCCTCGCCTGCAAGCTGGATGGGCCCTCCGGGCCGGGAACGTTCGACGCGTGTACGAGCCCGCGGACCTTCACGCAGCTCGAGGACGGGAGCTACCTCTTCATCGTGCGTGCGACGAATTCGATCGGAAACATCAGCCAGGCGAGCTTCAAATGGGTGGTCGACACGACGCCGCCGGCCCAGGTTCGACAGCTCAGGTCGCGTTTCGGTGGCGGGTGGGTGCGCCTTTCGTGGCGCAACCCCACCGATGTCGACTACAGGCATGTGTCGATCTGGCGCAAGAAGGTTGGCGCCCCTTCCTGGAGGTTGGTTGCGACTCGCAAAGACAAAACGTCGTTTCGCGACGACACCGTCCGGAACGACACGCGGTACGTCTACGCGCTCCGAAGCGTCGACCGCGCGCGCAACGCCTCGCCCACGTCAAGAATCGAGGGCCGCGCGAGCAGGATCCTCAAGCCGGCCTTCGACTCCCTCCACGACTCTCCGCCGCTGATCGATTGGACGTTCGTTCGAAATGCCGCCTATTTCAACCTGCAACTCTGGCGCGAGGGGCGCAAGATCCTGAGCGTCTGGCCCCTGAGATCCGCTCAGCGCCTACCTGCTAACTGGATATACAACGGACGACGCTACTCGCTTCGGACTGATCGCTACCTCGTTTATGTCTGGGCGGGCTTCGGTCCCAAGTCGGCTGCGGACTACGGGCCACTGCTCGGTTGGACGGCGTTTCGGATGAAGTGAACGCTTCGGGCTCCGTTTTCGGAGCTTCTGACGAGGCACCACGGGGTACCGGGCTAGAATCAGAGCGAGGCCAGACGCGATGCAGGAGATGGTCATCTACGGGGTGAGCTTCGACATGGTCGGCAAGCAGCCGATCGTGCTCCTGAAGACCGCCGACGGAAACAAGTTCCTGCCGATTTGGATCGGCCACCCGGAGGCGGCCGCGATCCTCATGAAGCTCCAGGGTGCCTCGACGCCGCGGCCGATGACTCACGATCTTCTCTCGGAAGTACTGGCGAAGCTCGAGGCTCACGTCGTCCGCATCGCTGTCACCGAGCTTCGCGAGAACACCTTCTACGCGATGATCACGGTCGCCGTGAACGGGAGCGAGATCGAGATCGACTCGCGCCCGAGCGATGCCATCGCCCTCGCCGTTCGTTCCGATGCGCCGATCTTCGCGGACGATTCGGTCATCGAGGAGAGCGCGATCGAGTTCGAGCACGAGGACGACGTCAACGAGGAGCAGATGGTCGAGGAGTTCAAGAAGTTCCTCGACGACGTCAAGCCCGACGACTTTATCCCGGAGGCCTAGCCCAGCTCGCGCTTCGTGAGCTCGAGGAGCTTCGTCTGGAGATCCCGCAGGCCGTCGGCCGAGAGGGGGCCGCCGTTCTCCCGCTCGAGCTCGGCCAGGAGCGCCTCCTCGCGGCCCTTGTCCAGGAAGTCGTAACCCATCGCGGCTTTGTGCTCCTTCAGCCGGCGCACGAGCTCGAGCCGACGGTTGACCGCGCTGACGATCTCGTGGTCGGTGGACGTGATCTCCGCCCGCAACTCCTGCACGCGGGGGTCGGAACCGGGGTCGCCTTCCATCACGCGAAGATATAGACCGTCGTGCCCACTGCCCAGCGGTCATAGAACCCGGGCGCGAACCACATCGGGGTACGGACGCAGCCGTGGCTTGCCTGGTAGGCCGGCACGGAGTGATAGCCGTGGATGGCGAACGCGCCCGTGAAGAAGAGCGAGTAGTACATCCCACTGCCGTTCAGTCCAGGGACCTTGCCGTAGACGTGGAACTTGCCGACCGGCGTGTTCCCGGTCGCTCCGGTGGAAACGTGGGTGATGCGGACGACTTTGCCCTTCCGCACCTCGTAGAGGACCTGCAGGGTCTTCGAGACCTCGATGTGGTCCCCCTTGGCAACGCGCGCCTTGGGAACCTTGGCCCGCCCGAGCACCCGCCAGACGTCGCGGGAGACCCGGCCTGTGCGGGCCATCCTGTGCACCTTCTGGAAGGCGAGCACCGCCTCGTAGGTGTCGTAGGCGTAGTAGCCGTTCGGACCTCCGCGCACGATGTGGCGAAGCGCGGCGAGCCGGCGTTCGAGCGCGAGCACCGCGGTCCCGTGCGCGCCGGTGGAGAGCGCCGGCGCGAGGATGCGGTAGTACCTCCCTGCCGTGAAGCCCTTGTACCCGGCATGCGGCGCGAGCACGAGGCGCGCTCGATGGCGGCCGAGCCGGTCGGTCGGAAGGACGACCGCGTAGTGGCCGTCTTGCTTGACGTGGACGTGCCAGTCGCGGCCGCCAACCCGGAGCCTCAGCGACCCTGCCGAAGCCGGCCGCAGACGTCCCTTCAGGACGAGGCGGTTGCCCGGATAGGGGAGGCCAACCATGCGCTTCGTGAGGATCGGCTTGAGCTTCAGGTCGACCGGGTCGGAGAGGTCGCTCGCGGTCTCGACGTGATAGGCGCCCGGCTGGATGGCCGGGAAGGCGAAGCCGAACTCACCGCTCGTCGCATCGGCGTTGGCCGTCTGCCCCGTCGAGGCGTTGTTGTAGAAGAGCTCGACGACGTCCCCGGGTGCGGCCGTCCCGCTGAGCGTCACCTGTGATCCGTACCGCGGCGCCGAGGGGTGGGCGGCGAACGGGATGGTCGCTCCCGCGGTCGCGGGTGCTGCGAGCACGAGAAGGACGACGAGGAGCGCCCGGCGCATCGGCGCAATTTGACAGACGACCCGGTTAGTACGCCAGCTGCAGGTAGACGACGAGGATGCCGACCGCGTTGAAGAAACCGTGCGCGAGGACGCCGGGCCAGACACTGCCGGAGCGGAGGCGGACCCATCCGAGCGCGATGCCGAAGAGGACGAGCGGAGGCAGCGCGCCGAGAACCCCGTGACTGAAGCCGAAGACGAGCCCGGTTATGACCACTGCCGACATCCCGCCGAAGAACTGGAGCGCACGGACCCCGAGCCCGCGGAAGAAGAGCTCCTCGGCGAACGGCACGACCGTGCTGATGAGCATGCCGTTCAGGAGAAACGCCCGCGCGCGCTCGGGCTGCCACTGGTCGGGTGATAGACCCTGCTCTCGGCCTCCGTGGAGGAGCGGCTCCAGGAGGACGCTGAGGATGAGCACGCCGATGATGAAGCCGATGGCGATGCCGACCCAGCGCCAGCGAAACGGGTTCAGGCCGAGCGCGCGCGGGGTTCGTGGGTACGGGATCGCGAGGGCGAACGTGAGGCCGACGAGGGCGGCGTACCAGACGATGGTCGTGACCGCGAAGCCGTAGTCGTAGAAGATGTTCCTCGTGTCCTCGGTGCTGATCTCGCGGCTGAGGAAGCTCCCCGCGATGAAGAGGACGGCCAGGAGCGACCATCCAAAGAACGGGACGGCTTTATAGTCGCTCGAGGGCGTTGCCGAAGTCGGCGACGATGTCGTCTGCATCTTCACACCCTACGGAGACGCGCAGAAGCCCAGGCGTGATCCCCGCGGCCCCGAGCTGCTCCTCGGAGAACTGCCGGTGGCTCGTCGAGGCCGGGTGCGAGACGACGGTGTCCACGCCGCCGAGGCTGGTCGCTCGTTTGCAGAGCTCGAGGCCGTTCATGAACGCCTCACCTGCCTCGCGGCCCCCGTCGAGCTCAGCGGCGAGCATCCCGCCCGAGCCGGCGAGCTGACGCTTCGCAAGCTCGTGCTGGGGATAGCTCTCGAGCCCGGCGTAGTAGACGTGCTTCGCCCGGGGGTGGCCTTCGAGGAAGCGGGCGACGGTCAATGCGTTCGCGCAGTGGCGCTCCATCCGGAGCGCGAGCGTCTTCAGGCCTCGACGGAGGAGGTAGGCGGGGAAGGCGTCGAGCACGGCGCCGGTGTCGATTTGCCATGCCCGTGCCCGCGCGACGGACTCGGCGTTCCCGGCGAAGACGCCCGCGGTCACGTCGTGGTGCCCGTTCAGGTACTTCGTCGCCGATTCGCACACGATGTCGGCGCCGAGCTCGAGCGGGCGGCAGAGGGCCGGCGATGCGAACGTGTTGTCCACGATCATGAGCCCGTCGCCCTTCGTCGCGGCGATCGCCTCGAGGTCGGCGACGGGGAGGCCGGGGTTCGACATCGTCTCGACGTAGCGAACGTCCGCGGGACGCTGCCAGGCCTCGTGGTCGGTGACGTCGAGATGCACGACCTCGACTCCCAGCGGCTTCAGACGCTGCTCCGCGAAGGCGTACGTGGCGCCGTAGAGCTGCTTCGCGCAGAGCAGCGTGTCCCCGGGCTGAAGCGTTGTCATGAGCGCCGCCGAGATGGCCGCCATTCCGGAACCGAATGCCTGCGCGGCCTCGGCGCCCTCGAGGTCGGCAAGCACGCCGTTGAGCTCCTCGACGGTCGGGTTGCGGAGGCGCGAGTAGAGGAAGCCGTATTCCTCCTCGCTCATTACGCGCCCGAAGGTGGCGGCGTCGTCGAAGGAGAACGTCGTGGCCGTGACGACGGGCTGGACGACAGGCTCGCCAGGAGCGTCGGGAAGCGCGCGACCGTGAATCGCGCGCGTTGAGAAGCCGCGGTTCTTCATAGGCCCAGCCGTGCGGGGAGCGTAGCGAGCGGAGGGGGCTCGAAGCCGAGGCCGGCGACGAGAGCGCCGGCCTGGTCGGCTTCGTCGTCTCCGATGTGGACGGCGCGTCCGGGTCGCACGCCGACCCGCCTCAGCGCCTCCTCGAACACGCGAGGATCCGGCTTCTCGGCCCCGGTCTCAGCGGAGCTGACGATCGCGGAGAGATACGAGGCGAGCCCTGCCCGCTCGAGCTGTTCGCCGATGCCGACGTCCCAGTTCGTCGCGCAGGCGAGCTCGAGCCCTGCGCGTCGCAGCCGGCGAAGCGCCTCCACCACGCCGTCGAGCGGGCGGAAGACGAGCGCGCCGACGAAGGCGGGGGCGAATTCCTCCGCCTCGAGCTCCGGTGCCACGCCCTGCAGGAAGACGCCCGCGCAGCGGTTCCTCAGGTCGAGCAGCGTGGCGTCATCCTTTCCCTCTCCCTTGTGGACGAGGTAGTAGTCGACCTCCGCGGCGAAGGCCTCGGCGACGGGCTTCTCTTCCCGTTCCAGGCCGCGTTCGGCGAGCGCGGCTTGCAGGCGGCCGACCGGGTTCTCGAGCTCGACAAGCGTGCCGAACGCGTCGATCGTGACCGCATCCACGCTCTCGCCGCTACTGGAAGGCATCCGGGTGCAGCGCCCGGGCGATCGCCTCGAGCCCTTGGGCGACCCGGGGCCCTGCGCGGTTGACGAGCTCGGCCGGGACGACGACCACGCGCTTCTTTCGCACCGCGTCGAGGTCGGAGGTCACCGGGTTCGTACGCAGCGACTCGAGCGTCGTGTCGCTGTCGGAGGTGGCGAGGAAGACCCGTGGGTTCGCCTCCCGAAGATCGGCGAGCGGGAAGGGGCCCGGTCTGGGGCTCGGGCCGGCGACGCTCGTCCCCTTGGCGCGCTTCACGAGATTACCCAGGAGCGAGCGGTCGGAGACGGTGATGAAGAAGCCCGTGTCGACGAAGACGGAGACCGGCGGCACGTCCGCGAGCTTCTGCTCGATGGTGGCCACGTCCTGTTGGATGTTGCTGACGAGCCTCCGCGCCTCCGAGGCCTCGCCGACGAGAAAGCCAAGGTCGATCGCGCCTTGCTCGACGTTCAGGAGCGACGCCGCCGGCTGGATGTAGACCGCGGCGCCGGTCGCCCTCTGGATCCGGCCCACGTCGAGCTGGTCGGCCGTCTGCGTGGCCACGACGAGGTCGGGCTTCAGGCCGATCGTCTGGTCGACGTCGATCGTGCCGGTCCGGCTGACGACCTTCGCCGGCTTCCCCTGCGCGATCTTGACCCCGGTGGGCACGCCCACGAGCCGCTCGCTTGCGCCGAGGGCCGCGATCAGCTCGGCCGAGCCCTGGTCGAGCGCCACGATCCGCTGCGCCCGCTGCTCGAGAACCGTCGGCTGGTCGCCCGCACCCTGAACGGTGACCGGGTACGGCTGCGCCAGCGTGCCCAGAGGCTCGCCGCGTTCGCCGCAGCCCGCGCCGGCCAGAGCGGCAAGGAGAAGGGCGCAGGGTAGGAGCCGGGGGAAACGCACGACCGGCACTATTCAACATGTATGCAGTACTTCAGCGAGCAGGAGGCGAACGACGCGCTGGGCGTTGTTGCGCCACTTGTCGAACGGCTTGTTGCCGCGCGCGCCCGCTTCGTCGCCGACGGGCAACGGCTCGCCCAGCTCAAGCGAAAGGTGACCGGGAACGGCGGCGGGCTCGATCCGGCTCGCGCGCAGGAGGTCCAGGGCGCCGTCGAAGAGGTGGCGAACGAGATCGGGCTACTCGTTGCCGAGCTCGAGTCAGCCGGCGTGCAGGTAAAGGATCTCGACCGCGGGCTCGTCGACTTCCCGGCCCGCCACCCCGAGAGCGGCGATCTCGTGCTGCTCTGCTGGCACCTCGGGGAGGACAGGGTGGCCTTCTGGCACGGCCTCGAGGAGGGCTTCGCGGGCAGGAAGCCGCTCCCGTTCTGAGAATTCACGTCCGTGAGCGATTTCTGGCAGCACGTCCTGACGGCGGCCACCGTCGTCCTGATCACGGTCGTCGTGGCGAAGCTCGTCGACCGGTGGCTTGTCCGCCGCCTCAAGCTGAGCCCGCGCGTGATGACGCGCTACAGCGTCATCCGCCGCACGGTCGTGGTCGCTGTGGTGATCGTCGGCGTTCTCTCGGCGCTCCTCGTGATCCCGGGGGTGCAGGCGGTGGCGGGCTCGATCCTCGCGTCCTCGGCCGTGATCGCGCTCATTCTCGGCTTTGCTGCCCAGTCGACGCTTTCGAATGCGATCGCGGGCATCCTCATCGCCTTCACCCAGCCGCTTCGCCTCGGCGACCAGGTCGAGGTCGGTACGGCGGCCGGAACAGTCGAGGAGATCGGGCTCATCTACACGCTCCTTCGCACCGCCGACGGCGCGCGCTTCTATGTGCCGAACACGCGCATGGCCTCAGATACCATTCGGAACGCGACGCTGCAGAGCTTCGAGCACCGAGCCCAGATCACGATTGGCGTTCCGGTTGGAAGCGACTTCGAGCGAGTACGCGACATCCTCGTCGAGGAAGCGCGGCGCGCACCGGAAGCCATGCCTGACAAGAACCCCGTAGCGACCTTGAGCCAAGTTGACGCGACCGCGGCCGTTTTCACGGTCGAGGCCTGGGCGCGCAGCGTGGGCCAGGCCGCGAAGCTCGCCTCCGGCCTGCGCGTCGGCGCTTACAAGCGGCTGCTCGCCGAGGGGATCTACGTCTGATGGCGACGAACGGAAACGGCAAGCGAAACGGGAACGGTCCGCTCTACCCGGCGCACAGGCGTCGCCGGCGGAGGCAGAGGCGGAAGCGCGAGAAGGTCACGTCGCGGCGCTTCGCCGTCCTCCTAGCGCTCGTCGTCGTCCTCGGAACCATTGCGACCTTCGTGGCTGCGACGGTCACGGGCGCGGCCGGAATCCTGAACAACTGCGACCTGAACTCGCTGAAGCCCGTCGCGATCGGCGCGAACTCCTTCGTCTACGCGGCTGACGGAACCGTGCTCGGCGCAATCCCCGCGGAACGGAACCGCCAGCCGGTTGCTCTCGACAGCATGTCTCACTGGATCACGAGCGCGACCGTCGACGTCGAGGACCGCCGCTTCTACGAGCACGGCGGAATCGACTGGGAGGGCGTCGTCCGCGCTGCGGTCGAGAACGTGAAGAGCGGCCACATCGTCCAGGGCGGCTCCACGATCACGCAGCAACTCGTCCGCAACCTCTACATCGGCAAGGAGATCTCTCTCGATCGCAAGATCAAGGAGGCCTGCCTTGCCCAGAAACTCGAGGACGTGCACACGAAGGACTGGATCCTCGCGAACTACCTGAACCAGGTCTACTTCGGGAATCACGCCTACGGCGTCGAAGCCGCGGCGCAGACGTACTTCTCGAAGCACGTCGCCGACCTCAACCTCGTGCAGGCGGCGCTGATCGCCGGGCTCCCCCAGGCACCGTCGATCTACGACCCGTTCCAGCGGCCGGCAGAAGCCGTCGCGAGGCGGAACGAGGTGCTCGGCGCGATGTATTCGGGCGGCGACATAACGGCGGAGCAGTACCAGAACGCGGTCTCCGCTCCGCTCAGGCTGCATGCCGGCCAGCTCTACACGCGGATCCGGGAGCCGTACTTCTTCAGCTACGTGCGTGAGCAGCTGATCGCCAAGTACGGAGCCAACACCGTGCGCGGCGGCGGTCTCAAGGTCTACACGACGATCGTCCCGAGGTTCCAGAAGCTCGCCACCCAGGCGATGCAGAGCACGCTGAACCTGAAGACCGACCCGGCCTCCGCGCTCGTCTCGATCAACCCGAAGAACGGCGCCATCCGGGCGATGACGGCCGAGATCCCAGGCAAGAAGAACAACCAGTTCAACCTTGCCGCCCAGGGGCGCCGCCAGGCGGGCTCCTCCTTCAAGACCTTCGTGCTGACCGAGGCGATCAGGGAGGGCATCAATCCGGATACGACGATGTACATGTCCGCGCCGTTCCACTGGCAGCCCGACCCGTCGAGCGAGGCGTGGGACGTGAGCACGTTCGACGGGAGCTTCTACGGCCCGTCGTCCATCACCCAGTCCACCCTCCGCTCGGACAACAGCGTCTATGCACGGCTGACGCTCGACCTCGGGCCGGAGAAGATCGTCACCCTCGCGCACCAGATGGGAATCAAGACGAAGCTCGAGCCCGTCGCTTCGATCGGCCTCGGCTCGAACTCGGTCGGTGTTCTCGAGATGGCGTCCGCGTACGCGACAATCGCGGCCGGCGGAATCTACTCCGAGCCGATGGCGATCCGGAAGGTCCTCCTCCCGAGCGGAGAGGTCGACCGCGGAGCCGGCTGGGGTCGCGTCAAGCAGAAGCGCGTGTTCTCGGACGGCGTCGCCTACCAGGTGGCCCGCATCCTCAAGATGAACGTCCAGGCCGGTACCGGGGTCGGCGCCAACCCGGGGTTCGTCGCGGGCGGCAAGACGGGGACGACGGACGACTTCGGAGACGCGTGGTTTGCCGGGATCACGACGACGGCGTCCACGGTCGTCTGGGTCGGCTATCCGAACGCGAAGATCCCGATGACGTCGGTGCACGGCATCCGGGTCGCGGGCGGCACCTTCCCCGCCACGATCTGGCGCCTCTTCATGGTCGGGGCGTTCGCGAACAATCCGCCTTCTGACTGGCCGCTCCCGAGCGACCCGGTCGTGTGGCAGCCGTTCCACGGCCAGTACGAGTTCTTCGGAGCACCCTCGACGCCGTCGAAGTCGACGGACACGAAGAAAGGCAACAACGGCAATGGCAACGGGAACGGCAACGGGAACGGGCCGCCCACGACGACCGAGACGCCGCCCCCGCCGACTGACACGGGCACGGGCACCGGCTAGCGGCGCCTTCGTTTGGGCCGCCGGCGGCGCCTGTCTACTTTTTCTCGCCGCGGCCCTGGCTTGCGCCTGGCCCGGCGACGCCCTCCTCACGCCCGACCACACCAACGGGATCACTCGCTGGTCCTGGCTCTTCCTCGGGTTCCTCTCCGCGGCCTTTCTCGCGTATCTCGCCGCGCTCCTCCTCATCCGAAGCGGAGCTCCGGCTCTTGTCCCGGTCCTCGCCGTCGCCGCCGCGGTCCAGCTTGCGCCGCTCGCCGCGCCTCTCCTCCTCTCGACCGATGCGTACACGTACTGGGACTACGGCCGGATCGGGGCCGTGCACGGAGGCAACCCGTACTCGGACGAGCCCTCGGCATTCCCGAGTGACCCCGCCTACGCGCGCATGGGAGCGAACTGGCGGGACACGACGACGGTCTACGGGCCCGTGTTCACGCTCGGCTCCGAAGGCCACGCGGCGGTCGTCGGCGATTCGCCCGGGGCCGCCGCGTGGGTCTACAAGGCTTTCGGCGCCCTCGCCATGCTTGCGCTCACGGCGCTGGCCGCGTTCCTCGGGCGGGATAGAGCCTTCGCCGCCGCCTTCGTCGGCTGGAACCCGCTTCTAGCCGTCCACTTCGCCGGCGGAGGGCACAACGACGCGTGGATGATGGCGCTCGTCCTCGGCGCCCTCGCGCTCGGCGCCGTCGGGAAGCGGCACTGGGCGGGCGCGGCGTGGGTCGGCGCGATCGCCATCAAGTGGGTCGCCGTCATCTTCCTGCCGCTCCGCGCGCTCGAGGCGCGCGCCCAGGGCCGACGCGTCGGCCACCTCGGCTTTGCCGCAGCGGCTGTGATCGTCTCGGCCCTCGCGAGCTGGCGGTACGGGACAGGCTGGCTCGAGGCGTTTGGCCCTCTGGCCAAGAACCTCCGCGAAGGGGCGCACTACAGCCTTCCTTCCAGACTCTCGTCGCTCGGCATCCCCCACGATGTCGCCGTCGGCGTCTTCATCGCCCTTTTCGCCCTGGGATACCTCTGGCTTCTGTGGCAGGCGTGGCGCGGGCGCGCCCGGCTCGCGCTCTGCGCCGACCTCCTGCTCCTCACGACGCCCTGGCTCATCGCCTGGTACGCCGTGTGGGCGGTGCCGCTCGCCGCCGTGGAGGAGGACCGGGCCGCCCGTCTCCTCGCTCTAGGTCTCTGTGCATACCTGCTCGCGAACGCGGTGCCCCTATAGCCTTTCGCCCGTGAGCACAGTGACGAAGCTGATCTCGGTCGCGGAGGCACAGCGACTCGTTCTCGAGCGTGCGCAGCGCCTCGACGCAGAGCGCGTCCCGGTTGAGCGCGCGGCCGGCCGGGTCCTCGCGGACGCGGCCTCCTCGCTGGTCGACCTGCCGCCCTTCCCGAGCTCTGCAATGGACGGCTTCGCGGTCCGGACAGAGGACGCCGGCGTAGGCGCCCGCCTCCCGGTCGCCGCCAGGATCGCCGCCGGGTCGCCCGCCGAGTGGCCGCTCGCCGCGGGGGAGTCGATGGCGATCTCCACCGGCGGCGCGGTTCCCGAGGGCGCCGACGCGGTCATTCCGCTCGAGCTGGTGGACGACGCGGGCGAGTCGATCGAGATCCGGGAGGCGGTCGCCGCCGGCGCCAATGTCCGGGAGCGCGGAAGCGACGTGCGGACCGGCGATGTCGTGCTCGATCCGGGAATTCGCCTCGGGCCCGCGCAGGTCGGCGCCCTCGCGGCGGCGGGCGTCCACGAGGTCCAGTGCGCCAAGCGCCCGCGCGTCGGGATCCTGGTCACGGGATCCGAGCTGAAGCAGCCGGGGGACGAGCTCGGTCCTGGGGAGATCTACGAGTCGAACGGGCTTCTGCTCGCGACCGCACTGCAGCTGGCGGGCGCTGTGCCGGCTCAGCTCGGGGTAGTCGGGGACGACCCGGACGAGCTCGAGCGCGCCATGGAGCGTGCTCTGCTCGGCTTCGACATGCTCGTGACGTCCGGCGGCGCCTCGGTAGGGCCGCACGACCTGGTGCGGGAGACGCAGGCGGGCCTCCGCGTCGAGGAAATCTTCTGGGGAGTCGCCGTGAAGCCGGGGAAGCCGGTCGCCTTCGGCGTCCGCCGCGACCACCTCGTCTTCAACCTCCCGGGGAACCCGGTCTCAGTGCTCGTGACCTTCGAGCTCTTCGTCCGGCCGGCGGTGAACGCGCTCCTCGGGCTCCCGGAGCCCGAGCCTGCCTTCCGCAGCGGGCTCCTCGAAGCCCCGGTGCGGCGCAACGCCGAGCGCGACCAGTTCATCCGGGCGCGCACGAGGCGGGACGGAGACGTCGTCGTTCTCGAGCCCATCGCGGGTCAGGAGTCGCACATGATCGCCCGCGCCGGCCGCGCCGATGCCCTCATCGAGGTCGAGGCCGGAGACGGTGAGCTCACCGCCGGGTCCACCGTCCGCTTCCTCCCGATCTAGCTACTCGTCGTCGGCCGACTCGGCTTCGTCTTCACGCCCGGGCTGCGCGCGCATGCGACGGCTGAGCAGAACCACCTGACGGATCGACTCGCGGATCGGCCCACGGCGCGGGTGCTCGTCACGAGCGGGGTAGGGCGCGTAGCGTCCCGCGGCGACAGTGCCAACTTGCGCGGCCGCGGCTCCCCAGCCGAGGAAAGCGATGACGAGGATGATGGGCACATACCCGACCGACGTGAGCGCGGTCAGATACCAGATCGCGTCGAAGCCGAATCCGTAGCGAAAGGCGAAGGAGCCGAGCAGCAGCAGCGGGCCGACGAAGCCGATCGCGAAAACGCCGAGCGCCGCGGGTCGCCCGCGCTCCGAGGCGTGAGGCAGCCAGAGCCAGGCGTGTAGCGAGGGAAGGATGAATATGAGCGCGAACGGGTTCTGTGCCGCGACCACGAGCGCGACGAGCCCGAGCGCAAGCATCGCGGCGAGATGGCCGCCGAGCTCGTCCGTCCGCGAGACCGGTGCCATCGGGATCAGCCGGGGCCTCGTCACGAGCCAGCCGAGCGCGACGAGCCCTGCAAAGACGCCGATAGCGGCGGCAGGCCAGTCGGTCGCGACGGTCGAGCTCGGTGCGATCGGTCGCGGCTCGCCGTTCGGGAAGATTCCGGTGAACGAGAAGAAGAGCAGGAGAAAGCCCGCCCAGAGCCAGAGGCCGAGGCGGCTGGCGAGGCTGCGCAGCGCAGGCTGAAGGGCGATGTGTCGTCGCCTGCAACGCGCGAAGAGGTCGATCGTCGCGGCGAGGAAGGGGAGCAGGCAGCCGAGGAGGACGAACTCGATCGTCCAACCGCTGATGAGGCGCGACCCGGTCCAGACGTAGGACTCGGTGCCGCTCGCGACATCGGCGGCCGAATCGAGCGAGCCGAGGAGGACCTGCGCCGATCTCCCGAGCTGGTCCATGTGCTCCGGGTTCAGCGCGACGATCGTGTCCCCGGCCGCGGGCGGAGTGCGGGGACCGGCGGTGCTGAGCGTCACGGCAGGCGTGCCCTGGCCGATGAAGGGCGACTGGCCGTAGAGGCTGAACGGGAAGGCGAGGTCGATCAGCTGGGAGAGCGCGTTGGGGCGGAGCGGAGTCGTCTGAGCCTGGCTCTCGACGCTCGCCTCGGCGGTGGCGACGAGTGTCGAGACAGGTGTCCGGGGCGTGTCGCCCGCGAAATGGAGATGAGGAGGGCCGCTGCCTCCGATCGCGTCGAGGTCGATGACTGCCGCCAAACGGTCGCGGAAGGCCCAGTTCTGCGCGAACTCCGCCGATCCGAGTGAGCCGAACACGTCTCCGTCGGTCGAGACGAGCACGATCGTGTGTGAGAGCGCCGCACTGCCCGTGTCGCGCGCGAGCTCGAGCAGGGCCCCCGTGCTCGACGCGTTGTAGTTGGCGCCGGGTGAGCCGCCGATGTTGTCACGATGGGCGACAATGACGATCACCTCCTGGGAGCGGGGCACGTTCGTCGCCGAGGTCGGCGGGGCGGTCGCGATCAGGTTGACGAAGTGCTGCGTGCCTAGTCCGGGCACGTTCGCGTCGAACTCCTGGCGTTCGACCGTGAAGTCGTAGTCGCGGAAGCGGGCAGTGACCCACTCGGTAGCGGCTTTCGAGCCGGTCGTCCCCGGGCGGCGGTCGGGGTAGTCGCGCGCGAGCTCGTTTGCGAACTGGACGGCGGTGGTGCGGTCGAACGAGGGCGGGAGCCGCGGCTGTTGCAACGCCACCGGCTGCCCCACGCTGAAGGCGGCGACCAGGAGAGGCACGGCGACGACGAGCCAGGCGGCTCGGTAGATGCGGCCCGAGATCGGCCGCTCGAGCGACCCCCGTCGGGGTCGCCGGCGTTCAGGAGGAACGGCCATGGCGCCCGCGCAAGTCTAGTGCGGTCCGCGACGTGCCTATCCTTTGCTTCATGCCGGAAAGCGCCACGATCCTGCTCGTCGACGACGAGGAGTCGATCCAGAAGCTCCTCACGTACCCCCTGGAGCACGAGGGCTTCCATGTCGTGCAGGCACGCGACGGCGAGGAGGCGTTGCAGCGATTCGAGGAGAACGCGGTCGATCTCGTGATCCTCGACATCATGCTGCCCAAGCTCGACGGCCTGGAGGTCTGCCGCCGGTTACGGGCGCGAAGCGCGGTACCAATCCTGATGCTGACCGCGCGCGACGACGAACTCGACAAGGTCGTCGGCCTGGAGCTCGGCGCGGACGACTACATCACCAAGCCGTTCTCGATCCGAGAGTTTCGTAGCCGCGTCCGGGCGGCGCTGCGCCGCGCGCAGCTCCCACCGGCAGGTGCGAGGAGTGACACCATCGAGGTCGAGGGCATCCGCATCAACCTGGCCAAGCGGACGGTGGAGGTCTCGGGAGAGCCTGTTCAGCTCACGTATCTCGAGTTCGAGCTCCTGCGCACACTGGCGGCCAACCCGGGGCGGGTCTACTCGCGCCAGGCCTTGCTGGAGGCCCTCTGGGGCGGTTCCGACTACCGCGACCCGCGGACGATCGACGTCCACGTGCGCCACCTGAGGGAGAAGATCGAGCCCGATCCCAGCGAGCCGCACTACCTCTTCACGGTTCGCGGGGTCGGCTACCGGTTCCGCGAGGTCCCATGAACCAGTTTCGCCATCCGCGCCTGTCGGTCAAGCTCGGGCTGGTCGTGCTTGCGATCGTCGCGGGCGCGCTCGGCATCGTCTACGCGGCGGTCGTCCCACGTCTCGAGGATCGCCTCGTGGACGACCGCCTCGACGCGCTCACGGCGAGCGCCTCGTCCGTGGCGGGGAAGATGAAGGCCGCCGATCCGCTCAACTACGACGCGCGGGCGGGGAACATCCAGGAGGACATCGGTGCGCGCGTCGTCGTCATCAACTCCCTCGGGAACGACACGTATGTGCCGGTCGGAGATTCGAACGAGATCACGGCGCCCGAGGTTCTGAACGACCCCGTGGTCCGTCGGGCGTTTCAGCTGAGCGTGTTCCCGGCGACTGGAGGCGAGGTCGCGCGTGGCCAGGTCGACAGGAACGGCGAGCGTGCCGAGGTGGCGTTCCGCCTCAGAGACGACACGGTCGTGCTCATGTCGGCGTCGCTTCGCGACACGCTCGCGAGCGTCCGCCTCGTGGAGCGAACGCTGCTCATCGCGGGTATCGCCGCCCTCCTCATTGCCTGGTTCGCGGGCTCCCTCGCCGCGTTGCGGCTCACGCATCGCATCCGACGCCTCGAGGAGGCGGCTGGCCGGATCGCGAGCGGCGACTTCGAGCAGGAGATCGTCGATCCGGTCGAGGACGAGGTCGGCGAGCTGGCCCGCGCCTTCGACCGCATGCGACTGCGTCTCGCCCACCTCGACCGCGCGCGCCGCGAGTTCATCGCCAACGCCTCCCACGAGCTTCGGACGCCCCTCTTCTCCCTCGGGGGTTTCCTCGAGCTGATGGCGGACGAGGACATCGAGCCGGAGGTGCGCAACGACTTCGTCGAGGAGATGAGTGCCCAGGTCACGAGACTCACGCGACTGGCGACCGACCTTCTCGACCTCACCCGCCTCGACGCCGGCCAGCTCTCGGTCGAGCAGGCCGAGGTCGACGTCGCCGAGAGCGCCCGCACGGTCTGCGAGGAGTTTCGCGCCGTCGCCGAGGCCGAGGAGCACGTCCTCTCCGCCGACGTAGACGGGCCGGCCGTCGCGCTTGCAGACGCGCAGCGCGTCCTTCAGGTGGCGCGCATCCTCGTCGAGAACGCCACCCGTCACACGCCCGCGGGGACGAGCATCGTGGTCTCCGCGGACGACCGGAACGGCTCGGTCGCCCTCTCCGTGACCGACGACGGGCCCGGCGTGCCGGAGAGCGACCAGGAGCATCTTTTCGAGCGCTTCTACCGGGCCGAGGGGGGCCAGGCCTCCGGCAGCGGTCTCGGGCTTGCGATCGCGTCCGAGCTCGCAGACCGGATGGGCGGCTCGATCGAGGTCGCCTCCAGGCCCGGAGAGACCGTTTTCACGTTGCTTTTGCCACGAGCCGACGGCGTTTTCACGTCGAAACGCTCCCCCGGCGAAGCCTGAGCGCGCCGCAACTACTATGAGATCGCGGTGCGCCCGGGATCTCTAGCCGTCATTGCGGTGGTCTGCGCCCTTCTGGGCGCGTCCACGACTCTCGTCGTCGCCAAGGCGGCGGGTTGGGTCGGCAGCGACGGTGCGACGCGCACTGTGGTCCTGACCGCGCCGGGGAGCGCCACGCCGGCCGCGAACCCGATCGACGAGGACGCCGAGGCCAAACCGCTTCCGGGGAACGACTTCGATGCCGAAGCGATCTACCGGGAGCGCGCCGCCGGAGTCGTCACGATCCTCGCCCTCTTCGGCCCGAACGACTCGGTCGCCGCGTCCGATGCGGCCCAAGGCTCCGGCTTCGTGGTCTCCTCGGACGGCTACATCCTCACAAACTCGCACGTGATCACGACGGCCGGCGAGGGCGACCCGACGGCGACCTCGGAGGCGGCGAACACCGTTTTCGTCGAGTTCCGGGAGGGCGACCGGGTGCGTGCACGCATCGTCGGCTGGGACATCTACGACGATGTCGGGCTCCTCAAGGTCAATCCGGCCGACCACCACCTGACGGTGGTTCCGCTCGGGGACTCCGCGCACGTCGCCGTCGGCGAGCCCGTCGCAGCGATCGGAAGCCCGTTCGGCAACCAGAGCTCGCTGAGCGTCGGGGTCGTGTCGGCGACTGAGCGCTCGATCGCCTCGTTGACCTCGAGCTACGACCTCGTTGATGCGATCCAGACGGACGCGCCGATCAACCGCGGCAACTCCGGGGGCCCGATGTTCGACGCCCGCGGCCGCGTCATCGGGATCAACGCACAGATCAACAGCAACTCCGGGACGGCAGAGGGAGTCGGCTTCGCGGTGCCGATCAACTCCGCGCGGCGCTCGATGGAGCAGCTGATCGAGAACGGCGAAGTGCGCTACGCGTGGCTCGGCATCTCGACGCAGACCCTGACCCCGCGGCTCGCCGACCACTTCCACTACTCCGTCGACGCGGGAGCGGCGGTGCAGACCGTCGTCGCAGGAAGCCCGGCAGCCGATGCCGGCATCCAGGCCGGCGGCCTCGAGAAGGAGTTCACTGGGATTCCCTTCCGCCCCGGCGGCGACCTGATCGTTGCGATCGACGGGGCGCCGGTCGAGACCGCGGAGGACGTCGTGCGTGCGATCACCGAAGGCCTTTTGCCGGGCCAGACGACGCGCCTCACGCTGTTGCGGGACGGGAAGCCGGTCGAGGTCGCGGTCAAGCTCGGTGAGCGGCCCGCGACCCCGCCTGGCAGCGACCGTTAGCTCCTCTACAGTGGGCCGGGTGGAGCGGCCGGCCGGCGACCTCGTTCTCCTCGGCGACAACCTGGACGTCCTGCCGCGCTTCGCGGACGAGAGTTTCCAGCTCGTCTATGCGGACCCGCCCTTCAACACCGGCGGGAAGATCACGCGGCGCACGCTCGAGGTCGTTCCCGACGAGGCCGGCGACCGCGTAGGCTTCAAGGGGCGCCGCTACGCCAGCCGGCTCCTCAGCGAGTCCTCGTACCCGGATTCGTTCGAGGACTATCTGGGCTTCCTCGAGCCCCGAATTCGCGAGTTGCGCCGATTGCTCTCCCCAAGCGGCACGCTCTACCTCCACCTCGACTATCGCGAGGCGCACTACGCGAAGCTTCTGCTCGACGAGCTCTTCGGCCGCGAGTGCTTCCTGAACGAGATCGTCTGGGCCTACGACTACGGCGCCAAGCCGAAGCGCCGCTGGCCCGCGAAGCACGACACAATCCTCGTCTACGTCAAGGACTCGGACCGCTACTGGTTCGACTCCGAGGCTATCGAGCGGGAGCCGTACATGGCGCCCGGGCTCGTGACCGCCGAGAAGGCTGCTCGCGGCAAGCTGCCGACCGACGTGTGGTGGCACACGATCGTCTCACCGACCGGGAAGGAAAAGACCGGCTACCCGACCCAGAAGCCCGAGGGCGTCCTCCGGAGGATCGTCCAGGCCTCGAGCCGGCCAGGCGACTGGTGCCTGGATCCGTTCGCCGGCAGCGGCACGCTCGGGGCGGTCGCGGCGGAGCTCGGTCGCCACTTCGTCCTCGTCGACTCGAGCCCGGAGGCGGTCGCCGTCGCGAGGAAGCGGCTGGCCCGGTTCGACGTGACCGCGAGCGGGTAGGAAAGGGCTACGCGGATTCGGGAGAGAGGATTCGGCAGATTGAGGCAGGTTTAGGCTGGGTTTGGGCCGGGAACAACACTCGGAGCCCATGGGTCGCGACCCCCACGAGAACGGCGACGGCGTCGTCGAGCTGACCATCCCTGCGCGCGCCGAGTACATCGCGCTCTGCCGCCTTGCGCTCACGGGCATCGCGCGCACCAGGGCGCTGCAGGAGGAAGTCGTCGCCGACCTGAAGCTCGCCCTGACGGAGGCATGCTCGAACTCGGTCCGGCACGCTTACGAGGAAGGGCGGGACGGGGTCGTCGAGGTCTCCTACCGGCTCGCCGAGGACCGGATCGTGGTCGAGGTGACCGACGACGGAGCCGGCTTCGACCCCGCCGTGCTCGCGCGCGCGCAGCAGGAGCTCGACGAGGGCGGGCTCGGTATCGCGATCATCCGGGCGGTCACCGACGAGCTCGACATCGGGCCGAACCCAAACGGCGGAGGCTCGCGTCTCCGCTTCGCGAAGTACCTCAACTGATCCGCCGAGCGCGCCGATATCCTGCGGCGCCGTGGAACTTCAGCAGGTAAACGTCGGCCACAAGTCCCTGGCGGACTACGCGACAATCGTCAGCCGGGGGCTGATGGAGCAGCTGAAGGCGCTCGCCGAGCCGCTCGCGGGCAAGCGCGTCCTTCATCTTTCCGCGACGGCTTTCGGCGGCGGAGTCGCCGAGATCCTCTACACGCTCGTTCCGCTCATGCGCGACGCGGGCCTCGACACCGAGTGGCGCGTCATCTATGGCCAGGACGAGTTCTTCGACGTCACGAAGGCGATCCACAACGCCCTCCAGGGC
>Ga0111539_10003264_pt1 | contig 21442 bp, 22 predicted proteins | sample RhiMethybrSRZTD1_FD_79667 | JGI IMG/M metagenome (GOLD analysis project Ga0111539, IMG submission 79667) | Populus rhizosphere microbial communities from Tennessee, USA - Rhizosphere MetaG P. TD hybrid SRZTD1 (version 2) (version 2) | ecosystem: Host-associated > Plants > Roots > Rhizosphere >...
CCTGGCGCTCGCCCACTGGTTCGCGTTCCGGGTGTCGTCCCGTCTGGTCGCGGCGGGGTCGGTGCGCCGGCAGGACGCGGCCGCCGCGGGGGCCCAACTGGCCGGGGCGGCGGCGGTGGCCCTGCTGGCCACGATCGCGGTCCTCCTGTTCCCCGACTCGGCCGAGCTCGATGTGGTCCGGCTGGTCCTGGCCGCCCTGATCGCCCTGGTCGGCTACGCGGTGGCGCGCGGCGCGGGCGCCTCGCCCGCCCGCTCGATGGTCTACGCGGTGTCGATCCTCGTGATCGCCTCGGCCGTCGCCCTGATCAAGAACGTGCTCGCCGGCCACTGACGCTCGCCCGCGCCTCATGTTCGGTCGGTGACCTGGTGGGCGAGATCCGCGCCTTCGTCGCCGCCGGGCTCGACGGGTTCTTCACCGACAACCCGGACCTGGGCGTCGCCGCCGTGAGCTGACGCCCGGGCCCGTCCGGACTAGGTCACCGCCTTCACGGGAAGGGAGTTGTGTGAAGGCGGTGACCGGTCCGGTCCCCGCCAGGTCAGGGCGAGGCGTTCGCTGACAGCTCGAGCGCCATCTCCGGGAACCAGTCCCCGGCGCCAGGATCGATCAGACCCCACTCGGGGTCGACGGTCTCGCCGGCCGGCCCCAGGCCGCGGGTGCACTCGCCGTCGGACTCGCCCGGGATCTTCACCCACAGGTAGGCGTCGACCAGCGCCTCGCCGGGAGCCAGCGCCGGGGCCAGGCCCGTGCCCCGACCGGGCGGGTTGCACCAGTCCTGCGCGTCCGGGTAGCCCGCCGGCGGACGCCACGGCCCGTTGGCGTTGCGGCTGGTGTCGATCACGAAGTGGGTGGTCGGCTCCGTGGCCCCCAGCATGTTGCTGTAGCGCAGGTTGATGCCCGACGAGTTCAGCGTCGGGTCGTCGGAGTCGTCGCTCCACAGCCCGAAGTTGCTGAGGGCAACGCCGGTCCACTCTCCGAGCAGGTCGGCGATCTTGGCCGGGTGCGGGCCGCCGTTCCAGTACTGGTTGGGGCAGCCGATGAAGTCGCCCGGATTCACTTCGGTGGCGTAGGCGACGCAGGCCGAGATCCACTGGCCGTACTGCACCAGGTTGCCGGTGAGCTGGTAGTTCGAGACGTTGAGGTAGAAGCCGTCGGCGTCGGCCACGCCCGCCCGCACGAGGCGCTGGGCGATGTCGCCGTTGCCGAGCCAGGCACTGTGGGTCCCGTCGAGATACGTCTGCACGTTGGGGAGCGCGCCGAGGACGTCGACCGCGTGGTTCAGCATGGCGAAGCGGTCGGCCGCCGCGGTATCGGGGTCGGCTTCGGGCGGCTGGCACCACTCCGGCGCGTTCGAGCCGTCCGCACTGCCGTAGGGGTCGTAGAACGGGATGATGCCCAGCCCGTCGGGCTCGAGGATCACGATCGCGGGGCGATCGCCGATGCCGGCCGCGAACCCGTCGATCCAGGCCTCGTACTCGGCGGCGTTGGTCGCCCCTCCGGCTGAGAACTGGGCGCAGTCACGGAACGGGATGTTGTAGGCCACCACCACGGGGACGGTCCCCTGTTTCTCGGCCTTCTTGACGACGTGCTGCACCCCCTGGCGCACCGAATGAGGCGTCCCCTGCGTGAACCAGACGGCCTGGGGCGTGTCGATCATGGCCTGGATGCGGGCCGCGCTTTCGCCGTCGCCCTGCGCCTTCAGCGCATCGATCTGCTCGCGCGCCCCGTGGTTCGGCTTGGGCACGTACAAGTCGCCGCCCGGTCGCGGCCGCGCCTCGGCCGGCGTCGCGCCGACCATCACCACCGCCGCGGCCAACAGCATCAGGGTCCCGATCCGACGCCACGGGACTGCTGTCTCGCTCTTCATGGCCCCTCCCTCCATGTCCGCGTGAAACGCGTGGAAGCGCTCTCACACTACGCGCAATCTGCCCTCCACGGGAAGTGCCTCACGCGGGGAATCAGGCACTCACCCGGCGTCGCCGGCCGCGAAGCTGACGTCGGCGGCCGCGACCGTGCCGGCTTGGCGGCCGGGGGCCGTCTCGTCTCCCCAGTACAGGTTGGTGTGGGCGATCACCGCGGCCGGCGGCGGCGCGCCCCACTGGCTGAGGTCCTCGGTGGTGTGGGCGTCGCTGACCAGCGTGGTGTCGTAGCCGCGCACGAGCGCGCCGTGGAGGGTGGCGCGGATGCACGCGTCGGTCTGCGCCCCGGTGACGAGGAGGCGGCCCACCGCCCGGTCGGCCAGCACCGCTTCGAGGTCGGTGTCCTCGAAGGAGTCGCCGTAGGACTTCGAGACCAGGGGCTCCGACTCGCGCCGGTCCAGCTCGGGCACGTACCGCCAGGTCTCGCTGCCCAGGGGGAAGTTGTCGTCGGTGTGCTGCACCCAGACCACGGGCACGCCCTCGCTCCGGGCGCGCGCGACCAGCTCGGCGATGGTGGCGATGACGCCGTCGCGGTTGTGGGTGCCGGCCATCACCCCGTTCTGGACGTCGACGACCAGCAGCGCGGTGTTGGGCCGATCGGGCAGGGTGGTCATGGGAACCTCCGGTGACAAAACCATCCGGGAGCCGCGGCGCGGTGGGGTTACCTTCGCGCGCATGCGCGCAGCCCGGGCCCACAGTTACGAGATCTCCGTGCTGTGGACGGGCAACCGGGGCACGGGCACGAGCGACTTCCGCAGCTACGACCGGGCCCACGAGGTCTCGGCGGCCGGGCGCCCCGTGATCGAGGGGTCGTCGGATCCATCGTTCCGGGGCGACAAGACCCGCTGGAACCCGGAGCAGCTGCTGGTGGTGTCGCTCTCCCAGTGCCACATGCTGTGGTACCTGCACCTGGCCACCGACGCGGGCGTGACCGTCGTCGCCTACCACGACGACGCGGTGGGCACCATGGTCGAGGAGCCCAGCGGCGCCGGTCGCTTCTCGGAGGTCGTCCTCCGCCCGCATGTGGTCGTGGCCGATCCCGCCATGGTCGAGTCGGCCGAGGCGTTGCACGGGCGCATCGAGGACTATTGCTTCATCGCCCGGTCGGTGAACTTCCCGGTCCGCCACGAGCCGGTGACGGCCGTAGCCGAGGTCACCCCACTTCGTGAGACATCGCGTCCACCGCCACGGTGACCGCCAGGATCAGCACGGTCTCCTGCGGGTCGTGCACCTCAACCCCGTAGGTGTCGCGCACGCGGAACCACTTCTTGGACACCTCGGCGATCTTGTGCCCGTCGCGCTCGATCTCGTACTCGTGGTCGACGATGTTGCCGTGGACCTTGAGGTCGCCGCCCGAGACATCGACGTGGAAGCGATCCCGGATCCCCACCAGGGCCTTCTTGACCGTCGCCTCGCCCCCGCCCGGGAACTCGATGCGGATCTTGTCGCGGATCGAGAGCTTCTTCTCGCGGATGGTGGCGACCTCGTGGCCGGCCCGGTCCTCGAGCACCCAGGTGTCCCGGATGCGCAGCGCCTTGCCGTCGACCTTGAACACCCTGGCGCCGGACCCGTCCTCGATCCAGTAGTCGTCGCCGACCGCGATCATCTTCTGGCGCATCTGGAAACGCAGGACCGGCTCGTCGTCGTGCCTGTCCCGTCGCAGGATCCCCATGTCCTCGCCCTCCCTTGGCCTGTACCCAACGTCGCGTGATCGTCACGGAGAGACGGAACCCGAGCCGATGCGGCCTCCGTCGAACCGAGCATGAGACATCACCTTGGCACGACCGGGCTGCTCCTGGCCGCACTGAGCATCGCAGGCTGCGGGGCCGACTCGCCCGCGCCCGGCCCCGCGTCCGACGACGAGGGCGCGCCGCGGTACGAGGGCAACTTCACCGTCCTCGAGGACGCGAGCCACGGCCCGCAGCTGTGCGTGAACGTGGCGCTGTCGCTCCCACCCCAGTGCGGCGGCCCCGACATCGTGGGCTGGGACTGGGACGCGGTGGACGGCGAGGAGACCGTCAACCAGGTCACCTGGGGCGACTACCACGTGACCGGCAGCTATGTCGACGGTGTGTTCACGCTCACCGCGCCCGCCGACCCGCCCGTCTCCGCTGGCGTCACCCCCGTGCCGGCGTTGCCCCCGGCATGCGACGACCCCGAGGTCGTCGATCCCACGCAGGGGGCCGGGCCCGCCATGCACGACCGGATCCGGCAGACCTATGGCGGCGCGCTGTGCGTCGTCGAGCGGGAAGCGGCCACCGCCGGCGAGCTGGCCCGGATCACCCAGGAGGTCATGGACGCCGACTCGGTCGCCCACCTCGACGTGCCCGTGTCCGCCGGCCCCGACGTCCAGCTCGGCGCGGTGCGGGTCGAGGTCTGGGTGGCGGATCAGCCGGCGTTGGACTACGCGCGGCAACGCTGGGGCGACCTGGTCGTGCTCGAGGGCGTCCTCCGACCGGTGTCCTGACCGGTCAAGGCGCCTCCTTGACCTGGGTCAGGCCAGGGCTCGGCCGGCCAGCGCACCGGCGAGCCCCGCGGCCACGGTGAGCAGCAGCGACCGGCGCCGGACGGTGAGCAGCGCGGCCCCGGCCGCCAGCCAGACGGGCGCCGGGGACGAGCCTTGGTCCGACCCCAGCAGCGTCGCGGCCGCCAGCACCGCGAACAGGGGTGCGGGGAGCCGGTCCACGATGCTCGCCAGCGTGCCCCGAGGGGGCGGCAGCACGGCGACCGACACGGCCCGGCTCCCGACCGTTATGGCCGACACGGCCACGACCAGCCCGACCAGGCTCATGCTCGCCCGCCCACCGCCGCCACCACGATCGCTACGGCCAGGCCGCCGAGGACGCCGGCGCCCGGGGCGACGAGCAGCAGGGCGGCGGTCACGGTGCCGGCGGCGGCGGCGAGCACCGCGTCGCGGCGGCGACGGGTGGTGACGGCCGCCAGGCCGATGAACAGGACCGGGAACATGGCCTCGGCGAGGACGGCGATGGCCCCGAGGGAAGCGCCCGCGACGCCGGCCAGCGTGCCCGCCACCCACGCGGCGTAGGCCAGGGCGCCCGACAGGACCACGGTGCGCTCGGCCGGCGGCTGCCGGGCCAGCGCCAGCCCTACGGTCTCGTCGGTCAGGAACAACGAGACCAGGGCGCGGCCCGCGCGCCCGGAGCGGAGGCGGGGCCGCAGGATGGCACCCAACGGCACGTGGCGCAGGGCGAGCGGGATCACGCTGGCGAGCACCGCAGCGGCGCTGCCGCCGGACGCCAGCAGCCCGACCATGGCGAACTGGGCGGCGCCCGAGAACGCGGCTACCGAGCTGGCCACGGTCAGGCCGGGGCCGAGGACGGGCTCGGCCACGGCGCCGTAGACCACGCCCATCACGCCGATGGCGGCGGCCACGGGCACGGCCGCGGCCAGGACCGGCGGGTCGTCCGTCTGCTGCGTGGTGGCAGTCACGGACGGAACGTTGGACTAGCATTGGTCCGATGCCAAGGTCCAATAGGGCGGATCTTGATAGAACCAATTTCGCACCCGAGTTAGGCGGGCTGTTGCTGGAGGTCGACCTCGCCCAGGTGCCCCGCGGGCACCAGGCCGACCGGCTGGCGGGCGAGCTGCGGGCGTCCGTGCGCACCGGCACGCTGCGGAGCGGCACCCGCCTGCCCGCGTCCCGCACGCTGGCCGGCGACCTCGGCGTGTCGCGGGGCGTGGTCGTGCGGGCCTACGAGCTGCTGGCGGCCGAGGGATACCTGCTCAGCCGCCAGGGCAGCGGCACCACGGTGGCGGCGGTGGCCGGCGGCGGCGAGCACCGGCCGGTGGCGCGGGCTCGGCCGGCGTCGAACCCGGGGCTGCCGTCGGGCGACACCTTCCCCCGCCCGGCGTGGGCGCGGTGCGCGTCCCGCGCGCTGGCCGGCCTCACCGACGACGACCTCGGGTACGGCGACCCCGCCGGCCTGCCCCGCCTGCGGGAGGAGCTGGCCCGCTACCTGGGCCGAGTCCGTTCCGTGCTTGCTCCGCCCGAGCAGATCCTGGTCGTCAACGGCTTCGCCCAGGCGAGCCGCCTCGTGGCGGACGTCGTACGGGCGAGCGGGGATCCTCGCATCGGCGTGGAGGACCCGGGGTCGGTGGGGATGCGGGAGCAGCTGGAGGCCGGCGGCCTCAGCTGCGTCCCGATCCCGGTCGACGGCCGCGGGCTGTGCGTCGACGCCCTCGCCGCCTCCGAGGTCAGGGCCGTGGTCGTCACCCCCGCCCACCAGTTCCCCACCGGCGCCGTGCTGGCGCCCGAGCGCCGCCACTCGCTGCTGCGATGGGCCCGGGATCGCGGCGGGCTCGTCGTCGAGGACGACTACGACGCCGAGTTCCGTTACGACCGCACCCCGGTGGGCGCCCTCCAGGGGCTCGGCCCCGACGTCGTGCTGTACGGCGGCAGCGTCTCCAAGACCCTCGCCCCGGGCCTGCGGCTCGGCTGGATGGTGGTCCCGCCGCCCCTCGTCACCGCCTACCGGGAGGCGAAGTACGCGGCCGACCTGTCCTGCGGGGTGCTCGACCAGGCCAGCCTGGCCGAGTTCCTGGCCCGCGGCGAGATGGACCGCCACATCCGGCGCATGGCGGTCGAGTACCGCCGCCGCCGCGACGCGCTGACGGCGGCGGCCGCGATCCACCTTCCCGGCTGGTCGGTGGCCGGCACGGCCGCGGGCCTGCACCTGGTCCTCCACCCGCCGGCCACCCCGTCACCCGAGTCGGACTCGGCCCTGGCCGCGGCGGCGCAGGCCGCCGGCCTCGACGCCCGCCCGCTCAGCCGCTACTGCGTCGCCACCCCACGCCAGGGCCTGGTCGTCGGCTACGGCCACCAACCGGCCGCCGACCTCGCCCGCGCCGTCCGGGCCTTTGGCCTGGGGTAGCTCAGGGCGCGGCGCCGACCGCGGTGTCGATGTCGGCCAGGAGCGCCCGCAGCCGCTCCACGGTGGCCGGGTCGAGCAGCTGGGCCCACTCGCGCTCGAGCCGGGTGGAGCTGGCGTTCATGAGGCGCTCCACCTCGTGGCCGCGGTCGGTGAGCCGGATCACGGCCGCCCGCCGGTCGTCCGGGGACGGGTCGCGGCGGAGGTAGCCATCCCGCTCCAGTCCGGAGAGCAGGTGGTTCATGGCCTGCTTGGTCATGTTGGTCCGCCGGGCCAGCTCGGTGGGACGGACGCCGTCGGGCCCGGGTGTCTGGAAGATGTACATGTGGGCGGGCGACAGGCGGTGGTGGCCCGCGGCCACCAGGTCCTCGTGGATGCGCTGGCGGGCGTGCAGGTGCAGGCGCCGGACCAGCGTGGTCAGCAGGGGCCTGCCGGTTGAAGGTCTGGGCGAGTCGCGGTACGTTGTCGTACAGCGACTTTACCTTCGGCGACGGGAGCGGTGGGCATGTTCGACGTGGACGACTTGATCGCCGCATGCCTGGCGGCAGGCCAGGAGCCGGAGCCGAGGCAGGCGCTGAAGGAGGTGCTGGCCCGAGCCGTGTCCGACCCCGGCCTGGCCGAGGCGCTGCCCCCGACCCGGGCCGAGATCGTCCCGCTCCACGTGGGCGACGATCTCACCATCCTCAAGGTGGTGTGGGCGCCCGGCATGAGCGTCGGCCCCCACGACCACCGCACCTGGGCCGCCATCGGCGTCTACACCGGCGGCGAGGACAACGCCTTCTACCGCCGGAACGGCGCGACCATCGCCGGCTCCGGCGGCCGGGAGCTCCGCCCCGGCGACGTTTGCCTGCTGGGCGACGACGTGATCCATGCGGTCACCAACCCCACCACCCAGCACGCGGCCGCCATCCACGTCTACCGCGGCAACTTCCTCGCCATGCCGCGCAGCGAGTGGACCGGCATGCCCTACACCGAGCGGCCCTACGACTCCGACCGCCGGGCGGCCGAGTTCGAGGCGGCGAACGAGCGGCCGCCGGGGTCCCGTTAGCGGACCAGCAAAGGGCGCAGCGTCCGGTGGGCGACCTCCAGGCCGACCTCGACCCGGTCCTCGCTGCCGCCCCAGACCGGGTCCTCGTGCTCCACCGAGAGCACGCCGTCGAAGCCGCCCTCGTAGAGGGCGTCGATCAGCCGCACCCAGTCGACCTGGCCGAGGCCGGGGACGCGGTAGCGCCACCAGCCGACGTCCCACGGGTCGTCGCGGGCCACCGCCTTGCCGTAGTAGCCGTAGTGGTTGCGGCGGTCGGGGAACAGCTCGATGTCCTTGGCCTGGGCGTGGGGGATGCGGTCGACGTAGGGCCGCACCGCGGCCACCGGGTCGATGCCGATCCAGCACAGGTGGGAGGGGTCGTAGTTGAGGTACAGGCCCAGCGAGAACATCCACTCCCACAGCTCGGGCGAGTAGGCGAGGTTGCCGGGGTAGCCGTCGGGGTGCCAGCCCTCCATCACGCAGTTCTCGATGATGAGCTTGACCCCCCGCTCGCCGGCCCGGTCGACCAGCGGGGCGAAGACCGTCTCGGCCTGGGCCAGGTTGTCGCGCACGCCGAGGCCCGGGTGGCGCCCCACGAACGTGCCCACGGTGGGGCAGCCCAGGTCGGCGGCGGCATCGATGCAGCGCAGCACGTGGGCGTTGACGGCCTCGCGCTCGGCCGGATCGGGATGGAGGTTGTTGTCGTAGAAGGCCAGCGAGGACAGGGTCAGCCCGTGCTCGGCGAACAGGTTCAGCACCTGGTCCCGGTCGTAGCTGTCGGCGTCGAGGTGGGTGGCGGTGAACGGGCGGTCGCCCAGCGCCGGCCACGCTGCCACCTCCAGCGCCTCGTAGCCGTGGCCCGAGGCCCACGCGGCGATCTCGGCCAGCGGGCGCTTGGGCAAGCAGGCGGTCAGGAACCCGAGCTTCATGGCGTCACCTCGGTCCAGGAGCCGGTGCGAGCCGACGCCAGCACCGCGTCGGTGAGGCGGGCCGCCCTTACGCCGTCGCCGATGAGCGGCAGGCCGGGGGGCGGCTGCCCGCCGATGGCGGCGTAGGCGTCGGCCACGAACAGGTCGAAGCAGTCGTCGTAGCCCTGGGCGTGCCCGGCGGGCAGCCACGACAGGCGAGCGGCGTCGGGCGCCAGGTAGGCGGCGTCGCGGTAGATGGTCTCGGCGCGGTCCCGGCGCCCGAGCCACAGGGTCTCGGCCTGCTCCTGGTCGAACACCACCGAGGCCTGCGCGCCGTTGAGCTCGAACCACAGGTGGTTCTTGCGGCCGGCCGAGATCTGGCTCACCAGCATCGACCCGAACGCGCCGCCGGCCGTCTCGAGGAGCAGGAAGGCGGCGTCCTCCGTGTCGACGGCGCGGCGCTCGCCGCCACCCTCGGCGGGCGGGCTGAAGGCGACGGGCGACGAGACCGCGGCCCGTTCGGGCACGGCGGTCACGGTGCGGGCCAGCAACCGGGCGATGCGGTCGCCGGACACGAACTCGACCATGTCGCACCAATGCGAGCCGATGTCGGCGAAGGCCCGGGACGGCCCGCCGAGGGCGGCGTCCACCCGCCAGTTGACGTCGTCCGGCGTGAGCAGCCAGTCCTGCTGGTAGCCGCCGGTCAGCAGCCGCAGCTGCCCCAGCTCGCCCGCCGCCACTCGGGCCCGGGCCTCACGGACCATCGGGTTGAACCGGTAGGCGAAGGGGACGGTGACGACCTGCCCGGACTCGGCCGCGGCCGCGGCCACCCGCGCCGCGCCGGCCCCGTCGAGCGCCACCGGCTTCTCCAGCACCACGTGCTTGCCCGCGGTCAGCGCCTTGAGCGCCAGGGGCTCGTGCAGGTGGTTGGGAGTGCAGATGTGCACGACGTCGATGCCGTCGGCCTCGACCAGCTCCTCGCCCGAAGCGAAGGCCTGGTCGGCGCCCAGCTCCTCGGCCGCGGCCCGGCCCTTGTCCGGCGACGATCCGGCCACGCCCACCAAGCGGGCTCCGGCCAGCTGGGCCGACCGGGCATGCACCCGGCCGATGAACCCGGTCCCCACCACGGCTGTGCGCAACGCCACCATGGCTGGCAACCTACGACGGGCTTTGAGCGGATGACAAGCATAAGTCGTGGACTTGTGTCGTCATTGTTATCACTTTGACCGTTGACCGAACAAAGCTCGGCGTGTTACGACCCGCGCATGGCCTCGCGCCGGAGCGTCAGCCCGCACATCCTCACGCCGGGGGCTCTGTTCCAACTGGTGCGCGACGGCGAGGCCGCCAGCCGCGCCGACCTGGCCCGCACCACCGGGCTGGCCCGCTCCACCGTGTCGCAGCGGGTCGACGCACTCCTGGGCCTGGGGCTCCTGGTCGAGCGGGGCGGCGGGCCCTCGACGGGCGGCCGCCCGCCCACCCAGCTGGCCTTCGACGCCGCCAGTGGGGTCGTCCTCTGCGCCGACCTCGGCGCCACCCACTGCCGCCTGGCGGTCAGCGACCTGGACTGCACGGTGCTGGCCGAGGAGCCGGGCGAGATGGACATCGCCGGTGGACCCGACCTGGTGCTGCCCTGGGTGCAGGAGCGGTTCGCCGTCCTGCTCGCCGAGGCCGGATGCCACCCCGCCGACGTCCGCGGGGTCGGGATCGGGGTGCCCGGCCCGGTCGAGTTCGCGGCCGGCCGCGCCGTGAGCCCGCCGATCATGCCCGGCTGGGACGGCGTGCCCATCCCCGCGGCCTTCGCCGGCAACTACCCCGGGGTCCCCGTGCTGGTCGACAACGACGTGAACGTGATGGCGCTGGGCGAGTACTGGACCAGCTGGCGCCACAGCGTCGACGACCTGCTGTTCGTCAAGGTCGCGACCGGGATCGGCTGCGGCATCGTGGCCGGGGGTGCCATCCACCGGGGCGCCGACGGCACCGCGGGCGACATCGGCCACGTGCAGATCCCCGACGCCGGCGACGCGCTGTGCCGCTGCGGCAACCGGGGCTGCGTCGAGGCCGTGGCCAGCGGCGGGGCCCTGGCCCGGGAGCTGCGCTCCATCGGCGTCGACGCCCGGACCAGCCGCGACGTGGTGGCGCTGGTGCGGGCGGGCAACGCCCAGGCCGTCACGCTGGTCCGCCAGGCGGGCCGGCTGGTGGGCGAGGTCCTGGCCGGGGCGGTCAACTTCTTCAACCCGTCGGTCATCGTGATCGGCGGCGACCTGGCCCATGCCCACGAGCACTTCTTCGCAGGCATGCGCGAGGTCGTGTACCGCCGCTCGACCGCGCTGGCCACCCAGAGCCTGCAGCTGGCGGGCAGCCAGCTGGACGACCGGGCGGGCGTCATCGGCTGCGCGGTCACGGTGGTCGAGCAGATCCTCTCGCCGGCGGCCATCGACGCCATGCTGGCCCCGCCGGAGGAGGCGACCGCGTGACGGAGGCGCCGCTGCTGGCCGTGCGCGGGCTGGTCAAGGACTACCCCGGCGTGCGCGCCCTCGACGGCGTCGACTTCACCGTGGAGGCCGGGCAGGTGCACTGCCTGGTCGGCCAGAACGGCGCCGGGAAGTCGACGCTCATCAAGTGCATCGCGGGCCTGGTGACGCCGTCGGCCGGCGAGGTGGCCGTCGGGGGTGCTCTCTTGCCGCCCGGCGATCCGGTCGCCGCGCTGGCCCGCGGCGTCGCCACCATCTACCAGGAGCTCGACCTGGTCGACGACCTGTCGGTGGCCGACAACCTGTTCCTGGGCCACGAGCTGCACCGCGGCCCGGTGATCGACCGGCGGGCCATGCGGGCGGCGGCGACCGTCGTGCTGGGCCGCCTCGGCCACCGGACCATCTCGCCCCGCGCCCTGGTCGGCGGGCTGCCACCGGCGGCCCGCCAGATCGTCTCCATCGCGCGGGCGCTCACCCGCCGGGCCCGGCTGCTGATCATGGACGAGCCCACCGCGGTGCTGGGCCGCCAGGAGGTGGAGACGCTCTTCGACGTCATCCGGCGCCTGACGGACGAGCGGGTCGGGGTGGTCTACATCTCGCACCGGCTGGAGGAGGTCGCCGCCATCGCCGACGTGATCACCGTCCTGCGCGACGGCCGGACCGTGGCCTCCGCCCTGCTGCCGGGCACAGCCCGCGCCGAGCTGATCACGGCCATGGTGGGCCGGCAGCTGGCCGAGACCTTCCCGGCCCGGGACCCGGATCGCCCCCTCGGCCCGGTGGTGCTCCGGGTCGAGGGGCTCACCCGGGTCCCGGCCGTCCACGGGGTGTCGTTCGACGTGCGCGAAGGCGAGATCCTCGGGATCGGAGGGCTCGTCGGGGCCGGCCGCAGCGAGCTGCTGCGGCTCGTGGCCGGCATCGACCGCCCCGACGCCGGCCACGTCGCCGTGGGCGACCGGGCCCTCCCGCCCGGTCGCCCCGACCTCGCCATCCGGGCCGGGGTCGGCCTGGCCCCCGAGGAGCGCAAGACGCAGGGCCTGTGGCCGGGTTGGAGCCTGGTCCGCAACGTGTCGGTCACCGACCTGCGGCGGTTCCGCCGCCGGGGCCTGATCGACCGGCGAGCCGAACGGGACGCCGCCGCGCGCCACCTGCGCTCGCTCCACACCACGCCCGACGACCCCGACCGCCTCGTCTCCGAGCTGTCGGGGGGCAACCAGCAGAAGGTGGTGCTGGCCCGCTGGCTGCTGCACGAGTGCCGCGTGCTGCTCCTCGACGAGCCCACGCGGGGCGTCGACGTCGAGGCCAAGACCGAGATCTACCGCCTGATCCACACGCTCGCGGCCGGCGGGCTGGCGGTCGTGCTGGTGTCGTCGGAGCTGGTCGAGCTGTCGGGCCTGTGCGACCGGATCCTGGTGCTGGCCGACGGCCGGGCCACCGCCCTGATCGACGCCGAGGGCACCACCGAGGCCGACCTGCTGGCCCACGCCCTGCCCCACGAGGAGGCCGCCGCTCCATGACCACCGACGCGCTGGACAGCCAGGACGTGGCGGCGGAGACGGCGGCCACCGCGCCCGCGGCCCGGGCCCGGCGGCGCATCCAGCTCCAGGAGGCGGCGCTACCGGTCGTGGTGGTGGCGTTGCTGGTGGCGGGGACCATCGCCGACCGGCAGCAGTTCCTCACCCGCGACAACCTGCTCACGGTGCTCACCCAGGCCAGCGTGGTCGGGGTCGTGGCGGTGGGCATGACGTTCGTGATCGCCACCGGGGGCATCGACCTGTCGGTGGGCTCGGTGCTGGCCGCCGCGGCCATCGCCGGAGGCCTGGTGGGCGAGCAGCAGTCGCTGCCGTTCATGGTGGGAGCGCTGGGCATGGGCGTGCTGCTGGGGCTGATCAACGGCGTGGCCATCGCCTACGGGCGCATCGTCCCGTTCATCGCCACGCTGGCCATGTTCGCCGGGGCCCGGGGCCTCGCGCTGTGGATGAGCGACAAGACGCCCATCAGCCTGCTCCAGCTCGACTTCGTGCGGGAGCTGGGCCGGGGCAAGGTGGCCGGCATCCCCTACGCCGCCCTCGTGTTCGTGGCCGTGACCGCGGGCGGCTGGGTGCTGCTCAACCGCACCCGCTACGGCCGCCACGTCATCGCCGTGGGCGGCAACCGGGAAGCGGCGCGCATGGCGGGCGTCCGCCCGCAGCGCATCGTGTGCAGCGTCTACGTGCTGTCCGGGCTGTGCGTGGGGATCGCCGCGGTGCTGCTGTCGGGCCGCCTGGGCAGCGCCTCGCCCGTCGCCGGGAACCTGCTGGAGCTGGACGCCATCGCCGCGGTCGTGATCGGCGGGACCAGCCTGGCCGGGGGCCGGGCCACCATCACCGGCACGTTCCTCGGCGTCATCACCTTCGGCCTGCTGTTCAACCTGCTCAACCTGCTCGACATGCCGACCGAGCTCCAGCAACTGACCAAAGGCGTGATCATCCTCGCCGCCGCGGCGCTGCAACGCCGCGACCGGTGAGCCGTCCGGGAAGCAAACAGGGGGACACCCAACCATGTTCAACGCACGACAGCACCGGTTGATCGCCGTGCTCGCCGTGGTCGCGCTGGCGCTGACCGCGTGCGAGAGCGGCGACGACGACGCGTCCGACAGCGGCTCGGAGAGCGACTCCGGCTCGGAGGGCAGCACGGTCGAGGAAGGCGAGACGGTCAAGATCGCCTTCAGCGCCCCCGGCGCCGACCACGGCTGGCTCGCCGCCATCACCGAGAACGCCGAGGACGAGGCGGCGCAGTTCGACGACGTCGAGTTCGTCCTCCTGGAGGGCACCAACGACTCGGCGGCTCAGGTGTCGCAGGTGGAGCAGCTCATGGCCGAGGACCCCGACGCGCTGATCATCCTCCCGCACGAGGGCGGCCCGTTGACCCCGGTGGCGCTGGAGGCCATGGAGCAGGGCATCCCGGTCATCAACCTCGACCGCGAGTTCTCCACCAAGAGCGCCTACCGCACCTGGATCGGCGGCGACAACTACGGCATCGGCGTGTCGGCCGCGAACTACCTCGCCGAGCAGCTCGACTGCCAGGGCAACGTGGTGGAGATCCAGGGCCTGGCCGGCATCTCGGTCACCGAGCTGCGCTCTGCCGGGTTCGCCGACACCATCGAGCAACTGTGCGGCGACGGCATCCAGATCGTGGCCCAGCAGCCGGCCGACTTCCTGCCCGACAAGGGCCTCGAGGTCATGGAGACGATCCTGCAGGCCGAGCCCGACATCGACGCCGTGTACACCCACGACGACGACATGGCCATGGGCGTGGTCTCCGCCATCGAGAACGCGGGCCGCGAGGACGAGATGATCCTCACCGGCGCGGGCGGGTCGCGCGCCGCCATGGAGGCCATCCAGGAGGGCGGCCTGTACTCGGCCACGTTCCTGTACAACCCCTCGATGTCGGCCTCCGCGGTGCGGGTCGCCCGCCTCATCGCCCTGGGCCAGGGCTTCGAGGAGCTGGCCGAGCCCGAGGTCCCCAGCCGCATCGAGCTCAGCGCCACGACGGTCACCCAGGACAACGTCGACCAGTTCATCGACCTGGGCTTCTAGATCCCGAGCCCGCGCCGGTCCCTGGCCGGCGCGGGCTCAGTCGATATGCCACGGCACCGAGATCACGACGGTGTTCCGGCGGTACAGCAGCCGGGCCTTGAGCATGAGCGCGCTCTGGTTGTGGAGCAGGTGCTCCCACCAGCGGTGGACCACGAACTCGGGGATCACGACCGTGAGGGTGTCGCCCGACCAGCGGGCGTCGGTCCGGGTGAGGAAGTCCTCGATGGGGACGGTGAAGTCGCGGTAGTCGTCCTCGATGACCTCCAGCCGCACCCCGATGCCGGCCCGGTCCCACGCCCTCTGGACATCGGCGCGCCGCTCGCCGTCCTGCACGACGGTGAGCGCGAACAGGTGGTCGGGCCGCATGGCCTGGGCGTAGCGGACGGCGTGGAGCGCGGGCCGGGTGGGGCCTGCCACCAGCACGACCACCGTGTGGTGCACCACCTCGTCCACGTCGCCCGGGCGGGTCCGGATCTGCTCCGCCACCCAGTCGTAGTGGCGGTGGATGCCGAGGAAGGCCAGGGTGATGACCGGGATCACCAGGGTGGGGATCCAGGCGCCTTCGGTGAACTTCGAGACCAGGATCACCACCAGGACGACGGCCGTCGCCGCCGCGCCCAGGGCGTTCACCCCCAGCCCGGCCCGCCAGTGCGGCTCCCGCAGGCGCCAGTGGTGCACCACCATGCCGGCCTGGCTGAGCGTGAAGCTCGTGAACAGCCCGACGGCGAACAGCGGCACCAGCGCCGTGACGCTGGCGTTGAAGGCGACCAGCAGGGCGGCCGACGCCACCGCGAGGGCGATGATGCCGTTGGAGAAGGCCAGCCGGTCGCCCCGGTGGGCGAGCTGGCGGGGCATGAAGCCGTCGCGGGCGATCACGGCGGACAGGCGAGGGAAGTCGGCGAAGGCGGTGTTGGCCGAGAGAATCAGGATGGCGGCCGTGAAGAACTGGAGCACGTAATAGAGGACGTTGTGGTCTCCGAACACCGCCCGACCCATGATCGACAGGATCGTCTCGTCCTCGCTCAACGTCGGCCGCAGCTGCTCGGCGAGGGCCGCCACCCCGCAGAACAGGACGGCCAGGATGGTCCCGGTCCAGGTCAGGACGGTCGCCGCGTGTTTGGACTCGGGCGGGCGGAAGGCCGGGACGCCGTTGGAGATGGCCTCCACGCCCGACAGCGCGATCGCGCCCGACGAGAACGCCCGCATGAGCAGGAACAGCGTCAACCCGCCGAGGAGCGCCCCGTTGTCGGTGATCTCGTTCAGCGCGGCCTCGTTCACCGGCAGCGGGCCCAGGTCGCCGAACACCGTGCGCAGCAGCCCGTAGCCGATCAACAGGGACATGATGGCGATGTAGCCGTAGGTCGGCGGGGCGAACAGCCGGCCCGACTCGCGCAGGCCCCGCAGGTTGGCCAGCGCCAGCCCGGCCAGGAGCACCACCGAAGTCGCCACCGCGTGGTCGCGCAACGGATCGATGGCCGAGGTGATGGCGGCGGTGCCGGCCGCGATCGACACCGCCACGGTGAGCGTGTAGTCCACCAGCAGCGACGCGCCCGCGACCAGGCCCGGCAGCGTGCCGAGGTTGTCCTTGCTGACGATGTAGGAGCCGCCGCCGTTGGGATAGGCGTGGATCGTCTGGCGGTAGCTGAACACGACGATGGCCAGCAGCGCCACCACCAGCAGCGACATCGGGGTGAGGTAGCCGAGGGCCGCCATCCCGGCCACCGGCACGAGCACATGCAGGATCTCCTGGGTGGCGAACGCGCTGGACGCCACCGCGTCCGAGGAGAAGATGGCCAGGCCCACGGTCCGCGAGACCCGCTCGTGCGACGCGGCGCTGGTCGCGATGGGCCGGCCCAGCAGCACGCGCTTGAACGAGGAGTAGGCGTGCCGCATCGGCGCCAAGCTATGGCCTGGGACGGCTCAGGCCTGCTCCTCCAGCACCGCGAGGTCCCGCACCGCGTAGCGATGGTGCTCGCACTCTTCGGTCATGACGACCCTCAGGCAGCGCCCGACCTCGCGCGGCTCCTCGGGGTAGCCGGGCGCCGGCGTGCGGGTGCACACCCGCGCCAGCTCCTGGTCGGTGAGGCCCTCGACGATGCCGCGCACTACGGCATGCCGGTCGGCCCGAACCGCGAGCACCTCGTCGAGGGACGGCTTGGCCTCCAGTTCGACGCCGAGCTTGGCCGCGTCCTCGGGCGGGTAGCCGGAGTGGGTCAAGCCCAGCCGGTGGTACGGCATCGGCTCGTCGAGGATGGTGCGGCTGGCCCAGGCGTCGGTGGCGAACACGAGGTGGCGAAGCGTCTCCACGAAGGAGTACTCGTCGTCGACCTGCTCGTGCAGGCTCGCTTCGGGCAGCCGGCGCGCCCGGTCGACGGTGGCCGACCACGTGCGCTCGATGGCGTCCCAGGTGGCGCGGTAGTCGCCGGGCGTGCGGGCCTCCCGCACGAGCGCGCGCTCGGGATGCCGCCGGTCGAGCTCGGCCTCGACGAAGGCGGTGACGTCGACGTCGTTGACGATGAGGTTGCCGATGAGCCCGGAGATGTTCACGTCCACGAGCCACGAGTCGGTGATCTTCATGCCCCGCATGTCGCAGTCGCGGAAGACCGCGCCGCGGAAGTCCTCATGGGTGAATCGATCGTCTGCCATCGATCCCAGTGTGGCTCAGTTCTGGCGGGCCCGGTTCCGGGCGCGCAACCGGGCGCCGACCTCCGAGGCCACCAGGGAGGCGACGAACAGCACGATCACCAGCACGTCGTCGCGGGGGCGCTCGATCTCCCAGACGAAGTGCGGCTCGGTGATCGCGTAGCCGAACATGAAGGCGCCGGCCGACACCGACCCGATCCCGGCGTCACGCCCGCCCAGGCGGCCACAGGCGAAGGCCAGCGCGACGAGGACCGGCACCGCCACCAGGGTCGGCACCAGCACGAGCGCCAACCCGACCGCCACCGTCACCACGATCGCGGTGGCCAGGCTGCCGCCGTCGAACAGCTCCTCGTCCAAGGCCCGCAGCTTGCCACCACGCCGGTCCGCCGGGCAGGTTGATCTTCAGCTAATACCCCCCTAGGGTATTTGACATGGAGCACGCACACGCGGGGCATCACGAGCACGGCGGCCACGACAAGCACGCCGGGCACGATCCCGAGATGTTCCGGCGCCGGTTCTGGCTGAGCCTGGTGCTCACCATGCCGCTGGTGGTGACCAGCGAGATGGTCATGGACTGGTTCGGGTACTCCCTCGACTTCTACGGCATGAAGACGCTCGCCCCCGTCCTGGGGTCGATCGTGTTCTGGTGGGGCGGCTGGCCCTTCCTGGCCGGAGGGTGGGCCGAGCTGAAGGCCCGCCAGCCGGGGATGATGCTGCTGATCTCGATGGCCATCGTCGTGGCCTACTCGGCCTCCATGGCCACCAGCCTCGGGTGGTTCGACCTGGACTTCTGGTGGGAGCTGGCCGCGCTCGTCACCATCATGCTGCTGGGCCACTGGCAGGAGATGAAGGCCATCGGCCAGGCCCAGGGCGCCCTGGCGGCGCTGGCCGAGCTGCTGCCCGACGACGCCGAGCGAGTCGGCGACGACGGCGAGATCGAGGCGGTGCCCCTGTCCCGGCTGCGACCGGGCGACGTCGTGCTGGTCCGCTCGGGTGCCCGGGTCCCGGCCGACGGCGCCATCGTCGAGGGCGAGGCCGAGCTGGACGAGTCGATGATCACCGGCGAGTCCCGGCCCGTCGCCAAGGGCCCGGGTGACCGGGTGGTGGCCGGCACCGTCTCGACCGACTCGGCCGTTCGGGTGCGGGTGGAGGCCGTGGGCGACGACACCGCCCTGGCCGGGATCCAGCGGCTGGTGGCCGAAGCCCAGGCCAGCGGCAGCCGGGCCCAGGACCTCGCCGACCGCTTCGCCGCCCTGCTGTTCTACGTCGCCACCGCCGCGGGGATCGTGACCTTCGCGGTGTGGTGGGCGCTCGGGGACCTCGACGACGCGGTGGTGCGCACGGTCACCGTGCTGGTCATCGCCTGCCCCCACGCCCTGGGCCTGGCCATCCCCCTGGTCATCTCGCTGTCCACCGCGGTGGCGGCCCGGGCCGGGATCCTGGTCAAGGACCGCCTGGCGCTGGAGCGCATGCGCACCATCGACGCCGTGCTGTTCGACAAGACCGGCACGCTCACCCGCGGCGCCCACGCCGTCACCGGGGTCGCCGCGGCCGGCGACCTGAGCGACGCCGACGTGCTGCACCTGGCGGGCGGGGTGGAGTCCGACAGCGAGCACCCCCTGGCCCGAGCCATCGTCACCGCGGCGCGGGAGCGCGGCCCGCTGGCCCCGGCCCGGGACTTCCGTTCCCTGACCGGCCGGGGCGTCGAGGCCGGCGTCGACGGCACCCCCTACGCGGTGGGCGGACCTGCGCTGCTGCGGGAGCGCGACCTCGGCGTCCCGTCCGAGCTGGAGCCGGCGGTGACCGGGTGGCAGGGCCGCGGGGCAGCCGTGCTCTACCTGGTCCGCAAGGACGAGGTCGTCGGGGCCCTCGCGCTCGAGGACGAGATCCGCCCCGAGGCCCGCCAGGCCGTGCGCGACCTCCGGGCCGACGGCGTGCGGGTCATGATGATCACCGGCGACGCCCGCCCGGTGGCCGAGGCCGTGGCCGCCGAGCTGGGCATCGACGAGGTGTTCGCCGAGGTGCTGCCGGAGGACAAGGACAAGGCCGTGGCCGAGCTCCAGTCCCGGGGCCTGAAGGTGGCGATGGTGGGCGACGGCGTGAACGACGCCCCCGCCCTGGCCCGTGCCGATGTAGGCATCGCCATCGGCGCCGGCACCGACGTCGCCATGGAGTCCGCCGGCGTCGTCCTCGCCTCCAGCGACCCCCGGGGCGTCCGTTCCGTCACCCGCCTGTCCCGCGCCAGCTACCGCAAGATGATCCAGAACCTGGCCTGGGCGGCCGGCTACAACGTCGTCGCCATCCCGCTGGCCGCCGGAGCCCTGGCCTGGGCCGGCATCACCCTGTCCCCCGCGGTCGGCGCCATCCTCATGAGCGCCTCCACCATCGTGGTGGCCCTCAACGCCCAGACCCTCCGGCGCCTCGACCTCACCCCGTCCCCGGCCTGAGCGCGGACACGTCCGCCAGCGACCGCAGCATGCTGTTGAGGTGGGTGCAGGTGGACGGGCCGGCCAGCTCGGCCCGCACCCGGGCCGGGAGGTCGGCCACCGCCACGCCCACCATCCGGGACGCGCTCGCCACCGCGCCCGGGCACGCGTCCCACGGCAGCACGCGCGGGTCGACCTCGACCCGGGAGATGCGCCCGTCGCCGTCCACCGCGGCCTCGATCGAGTACTCGTGCAGGGCGACCTCGTGGCCATCGCCGAACCATGAGTCCCGGAAGTGGGCGTGGACTTCGAGCCCCGCCCCGGCCGCCGCGGTGACCTCCAGCAGCCGGCGGCGGCGCACGGTCCCCTCCCCCAGGGCCGGCAGGTCGTGCCAGCCGTCCGGGTCGGCCTGCTCCAGCGCCGGTGCGGGTGGGCCCGACGGCACCGCGATGCGCCCCTCAGCCGCCAGCAGGTCGTGCAGCGGCCGGCCCACGGCCCAGCCGGCGCACACGTCGGCCTGGAGGGCGGCCCGCTCGGGCCCGTTCGCCCCGTCGGGCAGGACACCGCCCCGAGCCAGCGCGTAGCCGGACACGTGGTAGGCCCCGGGCAGGTCGTCGAGCAGCGTGCCCAGCAGCGTCCGGCGGGCGGCGTCGTCGGGAAGCGTGGCGGCAGCCCGCCGGCCGAACCCGGAGCGCAGCCCGGCTCCCACCAGGCCGGCCAGCCCGGCGGGGCCGTCGCCGTCGAAGCCCTCGACGTCGATCCCCTCGACAAGGCCCGACACCGCGACCCGCACCGCGAGCGACACCTGGGCCAGCATGCGCGCCCGGCCCTCTGGGTCCACCGTCCGGTCCCGCCCGGCCAGGGCGACGACCACGGGGCCGAGCAGGCCGTCGGGCCGGGTCACGTCGATCGACGTCGTCCGGCGGATCGATCCGGGCGCGGCGGGCGGGGTGGAGGCCAGGGCGCGGCGGGGCCCGGGAGACGGCGGGGCGAGGCTCATGGCTCCGCCGGACAATATTCGAAATGCTGTCGAAATGTAGGCTCCGGCGATGGGCGACACCCTCAACGAGATCGAGGACATCAGGCGGCTCAAGGCCCGCTACTTCCGCACCATGGACCAGAAGGACTGGGATGCGTGGGGGCAGGTCTTCGCCGCCGAAGCGGTGATGGAGGTGCCCGAGGTGGACGTCGTCCTCACCGGCCGCGACGCCATCGTCAAGTTCGTGAGCCGAGCGTTGGCGACGGCCCAGACGGTCCACCACGGCCACATGCCCGAGATCGACGTCACGGGCCCCGACACGGCCACCGGCATCTGGGCCATGTCCGACTACGTCGAGTGGCCGGCGTCCGAGGGCGGGGAGCGGTCCGGCCTCCGGGGCTACGGGCACTACTACGAGGAGTACGTCCGCGAGGACGGCGCCTGGCGCATCGCCCGCACGCGCCTGGTCCGCCTGCGGGTGGACCCGCTGGCCTGAGGCACCGCCATGGAGCTGTGGGAGTTGATCGCCCGGGAGCGGATCCGCGACACGCTGGCCCGCTACACATGGTCGGGCGACTCGCTGCGGGCCGAGGAGCTGGCCGCGGCC